>Ga0335083_10002331_pt1 | contig 25142 bp, 17 predicted proteins | sample Lox_Sample_42_FD_206716 | JGI IMG/M metagenome (GOLD analysis project Ga0335083, IMG submission 206716) | Soil microbial communities from Loxahatchee National Wildlife Refuge, Florida, United States - Lox_Sample_4.2 | ecosystem: Environmental > Terrestrial > Soil > Wetlands | place: USA...
CTAACTAATGATTAACTTCTCTGAGAGTTGATGATGTTGACGGTAAGAATCCCACTCATTCCAAAAACAGGAATGAGTGGGGCACCCGGCTTGAGCGTGAAGTCAAAATCCACTGGCTGAAGTAATCGCAGTCCGGATGGTACTCAGGTCTCGAACACCGCGAGACCTGGGCCACCCGCCCCAGGCAAGTCGAATTTGTAATCCCCTTGGGCTAAAATCGCGCGAGCGGGCGTCCGTTCGCCGATTAGTTGTGATAGAGGAGACCATCATGACGGACCAGCCAGACCTTTCCGCAACAGTTTTGCGTAACAACCTGCGAAAGACGGCCCTCACATTGGCGCTGCTCTGCACGCTGGCGACGATCGCACTACCATCGGCGCAAGCGCAAACCGTGACTGTGCTCCACTCGTTCACCGGTAAAGGCGACGGCGCGCTTCCTTACTCTGGTGTGAATTTGATTGTAGGCAGTCTTTACGGCACGACCTCCGACGGCGGCCAGGGCGGAGCCGGTACGGTATACCGACTGAACCATCGCGGCTCAGGCTGGGTCTTATCGACGCTCTACAGCTTTACCGGGGGCAGCGACGGGGGCGGGCCCCTCGCCAGAGTGACCGCAGGCCCGGGCGGCATTCTGTACGGCACGACCTATGGAGGCGGCCACACCGGCGGCAATTGTCACGCCTCGGGCGGATGCGGCACCGTCTTTAGTTTGCACGAGCAACCAACGGCGTGCCACAGCGCCATCTGCCCTTGGATCGAAACCGTGTTGTATGCGTTTCAGGGAGGCAGCGATGGAGCTAACACCGGCTGGTCTGATGATTTGGTCTTCGACCAGGCGGGCAACATCTATGGCACAACCTCGGGGGACTCGAACGGCGACGACGGCACGGTTTGGGAACTGTCACCGTCGAACGGCGGTTGGACAGAAACCGTCCTCCATCGTTTCACCAATGGAGAGCTACCCTGGTCCGGCGTGACTTTCGATGGCGCTGGCAATCTCTATGGAACGACCGATGCGGGCGGCATCGGCTATGGCTCCGTTTACGAGCTGACTCCATCGGGATCGGGATGGAATTATCAAACGATCTACGAATTCCAAGGGAGAGGCGACGGCTTTTATCCCGTGGGAGGAGTGGTCTTCGACGCGGCAGGAAATCTGTACGGCACCACTTCGAATGGTAGCGGCAACGGCGGCTCGGTCTTCGAGATGCAGCCCTCCGGCAGCGGCTGGACCTTCATCACGCTCTACAATGACTTCGCCAGCCCCTTTGGTCCGCAGGATACACCCACGCTGGATGCCGCCGGCAACGTTTACGGCACGGTGTTCAATGAAGGCTATGGCAACTTTGGAGTGGTCTTCAAGCTAGCGCAGTCCGGAGGGAAGTGGACAGAGACCAACCTCGCGATCTTCTCGGGTGATAACTATGGTCCCTACGGCAGCGTTATCCTGGATGGCGAGGGGAACGTTTACGGAACTACGGCGTTTGGAGGGAGTAACGGCGAAAACGGGTCGATTTGGGAGATTACGCCGTAAAGGCGGCTTGAGTGTCGAGAATCTCATCATTAGGCAGCCTGGCGCCGGGTGCCTTATGTTCCTCGCCCCTTTGGCCGGCACAACCCTCGCCTGCGACCTTCTTCCCCTCGGACCTGCCGGGTTTTTTATCATCGTGCTTTCATCAGAAACAAACTCCGGGAGAGACGCATGAGCACATTCCGCATAAGGCTGCTCGTTGACATCAACATCCACGGCGGGAAGTTCGCCGAGTTCGAAGCCATCGTCAGGCAGATGGTCGCCGTCAGCGAACAGGAACCCGGAACACTCGGCTATCATTTCACTCTGAGTTCCGACCGCAAGCGCTGTCGTCTGATCGAGGGTTATACCGACATCGCCGCCATCACCGCGCACTTCAATGGACCGGCTGTCCAGCAGTTGGTGCCGCAGTTGATGCAGGTGGCGACTCCCACGCGGATGGAGTTCTACGGTGACCCCGGCCCGCAGGTAGCAGCCATGGCCGCCGCCTTTGGCGCCGAAGTCTTCACCGCGTGGGAAGGCTTCGACCGGTAATCGTGCGAAGGTCTTATTCGCTGCGCAGTGCCTGCATGGGATCGACGGAGGCAGCACGGAAGGCGGGAATGGAAGCCGCGGTCAGACCGGCAAGCGCCATGGCGACGCACACCAGGACAAGCACGAGCGGGTTTCGTGATCCTGTCCCATACAGCAGGCTCTGCAGACCGGACGCGGAAATCAGCGACAGCGCCAGGCCCAGGACAATGCCGATTCCCAGCAGAATCGCAGCATCGCGCAAGATCATCCTGAGCACTGTGCTCCGTTGCGCTCCCAAAGCCATGCGAACGCCGATTTCGCGTGTCCGCCGTACTACCGAATATGTCATGACGCCATAGAGACCAACGATGGTGAGCACAATTGCCAGCCCGGCAAAGCTGCCGAGCAGCACCATCGCAAAACGTGACTGCGAAAGCTCGGCGGACATCAGCTCACGCATGGTGCGAACCTGCGTGATGGGTATGTCCTGGTCGAGGGAGGCGACGAGTTGCCGCAACGTCGGCTCCATGCTGCGCGGTTCGACCAGGGTGCGCACTACCGTGTACAGGCAACACCAGGTGCTCAGCTGGGCAGACGGCACATACATCGCCGGGCGCATTTCGCGCTGCGCCGGTTGCATGCGGAGGTCGCCCACGACACCAACAATCTCCCGCCAGGGAGGGCCGGCGAGAGAGTCGTTGCCCGCGTTGGGCTTGAGCTTCTTGCCGATTGCACTCTCTCCGGGAAAGAACTTACGTGCAAACGTCTGATTCACCAGCATGACCGGCGGAGCGCCCATGTCGTCACGTTCGGAGAAGTCTCTACCCTCCAAGAGTGGAACTTGCATGGTGCTGAAGTAGCCCGGCCAGACCGGGGTAAAATCCGCTGAAGCCTGCTGCCCTTCCGTGACAGGATGTTCCATGTCCTGGAACCGCACCTGGACATTCTGGTTGGTCATCGGCAGGATGAGAGAACCGCCCGCCGACTGCACTCCCGGCAGGGCACGCACTTTTTCGAAGTAGTTGCGGTAAAACTCCGGCCTCTTCTGCTTGTATTGGGCGTCGGGCAGTTCAAAGAAGAACGTCAGCAGATGATCGGGATTGAATCCTTCTTTCGCACGTTGCAGGTTCACAAAGCTGGTAACGAGCAAAGCGGCGGCGGCGGTCAACACCAGACCGATCGCCACCTGGGCAACGATAAGCGAGGAACGCAGCCAGTCGTGATGCGAGACTTCGGTGCGGCTGTTCTCCTTCAGGCTGCTCACCAAATCGGTTCTCGAAGCGGTAATGGCCGGGACGGTCCCAAAGATAAGCCCAGCGGCGAAGGAGATCACAATCGCGAACCCCAACACACGCAGATCCACCCCCGCGTCGGCCGCTCGCGGCACGGTAGCCCCAATGAGCGACAGGACAGCCGGCGTTGCCGCAAACGCCAGCGCGCATCCTGCCACTCCGCCGAGAATGCTCAGGACCAGGCTTTCCACCAGCAATTGGCGGACGATCCGCCTGCGCTCTGCTCCCAGCGCCACGCGGGTGGCGATCTCACGTTCCCGTTCGCGCATCCGCGCCAGCAACAGGCTGGCGATGTTGCCGCACGCAATCAAGAGAACCAGGGCCACCGCTCCCAGCACCAGCAGGAGCGCCGTTCGCGTTTCTCCGATCAACGCCGTCAGTTCCGGCACGGCTTTGGCCGAATCGTGCCGCGTGTTGGTGTCGGGATATTGTTTGGCCAGATTGGCGGCGATCGTTTTCAAGTCCTGGTCAGCCTGCGCCACCGTGACGCCCGGCTTCAGCCTTGCAATGGCGCTCAGAAAATGCGAGCCGCGCACCGTCGTCGGTGGTCTCGGATCGGTCGGGTCATCGTCCACCGCCAGCGTAGCCCACACCGCGTTCTCCGGCGACGTTATCGGAAAGCGGAATGTCGCCGGCATAACACCGATGATGCTGTACGGAACTCCACTCAGGTTGATGATGCGCCCGAGAATGGCCTTGTCGGCGCCGAACTGTTCTGTCCACAGCGCGTGGCTGATCAGCACTATCCGCGTCCCTTGTCTTTCTTCATCGGAGGTAAAGCCACGCCCGAGCTCAGGGTTGACCCCCAAGGTGGGCAGCAGGTCCCAGGAAACGACTTCGCCATCCACGTGCAGGGGATGCGACAGACCCGTCAAGGTGAAGGAAGCATCGCGATAGGAAACGAGATGTTCGAGCGTGCGGTTCTGGGCCCGCCAGTCGAAGAAGTCTGGATAAGAGAGGGCGCTGGGTTGTGGTTTCCGGCTGTTGACTGACTGCGCCTCGATCAGCCGCTCCGGCTTCTCGTACGGCAAAGGGCGCAACATCACGGAGTCAACCACGCTGAAGACGGCGGTGTTAGCGCCGATTCCAAGCGCCAGAGTGACGATCGCTACCGCCGCAAAGGCGGGTGACTTTGCCAACCGCCGAAAACTGTAGCGCAGATCATCCAGGACGCCTAGCATCGCGCCCCTTAGGCTAAACGTTGGGCTCACGAAGTGGCAATCTTCGTTGCTCCTTGATGCTTGAGGGCGATTCCGCGTCAAAGGGCCGTTCTGCCCCGAGTCGCTGCAATATCATCAAGCACGGTGCTGCGCCATTCGGAAGCTTGTGACCTGTGCACACTCAAGGGTGACAAATCCGCTCGGGGCGTGGGCGTGCTCGCAGTAGAATCTTCGCGGGGGACAAGGGTAGCCGCGAACAGCCCGGGAGAGTCCTCGGAATGCTGGTCGCTACAGGGTAAAAACGAGGGATCTAGCATGGTTGTGCAGCACCAACTCGAGTCCCATTCGAGCGAGCGCCTTTTCGACGCCTTCGAAAACCTAATGCCGTTCCGGGTGAACGATATCCTGCTGGTCTCCAGCCTCTACGACTCGTTTATCTTGCGCGAGGACGGGCGCCTTAACGAGCTCCTGATTGGCGAATCGCTGGAGTTGGAACAACATCAGGTTCCTGGCATAACGCACGTCTCAACCGGCGCGGAGGCCCTGGAGCTGGCCCGCTCCCAGCCACGCTACAACCTGATCGTCTCGAATCTGCAGATTGTTGACATGAACGCCGCGCAGCTCGCACACGAAGTCAAGAGCGCGGGCCTCGACGTGCCGGTCATTGTCCTGGCCTACGACTTCCGTGAGATCACCGATTTCATCGCACGTAATCCCCTGACCGACATTGAGCGCATCTTCCTGTGGCAAGGCAACGCGCGCATCCTGATCTCCATCGTGAAGTACATCGAGGACAAGCGCAACGTACATCACGACACCAAGGCCATGAACGTTCCCGTGATCCTGGTTGTGGAAGACGACATTGGCTACTACTCCGCATTCCTGCCGGTTATTTACACCGAACTCATCAGTCAGTCGCGCCGTCTGCTGAGCGAAGGGCTCAACGTGGCCCACAAATTAGTGCGGATGCGCGCCCGCCCCAAGATCCTCTTGTGCTCGAATTATGAGGACGCCGAACGCGAAGTAAGTAAATATCGTGAACACCTGCTTGCAGTGATCTCCGACGTGGAGTTTCCACGGGCCGGGGACATGATGCCCGAGGCGGGGTTTGAACTGGCACGCACCGTACGGTGTTACGTGCCCGATGTTCCCATTGTGCTGCAGTCCAGCCGTAACGAGTTTATGGCCCGCGCTCACCAGGAAGAGTTCGGCTTTCTGCAGAAGCGCTCGCCCACGTTACTGGGAGACTTGCGGCACATCATGATCGAGCAGCTCGGGTTTGGGGACTTCGTCTTTCGCCTGGCCGACAAGACCGAGGTGTCGCGGGCCTCGGACTTGAACGCGTTGGAAACACAACTGGCCACGGTCCCGGCCGAAAGCATCGCGTATCACGGAGCGCGCAACCACTTCTCGCATTGGTTGATGGCGCGCACGGAATTTGCGCTGGCGCAAAAGCTGCGGCCCCGGAAGGTCTCTGACTTTGCCAGCACCGAGCATCTGCGCCGCGACCTGATTGAATCCATCAGCGAATATCGCCGCGAGCAGAGCCAGGTCCTCATTGGCGAATTCAACCCCGCAACCTTCCAGCCGGCCGAAGCCTTCTTCCTCCAGTTGGGCGGGGGCTCGCTGGGAGGGAAGGCCCGTGGCCTGGCCTTCATACGCCACCTGCTGTATCAGCGGCGAATCGGACGGCGCTACCCGAACATTCGCGTCGGCGTGCCTGCCACACTGGTTCTGACCACCGAGATCTTCGATAACTTTCTCCGCGACAACGGCCTCCTCGATATCGCCTTGCACGGCACGGACGATGAAGAGATTGTACGGTGCTTCCTGGGGGCAACCTTTCCCGTTGCCGTGATCGATAAGCTGCTGGCCTTCCTGCAGGAAATCCGTTATCCGCTGGCAGTGCGCTCCTCCAGCTTGCTGGAGGATTCGCAATACCAGCCCTTCTCCGGCGTCTACGAGACCTTCATGCTGGCCAACCAGAATCCCGACATTCAGTTGCGCCTGGAGCAAGTGCTGGAGGCCATCAAGCTGGTCTATGCGTCCACCTTCAGCCAGCATGCAAAGGCGTACGTGCGGGCGACTCCCTATCGTCTGGAGGAGGAGAAGATGGCAGTTCTGCTCCAGCAGATCGTGGGCACAACGCGTGGCAACCGCTTTTACCCCAACTTCTCCGGAGTGGTGCGTTCCCGCAACTTCTACCCGCATCCACCTATGCATGTGGAAGACGGCTTTGCCGCTGTCGCTCTGGGACTCGGCCGCGCGGTCGTAGGTGGGGGGAAATGCCTGACTTTCTGCCCGCGATATCCGCAGAACCTGGTGCAGTTCTCCTCGGTGGACGACATGCTGGCTAACTCGCAGACGGAATTTTGGGCGCTTGAACTGGAACACGCCACCCGCGATGGGGGTCCGGCGGCTGATTTGCGCGAAGTCCCCTTCCGGCTCGACGTGGCCGAAGCCGATGGCGCATTGCAAATGCTGGCCTCGACCTATTCCGTTGACAATCAGGCTGTTTATGACGGACTCAGCCGCAACGGCCCGCGCATTGTGAGCTTTGCACCCATGCTGAAGCATGGGCTGTTTCCACTGCCCGGGATTCTCGATCAACTGATGCGAATCGGCGAGGATGCGCTTGGCCGGCCGGTCGAAATCGAGTTCGCGGTGCGTCTGCCGCAACGTCCCGATGACCCCGCTGAGTTCGGCTTTCTTCAGCTGCGTCCGCTGGTCATGTCGCGCGAAGGCGAAGAGATCTTCATGGGCGAGGTCGAACCTGTGCGACTCATCTGCCAAAGTTCGCAGGTGCTTGGGCACGGCCGCGTTTCCGACCTGCACGATGTGGTGGTAGTGGACTTCCATCGCTTTGAACGTGCCCACAGCTTCGAAGTGGCACGGAGCGTAGCCCACTTCAACGCCCAGCTTCGAGAGAGTGGCAGGCCGTATCTGTTGATTGGCGTCGGCCGCTGGGGATCGAACGAATCGTGGCTCGGCATTCCCGTGGCGTGGGACCAGATTGCGGGCGCCCGCGTCATTGTAGAGTCGGGCTTCCGCGACTTTCGTGTGGCTCCTTCGCAGGGTAGCCACTTCTTCCAGAACCTCACGGCGTTCCAGATCGGGTACTTCACCGTCAATCCCGACGCCGGCGATGGCTTCGTGGATTGGCGGTGGCTTGCCGCACAACCTGCCGTGGCAGAACACGGGTGCGTTCGCCATCTGCAATTTCAGGGGCCGCTGGTCGTGCTGATGAACGGCAAGACCAGCGAAGGCATGATTTTCAAACCTGACAGCGCACCGTGAGCAGCGCGCCGGTGTTTTGCTTAACTGGGGTTGCCCAGCCGTGCACGCGGATTACTGGAGCAATCCGTAAACATCGACTTCGTTCTGGGCAGCTACAAAAACCAAGCCATCAGCAATGGTAGGCACCGTAAACTTTGTTGCCATTCCCGCCTGATCACGTGACTGGTTCATGGTGGAGTTATAGAGCTCCGTGGCCAGATTGTTGGCATCGTAGGCTCGCAATACGGCGCGGCCGTTCGGGTAGCTGTCGGTCTGAGCGATCCAGGCGATCGCGTTGCTAGTGCCGTTGGCCGAGATGGATGGAGTTGGACCAGGAAAGCCAAACACCTCAGGCGTTGCCGATGTGGGTTGTGCCTGGATTTGCTGCGTGTCAGGATCGTAGTAAAAGGCCTCCAGCGGAAAACTGTAACCGCCAAAGTAAAGACTATGGTTCCAGATCGCTGGTCCGCCCCAAACGCCGCCGGTTGCGTAAGGCAAGGTCTGCACGATCTGGATGTCGCCGCTGGGACTGTAGCGACCCATGTTGTCGCGGTTGACCAAGTCGATCGTGCCTTCCTTGCCCACCTGAACCAGCAGATGTGGATAAGGCGAAAGCGGCTGGTCGGGTACCAGCAGGACGCCACCCGACGCCACGTCGGTGTCGTTGCTATTCAGTAGGGCCTGGTCCCACGGTGTGAAGTAGTCCGCCACGCGTGGGAAGACTCCGGCCCAGGACAGACGAAGAATGCTGTCGCCGTAATCGACGCCTCCCACATTTGCGTCAAAGTATCCGTTTCCCGTAGGCACATAGACATTGTTGGCAGAGTCGACAGCCGGCCCGACGCCACCCATCCAGATCCCGCCCTCGTACGCGTTGGGCGTGGACACATACACGCCCGCAGGGTGGGCCGAACTCTTGCTGAACGCCATCACGTAACCGTGATAGTTCCCAACATCACAATGTGCACCCCACGCAACGAAGATCAACCCATTGGCCAGGGCCAGCGCAGCGCGCTGATGCTGCATCCTCGGGTCGAAGGTGAGATATCCGCCCTGGGATCCGGAGCCAGTGCCGGGAGTCTTCGCGGTAATAGGCGCACCGAAGTACGGATCCGACAGATTCTCCTTACCTGTGCGAATGTCGAGTACGTGCATCCGTTGATAAAACGTGGTGACGTTGTTGACGATCTCTTTCGTCTTTGCAACCAGGTAGATCTGATGGCTGGCCAGATCAATCACAGGCGTGCTGGTGATGCCAATCTCCGGGACCAGATCGTTGCAGAACACGTCGCCGTTGGATACAGGGAGGATTTGCTTGTTCCCAAATGTCCCAATAAAGCTGGTCTGCCAAATCTGCTGGCCGGTGTTGGCGTCGAATGCATAAGCTTGGTCATGCTCGGTGACGACGTACACAACATTGTGCAGCACGCCGTTGATGTTCACCCGCGGAACGTACAGCGGCTGGGCGTAAACCTGCCCTGTGACCGGCAGCACCAACCGCTTGCCGAATTGCACCTCGTTAACATTCGACGGCGTCAGAGTGGTCTCGTGTCCATTGAGACCGGTGCGATAGTTGTCGTTGTGATACGTGGTGACTGACACTTGTCCGCCCGCCAACGCGGATAATAGCGGGAGCATGACGGCAATACGAGCACACCTCATGAGTTTCACGAAATGGCACCTCGGTTGGTCGATTGGCATTGCGACTAGACCACGAACGCGTGATTATCCCGCAAAATCAATCTGTTAGCAATTGTAAAGGATGCTTCGTTCCAACAAGCCCCACATGACGGCCATGAGGAAACGCCGGGGCTGATCTTTAGGCTGACTGATCCACGTATGCCCGTGGAGGGTGAGACGGCGCGAGAGGTGCCCGGTGAGGCTCGGCGCTCCTAATACCAGCTCTTCGAGCCTCACTCCGGCGAAGGATCATCGCCTCCGTCGCCTCGGCGGGCATCCGCAGCCAGTCGCATGGTGCGTCATTCCGCTGGCCGCCATTGTCACAAGTTGTGGCAACTCCGATTCCAAATTCCTGTTGACGTATTGGATTGATTCCGTGCGCCTTGGCTGGTCACTGTAGCGTCGACACTCCGAGATTTTGTAGATTGGCAAGATGTGACTACGGGTTCTGGGAGGAGTCCTCTCTGGAATCGAGACTGAATACTTATGTCCCCTCTCAGATTTCCTGCACTAGCCGGCCGCGAGAAGACTGCATGCGACGCCTGTCGTTCTACAGCGAATGGCTCGGGACAAAGCATGATGCGGGCCGCCTGTTGCAAGTAGGTACTTACATCGTGTGGGCAACCTCCCCACGTGAATCAGGAAATCGGGGGCAGCTTACACGGGCAGGCGAACTCATCAGGGAATCCTCCGCCGCATTTTAGTGAGATTTCCCTTGACCTATCGCGTGCTGACCCTTATGCTGTTCGACAATTGTCGAGCGCCACCACCGAAACCAGTCGCGTCACACAAAAGCAAGTAGGCGCTTACTATCTCGCCGGAAGTCGTCAGCCGGCGAGGATTCGCTGAAACTCTCCCAGCGGGAGCTGCCATCCTGGCTGGGTCAGTGAATGTGTCACGAGCATCAGGTCGTTTTCAAACGCCTTACTTCTAAGTGAGGAAGGCGAAGCCTTGTCCAACAATGGGTGGCCCAACGGTAGTTACGCCTTCGTTTTCAGCTGGGGCGCTCGTAAAGCCGACCGTCCAGTGCCGGCCGTCGCCGCAGTGGTTTGCCGTCTACACGGTTCCACGACATGAGAAGGCGGTTGCCAGACAGTTCGAGCTGCGGCAAATCGAGGCCTTCTTGCCCCTTTACCATAGCGCGCGCCGCTGGAAGAACGGATGCCGGGTCAACGTCGATCGACCGTTGTTTCCCAGTTATGTTTTTGTGTTCGTGGACAAACCCGACTACGTTCGGGTGCTGCAGGCACCAGGGGTGATTTCGTTGGTGGGTTCGGGACGCGAACCCTCGCCCTTGGTCACTTCCGAAATTGAATCCCTCCGTTCGGGACTCTCTCACCGCCAATACGAACCCCACTGCTATTTGCTCGTGGGAGACAAGGTGCGCATCCATTCTGGGCCGCTGGCTGGCCTGATTGGAGTGCTGGACCGCAAGAAGAAGAACAATCTACGGGTGGTGCTCTCGCTCGATCTCATCATGCAAAGTGTGGCTGTCGAAGTCGGCTTCGACGAGATTGAACCTGTCCGCTTCTAACCGCCCGTTCTCACTTTTCCCCGCTGAAGGTGACCCTGTGAAAAAGACCGCCGAAAGAAGCGTTACTGAAGTGCGCCTTGTCGAGGCTGCCGTTCAGCTGTTTTCCCGGCAGGGATTCAAAGGCACAAGCACCCGTGACATCGCACAACTGGCCGGTGTGAATGAAGCAACTCTGTTTCGTTACTTCGCCAAGAAGGCTGATCTCTTCCGGGCGGCGGCGGAGTCGCGGTTGAACCGCGTTAAGTTTGGGCGAGAACTGCAAAACGGGCTGGCGAAAGACCTGGATCCAGATGTTGTGGTACCGATGCTGACCGCGTTCATGGTGGAAAACCTGTCGGAACACCCCGAGGTGATGCGGCTTTTGTATGTCGCCCGGTTTGAGTTACCTGGTTCTGATCGCGTCTTCCGCGAGCACTTGGGACCCATTTTCGACGCCGTGCACGCCTACTTTAGCCGGTGTGCCGCCAAAGGCTTGATACGCGACCTGGATCCCACTATTGCCACCTTGGGGCTGGCGGGCGCAGTGGGGGCACACTTGAATCTGCACGAGCTGTTCACGGAAAAGCGTGCGCCCAGAGACGCGCGAGAAGCTGCCCCCGTGTACGCCCAATTCTGGCTGAACGGGCTTCAGCAGAAGCCGAAGCCAGGATAGCGGTGGTGAGGTGAGAGACGAAGGCGCGTCGTACAGGAGATCCCGTTAACCCGAAGTCCGCGCCGCCATCGAACGAGAACCAAAGCTTCAATCGAAGATTCAGTGTGAGGAGATCGAGCATGAAGGACTTGCGACCGCACAATACGTATCGTTTTTCTCTTATCGGGACAATAGGACGCCTTGCGAAGCGGCTTGACCGCCGGACAATTGTCGCTGGGTTGCTTGTCCTTTCTATGACTGCCTATGGCATGCCGCAAAACGCGGGGACGCAATCGAACTCCGGAGGGCAGCAAAACCCGGCCGTGCAGCAGAATTCTGGGGAGCAACCGAATCCATGGATGCAACAGACTCCGCCGGTGCAAACCGGTCCCACTGTACAACAGGGTGCCGCCGGCCAGACCTCCGGACAGACCAATGCTCTTCCACCCTGCCCGGAATCGGGAACCTATCAGCCTGGAACCTGCCTGCCTGCTTCGAACCCTGTGGTTCTGCTGGAGGACGGCAAAGCCACCACGCAGATCGTTGCTCCTAAACGTCCCCAGCCGCTTAGTCCAATCCCGGAGAAGAAAGTCGAACTGACGGACTTCCAACTCCTGGTACAGGCGTCGCTGGGCAAGGTGCTACCCATTTACGGAACCAATCTCTTCGAGAGCGTCCCCAGCACGTTTGCTCCCGTGGACCATATACCGGTTACCGCCGATTACGTGATCGGTCCCGGCGACGAGCTCATGATTCGGGCGTGGGGCCAGATTGATCTCAACATTCACGCCAGGGTGGATCGAAGCGGAAATGTCTTCCTGCCAAAAGTGGGAAGTGTGAATGTTTCCGGTGTTAAGTATGCGCAGATCGAAGACTTCTTGAAGTCCCATATCGGCCGCATCTATCAGAACTTCGACTTGAACATCACCATGGGCGACTTGCGCTCGATAGACATCTTCGTGGTTGGCCAGGTCACCCGTCCCGGCCGCTACACCGTCAGCTCCCTGAGCACCCTTACCAATGCGATCTTCGCGAGCGGCGGGCCATCGCCCCATGGCTCGATGCGTGAAATCCAGTTGAAACGCGCAGGCAAGGTCGTCACCACCTTCGACCTGTACGATCTCTTGATCAACGGTGATAAGAGCAAGGATGCAGTCCTGCAACCCGAAGACGTTATCTACGTTGCCCCCAGTGGCCCTCAAGTAGCCATGGGGGGACAGATCAATGTGCCAGGAATTTACGAGCTCAAGACTGAGACGAAGCTGGGGGACGTGATTCAGTTGGCGGGTGGAATGACCAATACCGCCTACGGAAATAACGTGTACGTGGAACACATCGCGGACCGTAAAGTCCGCAGTGTAGAGGAGGTAGCGCTGGACGCAACTGGATTGGCGCACCCCTTAGCCGATGGTGATATCGTCAACTTCACCGCAGTATCGCCTAAGTTTGAGAACTCCGTTACCCTGCGGGGAAATGTGGCCCAACCCGGACGTTATCCCTGGCACCTCGGGATGCGGATCAGTGACCTGATCCCGAACCGCGAGTTTCTCATCACCCGTGAGTACTGGAAGCAGCAAAATGCGTTGGTACTGGAATCAGAAACCACGGGAGCGCATGTTAAAGGAACCATTGGAACGGTCAATGCGGTCAAGCGCAACGCTCCCGAGATTGATTGGAACTATGCCGTGGTGCAGAGGATGAGCACCGAAGATCTTTCCACCCAGCTCATCCCGTTCGACCTCGGTAAAGCGATCCTTGGCCAGGATGGAGGCAACAACGTGGCCCTTCAGCCGGGTGATGTTATCACTATTTTCTCGCAGGCCGACCTGAAGGTGCCCGAGGGCCAGCAGACGAAGCTCATCAGGCTGGAAGGCGAATTCGGCTCGGCCGGGGTGTATCGTGTCATGCCGGGCGAGAACCTGCGCGAGGTGGTGGCCAAGGCGGGAGGACTCACCCCCTCTGCATATCTCTACGCGTCCGAGTTCACGCGCGAATCGGCGCGTATCCAACAGCAGGCGAGGCTCGACCTGCTGATCGCACAGGCAGAACGAAACGTCGCGACCAGCACTGCGAGGCGGGCCCAGGGTGCTCAAACCGCCCAGGAAGTCCAAGCTGCCAACGCGAGCTTTGAGGCGGAACGCGTCACGCTCGACAAGTTGCGTCAGTTACGGGCAGACGGCCGCATTGTGTTGAACTTCCATCCCCAGGACAAAGGCGTCGATGCCATCCCGGAGATTCCGCTCGAGGATGGCGACCAGTTCTATGTGCCCGCGCGGCCCATCGCTGTGAATGTGGTCGGGGACGTGTACAGCCCCGGTTCCTACATCCAGGAGCCCGGTAAGACAGTTAACGCCTACCTCAAGAACGCGGGAGGAGCCACGCGAGACGCGGACTCCGGAAGGACCTTTGTGGTGCGGGCGAATGGCGCGGTCGTCAGCAAGGACACGGCGCCGAAGTTTTGGGCAAGCGGGTTCGATAGCATGGTCATGATGCCTGGGGACACCGTCGTGGTGCCTCCCAATCTCGATAAAGGCCAGGGCCTGCGTAATTTTAAGGACTGGTCGCAAATATTGTTCAACTTCGGCCTGGCTGCCGCGGCCATCAATGTCCTAAAGTAGCCAGGGCGAGACAGAAAGCGGTCGGAATGCCACAGACTCTGAAATCATCGGATCCCTACTCGGGCGGCAGCACCGCGCTGGAGAACGGCGTTGCACCCCCATCGTTGTCGTCGGGAGTTGAAAGCCGGGACAAAGTGGATCTCCTGGAGATCCTGCTGGTGCTGGCGCGTGGAAAGAAGCAGATCATTCTGATCACCCTCGCAGTGGCGGTGGCGGCCACGATTGTCGCGCTCTTGCTTCCTAAGATGTACACCGCGACCGCGACCATCCTGCCGCCTCAACAGAAGCAGTCGACCCTGAATTCGATGCTGGGACAGATCGGAGCCATCGCCGGGCTGGGCGCCTCCGACCTGGGGCTGAAGAACCCCGCTGACGTGTTTGTGGCTATGCTCACCAGTAGGACGGTTGAGGACGGTCTGATCAATCGTTTCGACCTGCGCAACGTTTACCGTTCGGCCCGGTATCAGGATGCCCGTAAGAAGCTAGAACAGCGCAGTGACATCCTAGCCACCAAAGAAGGACTGATTTCAATCTCGGTAACGGACCACGAGCCAAAACGTGCCGCGGATATCGCAAACGCTTACGTCGAAGAGCTTTACAACCTGAATCAGAATCTGGCCATCACCGAAGCGGGCCAGCGACGGCTTTTCTACCAGCAGCAGATTAGCGCGGAGCAGAAGGAGCTATCTGCGGCCGAGCTGGCCCTGAAACAGGCGCAGGAAAAAAGCGGGTTGCTCCAGCCTGACGCCCAAGGCCGAACCATTATTGCAGGCATTGCCGATTTGCGGGCGCAGGTTGCGAGCCACGAAGTGCAGCTCCAGACCATGCGCTCCTATGCTACGCCGAACAACCCCGATCTGAAGCGCGCAGAAACGGAATTGGCCGGGCTCCGAAGTCAACTGGCCAAATTGGAGCGCAACAATGCCGCCATGGGTAATGGCAACACCGGGATAGCGGCGGGGCAATTCCCGCAAGCGGAATTGGAATACCTGAGCCGCTCTCGCGAGGTGAAATATCACGAGGCGCTGTACGACTTCCTCGGTAAGCAGCTGGAGGCCGCCCGCATCGATGAAGGCCAAAATGCAATCCTGGTCCAGGTGGTGGACAAGGCTGTTGAACCGGAAAGGAAGTCCGGTCCTAAGCGCCTGCTCATCGTGCTGGTATCCTCGTCCCTCGCGTTCATTCTCGCGTGCTTAGGAGTGTTGCTGGTAGAAGCAGTGCGGCGGAAGCAACAGGACCCAAGTCACGGGCCCCGCCTGGGCCTTCTGTGGCACTCCTTGAAGTCCTCCTCCTAGTCATGAGCAGCTCGACACAAACGTTCCCGGCGTTAGGAAGTGTCCCAATGGCGGTGCCGGCTGCCGTCTTTGAGGTGCTGGTCTACCTGTGTTTGGTCGGGATGGGGACCCTCTGTTTCTTGCTGGGCTGGATGACTCCGGAAGGAGCAGGAGTGCTCACAGTGCTACTCCTCGCTTCCCTCCTTGTTTTGGCATGGAATCGATTCGACCAGGGCCGACATCCCTGTTTTCTCTTCCTCTGCACACTGATGTTCTTTCAGGGCGGGGGCCTGCTGGCTTATTGCCTGGGCGCAGAGGATGATCCGCTGCGAGTGCAGATTATGACTCCCAATCCGTTCTATGTTTCGCGGGATACGATCGGGATTGTATTGCTGTCGCTGGCTCTTTCAGCCATTTGCGTTTACGCGCCTTGCCGCTGGAATTACCAGAAGCTTCCACCGCCCGATTACGTCGAGGTACGGCGCTACTTGCCTTACCTGTACCTGGTCTTCTTTGCGACTCTTCCTGTGCAGCTCCTCAAGAACTATCTCTATTACCAGTACGCACTGGAAAATGGCGGATACACGTCGATTTTCCTGTATCACTCAGCCATGGTGGCTAACGTGCCGCTCCTGGCTCGCTTGCTTGCGGCCCTTACCCTTCCAGCGTTCGTCGCCATCTTCGTCTTCGAGCATCGAAAAAAGCAGCTCTTTGTCGTGACATTCCTGTACTTTCTGACTGCCTCCTTGATCCTCTTGCTGGGATCCAGAGCCGCAGCTTTCACGCTCGTCCTAGCGCTGTGGTATGTCGCCAGGATTAAGTCCATGAAAAAAGCCAGGATTATTAAGTTAGCCGCGTTTCTCCTGATACTTCTCATGTTGGGTGACGCGGTAAGCAAGCTACGCGGAGGCGAGGAAGTTGGTACAACGTTCAGCCTGTTACGAGTGCTGGAGGCGCAGGGCGGATCTCTGAATGTAACTGAGGTGGCCGTTAAGTACAGAAACCTCTTTAGCCCCCACACTGCGTCATATCTGCTAACGGAGCTGGGCGAGGCATTTGTGGCCACCGATGTGACTGGCCATCACCGGGGCAGTGCTGTCGCTGACGATGTATCCCAGTTTCTTAACCCATCGCTGTTCGCTCTGGGATACGGAACCGGAGGCTCCTACGTTGGTGAGGCTTACATCGTGGGAGGTTTCGCCGGAGTGATCGTCATCTCTGTCTTGATCGGAAGCGGCCTTCATGTTGCTTACCGACTGAGCGAGAACGGCGTGTCCCTCCTGCTAGTGGCGCTGGTACTACCATATGTCTTGGTCATGCCGAGGGGCGGTTTGCTTGATTGGTTGTCGGTACTGGCAAGAAATATTGCCACAATTCTGGCCCTTGCCGTTGGGTGGAAGCTTTTCTGTGGACTGGCTTGGTTAGGACAAACGTACCGAGCTGGAAGTACCTCGCTGCAGAAGGGGTGAGTTACCTGTACGAGCAGTTACTTGAGGATCTGAGTGTGTCGCTTTTCGAATAGAAAAGGCCTTCCGCCTGAGCTAGAGTGTCTGGTTCAATGCTGTCCCTGATAGTCGCCACCGTAGGACGCATCCATGAGACGGAAAGGTTGCTCTCCACTCTGGACACGCAATCGTACCGGGAGTTCGAGGTAGTCGTCGTCGACCAAAACACGGACGACCGTCTTGTGGAGGTCCTTCAGCGACACCAGGGACTGAGCATCCTACACCTTCGTGCAGAACGTGGCTGTTCTCACGCAAGAAACGTCGGCTTGTCGGCGGCAAGAGGAGAAATCATCTGCTTTCCCGATGATGACTGCTGGTACCCTAGCGACTTGCTGGCTTTAGTTTCCGATTGGTTTAGAAACCATCCCGAATTTGGGGGCCTGTTTGCATGCCTCCGTGATGCCGACAACAGGCCGGTCGGACCCAAGTGGCCGAAACGGGCGGAAGTCTGTACGCGGAAAAATATGTTTCACTTGGGGCTCACACCCAATGGCTTTCTGCGACGGCAAGTGACCGATGCCATTGGATTATTTGACGAAAACATTGGCCCCGGAGCCAAGTCTCTCTATCAATCGGGTGAGGACTTCGACTATTTTCTGCGCGCGCTGGAGCATGGATACCAGATGTGGTTTGAGCCGGCACTCACCGTACATCACCCCAGCTATCATGCCATCGAGCGCATGCAACGTACGACCTACACCTATGCCTTGGGTGGAGCTTACGTCCTACGCAAGCATCGCTATCCCCTTGGCTTCCTTGCCGGGCTCGTATGCCGTTCGCTGGGCGGAGCCGCTGTAGACATTTGCAAGGCAGATTTCGAAAACGCGAAGCTGTACCTGGTGCGTGCCGCCGGGCAACTTCGCGGCTACTTCTGGGGCGCGCAAGACATCACGCCACTCCAGTAGCTGGTTCGGCTTTTCTGCCCGGGGAATCATGCACCTCCGGCCATGATGATATCGCTGATCGTTGCCACCGTTGGCCGCGTTGATGAGTTGGAGCGACTGCTGACCAGCCTCGACAGGCAGACATTTACAGATTTTGAGGTCATTGTGGTCGATCAGAATCCGGATGACCGGCTCGTGCCTGTACTCCGACGGCATGGTCTGACGCTGCGGCACCTTCGCAGTAAGCTTGGCGTCTCCAGGGCGCGCAACGCTGGCCTTCGCGTAGCGCAGGGTGAAATCGTCGCCGTGCCGGATGATGATTGCTGGTATCCTTCGGACTTGCTGTCCACCGTAACCGAATGGTTCAAGGCGCATCCGGAGTTTGATGTGCTGTTAGCCGGGCCGCGCAATGAGAACGACGAGTTGATGGTTTCCCGATTGGCCCCTGGGCCCGGTCCCTGTACAAAGGAAAGCGTCTGGCATTGTGCGACTGCAATTACGGCCTTCCTGCGAATGGCAGTGACGAAGGCAGTGGGGTTCTATGACGAGACGATTGGTCCGGGCACACGTTCCAAATATCGGTCCGGAGAAGACATCGACTACCTCATCCGTGCCATCGTGTTGGGTTTCCAGGCTTGGTACGAGCCCAGCCTGACCGTTTACCACAGGGAGTTTCGCCGCATCGGGAACCTTCGCAGAGTTTCGTACGGCTACTCCCTGGGAGTGGGCTACTTGTTGCGTGTCCACGGGTATTCGTGGCACTACTTCGGAAAGGTCCTGTTCCGCTCGCTCGGGGGGGCCGTGGTTTACTTTTGCAGGGGGGATCTGTCCCGGTCGCTGTCTTATCTGCAGCGAGCAGCAGGCCAATTTCAAGGCTATGTTTTTTGCCCAAATGAACGCAGGAATCTAGCGGAGTCATCGCCCCGGTGATGCGCCCACCAACGGTATCCTCCGTACGACGGATAATTCGGAGCATGGCCCACTTGGGCTCAGGCGAAGCGCTTGGGCGGCTGTGTTCGATTACCACGATCATCCTACTAGGACATCGCTACGGAGTGATCACGGTGGGGATTTACGCGCTGGGGCTCACCCTTTGCGTTTATCTACAGCCGGTCATCGACTTTGGACTGCTGCATGTCGGCGTGCGACTGATCGCCCGTTACCCGGGTTCGGCAAGCGAGATCGTGCGCCGCGTGCAGCACCGCCGGCTTTTAATGGCAGGTGCAACGCTCCCGCTAAGCTTGCTTTACGCATGTCTGGCCAGGCTGCCGTTTGATTTGAAAGTCTGGTTGTTTCTTTTCTCGAGCATCGGGGCGATGTATGCTCTGTCGCTGGACTGGGCAGCCTGGGGGCGGGAACACCTTCGCACCTACAGCTTAGGCCGCGCTCTTGTCCCTTTTTGCACTCTGCTTGCCGTGGCGGCACGGCACCACAGCAGCGGGCAGATCCTGTGGTGGGTGATGGGGGGGTACGCCACGGGTTTTGTCTTGCAGATCATGGCCTTTCGATTATGGTGGGCGCGACAGCGGCCAGCTGGGGCCGAGGTCGTGGAGAACATGGAGGAACTGGAAGAGTCGCTGGCGTGGCGGCGGACCAGCGTCATGGGGGTCACCTGGATCAGCAACATGGCGTTTCACTCCATCGACATGCTGATGCTCGGAGTCATGTCAAACCCAGAACAAGTGGGTCTTTACGGGGCCGCCTACCGTTTATTGAATCAGATATTAGTCACCTACTACCTGTTCACCAATGTGCTTTACCCGAGACTCGCCCGGCAGACGATCGAGGACCGAGTCCGGATGTTGCATCCGCGGTACCTGCTCTCCTTGTTTGGAGCCGGAGTGGTCCTCGCGATAGGACTGGCGATGGTCCGCCATCAACTGCTGACGATATTCTTCGGCCACCAATTCCTGGCCGCCGCTGCGCTCCTGTTCATCCTGAGCTGGAGCCTTCCATTAGATTTTCTGACTTCATATTTGAGCAACGCATACATCGCCTGGGGCATGGAGACTCGAGTTTTGTTGTGCGCCGCCGTCGCCGCCGCAGCCGATATTGTGTTGAACCTTATTTGGATTCCCGTCTACGGTGCGACGGCTGCTGCCGTCAACACCGTGATTTCTTACGTAGTCTTCCTGACGAGTCTGGCTCTTGCCGGACGTTCGGCTAGAGAGCTTGTCGCCAGAGCAGAGCCGCAGCCGGAAGTGCTCGCGTAGTGGCAATGAGAGTCCTCTACGACCATCAGGTGTTTTCATTGCAGAATGCAGGCGGCGGTTCCCGATACTACTACCAGCTTGCGCGTTATCTCTCGAACGTGCCCGACGTTAGCACAAACCTGCTGCTTTGCAGCAACGACACCGTCTACCCCTTTACGCAACTGGCATCAGCCAACGTCCGTGTAATCAGCTTCGGAAATACACTGCTCCCCGGAGGGCAACGCTATGTGGCCAACGAATTTCTTGCAAGCTGCATTGTTCCATTCCTGGGTAAGATGGACGTCTACCATCCGACACACCACCGTGTCATGCCCCTGGTGAGAGCGTGCCGGATTGTCGCAACCCACCACGACTGTACCCATGAACGGTTTCCACACGGTTTTCGGTATCTTGATAAGGTCTTACGGGCCAAGAAACTGCTTTACGATCGGGCCGACGTTATCATCTGCGTCTCGGAAGCCAGTCGCAAAGATCTGTTGAACTTCTACGCTGTGGAGGAGGCCAAGACTCGAGTCATCTATCATGGTGTTTCGTCACTTTCGCGCTGCCAGGAGGCGGCGGAACGTCTGCGAGCCCGTTTAAGAAGAGACTACGTACTCTTTGTGGGAAGGCGAGGCCTCTACAAGAACTTCGCCGGCTTGCTGAAAGCATTTCACGAAACAAGGCTCAGTGACTCGTTTGACTTGCTGGCAGTCGGCGGTGGTCCGCTGACATCCGCGGAAAGCGCACTCATCGCGAGTCTGAACCTAAGCGAATCGGTAATCAATATCCCGATGGCGTCCGATGAGATTCTGGCTGAGTCTTACGCCGGAGCAAAAGTGTTCGTTTATCCGTCCTTGTGGGAAGGGTTTGGGTTTCCCCCTCTGGAGGCAATGAGTTTCGGTTGTCCGGTGGTTGCGACCAATGCATCGTCGATTCCAGAAGTCTGTCAAGATGCTCCGTTCTACTTTGAGGCTGACGACCCTGACTCGTTCAACCGCGCATTGCTCAAAGCAATCGACGACGAGGAAGCGCGCTGGCGGGCGAGCGCGCGGGGTAGGGAAGTGGCCGCTCAATATCGCTGGGAAAAATGCGGGGAGGAGACTCTGGCCCTTTATCGGGAGTGCCAGGCGTGACGGGGTGCCATGCTCGGGCTCGTCTGTATTTTCCCGCGTTGGTCGCGTAGTGGGCATAAGCGTCCCAGAGGCCCTTGGGATATGACCCCACGTCGCTCGGTATCTGACTGAAAATTGAAATAGTTCGCCGGGATGTGAAGTCGAAAACGTTCTCCGTCCGGTTCTGGGGATGGCTAAAGCGGGAGTATGAAAGAAACGGTTTACCCGGGAGTATGCAACTTACTGCACAGCCTCCGCGGGGGTGCCAGTTAAGTGCTTGTCAGTCAGCATTTTTCAACGGTTACCGAATTGCACAATTACAACTTGAAGGTGTATTCGCCGCCACTTGAGTCAAAAAGAACGAGGCGCTTGTAAATAAGCCTTGTCAGATGTGCTGTTTGGAGTAATAATCGAGGCGTTTTTGCCATCCTCCAGTGCGTGCATAAAGGTATGTTGCGCATTGGACACCTGCAACAGTGTGAGGGGGTTGGGGAGATCAAAATGAAAAAGCTCATGCTTCTAGTTGCATTGTTGCTGGCGGCCGCTACTGCCTATGCGGGCTCGGTGGACGTCGAGCTTCTGGGATACTCGGGGGGGAAATGGCAGAATGGCTACCCCTATAGCGCCTCCGTCAATGGTGGTGCCGCGATTGATGTGATGTGCGATGACTACGCTCATGGCGGAATGCCAGGCGACCACTGGCAGGCGAACTTCACCGACTTGGGTAACAACGACATAAGCCTCCTGCGCTTCAATCAGTTGAATGACGCACTGACTCTCTACGACGAGGCGGGGTGGATCCTTCTGCAGACGCTCACCACCAACCAGAATCAGTGGACCGACATGAACATCGCGGTCTGGTACATCTTCGACAACAATGTCCAACTGGATCAGGGCGCCCAGATGTGGCTGGATATGGCGGAGCAGGAAGCCAAGAACGGCTTCCAAGGCATTGACTTCCATCAAGTGGGAATCTACACGCCGGTCGACCAGTACGGCAGTGATCTCAACGGTCCACAAGAATTGCTGACTATTACCTCTACTGGTACCGTCCCTGAGCCGGGAACATTTGTTCTGCTGGGCACCGGGCTCGTGGGATTCCTTGGGCGCAAACTGCTGTCATAGCAGCCTGTGTACTTCGTCTAAGAAAATTTCCTGAAAAATCCGCTTGGCCGGTCAGCTCTGCCTGCTGATCGGATTTTCTACCAGAGGACTAGGCTGTGACCATTCCTGCTTGTCCTGGAAAGGACTGGAGCACCTTCACCTGGCAGGCAGCCGCCACTCACGTGCTTCCGACTTCATGTATCCCGATTGCCAATTGCTTCCCTCTGCGAGTAGCGTGGGTTGCTCCATGCGATATGTGGCATGGTATGCCAGGAACGTTCGAAGTGGGGGAAGGGAGGTCGGCGCCGAGTACCGCTTGGACGGCGCAGCACCGCAACACTGGCACTTTATCCTGCCTGTCAGTAGAATACGGTGAAGTGCAATGGCGCAAGAAGTGTCATAACTAGTCACCTGAAACGCTGAGATTTCGAATATGGGATACCGCCTGCGGCGGTCCGGAATGGAATTTAATTTTCGGTTTGGGCGGTATCGACAACGCTGCCAGACGCCAGTGGCGGCGACAATATTATGTTCGGGGTTAGGCAGCCGCGCTGGAAGAGGACTTGACGGAGTGCGGGCGTAGGGTTCTTCATTTGCAGGGAGATTGGAATGAGAAAGCCGGTTCTCGATCTGACCATCATCATACCCAGCTACAATACCCGCACGCTGCTACGAAATTGCATCGAGTCAGTTTATCGCTACACCCGCGGTATTAGCTTCGAGATCATATGCGTGGATGGCAACTCTCCTGATGGCAGCGGTGATCTGGTGGCTGAGAGTTTCCCCGATGTGATTCTGATCAGGAACGAGGTCAACGAGTCGTACGCCAGGAGTGCAAACTGTGGCCTGCGCAAGGCGCAAGGGCGCTACGCTTGCCTGCTGGACAGTGACACGATGTTGATTGGGAACGCCTTCAAGAGCCTCATCCAGTTCATGGATGAGCATCCCGAAGCTGCGGCTTGCGGGCCACAGCTGTTGAATCCGGATCGGACTGTTCAACACGATATCCGCCGTTTTGCCGGTCTGGGTGTGTTTTTCCTGCAAACTCTTAACTGGCACAAGATGTTTCCCAAGAGCCGTTTCATGAACCGCTACTACGCCGCCGACTTTGATTTTTCCAACGCACAGCGAGTGGAAGCAATCGGCACGACCGTCTTTGTCTTGCGACGGTCCACGTGGGAGCAGGCCGGGATGCTGGATGAGCGGTTTCGGTGGGCCATGGCCGATCTGGCCTACGAGTACATGCTCAAGCAAAAGGGCTTTGCGTTGTACTACACGCCTTGTGCGGAGGTCGTCCATTTCGGCAGCCAGACCGCCAACCAGGATGTTCTCGCGACCCTCCGCGAACAGCGTAACGGCTTCATCCAATTCAGTGACGCCTACGATTATTTCGGCAAGGGACGCATCACTAAGGCCATCGTGCGTTTTGGCGTTCGGGTTCGCTACTACTCCAAGGTCTTGGGATACTACGTAAGTTCTGACAAGCGCGTTATCAAGGGGCCGGGGCGTCCCAAGAAAGAGCAGGCTGAACAAGCTGTGCTCATGATCGAACCGCGCGCACACCGCGACCCTGCCCTCCACATCGAGCAGGGACGGCACGCATCGTTTCCTCAGTCCGGGGCTGACTTGAATTCGGTTTCGAGTCGATAAGGGCGTTGTACTCTTCGACGGATCGCGCGCAGGGCGTGAACAACGGGCCGCGACAACAACCAGATCACCGAACCCTGAGTGAACAAACGCATAATTCCCTGACGCGCGCTACCCAGGCTGCATAGTTCCTCAACCGCCAGGGCGGTGGAATACGTCATGCGGCGATAGTTAACGATTTGTGGGTCAAGCTCGTTGGCCCAACGGTCCACAATGGCTAATGGTTCCTCGTACAGCCTTCGCCGCCTGGAGCGTGTCATACTTCCTGAGTGAACGCGGTAACGGCAGACCACTTCCTGTACGGCGCGGGCCTCATATTGTCGCGCCAGAGCGGCGTACAGGTAATAGTCCGGGGTTAGTTCGATCCATTCTGGAATGCCGCCGGCCTCTTGCACCGCAGATCGGCGAAGCACAGCGGAACTCATGGCAATGAAACATGCGCTGCGAAAGAGCTCAGCGAAGATATTGCCTTCCGGCAGCGGCGTAAACTCATGTGCCTGGTCATAATCGCGCTCACGGCCATTGGGCCAGGTGAGCACAGCACGGCCGTAGATGATGGCAACGCCGTCGGTGGCTACCTTCATCTGTTTTTCCAACTTGGTGGTCGTCCAAAGATCGTCCTGATCAAGGAAAGCGAGCCACTCACCCGTCGACTGCTGAATGGCGTTGTCTCGGGCCATGCCCAAGGGCGTTTCCACCGGTGACAGGAAGTAACGGATCCGCGGGTCCTTGTATTGCGCAACGATGCGCGCGCTGTCATCGGTGGAGCAGTCGTCCCAAACAATCATCTCCCAGTCACGAAACGTTTGCGCCATCACGCAGTCCAGAGCCTCCCGGAGGAAAGCCGCCCCATTGCGGACATTCATGATGACGCTAACCAAAGGCATGGGAAAATTACAGCATACCCTGAGTCCGCGTTCCGTGCGGAGCACCCTTGCAATCGCCTCGCCCGCCCGATGAAGATCCGAAGCATAGTTCAGTCATTTGTTCGACTGGCCACAGGTGAAGCGTTTGGCCGAGTGGCCACTTTTGCCTTATTCGCCTATGTGTCGCGCTATTTTGGATTGCAGGTGCTGGGGATTATCGCCCTTGCCCAGACCGTGGCCTCCTATGCGATGGAGGTTTCCGACCAGGGGCTGAAGCTCATCGGAGCGCGCTTGCTGGCACGCAACGCCGACCTGGCTTC
>Ga0335083_10002334_pt1 | contig 25128 bp, 34 predicted proteins | sample Lox_Sample_42_FD_206716 | JGI IMG/M metagenome (GOLD analysis project Ga0335083, IMG submission 206716) | Soil microbial communities from Loxahatchee National Wildlife Refuge, Florida, United States - Lox_Sample_4.2 | ecosystem: Environmental > Terrestrial > Soil > Wetlands | place: USA...
AAAGCTGTCCGGCCTCAGCCCTTGCTGCAGCAATCGCCGCGAGCGCGATCGACCATTGTGTTGTCGCTGGCCACTTCGACACGGTTGGCCCGTACCGGACGACCATCTGCTGGTAGCTCGACGTCGTCTTCGCCAACGCTTTTACCGCGGCGTCGAGTTTCGCCTGGACATCGGCTGGGGACGGGGTGCTCATTTGGCTGCTCTTGCTGCTTCCTTCTTCGCGTTCGTCCCGACCGCGTCGCTCACCGCATGAACCGCTGCGGTCGCGGCTGCAGACACGGCTGCGAGCAGGATGGCCTTGGCGGCGTCGATGGACTGGACGTTCGCGATATTGCTCGCACCGAGGAAGACGACGAAGGTGCCGACGAAGGTGCGTGCGAAGGTGATGCCGAGCTTCTCGAGGATCTTGTCGCTGAACACTTACGCCTCCTTGGGGAGAAGTGGATTGGGCTGGAGGATGACGTGGGGGGCGTGGCCACACTTCGTCATCCTGGTTTTTCCGTCTGCATTCATCGTGAATCCGGTGTATGGAGCACCACACTTTTTGCAGACGCCGATATGCGACGCGAACGTCTTGGTGTCGGGATGAGCGTAGGTGTGCATGTCGTCTCCTATTCGAAGAAGTCGAGGAACCGGACGCCGGGCTCCCCCCGTTCGCGGAAGTACTCTTCCGCGTCTGTCAGTTCGATCTCGTTCGGCTGGGCCTGGTCGCCGAACTGGGTCAGATACCAGTGGCCGCCCTTCTTGTCGTGGCGGGTGAACATGCCGGTGTGGACGCCGCCACCGGGGCCGAACACGACCAGACGGGCGTATGCGGGACCCTGGACAGCCTTGCCTTTCTGGAGCAGCGTCCCGGTCGCGTCTTGGTCGTTCACATTGGAGATTCCCGCCCAGTGCATGATCGACGACACAAACTGGCTGCAATCGGCCCCCGCTCCGACGAAATCACCGGGTGGCCGGTTGAACAGTTCGGACCTTCCGGGACCTTCGGTGTAAACCATTCGGCCCGCATACTTCAACGACTCGACCGCGTACTTGACCGCAACCTGACGCTTCGATGGTTTCGGTGGGGCGGTTTCTTTGCACCGGAACCCCTTCGCCGACGACCACGACAACACCACATCGCCAGCAGACTCTTTCAGCTTCTTTTTGGCGGTTGAGCCGACCCGGATCTGGCGTGGCCAGAACGGGCGCACGTTGGCGTAGAACTTGTGGTGGCTGTTCCAGCCCACATGGACGTGGGAGTGCTTCAACTTCTTCGCCCGCTTACGCGCGGCTGGGCTGATGACTAGTTTGCCCATCACTGCCTCGCTTTCGCGACCAATGTCAGGTACTTCTCGAGGTCCTGGTCAGAAAAGTGTTCGGCGGTTTCGCCGGTGACGCGGTTGTAGCGTTCGGGGTCGATCCACGCGAACGACTCGTCATTGAGTTGCGCGTAGAACGAGTGAGTGAACAGCTGTCGTTGCCCCCAAGTGACGAGAGCGCCGTAAGTTCCGTTCGGCTTTCCCATGACTTCGACCCAATGGCCGCCAACCTCCGGTGATCCGTTGACGTAGTTCCAGGGGAGCCCGCGGGCGAACTGGTCTTCCTGGGCTTCTTGGACGACGAACCCGATCCCGCAATCCTCGAACAGGTAGGCGGCCTCCCACAGCTCGGTCAGGTTGCCCGGTTCGAGCGCGACGACGTGGCCGATCTTGAAGACGTTCCCGTCCGCGTCCTTCAAGCCCTTCTCTTGGCGCCACTCGAATACGTCCTGGGGGTCGCTGCCGTAGTCGTTCGCGCCGGTTTTGGGGTTGTAGCCCGAATACTCGGAGTACTGTTCGACGATGACTTTGCCGGTGAAGTTCGGTGCTGGCCGTTTCGCAGTCCGGGCGGCCTCCATCTCCGCATGACCCGGCCCGGCCCACGCACAATCCCCGCATCCCTCGAAGCCTTTGAACACGCTGTCGTCGGGGCCGTTGCCCAACATCAGCCAGTTCGTGAACGCGGTCGCGTGGCCGAAATGCGCTGGCATCTTCGGCAACACACCCGCCCGCTTCAACGGGGCGCGAAGCTCGCTATAGCGCGGAAATCTTGGTTCGGTGGCCGGCCGTTTACCCAGATGCAGCATTCGGTTCCTCCTCTAGTATCGGTAGCTTCTTCTCAAGCCACGCCTCCAGCCAGACACCGCTATGCGTCCCCAGCGCGGAACCGATAGCGATCGCAACCGCGACGACCAGGAGCGTCTCTGTGCCGCCATGCCACGCCTCAGTGGCGCCCCCGCCGATCGAGATCAGGGTCGCCCAATCCCCAAGCACGTCACAGGCTGCTGCGGGCCACCCTTTCCCATGAGCAATGAACGCCGTCGACGTGGTGTAGGCGATGTCGCGTGCGAACATGCTGACGCCGATCGCCAGACCCACCAATAAGAGGTGGCTCACCCGTGGTTGATCCAGTAGTAGGTGAGCCAAGAAGTAAGAAACGCGATCACCAGCGGGAGGAGGCCGAGCGCAACCGTCAACTGCCACCGCTTCAACACGGCGACAGCGTCACGATCCGACTGCCACTTCTCGACGCGTTCGAGACGCTGGGTGTTGTCGCGGCTCACCCGGCCATACTCAGCCAACTGGTCCCTGGTCCCGATTGCGCCTTCGCGGTCGATACGGTCGACCTTCGCGTCCAGGCTTTTCAGCGTGTCACGAATGTCGATCACGATCTCTTTGACCGTGAACCCGGCATCCCCTGTGTTCATGTGACCCCCTCAGAACTTGACTGCGTAGCAGCCGCAAACGATCCACGGTGACAGATCCGTTGGCCGCGACCCGCCGGGGCCGCCGGCCGGGGCTGTGGATCCGGTGTTGCCGCTCATACCGACCGTGACCCCAGTCGTAGCGGAGGCCGTCGCCGAAACACTGGATCGGGTTCCGGGGCCAGTCGGCACGTTGCCGCTGCCGCCAGAGGTCGTTACGACGCTCAAACTACTGGGAAAATCATGGGTATGGCCAGGGTCGGTGACGGTCGCGGTGAGACTCGATCCGGAGTGGTTGTGGGATGCGACGGTGGTGTTGTGTTTCGGCGTCCTCGAAGCCAATGTGACGCCGTCGTTGTCGCCGATCCCGTTCACATCCGCGTTCCCCGACGCAGCCATGTGATACAAGGCGCGACCACGCGTGTCGGGGAGGTTGAACGTCGTCGACCCGTCCCCGGAGCCGAACGGGTAGGACATCCCGGATAGGAGTGTGTTCAGGTTCGAATAGGTGGTCCTGGAGACTGCGACGCCGTTGGTTTCGAGGGCGAACCCGTTGATCTGGGTTTCCACCGATGTCCCGTTCTGCATGAAGTAGTGGAGGCCGCCGATCGGGAACGCGGCGTTCATGTTGTCGCGCAGCTGCTGGTTCATGTCCGCGGCGGTTAGCACTTCGCCGCTTGTCCAGGTGACCGGGGCTGTCCAACTCATACCGTCCCGATTCCTTTCTCTACTAGGTCTTTGAGGGTCCATCCGACCAGGAACGTCTCGTTCTCACTGATGAGGGTGGCGACGGTTTCGGGGGGACGCCAGTTCCGGTTCGCCTTCGCCGGCCTGAGCGCGAGGATCTGTTCGATGTCCTGTTTGTCGTCGGGCCATTCGAGCTCGAACGCGAGCCCGCAACCCCGCTTATGGCGCAGATGCGGACGGCCGAGGACGCGGCCTGCGCCGCCGCGACACCGGATCTTCGCTATCTGTCTCCCGCCCCGGCCCAATGCCCGGTAGGCGTGGAAACAGTCGGGGTTGGGACAGTCGACGACCCAGCGGCCGTGGTTCACATAGACGACAGCCACTTAGTCGACGAGGTATTCGACCGCGCCGGGCTGCATCAGGTAGGTGGCGCCGGTGACGCTGATGGTGCCGCTAGGCGTAAGAACCTCGACGGCCGCATGGTTCTGGTCGACGAACACCACGTTGGTGATCGAGGTGGGACCGGTTCCCGCCCCAAGGTAGATGCCGACCGTGTTGCCGCCGGACGGCCAACCCGTGGCGTCGATGGTGCCGTTCTGGATGACGCAGTTGTTCGCGGCCTGGTTGCCGGGGGTGCCGTCGTCCCACTCGGCGGTGAACCCGAGACGGGTGCTCGTGAACGCGAAGTTCTGGAAGACGTTGTTGGTGGTGAAATGCTCCATGTAGACGCACGCGACGCCAGGGTAGATTCCTCCGTCGTCGAGGGTGAGATCCGAGAAGGTGGTGTCCCATGAGTTGCCGCCCGTCCAGATCCCCATCCAGGCACAGTTGCTGGTCTTGATCCGGTGGACACCGTTCGTAACCGGGTTACCGATCCACAATCCAGCCTCGGCTGTCCCGTCCCCGGAACCTGGCGGGTTGCGGGCGATCTTGTCCGCGACGATGTCGGTGATCGTGTTGATGGCCGGGGTTGAGGCGTGGTAGGCGACAGTAGTGCCGTCGAACGCGTAGAGCCCCACGTCGGTGTATTGCGTGAACGTGCACCGTTGCACGATCAGCCCGCTGGGCTGTAGCCCGTAGACGCCGAACGGCATCACAGCGTTCCCGTTGAAGGTGCAGTCGAGGACCGACAGGTTCGCGCCCGACGCTCCATAGTTCGTGAGGGTGCCAAACCCGTCGGTCTTGCTTTTGCTTGTGATGTTGAACGCGAGTCCCTGGATGACCGCGCCACCAGCACCGGAACCGCTGATCGACAGTCCAGCAGTCAACGTCGCACCACCCAAATTCTGGGCGTACAGGCTAGACGAGTTCGGGTTCGCGAACGCGGTCGAGTTGTCGTACGTCCCGTCCGCCAGGACGATGTTCTGTTGTGCGCCGGCGAGCGCGGTGATCAGCTGCGCGCTCGTTGTCACCGTCGTGTAGACGCCAGGGAGCGAATAGCTGGTGGGTGGTAGCGGAGTCGCCACTCCGGCCCAGAGCGCGCTGGTGTCGAGAATGAACGCGCTGTAGTTCTCGTCCAGCAGCGCCCCAGTATCGCCACCGCCGCCGCCGCCACCACCGCCGCCTCCGGATCCTCCACCGGACGGGCTGGCGCTGATCTGGGTGAGCTGATAGGTGACCGTGTGCGGGATCCCCGCCACGATCGAATGCGAGATGTTCTCGACATAGCAGACATACGTGATGGTGACCCCGGTCGCGGGCGGGTTCGACACGACCGTCACCCGGTCGCCGATCTCGAGTTCGAGACACTGCAGCCATGCAGTCGACCCGTCGTCCATCGTCCTGAGGCTTGCGATGCGTGGGGCTGGCATCGACCGTGCCGCGACGATGTTGGTGGCGACACTGTTCGCGTCCGCGTCCTCGACCAGCTGGGTGGTCAGTTGGAGTTGCCGCGGGTCGGTCGACGCTACCGACACTTCCTGCGGGAACGCACCAGACGAGCCCGCGGTCACTCTTGCGTCGGTGACGACATGGTCAAGGCTGTAGTCGACCGTCAGGTTCTGGTAGGGGATGCCGCCCGATCCGGCGTCGGTGAACGTCAACTGCGAAATCTGGGAGCGCGACTGGGTGGCACGATGGTCGCCGTCATGGAACGTCGCGTTACCGGCGGCGTCCATGAACACGTACCCGATCTCCGAGGTCGACACGTCCTGGAGGTGTTGGAGGGCGCTCACCTGGTTCGCCGGCCCGAACACCTGGTCGATGACGTCATAGATGCCTGGGTCAATGTTGGTTCCTCCAGTCCAGTTGATGTTGTTCAAGACGCGGGTGATGCGGTCGCCGGTCAGTTCGATCGTCCAATCACCCCCGGTGAACGCTTGTGCTCCGGTGTCGCCGTTCGAGGGCGCCAACGCGGCCGTCCCGGTGTGGGAGACGGTGACAAGCTTCGACGCGATGCTGTCGCTGTTCACCAGCGAAGCCACAGTGGTGGGGGTGCTGTTGCAGACCCCGGACCCGTTGGTGGCGAGGTTGACCGTGATCTGGTAGCCGTCAACGACCACGTAGGCGGCCGCGGAAGCCTGGCCGGACGGGACGATCATCCGTACCGTCATCCCCACATCACCGTTCACCTTCGACGTGAACGTCAACGTGTCCGACGACGTGACCGGGTCGGTGTAGACGTAGGACTGTGCCCCGGTGACAAGGTTCGTGTTTGAGAACACGTCGAACGCGTCGACACCGTCAACCTGGATGTTCGAGTAGCCGATGTTCGACCCGTCAGACGCGGTCGGGACGACATAGTCCGGGGTGATCCGTTCGACCAGGCCGTTCCACAACGGGTACTCAGTCGAGTTTGCGACACGGACGATCCGCATCGGCACCGTCGGCATGAACTTCGGGTAGTACGGGCTATTCACGTTCAACGGGTCCATCAGCCCGTCCGGGTTGCGGAACAGGACCGAACAGGTGCCTGGCTGGATCGTGTCGAGCTCGTACTGGCGGCCTCTCGAGATGCTGATCTGGCTGACCCTGAGCGGGGTCGCGGAATCCGAGAACTGGGTGAACTGGGCGTCGGAGAGAGTCGCCAAGATGGACGCGCCCAACGCGAACCCCACCCATGTCGCCGACGCGGACGCGGACATCGGGTAGCCCGTGATCGCAAACGATCCCGGGTAGACCGACATCAGGATCGGGGTCGGCGGTGCGGCCCCCGGACCCTTGTTGATATGGACGGGTGCAGCCCAGAACGGCCACGTCGGGTTGGGGTTTAGAAGCCCCGCTCCTGGGGGCTGTCCGGCCCGCTGCGGCATCTGACAAGCCCCCTAAAGGCTTAGAAGAGCGAAATCCAGTGGACTTGGGTGACCGCGTAGGTGATCGTTGTCACCGTGTTCGCCATCCCCATCACGAACCCCGACGCCACCGACGCGTCAAACGACGCCTGGGTGTACCCGTAGATGTCGTTGATCGTCGCCGCGCCGGTGCCTGTGGAGGCTGGTTTGGCGGTGGTGATGAACGACCCGATCGCCTTTGAGTTCGCGCCCGGCAGACCGATCGACTGGACGGTGAGCCGTCCCGAGACGATCCAGTCGGTCGTGATCGACGCGGTCAACGTGATGGCGGCGTCTGCGCCCAGCGCGATGCCGCCGGTGCTCGACGAGCCGGCCGCGATCGACCCGACCCGCGGGTTCATCGTCAGGTTGCCCGGGGAGGTGGACGTGGTTGCTTGGAACGACGCGTACAGCTGCCACGCCGACGGCGCAACGAGGCTGTTCGCCAGCCACGGCGTATACAGGGAGGTCGTCCACAACGAGGCTTCACCGTTCAACGAGGCGACGTTCGCCAACGTCCCGGATGGGGGGACGGCTGCGATGCCGGCGTAGGTGCCGTACGCGGTCGGATCCCCAGACCCCGCCAAACGCCCGTTAATGAGCCCCCACTGTTGGCGCTCGTGTTTCATCAGCCACTCGATCTCTTCGTCGCGGAGTGCGAGCTCGTCGCCTGTCAGCGGCTGGGTGTCCCAGATAGACGCCCCCGCCGTACTGTCCTGTCTGTAACTCACTACGTTCTCCTTTTCTAGACTCCGAGAGGCATACGAGACGGGTGGTAAGACGACGCCTGGCTGAGAACAGGGGCACCGCCGCCGAAGTTGTTGAAGCCATCGCCGTTCGTGGCCCCAGTCGTCACAGCCATCGCCAAATATCCCGACGAATACGTCGAATCGACGACTTGGCCTGTCTGGGTGCCGTTGTAGTACGAAGTGATCACATGTCCGACAACGGAGAACCCGACAACATCGCCAGGGCTGATCGTGACGCCCGGTGTCGCATTAGCGAGGTAGCCGGCGTCGCTGTGGATCTCCGCGTTGCTCGTGCCGGCAGCCCACCACACCTCGTAGTAGTTGGTGGCGGCCGAGTTGGCGCGCGCGAACAGGTAGATGGTTGAGGCTGCGCCGACAACGGTCGCGTACACCTCGCAGTCGGTGAACTGTTGGACGTTCCAGTAGGCGGTCGCGAACGACCCAGATGTGGATGCGGCGGTCGCTGAGGTGCCAATGTCGCGGAGCTGTGACGACAGCCACGACGACCACGTCCCGCCGTTCGAGAGCGGCGTCTCGGTCCGGTTGCACGCGTCGAGGATCGCGGTGGTCGGGAAAGACATCAGCCGGGGAGGAGGACTTGGCCGCCGCGCAACTGCAACCGGAGCAGCTGCTGCTGGATCATGTTCGTCAACTCCTGCTTCGACCCCACATAGTTCGGGAAGCTGAAGTTGTAGGTCACACCGCCAGCACTCGCACCGACCGCAGCGCCACCACCGGCAACTGGAACTCCGTTGGCTGCACCAATGGTCGGGGTTTGCAGCACCCCGGAGAGGCTCGAGTTGACGGCTTTCCCGGCCTGGGAGATCCCGGCGGACAGGTAGCTCTCCCAGTTGATCGGGACCGAGAGCGGCCCCTCCTTCGCGGGCGAGTGCGGGAAGAGGCCGGCGATCTTGCCGGCGATCCCGGACACCACATCGAAGAGGTGTTTCGCCTCGCTGATGATCCCGCTTTCGAGGCCTTTGATCAGCGAGATGCCCGCGCTGACCAGGAGGTTGCCGAGGTTGCCGACCGCTGCCTTGAGCTTCCCCGGGAGCGTCCGGACGAACGAGACAACAGTGTTCACCCCGGACTCAACAGCGTGTTCGATGTCGTGCCACGCGCCCGCGACGGCGCCTTTGATGGCGTCCCATGCGCTGGTGGCGTCGTTCCGGATGGTGCGCCAGTGTGTCGCGATCAACGCAACCAAGGCTCCCAACGGGCCGGTGGCGATCGCGGCGAGTGCGACCACGAAGTCTTTCCAGTGGGACTTGACGAACTTGATGCCGTCGTCGAACAGGTTCTTGATGTCGTTCCAAGGGCCTTTCACCGCCGACAGGAGCGCGTCCCCGACCGCTTTCATCAGCGACACCAGCACCGCGGACGCAGCACGGAGTAGACCCTCGATTGCTTGGAGGGAGCCGCTGACGATGTCTTTCAGTCCGGTCCACACCTGGGACCAGTTTCCGTGGAGGAGCCCGTCGATCACGTCGAAGATGCCCTTGATGACGGTGAACGCGCCCTTGATCTCGTCGACGATCCCGTCGAATATCGCTTCGATGGTGGGGAGCAGCGCCTCCACCACCGCCTTGAAGTCCGTGAAGACGCCTTGAAGGTCGGTGACGATAGCCTTAGCGGTCCCCGCCGACACCCCCATTTTTTCGAGGGCGGCTTCGAACTTTTGGGGGGCGAGGACGGCAGCGGCGATTGCGCCGGCGAGGAGGGCGATACCGGCGACGAGGAGGACGATCGGGTTGGCTGCTACGAATGCGAGCGCCGTCCCGAACGCCGTCACCAACGGGATGATCGCGACCAGCGTCACCCCGAGCGCGGCGAGGCCCGCGACAAGGATCTTGGCGACGGTCTGGTGTTGCGCCAGCCAGCCCGCAACCTTGGCCAACACGCTGGCGAACGACTCGAGCGCCGGCAGAACCACCTGGCCGATGGACTCGCCGATGGATTCGAGTTGCGCCTTGAATGTCTGCATCTTCCCGGCGGCCGTCTCGGCGAACGCTTGCGCCTGTCCATGAACCTTGTCGGTGACTGCGGCGATGATCTCTTTCGCGGTTGCCTGCTTGTCGGCCAGTTCGGCGGTTGCCTTCGCCGCCTCGTAGGCGCGGCCAGTGTGAACCTTGAACTCTTGGTTGACCCTGTCCACCGCAGACGTGACGGGGATGATGTTGAGGCCGAGCGCGTGGACGGCCTTCGTCGATCCGGCCATCGCTGTCGTCAACATCTTGGTCGAGTCAGTCAGGCCGATATGTTTGAACCTCGCGAGATCCTCAGCAATGCCGAGATCTTTGAACGACTCCTTGCCGCTCTTGGTTGCGATCACCAGGCTGCCGAGACTCTCCCGCACATCGGAGTTCGCGAATCCCAGATTCCGCGCGGACTGTTCGGCATGGTCGATCTGGCCTGCGAACGTCTTCGCCGACAACCCCGACTGCTTAAACGCCTGGTCCATCCGCGCGGTCGACGTCTGAGCCTTGACGGCCGCTTCCACGGACTTGTCGAGCCCGTAGGCGAGCCCGCCGAGGAGCGCGGTGCCGGCGATCTTGGCGGCCTTCCCGAACTTCGCCGTGTTCGCGCCCGCCTCGTCCATGGACGCGGCGAACTCTTTCCCGTTGCCGAGAATCTCGACTATCAGGCTGTTAGGCAACGAACCTCACTCCCTGCTTCTCCGCATAGTCGCGGCACGCATCCAACTGTCTCGGCGTCAACGCCTCGAGGTCTTGAGGTCGGAGGCCGCACATGCCGCCAAGCCACGGCTGCCAATACGACTCCGGACGCGCCGACTGGGAACCCCACTTCCGTGACCAGGTCTTCCAGAACGCGGTCTCTCTCAGTTCTCGCTTTCGACGCCGTCGCTCGAGCTCTGCGAGCCACCAGGCGTCAGACTGTCCGGGGGGCGAACATCACCCTCCTCCGGGTCGTCTTCACCTATCACGTCGAATGCGTTCGGTGGCGCATCCCACAACGTGTCGATCGGGACCCGGTGCCCGGCCCTTGTCAACAGGATCCACGCGAACGCGACGGTCAGGTCGCTGTCGCCGGCTTCCATTGCTGCGGTGAGTTCTCCGGCGCGGATCCCGGTGAACTCTTTGATCTTGTGGAGTTCGCCGTTCGTCAATCCCGCCGAGAAGTCCAGGGGATAGTCGCCGTCGAACGGCGGCACCCCTTTCACAACCAGAGACTTCACAGAATCCCGTCCTTCCGTGGTTTAGAGGAACCCGTTCTTCAAGGAGACGCTGTCGATGAGCGCGTCCACGCGGGTGATGAACTCCGCGCCGTTCTTGTCGGCGGCCTCGTGCATCGCCGTCGACAACAGCCCGGCCAGGTTCGGCCTCGGCGAACCGCCCCGGTTTCTAGAGGAAGGGACGATGTACGCCATGACCGGGGTGACACCCATCCGCATCCGGTACCACTTCGGCCCGATGTTCGAAATCTCGGCGATTGCATTCGACTGGGCGTCCTTACGGACAAACGCGCCGATCGCCAAGATCTCTTTCTTCAGCCCTGCGAGAACTTCTTTCTTCTCGTTCTGGAACGCACGCTCGAGCTCTTTCTGGCCCTTGATCTTGATCTCATAGCCGGACCCGAGCGTGCTCTTCGGCATTAGGGCTGTTCCATGTTGATGACGGCGATCGTCAGCGACGACACACCCGAATAGGTGATCGCCGCGGTACCGCTTGAGCCCGCATAGACAGCGGGCGGGAACGGACCGAACGTCTTCTCCGAGCTGCCCGACACGGAGACGGCGAGGTTGGGGAGCGCGATGTCGTTGTAGACGGACGAGTTCGCCGCGACCGTGACGGTCTGGGCGGTCCCGCCGCCGTTCTTCACATACAGCATCGTCTGTGGCCCGGGGGTGAATGTGTCGCCGCCGCCGGCACACGACGAGAACGAGAGAGTGATTCCAGTCCGGTTGACGGTCTGGGTGGACAGAGCAGCCATGCTTGGTTCCTTTCTAGTCTGTGATGGGGTAGACCGCGACTTGCCATTCGCACCCGAACACCAGCGGCCCAGACTGGCGGGTGTACAACCGTGGTTCCGTCGACTGCGTGACACGCAGGTTCTGGACGACACCGCCAAGAGTCCTATCCGCCTCGACCAGTGCTTTCACCGACAGTGCGCCGTCCCCGTCTCTGAGTTCGTCGAGGGTGGCTTGTTGGCTGATGTCGACGTTGAACGGGAAGATGACGGTGACGGTGAACTCGGCCTCGTCCAGGCCGCGGTGCATGGCGCGGTCGTAGACGATCGGGCCGGCGCTGATATAGGCGCACGGCGGCGACGGGTTCGACATCACATAGGCGGTGATCTGGCCGAGCGGACCCCCGTTCGACACCAGGAGCGGTGCCAGGCTGGTCACGAACCCGTTGCGGATCAGTTCGGTGTTGCTGCTCAAGAGATCAGCGACCCACGCGAATACGGTTCGACAAGGTTCAACACGTCCGGGTCGACATCACCAAGCCGATAGGCGGCCGCCTCGTCGCCAAGGCTGCCAGACCCGTACGGGGATTGGCGGATTCGGTTGAACAACCTCGCTGCGAGCAGGGAGGCGGCGGTCTGGATCGGTTCCGGGACGGAGGCGAACCCGAACGTGCCGGTGACGCTGATCCGGCCGTCGAACGCGGCCCAGCCGCCAGGCGAAATCTCGGCTTTCGTGAAAATGAACGGCCTGGCGATAGTCCGGATCGCCGTGTACGGGATCCCGTCTGCGGCGGCGTTAATCGGCTCGAGGTAGAAGTCAGAGCCGAGCGTCCATGTGCTGTTCTGGGCGACCAGCGACGTGAAACTCGAGCAGTCGTAGATGATGCAGTACCCGTTGTTCTCCGGCAGGAACTGGAGGGTCCCCGTGTAGTACGGATAGAACGTCCTGCCGGGGCCGCCCAGCTGGTCGATCATCCGCGACGCCGCGGTGACACAAAGCGCGATGTCGGTGTCGAACGTCGTCTCGCTGATGTCGAGGGACGCTTTGACGGAGGCTAGGGACGTGTAGTCGGAGTTCGTGTAGGGCACCTACTCCTCCTCGTCGTCCTCGTCGTCTGGCTCGTCGGCGCACACGATGCTCTGGTTGCGCCACCCCTCGACCTCCCATTCCCAAGAGATGCTTTCCGATGTGCGGGTGAGGTTCTCGACACGATCCATTGGTGCCTCCAAAGGTTTGGGGGCCGGGCCATGCGCCCGTAGGCTGGGATCCGGCCCCCCGGTGGAACAGGTCAGCTCGTCTGGTACGTAAGACCCGACTGGCTGCCGTTGATGAACTCCGCGCTGATCTTCGAAGCGTCCCCGACCTTGCCGTCCAACGAGTTGAACGTCATCAGGTACGCCTGGAGGACCATTCCGGGGTTCGTCGCGCTCCGGGCCGCGTTCACGGGGCGCACCTCGATCTGGATGGTGGAGGTGTTCCCGATCAGCGGCTGGAGGGTGGCGTACGTCTTCCCGGCTGCGAAGTCCTGGAAGAACTCCACGGTGATCTTCGCATCCCCGAGGCCCTTCGTGTACGCCTTGTTCGATGCGCCCATCGCGGTCACTTCGACCGAGTCACGCATGTCTTCCACGGTGACTTGGTCTACGTGGTCGCTGAGGTCTACGCCGTTGACGATGACCTGGGCGTTGGTGAGGACGGTGATAGCCATGGTTCAGCTACCCCCAGTCCTAGGTCAGGCCTGCGCCACTGATGACGCCGACCGCTGCCGGGTAGCGACCCGCCGTGAAGGCCGAGTAGCCGTAACACACCAGCTGCGTCTGCAAGCTGGTGCCGGCCTGCTGCTCGAACGCCAGCGTGACCGGATCATCTGCCCGCTCCCACAAGAGTGCGGCCTGGGACGCCATCACGATGATGTAGTCCTGGTTGGTGCCCGGGTTGGCGTAGGTGGTGCTGATGTTCGCGTCGATGTAGACGTCGAGGCCGGCGATGTGGCCGACCAGTCCGTACCCTGCGGCCTGTCCTTCGCCCATCGGGGCGTAGTTCGGCATCGAGTCGACCGCGAACAGCGGGCGGCTGTTCGAGTCGAGCAGGTTGAGGACTGCTCCCCAACGCCGCGGGTGCATGACGATCTTGTCGGCGAGAGCGCCCGTGGTGGGAACCCAGCTGTTGATCGCCTGGATGACGCCGGTTTCTCCTACGAGCGCGCTGTAGAAGTTGCCGACCGTCCACGACGACACGGTTGCCGTCGAGATCGACGCCGTGTAGAGGACGCCGAGATGCTGGCCGGAGGCCCCGGTCCCGGAGATGCACTGCGTGTCGAGGGCAGCGTTGTACCGGGCGATGAGGTCTTCGAACAGGATCTGCTCCGAGTAGGAGGCCCGCTCGAGCGTCTGCCTCGACACCGGGCTGTAGCCGGCGACGGTGCGGACGTTGACGGTCAGGTCCGTCTCGGTGACGTCCTGGGTGGACACCGTCGAAGATTCCGACGTCTGTACCGCGGCCGACAGGCCCTGGGTGAGACGCGGAACAACGAGCGACATGCCCTCAGGCGGCAGCGGGACGCTGCGACACTGGTCTGCGAACACGCGGCCGTACCGTTGCGCCTTCGCGTACAGGTCGACGAGATACTGGGGCGGGATGATGCCGCCGAGGGTGCCGGTGGCGATCGCGTACCGCTCCATCTCGTACGCCTGGTGCTTCCCGATCCGCTCGGTGGCGGCCGGGTCGTGCTTGATCTGCGAGAAGTACAGATCCTGGAGGAACTGGCCCGGGACGCCGCCGCGCGGCTTCTGGTACATGTCCGGTTCGCGGACGGTCAGGTCCAGTTTCTCGGCGTCTTCCTTGGCGAGCTCGACCTTGGCGTGCTTCTCGCGCGCCTTCTTCACGCTCTGGGCGTGGTCGAGTGCCTCTTTCGCCTCGTCGGCGACCTGGAGGGCGTCGTCGAGGTTCTTTTTCGCCGTTGTGACGGCGTCTTCGTCGGCGTCCTCCGCCAGTCCGTCCCACTCGGCCGAGAACTCTTCGACCTTGTCGACGGCGGCGTTGTACGCCTCGGACAAACCCTGAATATCCATCGGGTCAGTCCTGCCTTTCTTTGGTGACGTGCGTCTAGCGGCGTCTGAGGTGTCGCTTGATTCGCGACAGTTCGTCTGCGCTGAGACGCGGCTTCACCATCCGACCCGACGGTTCGTCGCTGATCGGAATCTCGACCCCCATGGTGGGCTGATCGAGGCGGCCCCCGTACAGGACGGGCTGACCGTACTTGAGTGCGTATGACTCAAGTCTTGAGGTTGTCTGCGGGAACACACCCTGCGGGGTGGCGCAGACGTCCATAAGCATGTTGATCTCGTTGATCTTGCGGAGATACGTGGTGTCGTCGACCTCCGAGTACTCGTTCCCGTCCGGGCTGGTGGCGAACGCCATCGACGCCTGCGCGATATACCCGTCGCGCATCCCGACCGCCATCTTCTGCGCATCCGGATCGTCCCGACTGGTTTTGGCGAGGAACTTGAGGCCGTGCCTGTCCGTGTCCAAGATCAAAGACCCTGGCTGGCCGGCGGGGACGTTCGTCGACGCCACGACCCGGTTCATGTCATGGCCCAGATTCAGGTGGACGACACCGTCCGGGGACGCCAACTGTTGCGTCTTCAGGACTTTGCGGAACGCTTTGGGGTCGATGGTGACGCGGAGCTCGTTGTCTCCGATCTTCCGGAGAACGGCCTCCTGGTTGAACACGGCGGCGTACCCGCTCATGGTCCAGGTGTTGTCGGGGTTCTGGGACGGATCCCGGATCTCCGTATGCGCCAACGGCGCGTCCAGGGCGAAGAACTCGTAGTTGTCCGTGGCGAGGCTCGAGGAGTTCGCGGAGGCGAGCAACTTCTTCGCCTTCGCCGTCGCCGCGTCTTTCACCGACTGTGGAAGGTTCGACTGCGGAATCCGCGCGAGCGCGTTCCGCAAATGGGCGAGGTCGACTTTGCCGGTGGCGTCCTTGTACGGGAAATGCCTGAGCGACCTCGGCTGGGTTTTTCCGTCCGAGTCTTTCTTGCCGCCCGGCTCGATGTAGAGGAACGCCGAGTCCGGGAGGTCGTTCATGTACGCCGTACTCCAGACGGCGAACTGTTCGGACGACCCCGCCGTCGTCGAGGTGATCTCCAACATCGTTTCCCTTTCTCTGGTTACAAGCCCGCTAGGACAGTGACTAGGTCGTCTTCTGCGCGGAGCCGGCTCACGTACTGGCTGATCCGTTGCTGTTCGACGGCACCGCCATCGGTGGGTGTCGCCCCGCCACCGCCGGCGGTCTGTTTCGTCAGGGTTGCTGCGTTACCCGAAACCGCCACAGACGCGGCCGTCGCGTTGAGCGTGTAGGCGTGGAGTCCGGAGAAGGTGACCGGGCTCCCGGTGATCACTACCGCACCAGCCGTCGCGGTAATGGCTACGGCTGGTGTGGCGGCGGTGCCGTTGATCGCGACAGATCCCGCCGACGCGGTGATCGCGACGTTCGGGGTCGCGTTGTCTCCGGTGATGGTGAAGGTGCCGGGTAGAGCGGAGAAGACCCTGTGGACTGCGAGCGTCGCCTGGAACCCCGTAGCAGCAACGCTGCCTGCGGTGGCGGTGATCTTCGGGGCCGGGGTGACTGGGCTCCCGTTGATTGTTACCGAACCAGCCGTCGCGGTGATCCCAACGTTGGGTGTCGCCGTGGCGCCTGTTACCGTCACAGACCCCGCGGTGGCGGAGAGTGTGCGGTGTATCGCGAACGTTGCCGCGGTCCCGTTGATCGCGGCAGACCCTGCTGTGGCGGTGATTCCGACGTTCGGTGTGGCCGACGCCCCGGTTACAGCGACCGAACCAGCGGTGGCGGAAAGCGTGTACGCGATCGTGAAGTTCTCGGTGACGAGCCTGTCGCCACCCTCGGTGTCGATGTAGTCGCCACCCTCGGTGAGGATGTGCCCACCAGCAGCGACGGGGGTGCCACCGCCGAAGTTCGTCGCTCCCGGGCTGCTGCTGGCATCAACCTCTAGACCGATGTACCCGGACGAGTACGACGCCTCCGTCCAGGTGTCTACCGAAGTCCCGTTGACGTAGAGAGTGTGCGTCGACCCGACGCTTGAGATCCCGACCTGGTCCCCCGACGAGAGCGCGGCACCGAGGAAGGTGTCCTTCAGATAGGAGCTCTCGGTGTGCCAGGCGACATCGGTGCTGCCGATCCCGAACCTGATGAAGTAGCCCGTCCAGCCGGTACCGGGACTGTTGACGCGCCAGTAGAGGTTGAATGACTGCGTGCCGCCGACGGTGACGTAGACCTCGGTGGCCGAGAAGGTGCCTACATCCCAGTAGCCGGTCCCGTACCCCCCGTTGGCGAAGATGCTGGTGCCGTCACTCTTGAGATGGTTGGGGAGCGACGGGTCGACGTTCAGCCCCATGTCCGTGACGGGATCTTGGGTTAGTGCTCCTGAGACTAGGACGGAGGTGGTTGGGAAGCTCACGGCTTACCCCTACCCGGCGACGGCGACTTGTGCAGCCTCCATCGCAGTTCGCGTTTCTTCCCGTACCGGGCCGATCCGACCCTCAAGCAGATCGTCCGGGTCGATGTTCCAGCTCGTCAACACACCCATCATCTGTACGACCTTCTTCGGGACGGGTTCGGTGTAGATGTGCCACAGGTAGTCGCCGCCGTCGCCGATCGTCTGCTTGTACTCGTGGAACGTCTGGAACTTGAGCCCGTACTTGGCGATGTTCCGCGACAGGGTGTAGTCGTCGATCAGGTGGCCCGGGTCCATCACGCCGCTCGCGGTCTCGCAGTGGGCGAGCGAGATGTTCTCGAGCGCCTCCTCATAGGTGAGGTCGTCGAGCGGCTTCCAGAGGTCGATACACCAGTCCGAGGCGATCGTGAACCAGTTACATGACCCGATATGCCGTCCGTCGCGACGGAAATACCGGTCGTACCGCCAGCGGTTGCCGGCGATGTCACGGCCGTTGTGCATCACCGTGCCCTTGGACAGGTGGTCGGTCAGGTCGTACATGTCCGGGTGCACGAGCGCGTCCGAGTCGATGTAGATGTTCCAGTCGTTCCTGGCGCCGCGCTCATGGATCTGAAGCTTCTCGTAGACGACCGGCCAGTCCGGGTACCAGCGCTCGTCGATGACCTGGAAGTCGGCGTCGATCTTGTCGGCGTAGTGACGCAACAACGGGTACGTCCACGCGCAGAGTTCGGGGGCGTAGTCGTCGATGTTGAGAGTCCAGACGGTCTTCCTCATCACTGGAATTCGTAGACGACGATGACGCCCTGGGCGCCTGCTGCTGCCGCGCTTGTGGCGTTGTTGTTGGAGCCGCTGCCGCCTCCGCCGCCGCCGTAGTTGCCTCCGGCGGTTGCGGCGTTCGCGCTTCCGCCTCCGCCCTGGCCGCCGCCGCCACCTCTTGCGGCAACGCCGCCGCCTCCGCCTGATACGAGGCCCAAGACTGCTGCGTTGTTGCCGGCCTTCCAGCCGCCCTCTCCGTCGGCGCCGCGCATCAGCGCGATCCCAGTGTTCGGAGTTCCACCCGAGCCGCCAGCCGCGAACCCCGAAGCTGCGCCCGTCGCGTTGTTGAATCCGCCGCCGACACCGCCGCCGGCGTTCGCGTAGAAGCAGTTGTTGGAGGAGTTGCCGAAGATGGTGTTGCCGCCGTTGCCGCCGACCGTGTTGGCTGCCCCCACCGTGCCCCCGGTGCCGCACGAGTAGTAGTAGGTGCCGCCGATCGCGTTGTTGAAGTACCGGACGCACGCGCCGCCGCCGCCGCCGCCGCCGCAGCCTTTGTTGTTCGTGGACGCGGCACCCGGGGTGTTGCCGCCCGCACCCCCGCCACCAATACACTCGACGAGGAACGAAGCCGTGCCCGCTGTGGGAGTGTAGGTCTGGTTCGCTGACGTGGAGGTCAACACCTGGACGTTCAACAGGCCCGGGAAGTTCGCTGCGACATAGGTGCCGAGCTGAGAAGCCGTGACACCGCGGGTTGTCCCGGACTGGTCGGCGGCCAGGATGTCGGTGCCTGCGGCCGAGGATGCGCTGGGGAGCGCCGAGATTTTGACGTCAGCCATCGGGCCTCCTAGAGGTCGGCGCCCTCACCGAACAGCTCGAACGCGTCCGCGTCGAGCTCGTAGTGTTTCGCGCCGCACACCACACACTCACGGACGCGCAGATCATCTCTGCCTGTGACGAGGTGCGGGTCGGTCAGGTTGGCTTCGTCGTGGCAGCAGTCGTTCACGCGACCGTCAGCATCGTCCCCGAGCTCGCTCCGCCGTTAAATTGCACCGTGAACGAGTCTCCGGAGTTGAGGGTGAGTGCGGACCCGTAGTCCCAGTACCCGATCAGCGGTTTCGTGTTCGGGCTGGTGGACGTGTTGTAGAGGATCACCCATTCGAACGGGCCGATCGTCCCACCCGACGCGGTCCAAGTGACGTTCGTCCCCGTAAGCGTGAATGTCCCCGACGCTGTCCCCCCGGATGCGCCCGTGGACGCCCCACCAGCCGAGTAGCCGTTGTGGGCGGTGATCTCGGTGATGTCACCCCACACCTTGTTCGAAGACGCGGTCGGGGCCGTGTTCGACAGTCCGACGTTGATCGTGTCGCTGTTGAGGTTGTGGACCTTCTCCGACAGGTCGTAGGCAAATTGGTAAAATTTGACGAAGCTCGCCATTTACTGCTCCTTCCTTTGGCGGCGAACACGGGTGATGAAGCCGCGCTTGTCGCGTTCGACTTCCATGTCTCCCTGCTCCGGAACGTTCACGTGGATGTCCGGCATCTGCTGCTCCGGCACGTTCACCTGGACCGGGGTGGGTTCGACGTTCACCGTCACCTGTGGTGCGGGCACATGAACCTCCGGGGTCGGCAGCGTCGTCTCCGGAACATGCACGTTCACGATCGGCGGCACAGCCAACCTCTCAAGGGCGTCTTCGATCTGTTCGTCGCGGCGCATGAACGCCTCCGTCAGCGACGACCCGTCCATCCGGATCTCGTTCGGCACATGCACATGCACATCCGGGACACGTGCCGCCTGGATGTCGTCCGGGGTGTCCTTGGGCGCCTGCAACGGCGGGCCTGCATGCCCACTGGGGGCTGGCGGGGTTGCGTTCGGTGCTCCACCAACCGGGGTGATCTGCGGAATCTTGCCCGCACCATCCGGGAGTGGCGGGTAGCCCTTGATGTTGCGGGCCTCGTCGGGGAGCAGGATGCCTGCTTGTACGTCTGACACCAGGATCGTCGCCTCCGTGAGGTTGTCGCCGCGGACGAAGTCGTCGGTGTTGAACTTCGGGTAGATCCCCATCGACCCGACCACGTTCGACTGCAACCGTCCCATGAACCCGAACAGCTGCTCGTCCGCCTTCAAAGCCTCTTCGATGCGTTTCAGTTCGGGGCCGAGCCCGAACCGGAGCCACTCCATCAGGTCCTGTTCGAGGTTCGGCGTACCCTTCTGCTGGACGCTGACCCCGAGGAGGTTGGCGGGGACGCCCATGATCTGGGAGGCGTCCTGGGCGGTCAACACTTTCATCTCGACGAACTCGGCGTCCGCCGGCGTCAACCCGATCGGCTTGATCTCGGCGCCACCACCCATCACCAGGGTGGTTTCGCCCTCGGTCCCCTCATAGTTCGCGCGGTACGCTTCGCGCCACTGGTCGGCCTGATCCTTGGAGATCCCCGCGGGGAACGTGACCGCCAACTGGCCTGCGACCCCTCTGCGCCACATGCGGGCTTCGTGGCGTTGCCGTCCGACGGGGCCGGCCATCGCATCTCGGAACTGCTCCACCGGCGACGGCGCCAACAACTGTCCGCCCTGGCCGTGGCCGCGGATATGCAGGATCGTCGTGTTTGTCAGGCCGGGATAGTCGCCCGGGCCTTTCCCGGTCGGGTCGACATAGCCGGGGGCGACCTTCACCGAATAGGTGCCGTCGTTCTTTGGTGTCACCTGGTCCGGGTGGAGCGCCCACCACTCCACGATCCTCGACCCGGACGTGTTCTTCCAGATGAACGCGTTCCCGCGGTACGCCAACGATTCTTCGACAGTCTCCCAGAAATCGAACCGGGTTTGGCAGTCGTTGGGGCTGTTGTCGAACAGTTTGTCCTGCCAGCACGTCTCGACCTTGACCCGGTCCGGCCCCATGCCTTTCCAGACGCCGAGGTCGAGGTTCGCGACGGCTTCGGCGCGGATCCTGGCGGCCCGCGCAATGGCGGGGACGCCGCGCATTTCGCGTTCGCCGAACCCGGACTGGAGCGTGCGAAGCTGGTTGTACCCCCACCGGACCATGTCGGTGAGGGCAAACGAGTAGAGTTCGACCTCGCGGCCGCCTTTTTCGCGAACAACCAAGCTAGATCACCTCGTAGAAAGCGACACGATCCAGGGGGACGACCAGGAGCCTGGATTCGAGGATGGTTGGCTTGCCGCCCGCCGCAACAGCCTCCGAAATCAGTTCAGGAACACCCACCGCGAGTTCGCGGTGGCGTCTAGACAACAACAGGCCTTCCACTGAGGGTAGGTGGGGGTCTGTGAGGTGGATCCGGACGCGTTTAGCCTGCCGCAGCCGCACGTTCGGCCTCCGCCGCTTCGTCTTCGGCCTTGTACAGTTCTGTCACGTCCTCGATCGCCGCGTCATCCCGGGCTGCGTAGTAGCGTTTCGCAGCCTCCTGCCGCAACAGCGGACGCGCTCTGTTCCTGTGGACAACAACCAGCGAGCCGCGAAGGTCAAGACACGGGTCGGCGATCCGGCCCTTGTAGTCGGGGGCGACATGGCCCTTCGTCCCGAACCCCTTCACCCAGCGTTTCTTCCCGCCGTAGGTCCCGCTGATGGTGTAGTGGGCTGGCCCGTACTGGAGGTCTGGTGTCCACCGGTAGATGTCGCGGATCTCGTCGCGCCACTCCGTCTCGATCTGAGACTGGATCGCCGCCGCCGCAAACTCCGGCTGCGCCAACGGGTCCTGCTGGTCGACCAATGTGTAGGTGGCGACATTCAGGTCGGTCACCTCGAGCATCCCCCGCACGGTCGGCGGGTCACAGTTCGTGACGTGATAGTCACCATCAGCGACCATCACCCAGTCCGGGTCATGGGCCGCCGCCAACTTCAGGGTCATGTTGCGTTTGTGGACTTCGTTGCCGTCCCACAAGAAGTTTGGCCGGTGGATCGTGCAGCCGATCCCGGCCGCTTCGGCGGTCTGCATGATCGCCTCCGCCTGCTCCGGATGCGACCTTGGTTTGCCCTGCGGAAAGAACGCGTAGGCGCCGTCAACAGCAACAACATGGTCGACCATCCTCCCGTAACCCGCCACAACCGTCGCGAGCCAGGCTGGCGACTCCTCATACCACGACAACAACAGGACAAGATTCATTTCGGGTTCGCCCTGATGTGCAGCTCGCCAAGCCGCAACAACTCCTGCTGCAACTGTTCAGCGGTCTGGTGGAGGGCTTGGAGGATCGAGTTGCATTCGCACTGGTGCGAGTAGAGCTCGAACCCGGCGTCGTCTTCTACGGTGACTCTCATACGAACACCGCGGCGCAGTCGATGTGGCGTCTCAACTCGAGTCCTTCCGGTAGCGCGTCACGTTGCGGAGCCTCCACCGTCTCGCCGACCGCCAGCCTGGCGTGAATGTCAGCGAAATTCACACTGTGGAGTGCCCACAACCCCGTCGTTGTGCCGCCCCGGCCGGCGTTGATCTCTGTCACCACAGGAGTGTGGTGGCCGGATTCCCTCAGGTCGACCCCGTAGACACCGTTCGGCTTCTCGTCAACCGCCGCGACAGCCTCCTCGGCTGTCTGGTTGACAAGCGAGTCGTGGACGACCTGAGCCCTGGCCGGTGTCCCAGTGAGGCCGGATGGTGCGAGGTTCGGGTAGATGTACTCGAGCCGCACCCTCGCGAACGACGTCACGAGCTCGCCGTCCTTGTAGATCCCCGTCCAGGCATAGTCGCGGCCGGGCAGGTACTCCTCGGCGATCCACTCCCACTCCATGCCCCTGGTTTCCCAGTAGCGGATCCAGTGGAACGCCGTCCTCAGGTCTTCGACGAGAGTCGCGCCCTTCGCGCCAGCCCCAATAGTCACGCGAAGCCAGAACGGGAGCCCGAACTTGTCCTTCGCCTGGTGGAGATGGTCGGGTAGCGGGTCTGTGATGAGGATGGCGCCGCTGCGGCAGCCTGCCTGCTCCAGTATCCGGATGGTGTCGAGCTTGTGCTGGCAGCGGCTAACAACTCTGAGGTCCGGGAGAAGCGTCGCGGGCAGGTAGGCGCCCACGTTCTTCCGCAACACAAGATCCCGGACAAGCGAATCGGGGACAGCATGGACGACGTCCGGCCCGAAAATCCCCGGGTCTTCCATCGTGTACGGCGCAGCCCAGACCAGGTGGGTTGGGTCGTCGTCTTCGGCGAACACTTCGTGGCCGGCCTTGTGCAGGGCGCGGCACCAGTTGACACCGGCGGGTCCGCCGGCACCCAGAACACGCACTCGCATGGTTTCCCTCCCGTCAGGGCTACCAGTTACCTACCCAAACCTCCGCAGTCGCCTGCTCCAAACCCCAAAGAGCGAGCGTGCAGGCGACCAGGGGCGAAATGTCGGCGCTCGAGGGGTTTCTGGCCCACGCCCAAGCGTCTCCGAGCGGCCGTTTTTTCGCTCCGACCACCGCCGCCGACAGAAGTGGGTCTCCGAGGTGGCGGATGGTGCCTTGAGAGACGGCGTCATACAGCATTCCGCACGCTTTGACGTGTTCCGGCGTCGAAACCGGCTCAACCTGGACCCCGAAACGCTCCAAAGAAGGGATCAGCGACCCTGCCGGGCCCCTCGCGTCACAGATCACGCGCTGGCCTTGGCGTTCTGAGAGCCATTCTGCGACCCAGCCAGTCCCGCGACGGTGTTCCGCCACCTCGACCTGTGCGAGGCCGTCAGAACGCTTCCCAGCGACGCACACGGACGCCCACGCGCGGTCCGGTGACACGTCAAACGCGAAAACATGCTGCCCCGACACCTGTCCGTCAGGGTCAGCCAGTCTCTGCCAACTGTTGATGTTGATGACCGACCCCTCACCCTCAAGGTCGAACCAGTCACCAACCCCAAGTCTTTCGACGGCGAACGATCTGGGCTCCAGGGTGCGCTGCTCGTTCGCGATATGCGACATCGGAATCATCCGCGAAGGGTTCGCGGCCTTCCAAGACGCCGGATCCTTCGCGACCTCGTGCGGCACATCCTCGGGTTTCTCGTATTCGAGCGACCATTCGAAGTAGGCGAGCGACGGATCATCCGCCGCCAACCCCCGATCCCTGACCCTCGAGAGCACGCGGCCCTCTTCATGTACCAGCTGGTCGACCGCAGACCCCAAAAACCAGAGCTGCGGGTTCAAACTCCTCGAAACCACCGGGTAGATCGACCCCAACGACGCCTCAGGGAAGATCATCGCCTCGTCGAAGATCACACAGTCGACGCCGGCATACCCTCTACCGCCGCCCTTGGTTCGGGTTCGGAACCGGACACGCTGCCCAGACCTCAACTCGATCTGTTCTTTCCCGTTCGCGCGCCACACATGCTTCACCTCGCGCGCCAACCAATCCTGCGAATCGATCAAATCGATCAGCCGGCGAAACATCTCCAACGACGTGTCCGCCAGATGCGCCGTATAGATGATCAAGTTCTCGTCGAGAACGTAGAGGCCGGCCAGGATCCGGGCGATCGCGAGCTCCGACTTGCCGTTCTGGCGCGGGATCACCCCCGCCACCTCCGGCGCAGCCCACTTCCCGTCGCGCTCCAGCATCGACGACTCGAAAATCCACTGCTGCCACGGCTCAAGCTTGATCCCCGCAGCCGCGATCAGCTCCGAAGCAGCAACACCATCCGGGTGCGGCGAACCATCAGGAACCCACACCACCCGCGGCTCTTGCAAGCTTGGCCGCTCTGCGAGCGCGGATCTCGTCAAGAGGTGAATCCTCCAACTTCTCAGGCGGCAACTCGGCCACAAGCGCCTGCCGGATCGCCAACAGGCTGTTCCAACAGTTCGACAGCGCCGTCGGATGCGTCCCCGGATCGTCGCACGCCGCCGCCAACGACAAACACGCCGCCGCCAACAGCGAATCGCTCACACCAGGCTTCCGCTTCTCCCACTCCGCCAGATCACGCTCAACCGCCTCAGTCACCATGCCCGCGAACTCCTCCTCGCCTGACGCTGCCAAGTCGCACGGTTGCACCGTCGATGCTCCGGACCAGTCCACCGCGAACGGTCGAGATCGTCGTGGCCGAGATCCCACGGCTCGAGCGGATCAATCAGCTTCCCGCACCGCGCACACTTCACCCGGCCCGTCGCCACCACCGGCTTCAACTGCTTCTTCAACCGCTGATGAGCATTCCCATACCCGCGAGCTCGGTTGTTCGCCTTTCGCCGATCATCGCGCCATTTCGTGTCCCGGCACGCAGCACAGTACGGATGGCGGTTTGACATCGCCGGCACGCCGCACAACTTGCACAATCGAACCTTCGGCTTCGCCAACAACAACGAAGGCTTCCGGTGGCGCCGCGCCCGAGCAATCGCAACCTTGGCCGTCGCCGCGTACACACGCCTCCGCGCCTGCGCCAAAGTCTGCAACCTGACCCGTGCGGCCCTCTTGCGCGCTTCGCGTTCGGAGGCGAGACGATTGTCACACCCCCTACATCTAGACGCGAGCCCGGTTGACCTACTCGCATCACGCCTGAACTCCGAAAAGTCGAGCTGGCGCTTGCACACGTAGCAACTTTTTTTGCGACTCATTTTTCGTGGGGGGATTTAGTTCGTACT
>Ga0335083_10002335_pt1 | contig 25122 bp, 23 predicted proteins | sample Lox_Sample_42_FD_206716 | JGI IMG/M metagenome (GOLD analysis project Ga0335083, IMG submission 206716) | Soil microbial communities from Loxahatchee National Wildlife Refuge, Florida, United States - Lox_Sample_4.2 | ecosystem: Environmental > Terrestrial > Soil > Wetlands | place: USA...
TCAGGGTGCCGGAGTTGGTGGCGGCGAGCAGCATCCCGAGGCTGGTGCAGGACAGCGCCCACCAGCGGTAGTGCTCATCCCCGCCGGGCCGTCCGGGCCGCGGGAGGCCCCGGGAACGGAGCGGCGGCCTCGTTCTCGTTACCGTCGCCAATACGTCACCTCTGGTCGCAGGAAGTTGACGTGAACGTAAAGATCAAGATAGCAGTCGGCGACCTCCGTGCAGTGGTCGGGACGGTCCCCTACGGGTGACCGGAGCACCCGAGGAGTGCTAGAACCAGTGCCGCACATGGATACCGCCGAGCGGGAGGTCCACAGGAGCGAGGACCAGTGGCGCGAGCAGCTGACGCCGGGCCAGTACGAGGTCCTGCGCCGCGCCGGCACCGAGCCGCCATTCACCGGGGAGTACGTGTTCAACAAGGACGCCGGCGAGTACCGCTGCGCGGGCTGCGGGGCGCGCCTGTTCGGCTCCGACGCGAAGTTCGAATCCGGCACCGGCTGGCCCAGCTTCACCGAGCCGGCGCTCGCCGAGGCGGTCGAGCTGCGACCGGACAACAGCCTCTTCATGCGCCGCACGGAGGTCCTCTGCCGCCGCTGCGGGGGCCACCTCGGGCACGTCTTCGACGACGGCCCGAACCCGACCGGCCAGCGTTACTGCATCAACTCCCTGGCGCTGTCCTTCCAGCCCACCGAGCCGTGATGATCATGCACGAACAGTCGCGGCGGCTGTCGCAGCCGCTGCGCTGGGGCAGGCGTGAGAAGACGATCGTGGGAGTGCTCGTCGCGTGCGTGATCCTCGGGATCGGCGCCTTGGCGGTGTTCGGGGGCTCCCCGGCCGACCGCAAGGACTGCATCAGCGTGACCTTCGCCAGCACCCTCGGCGGCGCCCGGCTGCACGCCTGCGGCGCCGAAGCCAGGAGCATCTGCGCCTCGCCCGCCGGGTATCGCAAGATCGGCCCGGAACTGGCCGCCGCGTGCCGGCGCGCGGGCTACGCGTACGTCTCCAAATAGCGCCGATCTCCGGCTAGACAAATGTCGAAACCCCGGCCGGAAGATCTGGCCAGGGTGGCCCTACCCGGGGTTGTACGTCGGGGCTTTCATATGCCTGCGGCGCTCCGCCCGCGGTTTCGTACGAGCGGGTGCGTGCTGGGCAATATCGAGACAAAGGAGGCACATGACCTGGTTGCCGTACCAAAGCTGGCTTAATCCAGGGGACAACGCGTGGCAGATGACTGCCGCTACCTTCGTGGGGCTGATGAGCCTGCCGGGCCTTGCGGTCCTGTACGGCGGCGTGATGCAGAAGCGCTGGTCGGTGAACAGCATGATGCTCACGTTTGTGGCCTTCTGCATCACCCTGATCGTGTGGGTGCTGTTCGCGTTCAAGATGGGCTTCGGCCAGTCGATCGCGCACAGCGGGGGCGGAACGTTCGGGGCCAAAGGGTTCCTGGGCACGGCCCTCGGCAAGCCCGGGAGCGTGCTCAGCGACGTGGGTGAGGAGAGTCAGGCGATCATCCCGTCGATCTCGACGGGGCCGCCGTTCCACTTCCCGTTGTCCTCGCTCGTGTACTTCCAGTTCGTATTCGCGGCGATCACCCCGATCCTCGCGTTGGGTTCCGTGCTGGGCCGTGTGAACTTCAAGGCCTGGATTCCCTATGTGGCGATCTGGATCACGGTGGTCTATACGGTCAACGCCTTCCTGATCTGGGGTGGCGGATACTGGGCGGCCCACGGTGCACTCGACTACTCGGGTGGGTACGTGATCCACCTCGCAGCCGGGATCTCAGGGTTCGTGTTCGCGGCGGTGATCGGACCACGGTTGCAGCGAGATCGCGAGATCGATGCCCCCAACAACCTGCTGATGGTGGCCTGTGGCGCCGGCATCCTGTGGTTGGGGTGGAACGGGTTCAACGGCGGGGACTCCTACTACGCCGGTAACAACGCGTCCGCGGCGGTCCTGAACACGAACGTGTGCACGGCCGTGGCGATGATGGTGTGGATCGCGTGGGATTACATCTTCCGCGAAAAGCCGTCGTTGATCGGGGCAGTGAACGGCATGATCTGCGGGCTGGTCGGAATCACGCCGGCGGCCGGCTTCGTGAACGGCTGGGGCGCGATCATCATCGGGATCACCGTCTCGACGATCGTGTGGATGTCGATCCGCTTCCTCAGCCGCGCGCCAATGTTCCGGTCGGTGGACGACACCCTGGGGGTGATCTATACCCATGGCATCGCAGGCCTCTGCGGGGGCCTGTTAGTGGGGCTGGTGGCGAACGATCACATGATCGAGTACTTCCCGGTGAAAGACTCGGGAGTGCTGCCGAACTTCGCGGGTGTGTTCTACGGCGGCGGCTGGACGCTGTTCAGATGGCAGCTGGAGACCGCGGTGTGGGTGATCGCGTACACGGCGATCATGACCTTCCTCATCCTGAAGCTGATCGGCATATTCGTGCCGTTGAGGCTCTCGGACGAGGAGCTGGAGATCGGCGATCACGCGATCCACGGCAACGAGGTGTACCCCTCGGACGTGCCGACGCTCGGGGGTCCTCACGCGCCGACCTGGGAGCCCGGCGGGGGCGCGCTGCCCGCCGGCGCTGGCGCCTAGGCCCGAACCAAATCCTTCCGCGCCGGGAGCGTCTTCCCCACGGACGCCCCGGTAGCGGGAGCACGAGCGCTGCGGCCCCGCCATCGGCGGGGTCGCAGCCGTTTCATGGGTGTGCTCACCCAACTGGGCGTACCTGCCCATGGGCCACCGGCCGATCCCTGTCGCGAGGTGTAGCCTCTGGCTAGGTAGGAGAGGAGACGAGATGGCGCGGACGCTCGCTGAGATCTTCGGTCTTCTGGTTGACGACAGCGCACCTGTCGGCTTTCGCGCGTACGACGGCAGCGCGGTCGAGCGCGCGGGAGCGGTGGGCGTCGTCGAGGTGCGCTCGCCGAGGGCGTTGCGGTATCTGACCACCGCTCCGGGCGAGCTGGGGCTCGCGCGCGCGTATGTGACGGGAGACCTCGAGCTCCGCGGTGACCTCTACTCGACCCTACAGGCGCTCGCTCACCACTGCCGCAGGCCGATCCCCTGGGGGGCGCTCCTGGGGAGTGTGCGACGGTGGATGCTGCGGCGCCCGTCCGTCCCCGCGGAGGAGGCGCCGCCGCCCTGGATGCGCGGCGCGGTCCGCCACGGCAAGCGGCGCGACGCACGGGCGATCTCCCACCACTACGACGTCTCGGATCGCTTCTACGAGCTGCTGCTGGGTCCCACGATGACCTATTCGTGCGCCGTCTTCGACCGCGAGGACGCCACCCTCGAGGAGGCGCAGCGGGAGAAGCTCGACCTCGTGTGCCGCAAGCTCGACCTGCAGCCCGGCCAGCGGCTGCTCGACGTCGGCGCGGGATGGGGTGGGCTGGTGCGTCACGCCGCCGAGCACTACGGCGTGCGAGCGGTCGGGGTGACGCTGTCCCGGCCCCAGGCGGAATGGGCCGGCCGCACGATCCGCGACGCCGGGCTGCGGGGCCGGGCGGAGGTGCGCCACCTCGACTACCGGGACCTACACGAGGGCGACTTCGACGCGATCGCCTCGGTGGGAGCGATGGAGCATTTCGGCAGCGCCGAGCTCGCCGTGTACTTCGGCTCGATGCTCGAGCGCCTGCGCCCGGGAGGACGGATGCTCAACCACTGCATCACCCGCTCCTCGGGCCGCCAGCGGCACCGCACCGGGCCGTTCATCGATCGCTACGTGTTCCCCGACGGGGAGCTCGAGAGCGTGACCGCCGTGATCGGATCGATGAACGAGCAGGGATTCGAGATCCGCCACGAGGAGAACCTGCGCGAGCACTACGCGTTGACGTTGCGCGAATGGGGCCGCAACCTCGAGCGCCATTGGGCGCGCGCGGTGGCCCAGGTGGGGGAGAGGAGGGCCCGCGTGTGGCGCCTGTACATGGCGGTGTCGCGGATCGGCTTCACCAACAACGACATCCAGATCCACCAGGTCCTCGGCGTGCGCGTCGATCGGGAGGGGCGCTCAGGGATGCCCCCGCGGCCGTTGTGGAGGCCGCGCGAGCAGCCGCCCGAGGATCACCGTCCGCGGAGGGCGGTCCGGCGTTCCTACGATTCGACCGTCTCGGCGCTCTCTGCGGCGGGCTCGCTCGAGATACCCACCCCGACGGGGCAGCTCACCCCGGTGCCGCCGAGCCCGCAGTAGCCGCCGGGGTTCTTCGCGAGGTACTGCTGGTGGTAGGCCTCGGCGTAGTAGAAGGGGTGCTCCGCGTCGGCGGGCAGGAACTCGGTCGTAATCTCGCCGAGGCCCGCGGCCGTGAGCCGCTCCTGGTAGGCGGCGCGGGACGCATCGGCGGAGGCCTTCTGGTCCTCCCCGCGCCACATCAGCAGTGAGCGGTACTGGGTGCCGATGTCGTTCCCCTGGCGCATCCCCTGGGTGGGGTCGTGGCCCTCCCAGAAGATCCTCAGCATGTCCTCGTAGCTGGTGCGGGCCACGTCGTAGCCGACCAGGACCACCTCGGCGTGCCCGGTCATGCCGCTGCAGACCTCCTCATAGGTGGGGTTGGGGGTGAAGCCCCCGGCGTACCCGACGGCGGTCGTGTACACCCCCTCGGCCTGCCAGAACATCCGCTCGGCTCCCCAGAAGCAGCCCATGCCGAAGATCGCGGTCCTGATTCCGCCGGGGAACGGACCCTTCAGCGGCGTCCCCAGGACCTCGTGCAGGGTGGGCACACGGATCTCCTCGCTGCGGCCCGGGAGGGCGGTCGGACGCTCCACCATCTCGGGCTCACGGCGTGCGAAGAAGCGCATCTCCTGCAGGCTAGCCGATGATCCGGTCCGGGCCGGCTCCCGCTCGGTTCCGCCGCGGATATGTCAGTGTCCGGCCGATGAGCGAGCCGCCGATCGTGCTCTACGAGGCCCGCGACCGGGTCGCTCGGATCACGCTCAACCGCCCCGAGCGTGGCAACGGGATCACCCCGGCGCTGCTGCGGGAGCTGGTCGGGTGCGTCGAGCGCGCGGACCTCGACCCGTCCGTTCACGTGGTCCTCCTTAGCGGCAACGGGGCTGGGTTCTGCGGCGGCTATGACCTGGTCGACAGCGCCGAGCGGATGGGCGCCGGCGACGGGGCCGAGCCCGCCGGGCTCGCCGGATCGCCGATCGACCCCCGGGTGATCATGGCCAACCACGACCCCTCCCGGACGTGGGACCCGACGGTGGACTACGCGATGATGAGCCGCAACGTCCGGGCGTTCATGACGCTGTTCAACTGCGCCAAGCCCGTCGTGTGCCGGGTCCACGGCTTCTGCGTGGCGGGCGGCACCGACATGGCCCTCTGCTCGGATCTGCTCGTGATCGCACAGGACGCCAAGATCGGCTATCCGCCGGCACGCGTGTGGGGGTCCCCGACGACGTCGCTGTGGGCATACCGGGTGGGGGCGCAGCGCGCCAAGCGCCTGCTGTTCACCGGCGACTCCCTGTCGGGGACGGAGGCGCTGGAGTGGGGCCTTGCGATCGAGGCGCCTCCGGCCGAGCTGCTGGACGAGCGCACCGAGGTCCTGCTCGAACGGGTCGCGCGTATGCCGCTGAACCAGCTGGCGATGATGAAGCTGCTGGTGAACCAGGGCCTGTACGCGCAGGGTCTGCACGCGACGCAGGTGCTGGGCACGGTGTTCGACGGCATCGCCCGTCATACCGAGGAGGGCTACGCCTTCCAGCGCCGGGCGGCGGAGGCGGGCTTCCGCGAGGCCGTGCGGGAGCGCGACGACCCCTACGGGGACCGCGGGCCCTCGACCTTCAAAGGCTGAGGTCCGCCGCCCGCTGGTGCCGGCTCGGCCGTCGCGGTGGTTTTGGAGCGGCCGGCGGCTGGGCCGGTCGGCGGCTGGACCGCCGGGGGCGGCGGGGGCTAGAATGAGGGCCCTCGCGGATGTAGCTCAGCTGGCTAGAGCGTCGCCTTGCCATGGCGAAGGTCGAGGGTTCGAACCCCTTCATCCGCTCTCACGCTCACCGGCAGGTGCCGGTGTTCTCGGCTTGGCGCAGCGGCGAGGGCGGTCCTGCCACCAGGACGTACTTCGCGATGTACCTGCGGGGGTCGGATTCGGGCAGGGCCGCATTGCGCAGCTGCGTCGGTGTCGCTTCTCCGAAGCGTCCCGGCCAGCAGGCCCAGTTGGTGTGGGCGAGGTCCACCAGTGGCGTGTCGTCGGCTCGGAATCCGAAGCGCCCGGACCCGCAGACGACCCAGTCGCTGACGATGTTGTTCAGGTAGGCGCGCCGCTGGTTGCCACAGACCGGCGGATAGGTGGGGTGGCCGCCGAATGCCGCCTGAACGATCGGATGTCCGTCGTCGAAGCTCAGCTTCGGGCTGCTCCAGGGATACGTTTCGCCCTCCTGGTCGTGGCGCGCCATGTACAGGTAGCGCGGCTGGAGTGTCCGCGGGTCGAGCAGGACGCTGATGTGCTCCCAGTCACCCTCATGCAGATCTGTGTTCGCGCGGATCGCCGCCAGCGGGGTGTTTTCCATGAGCTGTTCCGCGACCGCCGTGGGGTAGTAGTTGTACGGGTAGAAGAACCAGTACTGCAGGCTTCTCAGGTTGGACGGGATGTTCCCGTAGCGCGAGCCGTAGGTGCCGACGCCGGCGTCGAAGAAGTAGACCTGTGCCGAGTCCCAAGGCTTGAGGCCGGTCGGTTCCAGTAACCAATTTTCGATTGTGTTGGCGCTGAGTCCCTGTCCTCGCTGGAATGCTGCGAACTCGCCGGTGGGGTCGCCGTGTCCGAGCGCCGCCGGATAGTCGAGATAGTCGGTTGGGCTCGCGTCCAGTGGCGTCAGGTCGGCGAGGGTGGGCGGTGACGCGGCGCACACGTCGTGCTTGACCAGACAGGTGCGGCGATGTCCGCGATGCAGCAGCGCGTACCCCAGGGTGCCGCGGTCCTGCAGCACGCTCGCAACCGATGCGGGCCAGAAGCGGTCGGCGATCGTGACCTCGACGGTCGGCTGAAAGCGCCGCGCGAGAGCCGCAACCGCAGGTGACGTTTCGGATACGGTCGCTTCGTCGCCGCTTGCCCGGCCGGACGGCGGGGCGGGGCCCACGAGCACGTTTGCTCCGAGCGCTGGGTCCCGTGTTCCCCGCGGCGGTGCGACACCCCCGCAGGTGGAGCCGCGCGTGCGGACATCCACGCGAAACCAGGTGGGCAGCTTGGCGTGCACTCCGATTGCACCAAACAGCACGGTGGGCAGCGAGAGGCGTTCCCCGGGATCGACGCGGAACGGTTCACCCCCGAAGCTCGTGTTCTTCACCGAGGCCGCGGGAATGAGGACGCTGTGCTGTTCGCGCGATGTCGCGTCGGCGAGTCCCTCGCAACTCACCAGATATACGCCGTCTGACGTCCTCGCGATGTACCCGCCGACCGAGGAGCCCGTGCTCGTGGTAACGATCGCTCGCGTGAATGAGATCGGCGGTTGAGCGACGAAGGCGGCTCCGACAAGCAGGTAGATCGTGAGCAGCGCCCACGGAAGGGGGCTTCGCAGCGCCGCGGCGATGGAATCGGGACGCGGCGCACGCGCTATCACGGGTCCGACCAGGACGATGCCGACGCTCGCCAGCACGAGCACCCCGATCGGCGCCGCCGCAAAGAACGCGATGAACAGCCCTGGGATCACGAGCAGGTAGAGCTGCACTCGCCCATGCCATCCGATGGGGTTGACTCGGGAGGCCGCCCAGCCCGCGAGCAGTGCTGTCACCACTGCTACGGGCGCAACGATGCCGGCAGTGACGGTGAAGACTTCTTCGATGACCTTGGAAACAGAGAGCGTGACCAGCGCCACGAACACGGCAAAGTTGAGTCCGACGATTGCCTGCACGGGCCCATCGCCGAGCGGCGCCTTGACGTCGGCGAGCTCGAGCTCGGCCTGTTTGGCCTGCTCGACGGCGGCTTTTCGAGGGCCTTTGGTGACCGCGGCGTGCCAGTCAGTTCTGTGTTGCTTCCACCCGTGTTCTTTCCATCCGAGCGCACCACCGATCAGATATGCGAACGCGGAGATGATCGCGAAGACGATTGCCGCGAACACAACCGCCTTCAGGCCCACCACGAACAGGAACTTCTGTTCCACGACGGCGGTCATCGCGTCTGCGGGGACGTGCGCGGCGGTGAACCTGATCCAGACCAGCGCGCCTCCGATCACGTATACGAAGCCGGCGAGCCCGACAATGGAAGCACCGAGCTTGAGGGCCGATTCGAGCTCGGAGGTGAGAGCCGGTGTACCGGGTGCGGGCTCGCCGGCATCGCCGACCGGCGCTCGAGGCGGTGGTGGGGAGTCAGGCATCGCGTGTCACTCGTCCAGTCGATGAGGCCTTGATCCGCGATCACTTCCCGGCGCGGCCCAGCCGTGGCCTCGCGTCGCCGCGTACGACCCAACGCACCATCTCGCGCTCGAATCGGACGTCCTCATCGTTGCGGCAGAGTAGGGGGCGCGCCCGAGGGCGTCTGCCCAATATTGGACAGCAAGTCCGTCAATTGGGGCATCCGATCGGCAATCCTTTCGGTTAGGCTCGCGGCCAACGTGGCTGCACGTTGCCGGCAGTCAAGACATATGACCGTCAAGGGGGTCGGTAATGCGAGTCGAAGCAAGTGCAAGCGCGGGTTCGCTGCGTGTGGTGGCCTATCGCGGGGACGCAAAGACGCTGCTCGCGTTCAACTTGGACGAGGCCGATACCCGCAACCTCGCAGGTTTCACCATTCAGGCACAGCCGCCGGGGGCCGCCCCGTACTATTTGTTCAACACGTTGCGTTTCGCCACACCTGGAGCGCATGCCCAGGTCGCAAGCGAGTCGCCCAACTCCAGCGTGAACGCTCCCTTCCACAAGTTCCGCTGGCTGCACGTGCCGGGCTCGACGCATCAGGGCGTGGACCCCGTGTGCGGGCCCTACGCGTACACCGTCACGCCGCGTTATTTCGACGCGCGGCACTCGATGCTCCCGCTCGACGGCTCACTGGCCGCTACGGTCACGATCGACGTGGGGTCGCTCGACACCGGCGCCGTTCAGGTGGGCTTCACGCGAGGTTACGTACAGTCGCAGGCGTTCACCAACCATTTCGGTCTGAGCGCGCGGATCCGTCCGCAAGGGGACGAACTGCTGTTCGACACCTCGGCAACGGCCGGGTCCAATGCCGCGGGCCAGCAGTACAGCTATGCCGAGGAGTACGCCTGGTCGGGCGCCACCGCTCGCGCACGGGTGTTCTCGGTGCTCGAGGAAGTACGTTCCGACGAGAGTCTCCGCCTGGACATGCTCGCGTACGATCTCAACGAGCCTGACGTCCTGGAGATCTTGCTCGAACTGGCGAAGCAAGGCCGCGTCCGGATCCTGTTGGACAACGCGGCGCTGCACCATTCAACGGCCAAACAGACCCCCGAGGATCACTTCGAAGAACTGTTCAACGAGGCCGTCAAGAAACCAGCCGAGATCAGGCGCGGCAAGTTCGGCCGCTACGCGCATGACAAGGTGTTGATCGTCTCGAGCGCTCGTGCGACCCGCCGTGTGCTGACCGGATCGACCAACTTCTCCGTCACCGGCATGTACGTCAACGCCAACCACGTTCTCGTCTTCCCGAAAGGCAAAGTGGCGTCGAAGTATGCCCAGCTGTTCGAAACCATATGGAGCGACGGCGCCTCTCGCAACGCCTTTCTCGCATCGCCGCTTGCCGGCGAAAGGTTCCACTTCACGGCGCCGCCCGCGACGATCACGTTCGCACCCCACGAGCCCCAGTTCGCGGCCGAGGTACTCGGAGGGATCGTCAAGCGCGTCGAACAGGAGGCAAGCCGACCCGGGGGCGGTGGCAGCGTGCTGTTCGCCGTGATGGAGCTCTCGGGCAAGAACCCCGTGTATGACGTGCTCAACGAAGTACACACGCGCCAAGGGATCTTCAGCATGGGGATCTCCGACAGTCCCGAAGGCGTCTCGCTGTACAAGCCCGGAACCGCCAACGGCGTGCTCGTCACCGGCAAGCCGAGCAAAACGCGATTGCCGCCGCCCTTCAACCAGGTTCCCGGTATTGGACCGGGCCACGAGATCCACCACAAGTTTGTCGTGTGCGGATTCCCGGGGGATGGGGCGGTCGTCTACTGCGGCTCCTCCAACCTTGCCATCGGAGGCGAAGAGAGCAACGGCGACAACCTGCTCGAGATCGGCGATCCCGACGTTGCTACGGCGTTCGCTCTCGAGGCTCTCGCCCTCGTCGACCACTACCAGTTCCTCGACGGCCTCGCGGAAGCCGCCGGGGCGGGTTCGTCACCGCCGAAAGGCCCTCCGCCGGCTGTCACGCAGCAAGCGGCCGCCTCGGCAGGATGGTTCCTGTCCACGGACGACGGATGGACACGCCCGTACTTCGATCCCAAAGATCTCCACTACCTCGACAGGAACATGTTCGTCCCCGCCGCCGCGGCGATGTAACGGCCCTCAGGGGTACGACGCACGCGGCCCATCAGCTCCAGCTCGGCGAGCCCGAGCAGGACCTCGCCGGCATCGCTCCCGGCGAGCAGCCGTTCGGGCGTCTCCTCGCCGCAGCCGACGCGGTCGAGCAGGCGGGCCAGGCGAGAGGGCAACCGGGGCGCGCGCGAAGCCCGGGCCGCGCTCGTCTCGGGCGGCCCGAGGAGCTCCAGGACATCCTCGGCGGAGCGGACGAGCGTGGCGCCGGTACGGAGCAGCTCGAGCGGGCCTCTCGACAGCGGCGACGTCGCCCTGCCCGGCACGGCCGCCATTCGCACTCCCCGCGCGCGCGCAAGCTCGACCGCGAACAGTTCGCGCGCCGACGCCGCCTCCACGACGAGCGCCACGTCGGCGAGTCCCACCACCGTGCGCTCGGCGGCCACCGCTCCCCAGCGTCGTCCCGGGCATCCCGGCGGCAGCTCGGCGGCGATGCAGCTCCGCGGACGGTCGCGGGTGGCGTGCACCGCCCTGGGAGCCTGCAGGCCGCTTGCGCTCACCACCACGGCTCCACGGATCGAGCGCTCTGCGCCTTCGCGGGCGGCGCGCGCGATGCCGTCCGCAAGCAGGGTGACAACCAGAACACCGCTGCACGACAGGGTGTACGCGAGCGTGTGCGCCATCTCGAACCCGTAGGCGCTCGGGCGCTTGGTTCCCAGCAGTGCGACGGCGGGGAGTCGGTCGCTCTGCTTCAGCAGGCCCACGTCTCCTGCGTGGTAGAGCAGACGCGGAGCGCTCGGGGCTCGCAGCCGCCCGGGAAACCGCCCGTCGTGGATGCAGACCGCTGCCGCTCGGGGGCAGCCCGCGCCGAGCGCTCCCTGGGTGTGTGCGCGGCGCAGCGCCTCCTTGCGGCGACCGCCGATGAGCTCGATCAGCTCGAGGTCCCCACAATCGAGCAGTTTCACGAGCGCGGGGCGACTGCGGGCGCGGAGGTCGAGTACCGCACCGAGCTCCGCGAGCAGCGCGCTTCTCAGCCGGCAGTCACGGCACGCCGAGGCCCTCAAGCGGGAACGCCGGCAGGTGGCGCAGCGGCCGGCTCGTGTGCGACATCCGGGCGGAAGGCGAGTGCCTCCGCCATGTGAGCGGTCCCGATCCGCTCGCTGCCGTCGAGGTCGGCGATCGTCCGCGCCACGCGCACCGTGCGATGCTCGCCGCGGGCGCTGAGCAGACCCACCTCGCACGCGCGGCCGAGCATGCGGGACGCACGCGACTCCAGGTGGGCGCAGTCACAGAGGGCACGCGCGTCCATGCGACCGTTCTGGCCGACACCGGTGTCCCGCAGGTTGTGCGCCTGGCGCTCCCTCGCGCGTGCGACGAGTTCGCGCGCGCGCTCGGAGGTAAGCGCGTCGCCGCTGTTCTCGGCAGCGCCGTCGCGCCGAAGGTTCACGAGCAGGTCCAGGCGATCGAGCAGGGGACCGCTGAGCCTTCGCCTGTGGCGCGCGAGGTCCGCTTCGCTGCATCGGCATCGCTCCATCTCGCCGGCGAATCCGCAGGGACACGGGTTGGTGGCCGCCACGAGCATGAAGCGGGTCGGATACACGGCGCTGTGGCGCGCGCGGGCGATCGCAACCCTGCCGTCCTCCAGCGGCTGGCGCAGCGACTCGAGCACCGGGCGTGCGAACTCCGAGAGCTCGTCCAGGAACAGGACGCCGTTGTGGGCGAGCACGACCTCCCCTGGGGTCCCGCGATGGGCACCACCGATGAGGCCCGCAGCGGTGATCGTGTGGTGGGGTGCGCGGAACGGACGGTCGCGTACGAGCTCTTGGATCTCGCCGCCGAGGAGACTGCGGATGCGGGTCACCTCCACGGCTTCGTCGTGATCGAGCGGCGGCAGGATCGACGGGAGTCGCTGGGCGAGCATCGTCTTGCCGCTTCCCGGCGCCCCGCTGAGCAGCAGATTGTGGCCCCCGGCTGCGGCCACCAAGAGCGCCCGCACCGCCAGCCGCTGGCCCCGCACGTCGCCGAGGTCGGGAGTGACGGCGCGCCCTGGCGCGGGCTCGCGGCCATGATCGCCCAGGCGATCGTCCCCACCTTGGAATCGCTCCGGCGGAGCCCCCCGCAGCAGCCGCACGGCGCCGCGCAGCGAGCCCACAGCGGCGATCTCGAGACCTCCGATCAGCCGCGCCTCCCGGCTGCGCTCGGGGGCGATCGCGAGCGTTCTCAGCCCGGCGGCGCGGGCAGCCTCGGCGATCGCAAGGGTCCCCCGAGTCGGTCGCAGGCTCCCGTCGAGGCCCAGCTCTCCGGCGAGGGCGACGCTCCCAAGGTGCTTCGTGGGGATCTGGCCGCTCGCCGCCAGGACGGCGCACGCCAGCGGGAGGTCGAGCCCGGGGCCCGCCTTGGGGACGTCGGCGGGGGCGAGGTTGGCAGTGATCCGGCGGGGAGGGAACACGTAGCCGGAGTTCCGTACCGCGCTCGCGATCCGCTCCCGTGCCTCCCTGACGGCGGTGTCGGCGAGGCCCACGATCACGAACGCGGGCAGGCCAGGCCGGATGTCGACCTCGACCGTCACATGGTGGGTCTGGAACCCGTCGATCGTGAAGGCGTGCGCCCTCGCGAGCATCGCCCGCTCCCGTGGTCTCGGAAATTCAGGAGCAGGTGACGCTAGGCGCCGCTTGGGACGGGACTCGACGGTCGACACGCTCGCGCTGACGTGCGGCCGTTAGCCGGGTGGCCCGCCGGGCATATGTAAAGAGGCGGGCTCCCGCCGACGGAGCCCGCCCCTCTGAGATCAGTAGCCGACCGGGTGGCGCACCACGTAGCCGCCGGTCGACCCCATGCTGCTCGACCATCGTGAGCCGCCCTCGGCAAGGGCGACGGTGTCGAACCGTTTGCCGTCCACGACCATCCACGCGTGTCCGGAGTTGGCGTAGATCGTGATGTAGCGGCCGGGGCCAGGAGCGCCATAGGACTCGAGCGACGTCGAGTCCTCGGGCGAGCTCAGCAGGCCTCCGCCGTGGAGGGCGTAGGAGACCGAGCCGGAGCAGTCGTATCCGCTCGACTCGAACGACCCGTGCCCGCCGCCGTACACGTACGGGCGGGTGGCGATTTCGTCACCTGCGGCGATCACCCGGGAGATCACGCCTTCGCCGCCTCCGGTGGAGCTCGAGCCTTCCGAGGAGGAGGACCCACCTTCGCCGGACTGCACGATCGCCGAGCGCGGCGGCGTCAGCGTGCTCTCGCTGTCGACGCCGATCAGCGACCAGGTGGCGGGTCCCACGACACCGTCCACGTTGAGGCCGTGACGGGCCTGCAGGCGACGGATGGCGGCCTCGGTTTCGGGGCCGAATTCACCGTCGACCGGCAGGTGGAGGGCCTTCTGCAGACGGGCCACGGGACTGCCCGTGGGCGCTTCCGCCGACCCGGTTTCTTCGGAGGCCGCTTCCGCCGAGGCGTGGTGATGGTGGTGACGCGACGGTTCTTGCGGCAGGGCCGACTGCGGAGGCGTCAGGGTCGGCAGCGCGTGGACCCCGATCAGACCCCAGGTCGCCGGGCCGACCACGCCGTCGACGGTCAGGCCGTGACGGGCCTGCAGGCGGCGCACGGCGGCCTCGGTTTCGGGCCCGAATTCACCGTCCGCGCTCACGTGGAGAGCGAGCTGGAGGGCTTTCACGGCTCCCACCGTTTCGTGTTCGGTTTCGTCCTGCTGTTCTTCCTGGGAGGAGCCGGCTTCGGTCGAGGTGGCGCCTTCGGCCGGTGCTTCGCCGCCGGCCTGCGCGGGCGCTTCGCTGCCGGCCTGCGCGGGCGCTTCGCTGCCGGCTTCGGTCGAGGTGGCGCCGCTGCCTTCGGACGGCGCTTCCGCGCCGCCCGACGAGGTCCCTTCACCGGTGGCCGCCGCGGTGGAGCCCGCCGTCGCGGCTACCGCGGTCGCTTCGCCGGTGCCTTCCGACGGGGCTTCGGTGCCCCCGGACCCAGAGGCGAGCTCCAGTGCGGCGCTGGCACGCGTGGCCCCGGTCGCGATGGGCTGGGCGGGGGCCACCGTCTGGACTTCGCTCGTGAGCGTGCTTCCGTAGGCCTCGCCCCGCAGCGCCGAGCCCGTTGCCGAGCCCACGACGCCGTCATCCGACAGCCCGCTGCGGCCCTGGAAGGCCCGTACGGCGGCTTCGGTTTCGGGACCGAAGATCCCGTCCACTTTGATTCCGCCCAGCGCCTGCTGGAGGAGCTTCACCTGACGGCCTTCGCTGCCGTAGCTGAGTTCGATCGTGTGTTCGGTGGTGGTGGCTGGCTCGGAGCCCGCACCGACGACCGGCGCCTGGCCGCTCGCGATGCCGGCGGCGGGGGCGACGCTGAACGCCACGAGCGCTCCCAGGGAGACCCGCTTGGCGCGCGATCCCGCGGGGACGAAACGCAGCTCCGCGGCCCTGCGGCGGGCGCGGGAGCGGCCGAGTGAGAGCTCCCACGGCGCGTGTTCCGACAGGTCTCGGGGTGTCTGCAGAAGGGCCGTGTCCGCGCTCAGCGCGATGGTCCTGCTCAGCCTGCGGTTGCGGCGTGCAAATCCTCGGCTGGCGCGGGCGCGTCGTTCCAGCGAGCGTTGGAGTGAGTCGTTCCAGAGGTCAACGACGGCAAGATCACGGGTGGATCCCGACATGCGCGGCGGTCCTTTCGTCTACGTTTCTTGGCGCCTACGGGGTTAGCTGTCGGGCTCGCGTAAACGTCTACGCTACGCCACACCTGTGGCGATTCGCCCCCGCGGAAGAACCGCATTGGGTCCCCCGATCCACGGCCCCGTGGGGCCAGGGATTCGGCACGAACGGCGCGCAACCTAACAGATTTGTTCGCAAAATGCGTTGTAGTTGCAGGAATCGGCGCCGCGGCCTCGACGGGCACACGACACAGGGGCCCTCGGCACGCTGCTAGCTTCGCCCCCGATGCCCGGGCGCGGACCCCTGCCGACGCGGCCCCGCAGCCTCCCCACGCGTGGCCGCGGCCTCCCCACGCTGGCGCTCGCCGTGCTCGCCGCCGCCCTGCTCACCGGCTGCGGATCGGGCTCCGGCTCGGGGGCCTCGAGCGGCGGTGGGGGCAAGGGAACTTCGGCTGGGCAACTGGCCGCCGCCGGGGAGCTCAGCCCGCCGACGGCGTCTCCGCCGCTGGCGCTCCACAACTACCTCGGTCAGCCCGTGAACATCGACTCCTACCGCGGCAAGGGTGTGTTCGTGACGTTCATCTACACCCACTGTCCCGACGTGTGCCCGTTGATCACCTCGAACCTGCGGGTGGCTCTCAACCTGATGGGCAAGAATTCCTCCAGGGCGCAGGTGATCGCGGTGTCGGTCGACCCGCGGGGCGACACTCCGCACACGGTTGCGAAGTTCCTCGCCGCCCACGAGATGACCGGACGGATGCAGTATCTGATCGGCTCGCCGCAGGAACTGGCGGCCGTGTGGAAGGCGTGGGGGGTGGGCTCGGAACGCGAGGTCGGCCACCCCGACCTGGTGGAGCACACCGGCATCGTGTACGGAATCACGGGCTCGGGCCGGCGCCTGGCCGTGTACGCGGCCAACTTCCGGCCCCAGGACGTCGCCCACGACGCCCCGATCCTCGCGGCGCACTAGAGGCCGGCTTGTCCCGTAGGACGGCGCGCAGACTGGGGGTGGCGCTCGCCGTGCTGGCGGCGGTCGTGCTGGTCGCCGTGTTCGGGCTGGCGGGCACCTCGCCGATCCCCAACCGCCCAGCCCCCGGGCTCCCTCGGGAACGGCTCTCGGGATCTCCTGCCACGCTCACCAGCCTGCTGTCCTCCTCGCACGGCAAGCCGGTCCTGATCGTGTTCTGGGCGAGCTGGTGCGGGCCCTGCTCGAAAGAGGCCCCCGCGCTGGAGAGCTTCGCCCGCAGCAGCGAGGGCCGGACCCGGATCGTGGGGGTGGACTGGAGTGACGCCCGCTCGGGCGCGCGGTCCTTCATCGCCCACCACGGCTGGACCTTCCCCAACGTGCGCGACGGTGAAGGCACCGTTGGAAACTCCTACGGTCTCACCGTGCTGCCAACCGCCTTCGTGGTCGGCGGCCGGCACCGCATCCTGGACGTGCTCCGCGGGCCCCAGAGCCAGGCCAGCCTCGAGCAGGCGCTGGCCAGCGCTGAAGGCGGAGCTCAGGCCTGAGCGTGGATCCCCGGGACGACTTTCAGGTCCTGGGCGAAGGCCAGCACCTCGGCGACCAGCGCGTTGTTGCGGTCGGCGTGGCCGCTCAACGTGATCACGGCCGGTGAGGCATCGGCGAGCGGGATCGCGATGATCCCGCTGAGGTCGGTGAGCATCATCGCCGCCACCGATCCCGGTGCGGTCGTGATTGCGCCGCTGCCGGCGATCGAGGCGATCATCTCCTGGGCGTTCTTGGCCTGGTCCTCCGTGCGCCGGGCTGGCGAGCCGCGGTAGTCGTCCAGGGTCCAGAACCCGCTCCACGCGGCGTCCACCGACGGGTGCATGCCGACGAACGTCTCTCCCATGATCTCCTCGACCGTCAGCTCGTCGTGGTCGGCCAGGGCGTGGGTGCGCGACGCGAGCACCACACGCGGCTCCTCCCTGAGCGGGTGCATCCACGTGCCCGGGTCATCGGGAGGGCGGTGGCAGACGGCGAGGTCCACCTGGGCGAGCCACAGGCTCGTCTGCGAGGAGGGGAAGGGGAGCTCCCGAAAGCGCAGGTTGACGTCCGGATGGGTGCTCCTGAAGAGCTCGAGCACGCCGGGACTGTCGACCGCGGGAGCGTGGCCGACGAAGCCGAACTCGATCGTCCCCTGGGCGGCACGGGACAGCCACTCGGCGGTCAGCGACGCTTCCCTGTGGGCCGCCACGGCAGCCCTCGCCTTCGGCAGGAACGCCTCTCCGGCGGGCGTCAGCGTCACCCCTCGCGAGTGGCGCTGGAGCAGCGTCAGCCCCAGTTCGTTCTCGAGCTGGGCCATCGCCTGCGAGAGGGCCGGCTGGGCGACGTGGAGGCGTGCGGCCGCACGCGTGATCTGCCCCTCCTCGGCAACCGCCACGAAGTAGTCGAGGTGGCCCCGTCTGAAGGTCACTGACAACGCTCCTTACCCCCGGGTGGGCGGGCGCATTCGCGGCCGCGCACGGGTCGAACCCGCATCGCGCGACATGCCCCCGTGATCGTGTGGTGTGTGTGCCTCTCCCAACCCCTGGCCATCGCTCCCCGCAAGGCCTAGAGATACGGGTTCTTTATACCAGAACGACAAGAAGCTATTAGACATTGTGTGCTCCGGGGCGGAGACTCGACAGGCCACACGCGAAGATCCCTCCTTGCGTGGCAGCGGCAGCGGGCGCGGCGATGCGTACCCCTCACCTTCGTCGCGCCCTCGCCCGTGGCTCAGGAGGGTGACTGCGTCCGCGGGCCCGGGAGCGCGCCCTATTCCCGCGCGAAGAGCCGCAGGAACAGCAGGAAGATGTTGAGGATGTCGAGGAAGATCCCGGCTGCCAGCGGGATGGCTTCGTCGGATCCGGCGCGACGCAGGCGGTTGAAGTCCACCACCGTGTAGCCCCCGAAGATCAGCAGCCCGATGATCGAGTAGGCGGTGTAGGCGGCGGGGATGTGGACGAAGATCAGCACGATCCCCGCGACGATCAGGGCGAGCAGCAGCCAGAAGAGGGTCCTGTACAGGAAGGAGAGGTCTTTGCGGATCGCGTAGCCCGTGGCCCCCAGGCCGCCGACGAACAGGGCGGTGGCGCCGAACGCCTGGCGGACCGCGGTGGGGTCGGTGGCGGAGTAGTAGTTGACGGTCGAGGACACGCTGCCGCCGAGCAGCAGCCCGAACAGCAGGAGCAGCCCGAGCGCCAATTGCTGGTTGCCCCGCGAGTTGGCCACGTTGAGGCCGACGAGGCACCCAAGGGCGAGCAGCCAGGCGATGAACCAGAACGCGCCACCGGTGTTGCGGAACAGGTACACGCCCAGCGTGGCGACCCCCGTCGTCAGCGCCACCAAGCCCATCACACGCCCGAACAGCGCGGGCGTGCTGGACGCCGGAACGCGCTGCGCGTAGCCGCTGGCCGCCATCGTGGGCGATTCTAGATACGCGGGCACGTCCGAGGAGGTGCGCCGGGCGGCTCGGACCAGCCCGCCCGGGCTCGGGCCGCGGCTCGGACGAGCCCGCCCGGGCTCAGGCGGCAGCGCGGGAGCGCACGGCCGGAGGGAGGCGGCGGGCGAGCTCCTGCTGGAGGGCCCTCGCGTCCTCGCCGTCGATCGGGCCGCTGCGGTTGAGGCGTCTCGCGAGTCGCCCGGCGTGATACAGCGGATAGCCGTCGATCTTCGGCGTCCTGAAGATCGGAAGCCCGACTATGCCGAAGTCGCCTGCGGGGGCGACGAAGCACAGACACCCGTGGACGGGGATCTCGGCGCCGAGCCCGGAGAGGGCCGCCTGCACGTGGGCCACCTGACGCTCGAGGCCGCGGATCAGGCTCGTGCGGTTGCGGCCGTTGACCTTCAGCTTCTGGGGGCCGAACAGCGGCGTCGTCACCTCGATCTTGCCCCGGTAGCGCCTGCAGTCGATCACGTACACGCCCGAGGGGGCGATCGCGATGTGGTCGATGTTGGCCCTGCTCAGCGGAGCGGCGCGGTCGTGGAGCATCGGCACCTCGGGACAGCGGCGGGAGAGGCAGGCGGCCAGACCCTCCTCACCCTCGGTGCCCGTTGCCCAGTTGCGCTCCTGAAGGCGCCTCCGGCGCGTGTCGGGCGGCGGGAAGAAGCTCGTCCCCGCGCGCGCGACCGGGCCCTGCTCGCGGGTGCGCTGCTCACGGTCCAGGCGCAGGCGTTCGGCCTGGTGGCGGGCGCTGCTGCCCGCAGCGCCGATGTGGAGGTCCTCAGCGGCCATTGTGTCGGAGGCATCGGCACCGGGAGCGGACTTCGTGAGCGCGCACCCGTGCAGCTGCCTCACCGACGGGTCCGACGGGGCGCCGACATCCGTGACCGTACGGCCGGTGTCCGCGGCGACGTTCGCACCGTCCTCGAGACGTTTCCGAATCCCCTCGAGACGTCTCCGAGACGCCCTCGAGAAGCCGGTGCCGTCGGGTGTGCTCCCGTTACTGCGAATCGAGCCCGGAGAGAGCGCTGGAGGTCGCTTCGAAGGTTTCCGACGCGGGCGGGGGAGTGACGGTGGGGACCGAGCCGAACCCGAACATTTCGATGTCCATCACCATCTGCAGGTTCTGCCCGAAGATGGGGGCGTGAAGGGTCATCTGCATGCGCCTGACGAGGTTGTGCGAGTCCACCCACACGTCCACCGGCATACTGCCGAGGCCGAGCTTGGAGATCGCCTTCTCCGCCTCGCCGGCGTTTCCGCCGGCGAGTGCGCCCGCTGCCTTCTGGAGGTTGATCGTGGCGGTGTAGTGCGTCGTGGGCACGCCGCGGATGCGGTTCGTGCCGACCTTCGCCACGGACGCGCCGCTCGCCTTCAGGTATTCGAGGAACTGGGCGGGGTTCGACTGTCCACCCAGGAGCTGGGTCGGGTCGAGCCCCTCGGCCTTGGCCGCGCGGGCGAGGTCGACGCTCATCCAGGTGGCGCCATTGGGCAGTTTGCCCGTCAGGAGGGGGGAGCTGAGGTACAGCTTCGAGCCCTTGAAGATCTCCTGGATCGTCATTTCGCCCGATCCGAGCGCGGCCGCCGACGGGCCGGAGACCTGGACGGTGAACGTCCCTTCGCGGGAGGAGTAGTTGAAGTAGCCGCTGCCGTTCATCGAGATCCCGTTACCGCCGGCTTCGACCCGTGCGGACAGCTGCATGTGGGCGCCGCCGGCGTGCGCTGTGACATCGGCCGCCTGTGCGAGGGGTCCGAGCACGACAGCCGAGCTGCCGCATCCGCTCAGGGCCAGCGCGCACGCGGCCGAGCCGAGGATCACCGCTGTGCGGGCACGCAGCTGCATCTCGGGTCAGGATCGGCAGGTCTCGGGGTGGACTTGAGCGACAAACACGGCTCCGCTGCGGGGCTCGATCGGCCCAAGGTCCTGCTGCGGCCGGGGCGCCGGCGGTGTAGCTTGCCATGAGTGAACCACGGGAGAAGGATCTCCACCCGCGCCCGCGCTGCCCGCGCCGGCGCCGCCGTGCTCGCGAGCCTGCTCGTGCACGCCTCCGGAGCGGCCGCTGCCCCGGCCAGGCCCGTGTGCCCCGAACCGGCGCGCGGGCACGCGGCCTGCCTGTCGTACGTGATGCCGGGGATGAGGGGGGCGGCGGCGGACACGCCGTTGCCCGTCGGCTACGGCCCGGCCCAGTTCCACGGCGGGTACGTTCTCGGCACCGAAGCTCCGATCGCGCAGACGATCGCGATCGTGGATGCCTACGACGACCCGACGATCCGCCAGGACCTGACCACCTACGACACGACCTACGGGATCCCCGATCTGCCGACGTGCACGGCGACGCTGACAACGTCCTGCCTGCTGCAGGTCAACCAGAGGGGCGAAGCAAGCCACCTGCCGGTGGCGCAATCCGGGTGGGACCTGGAGATCTCACTCGACGTGGAGACCGCGCACGAGCTGTGCCAGAACTGCAAGATCGACCTCGTCGAGGCCAAGAACTCGAGCCTCGCCAACCTCGATGCGGCCGAGCTCGAGGCCGTGAAGCTCGGCGCCACCGAGATCTCCAACAGCTGGGGCAGCTTCACCGAGCCGCTGCGGGAGGTGGTCGTCAACGCGGCGTTCGATCACCCGGGGATCGCCGTGGTGGCCGCGAGCGGTGACAACGGGTTCCGGAGGTTCGGGTTCCCGGCATCGTCACCGGACGTGATCGCCGCCGGTGGCACCACGTTGCACCTCACGGGATCGGCCGGGGGATACAGCTGGTCCGGCGAGGAAAGCTGGAGCGGCTCGGGCAGCGGATGCAGCCGCTACTTCACCGCCCAGCCGTGGCAGCCGCTCGCCTCCGGTTGGGCGTCGAGCCTGTGCGGGAACAAACGTGGCGTGGCGGACGTGTCGGCGGACGCGAACCCCGAAACGGGGGCGGCGGTGTACGACTCCAACGGTTATGAAGGCCAGTCCGGATGGTTCCAGGTGGGCGGCACGAGTCTCTCCTCGCCGATCATCGCTTCGGTGTACGCGCTCGCCGGCAACGCGGCGAGTGTCGAGTTCCCGGCGTCACTGCCGTACGCGAACGTGTCCCACCTGCACGACGTCACTACCGGGCCGGCGACGGGGACATGTTTGATCGCATGCCGACCGCGTGTGGGGTATGACACCCCCACGGGTCTCGGCTCGCCGATCGGCACGGCAGCCTTCTGATTCACCTACCGGCGGGTGAGGCCTGGCGACCTACTGCCTCGGGCCGGCGGCGACGCTCAGGTTTCTTCTGATTCTTCGGGGAATTCTTCCGCCGCCGATTCTTCTTCTGCTTCTTCTGCTTCTTCAGCTTCTTCGGCGGCGGTTTCGCCGTGTCCGGCGTGGGGTCCGCGCTTGGAGTGCGGCCTGGTCTTTTGCTTCTTCTTGCTCGTGGCGGGCTTGCCGGCCTGCTTGTGCCTGTGGGGCTTTGCCTTCTTGTGGGTCTTCGCCGGCGTCGCTGCGTGGGAGCGAGTGTGGGCCTCGGCCGTCCCCGCTGCGAAGGCGCACACCAACAGCACGGCACAGCAGGCGACGAGGCCGGTGAGGCGGCGTAGGGTCGCGAGCGCCGTCAGGCTTCGAGGAGCGTCGTGACCTTGCGACTGCCTGCCGGCGGAGCGCAATCCGCGGGGCATGGTCAGGGCCTGTCTTCGGGGCTCCGAGCGCGTCCCTGCAGGATCCTGCGTCCATGTTGGACGGACAGACGAACTGCAGCGCGGGTCCGGGGTATGTGTTGGTTAGTCTCGCCGTCACCCGACCAAGGAGGCAGATCGTGCGGTTTCTCAAGAGCAACGCCATCGCGCTCCTCGCGCTCGTCTTCGCCATGACGGGGACGGGGATCGCGGCTTCGCACTACGTGATCACGTCCACGAGCAGATCAAGCCGAGCGTACTGAGGAAGCTGCACGGAGCGCGCGGGGCGCGCGGTGCGACCGGTGCCACCGGCCGCACCGGGGCGCAGGGTCCGCTGGGCCCGGTGGGGCGGCAGGGTCCGCCCGGGATCGTGACGCAGGGGCCGGAAAACACCTTCCCCTCCACGCTGCCGGCGGGCAGGACCTTGACGGGTGCCTGGGAAGTGGATGCCAACAACCCGACGAAAACGGGCACCACTCCCGCCAGCGTCGCGATCTCGTTCCAGTTCCCGCTGGCGGCCGCCCCCGCGGCGGCGTATGTGTTCGCGGGTGAACACACCAAAGAATGCCCGGGGAGCGTCACCGAACCGCGCGCCGCCTCGGGCTTTGTGTGCTTCTACGAAGGAGAAGTCAGCGGGGCCCACGGCGTGGGCCTGCTGCCCCCATCGCGTTTCGGCGCGGAGATCGAAACCGAATCCGAAGAAGAAGAAGGCTTCTTCTTCCTGAACGGCACGTGGGCGGTGACCGGGTAGCGGCCTACACTACCGGCCCCGGCGCCTGGCTGCCGTGGCCGGGCGCCGGCGCCGTCCCGTGTGCCCCGGCTCTGTCCGGGGGCCGCCCACCAGCGCGTCGGATCGAGCACCGTGACCGTGCGGGTGCGCTGAGAGCCGGGCGCCGCGGGGCAGGACGTTCCGCGGCGCCCGCGCCGGCCGGCCCGGCCGATGCAGCACAGCCGTGGCTCCAGCGGCGGACGAACCCCGACCGGCCGAGAGGGCAATGACGACGGGCCTCGGGAGTACGATCGCCGGGGTGGACCAGGACTCGAATCCCTCTGGGCCGACACAGGGCGTCTTGCCGCGCACGGCACCGTCACGGTCATCGTGTTACGTCACACACGAGGACCACGTCGGTGAGATGTCGCTCACTCGTGACAGCGCGGAGGGGCTGCTCGCGAGCGGCACTTTCTTCTGGATCGATCTCCATGAACCCACCGAGGGTGATTTCTCGGTCCTCCGCGACGTGTTCCATTTTCATCCCTTGGCGATCGAGGATTCCGAACATTTCGGGCAGCGGTCCAAGCTTGATGACTATGACGACTTCGTGTTCCTCGTTGTCTACGGGGCGGTGGCGGACGAAGACAGGCTCGTCGAGGTTCACGCCTTCTACTCGGAGCGCTACCTGGTGACGGTCCGCCGTGACGATGCGCCGGCCTTCACCCTGGTGCGGGAACGTTATGTGAAGCGGAACCAGCCGATCGAGGACCCGTCGCTGCTGCTCTACCGCATCATCGATGCCCTCGTCGACAGCTTCTTTCCGATCCTGAGCGAATTCGACGACCGCATCGACGAGCTCGAGAACCGGATCTTCCTGAACGCCGGCGACGAGCAGCTGCAGGAGATCTTTTCGATGAAGCGACTCCTGGTGGGGATGCGCAAGGCCGTTGCTCCTGAGCGGGATATGTTCGCCAGTCTGTTGACCGGCGTGGCCGAGCTTCCCGGCCTGACGCGAGACGATCAACGCTACTTCCGCGACATCTACGACCACCTGATCCGGATCAGCGACCTCATCGATACCTACCGCGATCTGCTCACGAGCTCCATGGATGTCTTTCTCTCGACGGTCTCCAACCGCCTGAACGTCGTGATGAAGCAGCTGGCCGTGATCGCCACTATCTTCCTTCCGCTCGCGTTCATCACCGGATTCTTCGGTCAGAACTTCGGCTGGATGGTGCGCAACATAGGCGGGCTGCCTGCGTTCCTCAGCCTAGGAATCGGGACAGAGCTGGTCGTGGTGGTGCTCCTGCTCCTGATGTTCAGGCGACGTGGCTGGCTGTAGTCGGCGGGCAAGATTCCGGCGCCGGCGAAGGGCGCTTCTCCCTGTACGGACGAGTGGGGGGGCGGGCGCGGAACCGGGCTAGAGGCGACGACCGGAATCGGACCGGTGCTGTCGCCGAGTCGGTCTCTAGAGCCAAATCTGCGACCCCATGTTGTGGGGTCATCGTGGCTGCCGATGTCTCGGATCTAGGTCGAGGCGAACGCACGTACGCCGGAGCGCGCGACGAGCGCCGTGCGTGTTTCGCTATCAGCGAGCCGGTCTGGCGGGCCAGGCGGGCGGGGGATGGCAACGGCGTCGCGCGGCATTGCCGCTGTGGCAGAAGGCTTCACGGGCCCGGACGGCTGTGTCGCTCGCGAAGGTGGAAGGGCGGCCGGGCGGCCGGACGGACGGACGGAGCGCGGTAGCGCCCCGCCGATACGGACGCCCGCACCGCCGCTACCGCGCCTCGGCTGAGGCCGCTGCTGCTTTTCGTCCTATGCGGGCGTCAGGAACGAAGCTCACGAGCGCTCGCAAAGCTCACAACGCAGGAGTGACGCCGGCTCACCGAGAAGGTTCACAGCGGCGGCCGTGCGCCTTCGATTGGGCACCGATCGCCGCCTTACGCGCGGCGGTTCTTGGTTTACGGGATGCCGAGCACTTCGGTCGGCAGGGTGCTCCACGCGGTGCCGTTGCCGACCTGCCCTTCTTGGTTGTCGCCCCAGCATTGGATCTGGCCGCTGGACAGCAACGCGCACGAGTGAGCCCAACCGGCGGCGCTGACCTGGGTAGCCGTTGCGATGCCCTGCACTTCGACCGGGGTGTCCGTGCTGGTGGTGGTGCCGTTGCCTAGCTGCGCCCGGTTGTTTCGGCCCCAGCATTCGATGTGGCCGCTGGACAGCAACGCGCACGTGTGACGTCCACCGGCGCTCACCTGGGTGGCGGTTGTGATGCTCTGCACTTCGGCCGGCGTCTAACTGAACACGGCT
>Ga0335083_10002336_pt1 | contig 25120 bp, 23 predicted proteins | sample Lox_Sample_42_FD_206716 | JGI IMG/M metagenome (GOLD analysis project Ga0335083, IMG submission 206716) | Soil microbial communities from Loxahatchee National Wildlife Refuge, Florida, United States - Lox_Sample_4.2 | ecosystem: Environmental > Terrestrial > Soil > Wetlands | place: USA...
TATCGCGCCGCTGATTGGAGAGATCGCGGCCGCGCTCGATGGCGAGCGTTTCGAAGTCGTCTATGTCGACGACGGCTCAACCGACGGCACCGCCAACGAACTCGAGCGGCTGGCGGGGCATTATGCCTGGCTGCGTCGGGTCCGCCACAAAGTGTCATGCGGGCAATCGGCGGCGGTGCGCACCGGCGTAGCCGCCGCGCGCGCTCCGCTTATCGTCACGCTCGACGGCGACGGGCAGAACGATCCGCGTTTTATCCCGGCGCTGCTGCGTGCCCTGAAAGAGGGCGCGCCGCGCGTCGGGCTGATCGCCGGGCAGCGGGTCAGGCGCAAGGCCAGCGCCTTCAAGAGACTGCAGTCGCGCATCGCCAATGCCGTGCGCAGCGCGGTGCTGCGTGACGGCACGCGCGACACCGGCTGCGGGCTGAAGGCCTTTTACCGCGACCTGTTCCTGCGGCTGCCGTATTTCGATGGCTTGCATCGCTTCCTGCCGGCTCTGGTCCGGCGTGAAGGCTTCGATATCGGCTATGTCGATGTCGTCGACCGGCCGCGCGGCGCCGGCGTCTCCAATTACGGCTTATGGGACCGGCTGTGGATCGGCATTCTTGATCTTGCCGGCGTGTGGTGGCTAATCCGCCGCAGGAAGCGTGTTCCCGAGATCTCGAAGGACTAGCGCGCGACCCCGAAATGCGGCAATCGGCGTTTGGGTGAGGTCAGGCGAAAACGAAGGAAGCTCTTAATGTTAGTCGACATCTCGCAAGCCGTCGGCGGCTACCTGCACGACGTGTTCCTCGGCAATATCGATTGGGGCATCCTGATCGGCTACGTCGCGCAAATCATGTTCGCCATGCGCTTCGTCGTGCAGTGGATCGCCTCCGAGCGCGCCGGCAAAAGCGTGGTGCCGACCGCGTTCTGGGTGTTCTCCATCGGCGGCGGGATCATGCTGCTCGGCTACGCGCTCTATCGGCGCGATCCGGTGTTCATCATCGGGCAGGGCTTCGGCGTCTTCGTCTATCTGCGCAACCTGCAATTCGTCATTCGCAGCGGCGGCACTGCGGCGCCGGCCTAGCGCACGATCCCGAAAAGGCTCGTCCTCGGACATGATCCGAGGATGGGGACCGACTTTCGGACAGGATCATACGCAAAATATAAAAGTCATTTGGTTGCGGCCATCGCCGCAAAACCGTTTTCGAGATCGGCAACCAGGTCGTCGACGTCTTCCAGGCCGATGTGGAAGCGCAGCGTCGGCCCGCCCGGCACCCATTTGGTCGCGGTGCGGTATTCGCTGCAGTCGAAGATCACCACCAGGCTCTCGAAGCCGCCCCAGGAAAATCCCATGCCGAACAGCGTCAATGCGTTCATGAAGGCATGAACTGCCTTCTCGTCCATCGGTTTGAGTACGATGCTGAACAGCCCGCAGGCGCCCGTGAAGTCGCGCTTCCAGATGCCGTGGCCGGGATGGCCCGGCAGACCCGGATGCAGCACGCGCGAAACCTCCGGGCGTTGCTCCAGCCAACGGGCGACACGGAGGCCGGATTCATGATGCCGCGCGAGCCGCACGCCGAGGGTGCGCAGGCCGCGCAGGGCGAGATAGACATCGTCCGGTCCGACGCAGAGGCCGAGCCCGTTCATCGTTGCCTTCAGCGCCGTGTAGCGCGCGGCATTGGCCGAGACGCAGCCGAACATGATGTCGGAATGGCCGCCGATATATTTGGTGCCGGCCTGGATCGACAGGTCGACGCCCTTGTCGAAGGCGCGGAAATAGAGCGGCGTACCCCAGGTATTGTCCATCAGTACGCAGGCGCCCTTGGCGTGGGCGACCTCGGCGATCGCCGGAATGTCCTGCATCTCGAAGCTTTGCGAACCCGGCGCCTCGACGAACACCGCCTTGGTGTTCGGCCTGAACAGGTCCGCGATCCCGGCGCCGATCAGCGGATCGTAGTAAGTGGTCGACACGCCGAGGCGCTTGAACAGGCCGTCGCAGAACACCCGCGTCGGCCGGTAAACACTGTCGGTGACGAGGATGTGGTCGCCGCTGCCGGCGACGGACAGAAGGGCGGTCGAAATCGCCGCCAGCCCGGACGGCAGCAGCACGGTGCCGGCGCAATTTTCGCCTTCGAGTTCGGTGAGGGCGCCTTCCAGCGCCTCCGTCGTCGGCGTGCCGCGGCGGCCGTACTGGTAGCGCGAGCGATGCGCGATCTGGTCTTCGGCGGTCGGATAAAGCACCGTCGATGCGTGATAGACCGCCGGATTGACGAAACCATATTGGCCTTGCGTGTCGCGGCCGGCAGTGACGAGTTTGGTGTCGAGTTTGGTCGGCCGCTTCGGTTTTTTCGCCATCGCCGTCAGGAGACCCCGTTCTTTTGCCTGCGGCGAGGACCGCAGCGCGCGCGAAGGCATTTCGGCCGCAACGGCGGCGAGCGTCAACCCCTTGACCTGACGGTGCGTTCGTTCTGAGATGCGAGGCGAGGGGCCTGAGCATCAGGCCCAAACCATCGGTTTTTCCTCCGCGGGACAAGGCGCGGCGGCGGGAAAGACATTGGCCGATCTGCCAGGGGCATCGTAACCAGTTGCGCCAAGAGGGGCTCCAGATGAAGCGTTTCGTTAGTATTCTCGCGTTTGCCGCGGCAATCGTCGTGGCACACGGCGCGTCGGCTCAGACCACGCTCAAAGCCGTCAAGGACCGCGGCATTCTCAATTGCGGCGCCAACGGCCAGTTGGCCGGCTTCGGCCTGCCCGATGCGCAAGGCAAATGGACAGGCCTTGATGTTGATGTGTGCCGGGCGATCGCCGCGGCTATCTTCAACGACGCCAGCAAGGTCAAGTTCGTGCCGCTGTCGGCCAAGGACCGCTTCACCGCGCTGCAATCGGGTGAAGTGGACGTGCTGGTGCGCAACACGACCTGGACCTCGTCGCGCGACTCTTCGCTCGGCCTGAGCTTCACCGGCGTCGATTACTATGACGGCCAGGGCTTCATGGTGCGCAAGTCGCTCAAGGTGAACTCGGCGCTCGAGCTCAACGGAGCCTCTGTCTGCGTGCAGCAGGGCACCACGACCGAACTCAATCTTGCCGACTATTTCCGCGCCCACAACATGCAGCTCAAATCGGTCACCTTCGCCACGTCCGACGAAGCCGTCAAAGCCTATGACGCCGGCCGCTGCGATGCCTTTACCACCGACGCTTCGGGCCTCTATGCCGAGCGCCTGCGGCTTGCCAATTCGGACGACCACATCGTGTTGCCGGAGATCATCTCCAAGGAGCCGCTCGGACCGTCGGTCCGCCAAGGCGACGACCAGTGGTTCACGGTCGTCAAGTGGGTGCTGTTTGCGATGCTCGATGCCGAAGAGGCGAATATCTCCTCGAAGAACATCGACCAGATGATGACGTCGACCGATCCGGGCGTCAAACGCATCGTCGGAACTGAGGGCAATTACGGCGAGCAGATCGGGCTGACCAAGGACTGGGCGGTTCGCATCGTCAAGCTGGTCGGCAATTACGGCGAAATTTTCGACAAGAATGTCGGCAGCGGCTCGCCGCTGAAGATCGATCGCGGGCTGAACAAGCTGTGGAGCAAGGGCGGCATCCAATACGCGCCGCCGATCCGTTGATCGCGACTGAGTGCCGGGCCGCCGGGGCATGTTTCTTGCTCCGGCGATCCGGTGGTCGGCGCCAGGCTGGGGTGGCGTCGCGTAGCCGACGAGGGGAAAATGTCGATTGGGGTTCCGGCGGAGACGGCCCCGGCGCGGGTTCCGTTCTACAACGATCCGAAGTTTCGCAGCATCGCGTACCAGGTCGCGTTATGCGTCATTATTGGATTGCTCGTTTACGGCGCGGTTGACAATGTCATCGTCAATCTGCGGCGCGCCCACATCGCCTCTGGATTCGGCTTCTGGAACAACAACGCCGGTTTCGACATCAGCCAGACGCTGATCGAGTACAACTCGCAGTCCTCGACCTATGGCCGCGCCTTCTGGGTCGGCCTGCTCAACACGCTGCTGGTCGCCGGCCTCGGCATCGTATTCGCCACGATCCTCGGCTTCCTTGTCGGCATCGGCCGGCTGTCGACCAACTGGCTGGTGGCGAGAACCTGCTCCGGCTACGTCGAGACGATCCGCAACATCCCGCTGCTGCTGCAACTGCTGTTCTGGTACAACGGCGTGCTCAAGGCGCTGCCGGACGTGCGCCAAAGCTACCAGCTTCCGCTCGATGTCTTTTTGAACAACCGCGGGCTGGTGTTGCCGAAGCCGATCGGGCAGCGCGGCGAGGGGCTCCTGTGGCTTCTGATCCTCGCCGGCTTTATTGCCGCTGTCGTTTTTCGCGTCTGGGCAAAGAAGCGCCAGGCGGCGACCGGCCAGCAGGCGCCTGTATTCCTCGCCGGGCTCGGCTTCGTCATCGTACCGGCGCTGCTCTATGCCTTGATCACCGGGTTTCCCTACACTTTCGACCTGCCGCAGCGCGGCCGCTTCAACCTGACCGGCGGGCTCGAGGTCGGGCCGGAATTTGCCGCGCTGCTGCTCGGACTGTCGCTTTATACCGCGGCCTTCATCGCCGAAGTGGTGCGCGCCGGAATCCTCGCCGTCTCGCGCGGCCAGACTGAGGCGGCCTATGCGCTCGGGCTTAAGCCGGGCGTCACCTTGCAGCTCATTGTGCTGCCGCAGGCAATGCGGGTGATCATCCCGCCGCTGACCAGCCAGTATCTCAACCTGACCAAGAATTCCTCGCTGGCGGTGGCCATCGGCTATCCCGACCTGGTGCAGATCTTCACCGGCACCGTGCTCAACCAGACCGGCCAGGCGGTCGAAGTCGTCGCCATCACCATGGCGGTTTACCTCACCATCAGCCTGACGACGTCGCTGGCGATGAATATCTACAACAGCCGCATGGCGCTGGTGGAAAGGTGAGGGCGCCGCCATGACCATGTCCGAAGGCGAACTCGCGGTCACCGAACTCCACTTCGTCCGCGACGCCACGCTTGAGCCGCAGCCGGCGCCGGCGGCGATGACGGGCGCCATGGGCTGGCTGCGGTCGAACCTGCTGTCGACGCCGACCAATATCGGGCTGACGATCATCATTGCATTGCTGCTGATCTGGGCCATCCCCGAGTTGCTCAAGTTCCTGGTGATCGACGCAGTCTGGAGCGGTGCCGACCGCGACGCCTGCCGCGAGATCGTGCAGCATCGCGAGATCGGCGCCTGTTGGCCCTTTGTGTGGGAGCGCCTGCCGTATTTCATCTACGGCTCCTATCCGATTCCGCTGCGTTGGCGCGTCGATACTTTCTTCGCGATGCTGGCGATCGGCGTGTTCTGGCTGCTCTGGCTCGAAGCGCCACGGCGCGACCTCGGCGCCTTCTATTTCTTCATCGTGCTGCCGATCTGCTCCTTCATCCTGCTTCATGGCTTCGCCGCCATCGGCCTGCCGGTGGTCGACACCGTGCTCTGGGGCGGCGCGCTGGTGACGATTGTGGTTGCTTCCGTCGGCATTGTCGTCTCGCTGCCGCTCGGCATTTTGCTCGCGCTCGGCCGCCGTTCGCAGATGCCCACGATCCGATTGTTCTCCACCATTTTCATCGAATTTGTCCGTGGCGTGCCGCTGGTCACGGTGCTGTTCATGGCAAGCGTGATGCTGCCGCTGTTCGTGTCGGAGTCCCTTTCGCCCGACAAATTGCTGCGCGCGCTTATCGGCATCGCGCTATTCGCTTCGGCCTATATGGCGGAAGTCGTGCGCGCCGGCTTGCAGGCGATCCCGAAAGGCCAGTTCGAGGGCGCCATGGCCATCGGGCTGGGCTACTGGCAGATGATGCGACTCATCGTGTTGCCGCAGGCGATCAAGATCACCGTTCCGAACATCGTCAACACCTATATCGGCCTGTTCAAGGACACGACGCTGGTGTTCATCGTCGGCCTGTTCGACTTCCTTCATACCGTCGAGGTGTCGCGCATCGATCCGAAATGGGCGACCCCCGTCACTTCGACCACCGGCTATGCCGTCGCGGCGATCTTTTATCTGATCTTCTGCTACTCGATGTCGCGCTATGCCAAGGCGATGGAAGCGCGCCTCGGCAGGGGCGACAAACGTTAGTCATGATCGAAAAGGTGTAGTGATGAGCCCGACAACGCTGCCGCGCGCCAAGCCGACCCAGCTCAAGAATGAGGTGGCGGTCGAGATCATCGGCATGAACAAGTGGTACGGCGAATTCCACGTCTTGCGCGACATCAACCTCAGGGTGATGGGCGGCGAGCGCATCGTCATCTGCGGCCCTTCTGGCTCCGGCAAATCGACCATGATCCGCTGCATCAACCGCCTCGAAGAGCACCAGAAGGGGCGCATCATCGTCGACGGCATCGAACTCACCAATGACGTCAAGAAGATCGACGAAATTCGCCGCGACGTCGGCATGGTGTTCCAGCACTTCAATCTGTTCCCGCACCTGACCGTGTTGCAGAACTGCACGCTGGGGCCGATCTGGGTGCGCAAGATGCCGGCGAAAGAGGCCGAAGACGTCGCGCTGCATTTTCTCAAGCGCGTCAAGATCCCCGAGCAGGCCAACAAATATCCCGGCCAGTTGTCGGGCGGTCAGCAGCAGCGCGTCGCCATTGCCCGTTCATTGTGCATGAACCCCAAGATCATGCTGTTCGACGAACCGACCTCGGCGCTCGACCCGGAGATGGTGAAGGAAGTGCTCGACACCATGGTCGGTCTCGCCGAGGACGGCATGACCATGCTCTGCGTGACCCACGAAATGGGTTTTGCCCGTCAGGTCGCTAACCGGGTCGTGTTCATGGACACCGGGCAGATCGTCGAGGTGAACAAGCCGGACGAATTCTTCGCGCACCCCAAGCACGAGCGGACAAAGCTGTTTCTCAGCCAGATTTTGCACTGAGGCGCCGCGAATGCGCTGTCAGTCTGCTTTCACAAACGTAAGCTCGACCGTCGTCGTTTGGCCGGTAACCGGCACAAAAACCGACGGCGCCTTGAAAAACAGCCGATTGCCATCCACGCGGACATAGAATATCCGCTCGCTCCCCGACAACGCCTCGTTCGACGCCGCGTCGACCTGGATTGTCAGTTTGTTGCCGTCGGGCGTTGCGGCCTCATCGAACCGGTATAGACCGATATAAGCCGCGCTCGACCGTAGAAAGCTCGCGGCTTCCGCGTCGGTTATCGCCGAGACGTTCGCCGGCGGCCTGCGGTCGGTGTCGATGAGCATCACCCAGAAACGGGCCTCATTGAAGCCAATGTAGCCGCCGGGCCTCGGTCCGAGCGGATAGCCGGCCTTATTCCCGGCTCTGGCCTCGAAAGACACGACCCGCCAGCTTCCGTGAAGCTGATCTTTGGTAGTCGGCATCTGTCAGTGCGCGAGCGCGCCTCCCGCCTTTTTCCAGGCGTCGATGCCGCCCTCGACGTGCACCGCGGACTGGAGCCCGGCGTCCTGCGCCGCCTGCACCGCCATCGCCGAACGCTCGCCGAAGGCGCAGTAGAAAATCATGCGCTTGTCGGTTGCACGCGCGAGTTCGCGCAGCATGCCGCCGGGGCCGATATTGTCCTGCAATTCGCCGTAAGGCGCGTGCAGCGCGCCGGGAATGCTGCCGTGCTTTTCGCGTTCGCTTGCCTCGCGCAGGTCGATAAAGACCACATCCGGCCGTCCAGCGAGCCCGATTGCGCTCGCCGCGTCGAGCGCCCAACCGCGCTTGGCGACGTCCTGCTGATGCAGCCCGATCTTCATGTTGGACGGCACCGCGACGTCCATCATCTTCGGATTGGGCAGATGCAGGCTCGCCATCAGCGCCACGTATTCGTCGATCGATTTGACCTGCAGCCGCGGATTGTAGCGCTTCTCCTCGCCGATGGTGGAGACGGTGTCGCCTTTGTAGTCGTGGGCCGGAAACACCATCGTTTCGTCGGGCAGGCGCAGCAGCTTCCCGAACAGCGATTCATATTGCATGCGCGCGTCGCCGTTCTGGAAATCGGTGCGGCCGGTGCCGCGGATCAGCAGCGTGTCGCCGGTGAAGACCCGGTCGCCCATCAGGAAACTGTAGGAATCGTCGGTGTGGCCGGGCGTGTAGAGGACATCCATGCTGACGCCCTCGATGGTGAGCTTGTCGCCTTCGGCAAGGCGCATCGACACCACATCCGCCTTGGTGCTCTCGCCCATGACCGTGATGCAATGGGTGCGATCGCGCAAGGCGCCCAGGCCGGTGATGTGGTCGGCGTGCAGATGCGTGTCGACCGCCTTGACGAGCCGTAGATCGAGTTCACGGATCAATTGCAGGTAGCGGTCGACCTTTTCCAGCACCGGGTCGATGATCAGCGCCTCGCCGCCGGCGCGGCTGGCGAGCAGGTAGGAATAGGTGCCGGATACGCTGTCGAAGAGCTGGCGGAAGATCATCGAGCCTCCTGCGGCCGATCCGTGCAGGGAATTTAGGGCGCGGGCAGGGCGGACGGCAATGCGGCCGTCAACTTTTCTCGACCGGCAAATCGGCGCGCGCGCCCCATTCCGACCAGGAGCCGTCATAGATGCGCGGCAGTGGCTTGCCAAGCGCATCGAGGCCGAGCGCCAGCACCACCGCGGTGACGCCGGAACCGCAGGTGGTTATGACCGGCTGGTCGATGTCGACGCCGCCCTTTTTGAAGGCTTGCGCGATGCGGTCCGGCGATGCCAGTCGGCCATTATCGACGATCTCGGCGAAAGGCACATTGAAAGCGCCGGGCATATGGCCCGAGCGCAATCCCGCGCGCGGCTCAGCCTCCGTGCCGGCAAAGCGGCCGGCCGAGCGCGCATCGACCACCTGCGTGCGGTTGTCAGTCAGCGCCATCTGCACGTCGTCGACCATGGCGACCGCGCCGGTATCCATCACGGCCGCGAACTTGCGCGGCGGCCGTTTCACCTCTCCGGCTTCTGTCGGCCGGCCCTCGGCCTTCCACGCCGGCATGCCGCCGTCGAGGATGAAGACGTTCTTCGCGCCGAAGACGCGGAAGGTCCACCACACCCGCGGCGCCGAATAGAGTCCGTTACCGTCATAAACGACGATGGTGTCGGTGTCGGCAATGCCGAGCGCGCCGACCGCTTCCGCGAACTGGTGCGGCCCGGGCAGCATATGCGGCAAGTCGGTCGAATGGTCGGCAATCGCATTGATGTCGAAGAAGACCGCGCCGGGAATATGTGCGGCGTTGTATTCGGCCCTGGCGTCGCGCTTCTGCGCCGTCAGGTAATAGGAGCCGTCGACAACGGCCACGTCGGACTTGCCGATCTGGCCGGCGAGCCAATCCGTCGATTTAAGCCGGCGGCTCGCGGGGGGCTTGGTTTCACTCGGCATCTGCGGCGGCTCCGGTCGCGGCGGGCGGGGGAGAGTGTGCGATCATGGACCCGTGTGCAACACCCGCGCCGACGGAAAGTTGCAGGGCCCGCCCGCGCGCCTGCCGCGGCGGGCCGCATTGACCGAGATGTCAGGTCATCATACAAGTGGGCGGACGAGGTGAACGCCATGAAAACCAGCGCCATGACCCCCGCCGACCTTGCCGCATCGGTCCTGTCGGTTCCGCCGCTTGCGCGGCGCGCCGATCTCACCATCGATCCCGCGCAGAACGCCCGCCTGCTCGATCATTTGCGCGGCGGCGGCGTGCGCACCTTCATGTATGGCGGCAACGCCAATCTCTACAATATGGGCGTGAGCGAATTGCGCACGCTCGCGGAATTGCTGATCAAGTTGTCGCGCGACGGCGACTGGATGATCCCCGCGGTCGGCAGCGATTTTGGCAAGGCGCGCGACCAGCTCACGATGCTGCGCGATGACCCGTTTCCGACGGCAATGCTGCTGCCGCACAAGGCGCAATCGACGCCCGCCGGTGTTGCGACCGGCATCCGCAAGCTCGCCGAAGCCTATGGCAAGCCGATCATCGCCTACGTCAAGGATGAGGGCTACGTCGAGGCCGCAGATATGGGACGGCTCGCCAAGGATGGCGTCATCTGCGCCATCAAATATGCCATCGTCCGCAGCGATCCGGCGAACGATCCGTTCCTCGGCGATCTCGTCAACGCGGTCGATCCCAGCATGATCATCAGCGGCATCGGCGAACGGCCCGCGATCGACCATTTGACCAAATTCGGCTTGCAGGCCTTCACCTCCGGCAGCGTCTGCGTCGCGCCGGGGCTGTCGATGGCAATATTGCGCGCGGTCAAGCGCGGCGATCTTGCCGAAGCCAAGCGCGTGCGCGAGTTGTTCATTCCGCTTGAGGACGAGCGCGACCGCCATTCGCCGATCCGCGTGCTGCATGAGGCGGTGCGGCTCGCGGGCATTGCCGATACCGGGCCGATGCAGCCGTATTTTTCCAATATCGGCGACGCCGGCGTTATTGCTTCAGTCGAGAAGGCGGCCAAGGCGCTGCTTGCGGCCGAGCGCAGCGCGACCGCACGCGCCGCCTGACGCCCGATCAGGCGAGGGCGAGCCGCACGCGGCGGTTCTGCTTGCCTTTCTTTTCGATCTGGGTCACGCGCACGGCGCCGATCTCGGCCGTTGCGCGCACATGCGTGCCGCCGCAGGGCTGCAGGTCGAGGCCCGCGATCTCGATGAGACGCACGCGGCCGCTGCCCATCGGCGGCTTGACCGACATGGTCTTGACCAGCCCCGGATTGGCCTCGAGTTCCGCATCGCTGATCCAGCGGTGACTGACGGCCGCGCCGGTTGCGACCATTTCAGCGAGCCTGGCCGTGACCGTCTCCTTGTCGAGGCCGGCGTCGGGAATATCGAAATCGAGCCGGCCTTCGCCGTCGCCAACGGAGCCGCCGGTCACCGCGTAGGGCAGTGCGGCCGATAAAAGATGCAGCGCGGTGTGCACGCGCATGCGCGCGTAACGCTTCTCCCAGTCGATTGCGGCGACGACCTCGTCGCCAACCGAAAGCGGCGGCGATCCCGGCGCCGGGACGTGAGCGATTTCGGTTTTCGCCGGGTCGGTGTAGATCGCGGTGCTGATCGGGATGCGGGCACCGGAAGCGCTGGTCATCGTGCCGCTGTCGCCCGGCTGGCCGCCGGATGTTGCGTAAAATACGGTACGGTCGAGCACGATATTGCCGTCCGCCGTGAGCGCGACGACGCGCGCCGTGCAGTCTTGCAAATATGCATCCTCACGGAACAGGCAGTCGGTCGGCATGCTCCGGGCTCAGGTTTTCGCGAACGGGATTGAAATTGCCGACTTGCGCTCGAGCCACTGCGGCACCGGCAGTTTCTTCGAACGCAGAAAAGCGGGATCGAACAGCTTCGATTGATAGCGCGTGCCGTAGTCGCACAGCACCGTGACGATGGTGTGGCCAGGACCGAGGTCTTTCGCCAGGCGTATGGCGCCGGCGATATTGATGCCGGACGAGCCGCCGACGCACAGGCCCTCGTGCTCGAGCAGATCGAAGATCAGCGGCACTGCTTCCTCGTCGCCGATCAGGTAGGGCTTGTCCACTTTCAGGTCGGCGATGATGGGCGTGACGCGGCCGAGGCCGATGCCTTCGGTGATGGAGCCGCCCTCGCTCGCTTTGGCCTCGCCATGCGCGAACAGATTGTACATCGCCGCGCCGCGCGGATCGGCAAGCCCGATGACGACGTCCTGCTTCTGCTCGCGCAGATAGGCCGAAACGCCGGCGATGGTGCCGCCGGTGCCGACGGAACAGATGAAGCCGTCGATCTTGCCGCAGGTCTGCTCCCAGACCTCGGGACCGGTAGAGACATAATGCGCCTTGCGATTGTCGAGATTGTTCCACTGGTCGGCGAAGATGACGCCGTTTTTTTCCGTCGCCTTGAGCTGCTCGGCGAGGCGCCGGCCGACATGCTGGTAATTGTTGGGGTTGCTGAAGGGCAGTGCCGGCACTTCGACGAGTTCGGCGCCGCAGAGGCGCAGCACGTCCTTCTTTTCCTGGCTCTGGGTGTTGGGGATGACGATCAGCGTGCGGTAGCCGCGCGCGTTTGCAACCAATGCGAGCCCGATGCCGGTATTACCCGCTGTTGATTCGACCACCAGGCCGCCGGGCCGCAATTCGCCGCGTGCCTCGGCCTCTAGGATCATCTGCCGTCCGGCGCGATCCTTCACCGAGCCGCCGGGATTCATGAATTCGGCCTTGCCCAGGATCGTGCAGCCGGTCATTTCCGAAGCGCGCTCAAGCTTTATCAACGGCGTATGGCCGATTGCTTCAATTATGCCGTCGCGGATCTGCATGTCGGGGTCCGGCTGCCGGGGGAGGTTTCGGCACAGTTTAGCCTTTCGATATCCGCCCCGGACACCGGTATTTCAAGAGCCTTTCGCTTTGGAAACGACCTCGAAACCATAACGGTGCATTGCCATTCGGTATCAGGGTCTCTTCACGACTTGTTTGCAGCCCCGTCTTAACTCTGAGGCCCGGGGATCGGGCGAAAAAGCGGTCCCGAGGGGTGCAAACGGCTCGTTCCGCATAATGAATCTCGACGTCAATACACTCTTTATGGTGACGATTTACGTCGAGGCGATTCTCGGCCTGCTGCTGCTGTTTGCCTGGGTCCAGAACACGTCGATCCGCGCCGTTGCCTGGTGGGGCTTTGCGCATCTGATCCGCGCCGCGTCCATCGTTCTCTTCGGCATGTATGGCAGCGTCCCCGATCTCATTTCCATCGATCTCGCCAATGCACTGCTGTTCACCGCCTTTGCGGTGACCTGGACCGGCGCACGCGTGTTCGACGGCCGCCCGGCCGAGCCAGTCTATATGGTCACCGGCGCGGTGCTGTGGCTGCTGATCTGCCGCCTGCCGATCTTTGCCGAAGCGGTGAACGCGCGCGTGCTCATCGCCTCCGGTATCATCACCACCTACACTTGGCTCACCGCCTTCGAATTCTGGCGTGGGCGCGACGAGCAACTGGTCTCCCGCTGGCCGGCGATCTTCATGCTGTTCGCGCACGGCGCGCTATTCCTGCTGCGCACGCCGCTAATTGCGGTGCTGCCATGGTCGGTCACCAGCCAAGTCTATGGCAGCGTCTGGCTGACGGTGCTGAGCTTCGAGGCGCTGCTGTTCACCATCTCCATCGCCTTCATTTTGCTGGCCATGGCGAAGGAGCGCACCGAATTGCGTCATCGCACCGCCGCCATGGTCGATCCGCTGACGGGCATCGCCAATCGCCGCTCGTTCCTGCAGGAGGCCGCGCTGATCGCCAAGCGTCATAGCGGCGATCCGCGCCCCACCGCGGTCCTGGTCATCGATCTCGATCATTTCAAGTCGATCAACGACCGCTTTGGTCATGCTCTCGGCGACCGCGTGCTGGAGATTTTCAGCGAGACCGCGCGACAGTCGATGCGCTCGACCGATCTGATCGGCCGCCTCGGCGGCGAGGAATTTGCCGCCGTGCTCTACGATACCAGCCGCGACAAGGCGGTAGCGGTGGCCGAACGGATCCGGGAGGCATTCGCGCACGCCTCACTCGATGTTGAAAATCGTCCGGTATGCGCGACTGTGAGCATCGGCCTGGTGCATTGTCAGGACGCCGTACTCGACGTGCCGCAGCTCCTGGCGCAGGCCGACCAGGCGCTTTACTACGCCAAGGAGCGGGGACGTAACCGGGTCGAGATCGCGTCCCTCGATCTCGTGCGCCAGCAAATGGACAGCCAGCCGGTCCCGGCGACCAAGCCCGGCGCGGCGGTTTCCGCCAAAAGCGCGGCGTAAGCCGTTTTTCCTGGCGGACTCCTCGCCCGCGCGCTGCTTGCGCCAAGGCGCGGCATTTGCGATTGCCGGGGCGCGCAAATTAGTCCACCTTACAACGAATGGGCCGTTACGCCGGTCTGTGGATCCGTGGGATTCGAAGCTAAATCAACGATATATAGGGAGGAGTGAATGAAATTAGTGCGCTGGCTCGGCCTCGCCGCTTTGGCTGCAATGGTGGGCGGAAGTGCTCAGGCCCAGACCGTGAAGATCGGCGTCGTGCTGCCTTTCAGCGGCGCCAATGCCGACCTCGGTCACCAGATCGACAAGGCTTTCGACCTTTACGTCAAGCTGCACGCCAAGGATATCGCGCCGTACCAGGTCGAGATCGTCAAGCGCGATGAAGGTCCGCCGACCGGCGCCGCGGCAAAGACCGTCACGACCGAGCTCATCACCAACGACAAGGTGCAACTGGTGACCGGTTTTGTGTTTTCACCGTCGGCGATCGCGCTGGCGCCGGTGATCAGCCAATCGAAGGTGCCGATGGTGATCGCCAATGCCGGCACCGCGTGGATCACCAATCTGTCGCCCTACATCGTGCGCCTGTCATTCAGCATGTGGCATCCGGCCTTTCCGATGGGGGCCTACGCCTTCAACAAGATCGGCTGCAAGACCGTGGCGATGGCCTACACCGACTTCCCGCCGGGCAAAGATTCGACCGAAGCCTTCAAGACCGGGTTCGAGAAGGCCGGCGGCAAGATCGTCGATTCGATTCCGCTGGGCTCGCCGGTGCAGGTGCCGGACTTCACGCCCTTCTTCCAGAAGATCAAGGATGAGAAGCCGGACTGCATGTATGTCTTCATTCCGTCCGGCGCGCATGCCGCCGGTGTGATGAAGGCCTATGGCGAGCTCGGCATGCGCAAGGCCGGCGTCAAGCTGATCGGCCCGATGGACCTGGTCCCCGACAACAAGCTGCAGGACATGGGCGACGCCGCCATCGGCACCATCGTCATGGGGCATTACGCGGTCGATCTCGACAACGCGCAGAACAAGGCCTTCAACAAGGAATGGCACGATGCCTATGGGCCTGACTCCTACCCCGACTTCATGTCGGCAGCGGGCTGGGACACCATGCATGCCATCTTCGACACCATCAAGAAGCTCAAAGGCGACATGGGCGATGGCATGAAGGTAGTCGACGCCATGAAGGGCTGGTCGGCCGACGGACCGCGCGGTCAGGTGATGATCGATCCCGCGACCCGCGACATCGTCGAGGACGAGCATGCGCTCGAAGTCTACCGCAAGCCGGACGGCAAGCTCGGCGAGCGGGTGCTCGGCACTACCCAGGCGGTCAAGGACGAGTGCAAGGAGCTCAAGGTCGGCCGCTGCGGCAGCTGATTGCCGCGGCCAGATTTGACTTGTTACGCCGCCGCCGCGCATAAAGCCGCGGCGGCGGTTTTGTTTCGACGGGGTGGGGCTCGTGCCGCAATTCGCCAATATCGCAGTCAGCATCCTGTTCGACGGCCTGGCCTACGCCATGTTCCTGTTCATCGTCTCCGTCGGTTTGTCGGTGACGATGGGCCTGATGGGCTTCGTCAACCTGGCGCATGGCGCTTTCGCCATGGCCGGCGGCTATATCGTCGTTTCGCTCACAAAAAGCCTCGGCGTCGGATTCATCCCTTCGCTCGTCATCGCCGCAGTGGCGGTGGGGGCGGTCAGCGTGGTGTTCGAGCGCGGCCTCTACCGCCGGCTCTACAAGGCGACCGATCTCGACCAGGTCATGCTGACGATCGGCCTGGCGTTCATGGCGATCGCCGCGGCGACCTATATCTATGGGCCGATCCCCAAGTCGGTGCCGCTGCCGCCCTGGCTGCAAGGCGACGTCAATCTCGGCTTTCGCACCTTTCCGAGTTATCGCGTGTTCCTGATCGTCGTCGGCGCGGCGCTCATCGCCGTGCTCTGGTACGGCTTCGAGCGCACCAATATCGGCGCCAAGATCCGCGCCGCCGTCGACAACCGGCGGATGGCGGAGTCAGTCGGCATCAACGTCGATCTGCTGTTTACGCTGACATTCGCGGTCGGCTCCGGCCTGGCCGCGCTCGGCGGCGCGCTCGCCATTCAACTGTTCGGTCTGTCGCCGAGCTTTGCCGTCCTTTACCTCGTGCTGTTCCTGATCGTGGTTGCGGTCGGCGGCCTCGGCAGCCTCAAGGGCACGCTGCTCGCCGCGCTGGTGCTCGGTATTTTCGACACCGCCGGCAAATATTTGTTTGCCGATGCCGGCGGCTTTTTCATCTACGCCATCACGGTTGCGGTGCTGCTGATCAAGCCGGCGGGGTTCTATGGCCGCGAGTGACGGCAAAAACGCCGAGCGCATCGCCGCGCGCGATCGCGCGGCTGAGTTTCTGCTGCGGAGACATCGCTTCCGCTGGCCGGAAGCGCTGCCCTGGCTGATCGCGATTGGGTGCTTCTTCGCCTTTCCCGAGCGCATGACCTTCGGCAGCCAGGTGCTGATCATGCTGCTGTTTGCGCTCTCGCTCGATCTGATCCTCGGCTATGCCGGCATCGTGACGCTCGGTCACGCCGCCTTCTTCGGCATCGGCGCATATACCGTGGGCTTGGGCGCCGCGCGGCTCGGCTGGAGCGAGCCGATCTCGGGCCTCATCGCCGCGGCGCTTCTTGCTGCGCTCGGCGGGTTCGTGACCGGCTGGTTCCTGCTGCGCTATCGCGGCCTGACGTTGCTGATGCTGACGCTCGCCACCGCCATCATGCTGCAGGAAACCGGCAATCTGCGATCCGATATTTCCGGCGGCTATGACGGCCTGCCGGGCCTGGCATTTTCGCCGTTGTTCGGCGTCTTCGACTACGATCTCTACGGCCACACCAACTATCTCTATGTGCTGGCGGTGCTGGCAATCGCGTTTTATTTCGTGCGCCGCATAGTCTATTCGCCCTTCGGCCAGGCGTTGACCGGCATCCGCGAGAACGTGCGGCGCATGCATGCCATCGGTTCGCCGGTGCATCGGCGTCTGGTCACCGTCTACACTATCGCCGCCGGCATTGCCGGCATCGCCGGCGCGCTGTTCACGCAGACCAATGCCTATGTAACCTTGACGGTGTTCGATTTCGACAATTCCGCCAAAGTCATGATCATGCTGATCCTCGGCGGCACCGGGCGGCTTTACGGCGCCTTTGTGGGCGCCGTTGTCTACATGGTGCTGGAAGACAAGCTCTCGAAACTGTCGCCCACCTTCTGGCAGTTCGGCATCGGGCTGATGCTGGTGCTGGCGGTGCTGTTTGCGCGCCGCGGCCTGCTCGGCCTGATCGAGGAGGCCGGCCGGCTCGTTTCTAGGAGGACAAAAACGTGAGCGCGGCGCTGCAGGTCGAGGGGCTCAATCGCAGCTTCGGCGCGCTGCGGGTGACACGTGACGTCGATCTTGTGCTCGAGCGCGGCGCGCGCCGGGCGCTGATCGGCCCAAACGGGGCCGGCAAGACCACGCTGGTCAATCTCATCACCGGCGTGCTCAAGCCGACCTCCGGCCGCGTGCTGCTCGACGGCGAGGACATCACCGCGACGTCGCAGGCCGAGCGGGCGCGGCGCGGCCTCGCGCGCACCTTCCAGATCAATCAGCTTTTCCGCGGGCTGACGGTGCTGGAAAACCTGTGCATGACCATCGGCGAGCGCGACGGCAACTGCAACAATCTCTGGCGCTCGGCCGGCGCCAAGCGGTCGGTGATCGACGAGGCGCTCGATCATCTGGAATCGCTGCGCCTTGTCGACGACGCGCTCAAGCTGGTGCGCGAATTGCCCTATGGCCGCCAGCGGCTGGTGGAAATCGCCATCGCACTGGCGCAGCGCCCGCGCGTGCTGCTGCTCGACGAGCCGGCGGCGGGCGTGCCGTCGTCGGAAAGCCATCTCATCCTCGATGTGGTCGCTCGCCTCGATCCCGACATCGCCGTCCTGATCATCGAGCACGACATGGACGTGGTGATGCGCTTTGCCAGGGAAATCACAGTGCTGGTGCAGGGCGCCGTGCTCACGCAAGGCACGCCCGAAGCGATCATGGCCGACGAAGACGTGCGTGCGGTCTATCTCGGCCAGGAGGGCCACAAGGGTAGCGCCCATGGCTGAGCGCGCGCTCGAACTCGACAAGGTCTTCGCCGGTTACGGCGAGACCGTGGTGCTGGAAGATATTCGCCTGACGGTCGATGCGGGCGAAACCGTGTCGATCATCGGTCGCAACGGCGTCGGCAAATCGACGCTGCTGTCGACGATCATGGGCCACACCAGTCTGCATGGCGGCACAATCCGCCTGCACGGAAAAGATCTGGTTCCGCTGGCGACCTATCGGCGGGTCGCCGCCGGCCTTGGCCTGGTGCCGCAGGAGCGGGAGATATTTCCGTCGCTGAGCGTTCTGGAGAACCTCGAAGTCGCGGTGCGGCAAGGGGCATGGACGGTCGAGACGGTATTTGAATTGTTTCCGCGGCTTGCCGAGCGCGCCGGCAACCGCGGTAACCAGCTTTCCGGCGGCGAGCAGCAGATGCTGGCGATCGGCCGCGCGCTGATCGGCAATCCGACCGTGCTGCTGATGGACGAGCCTTCGGAAGGGCTCGCGCCGGTGATCGTCGAGGAACTCGCCCGCGCGGTGAAGCGGCTGACGCAATCCGGCGGATTGTCCACGCTGCTGGTCGAGCAGAATTCACGGCTGGCGCTCGACATCGCGCCGCGCGCCGTGGTGATGGACCGCGGCCGCGTTGTTTACGACGGCACGAGTGACGAACTGCGCAACGATCCGGCCAAGCTCGAGCATTTGATCGGCGTTGCCAAGGCGTAGTAAAGCGCTGCGCCATGAAGCACAGCAGCGATCGTATTCTCACCACCCATGTCGGCAGCCTGATTCGCCCGCCGGCCCTGCAGGACTTCCTGCGCTTGAAACAGGCCGGCAAGCCTTACGACCATAAAGCCTACGACATGTGCCTGACCGAATCTGTGGCCGAGGTCGTGCGCCGGCAGGCGCTGGCCGGCGTCGACATTCCGAGCGACGGCGAATTCGGCAAGTCCATATCCTGGTCGCAATATGCGCTCGAACGGCTCTCCGGCTTCGAGCGGCGCCCGATCAAGAGCGAGGCCGCCAATCCGTTCAAGCGCGGCGCCGACCGCGCGCGCTTCCCCGAATTCTATGCCGAGCTCGACGCCCATGACGGCGTCGCCACCACGACGGAGGCGATATGCGTCGGCCCGATCAAATATACCGGCCAGGCGGAGCTGCGGCGCGACATCGATAATTTCAAGGCGGCGCTAAAGGATGTGAAAGTCGAGGAGGCATTCCTGCCGGTGGCGGCGCCGGCGAGCGTGATCCCCGACCGCAAGAACGAATACTACAAGAGTGACGAGGAACTTCAGACGGCGATCGCCGAGGCGATGCGCGCGGAATACAAGATGATCGTCGATGCCGGCTTCCTGGTGCAGCTCGACGATGCGCGCAACGCCGTCACCTACGACCGCATGGTGCCGCCGGCGACGTTTGCCGACTACCGGCGCTGGCTGGCGAAGCAGGTCGACCTCATCAACTATGCCATCGAAGGCCTGCCGGCCGAGCGCATCCGCTACCACGTCTGCTGGGGCTCATGGCCAGGTCCGCATGTCAGCGACGTGCCGCTCAAGGACATTGTCGATCTCATCCTCAAGGTGAAGGTCGGCGCTTATGTGATCGAGGGCGCCAACCCGCGCCACGAGCACGAATGGAAGGTGTGGAAGGACGCCAAGTTGGGGGCCGATCAGGTGCTCATCCCCGGCGTGATCAGCCACGCCACCAATGTGGTGGAGCATCCGGAACTGGTGGCCGAGCGTATCGTTCGCATCGCGAAATTGGTCGGCCGCGACAACGTCATTGCCGGGACCGATTGCGGCTTTGCCCAGGGGCCGTTCCATCGTCGCGTCCACCCGTCGATCATGTGGGCGAAACTGGAGGCGCTCGCCGAAGGCGCCCGGCTTGCGAGCAAGGAACTCTGGGCCTAGGCTTTGCTTAAGCGGCAATAAATCGGCACATCCGGGAAACGCACATGAACATCAGCGCGCAGCGTTCGAGTGGACTGAAAATTCCGTTTGATCATCAGCGCCTCGACCGGTTGATGGAGGCGGCGGGCATCGACGTCATCGTCGCCACCTCCAAGCACAACGTGCAGTATTTGCTCGGCGGCCACCGCGCCAATTTCTTCGACTACATGGATGCGACCGGCGTCACCCGCTATCTGCCGGTTTTGGTCTATCCGAAAGGTGCGCCGGAAAAGGCGGCCTATATCGGCCATCGCCTGGAGAAATTCCAGACGCAGGTGCAGGCGCTGTGGACGCCGGAAACGCAGACCAACACCGCGGGCTCGGTCGACGCCATGCAGAAGGCGGTCGACTACATCAAGAAGGCCGGCATCAAGGTAAAGCGCATCGCCGCCGAGTATGGCTTCCTGCCCTATGACGCCTCGATCGTGCTGCGCAACGCCTTTCCCGACGCCGAGTGGGTCGACGCGCTTTATGTACTCGAGCGTCAACGGGTGAAGAAATCTGCCGATGAACTGGCGAAACTGAAATACGCCTCCGAAGCCGTGCTGGCGTCGATGCAGGCGGTGATCGCGCGGTCAAAGCCGGGCACCAGAAAGGCCGACGTGGTCGAGTTTCTGCGCCGCGAGGAAACCAATCGCGGGCTCACTTTCGAATATTGCCTGATCACCTGCGGCACCAGCATGAACCGCGCGCCCTCCGAGCAGAAATGGGAGACGGGCGACATCATGTCGATCGATTCAGGCGGCAATTATCATGGCTATATCGGCGATATTTGCCGCATGGCGATCCAGGGCGAGCCGGACGCCGAGCTCAACGACCTGCTGGCCGAGATTGAAAGCATCCAGCGCGCGGCGATGAAGCCGATCAAGACCGGCGTCATGGGGCGTGAAATCTACGGCGGCGCCAAGCCATTGGTGGAGAAATCGAAGCACCACAATCACATCGAATTCCTCGCCCACGGCATGGGCCTCGTCAGCCACGAGGCGCCGCGGCTCACCGACCGCGGCCCGGTGCCCTATCCGGCAACCGATGCCGAGCTGCCGTTGGAAGCGGGCGAGGTGGTGTCGGTGGAAACCACTCTGCTGCACCCGACGCGCGGCTTCATCAAGCTCGAGGACACCGTTGTCGTCACCGACACAGGCCACGAGGTCTATGGCGAAGGCGCGCGTGGCTGGAACAGAGCAGGGACGGCGGCCTAGCGCTCCGAGCTTCGCCGGCCTGCGTCCATTGTCTCGACAAGCGACTCAAGCGCATCGGAGATCGCGACCGTAAAGTGTGTTCCGGGTTGCAGGTGCGCGATTGGCGCCGGCAGCCGCGCCAGATCGCGCGCTGCACGTGCGCGGATTTCCGGCAGGCCGGGCGCCGGCGCGATACGCTTGCCGCCGCGCATGACCGGCACAATCAACGCCTCGCCCGGCTGCATGTCGCCCTCGATCGTGAGGATGTCGACCATGATACGGCCCTCGGTGTCATAGGTGCGCCAGACCTGCTTGCGGCCGGGCCAGGTGGCCTTGCCCTCCGACAGCTTACGCTTCGGCTGCCCGGCGTATTCCTGCAGCTTGTAGGCGCAATCGAAAGCCGGCGCATCGACCGAGGCATCCAGATTGACGCCGATGCCGAAGCCGTCGATCGGGGCGCCCGCCCGCATCATCGCCTGCAGCACGTCCTCGGTGATGCCGCCGCTGACCAGAATGATGACGTCCTGCAGCCCGCCGGCGTCGAGGATGCCGCGCACCTTTTGCGCCATGAGGGTCAAGTCGCCGCTGTCGATGCGCACGCCGCGGATGGAAATGCCATCCGCCTTCAGCCGTGGCGCAAGCTCGACGACTTTGCGCGCGCCGGCCTCGGTGTCGTAGGTGTCGATGAGCAGAATGACCCCGTCCGGCCGCGCCCGCGCGAAATCCTCAAACGCGGTCATTTCGTCGTCGTGCACCTGGACGAAGGAATGCGCCATGGTGCCGACGATGGGCACGCCGTAGCACTCGCCGGCATGGACATTGGCGGCGCCGGCAAAACCGGCGATGTAGCTCGCCCGCGCCGAAAACAGACCGGCCTCGGCGCCATGCGCGGTGCGCAAGCCGAAATCGGACAGGATCTTGCCTGGCGCCGCCAGCACCATGCGCGCGGCTTTCGACGCGATCAGCGTCTGGAAATGCAGGATGTTGATCAGCCGCGTCTCCACCAGTTGCGCCTGCGGCAGCGGCGCGGTGATGCGGATCAGCGGCTCGTTGGGGAAGCAGACGGTGCCTTCAGGGATGGCGTGGACGTCGCCGGTGAAGCGGAAGTCCGCGAGGTAATCGAGCAGATTGCCGCGAAAGCGCTTGGTGCTTTTCAGCCAATCGATGTCGGCCGCGGAAAACCGCAGTGTTTCCAGATAGGCGAGCGCATCCTCAAGCCCGGCGGCGAGCATGAAGCCGCGCCGGGCGGGGAGCCGGCGCACGAAAAATTCAAAGACCGCTTCCTTGTCCTCGCCGCGATCCAGATAGGCCTGGATCATGTTGAGTTCGTAGAGATCGGTGCTGAGAGGGCTGGTCGCGGGAGTCATCGCGCCGGGTTGTAGCGGAGATCACGATGGCCACGCCAGTGCGCCGATGTCGGAGCCGCCATGCCGTTACGGCTTCTTGTGCGGGAGGCCCCGCATTCCGCCGATCATCGGCGACGTCATCTTGGGGCCGACGAACTCCCTGGTCGTTTGCGTTTCCAGGACCAGCACCTTGACCCTGCCGCCGGCGGCGAACCCGCTTGTCTCGATTTTGTCGCCGGGAAGATGGTCGCCACGTTTAAATTGCGGCTGGGTCGATTCCAGAACCACCATCTCCGCGCGGGCGTCCGCGACAAGGAATGCGGTGACTGCAAGACCGCAGCAAAGCGCGAGCCTTATGACCGACATGCGACCCTCCGGACATGCAACCGAACGATCAGATGTGCTTCCGCATGCTGTAATGGCCGGCCGCAATGCCCAGTGTTCCCCCGATGAAAATCGCGGTGACCGGAAGCAGCACGCTGAAGAGTGCGAAGGACAGTATACTCAGAACGACCAGACAAATCACGGCCGTTGTTTCGATGGCGCGATGATAGCGGTCGGCAATCTCGCGGCGGCCCAGCCAAATTCCGAGCAGAAAGAAGGCGGCGCCAGTTGCGATCTGGCCGACGCCAGTAGGCGCAAAAAGCGACCGCCCATCAAGGATTTGCGCCAAAGCTTGGGCGTGAACAAAGGCGCCGGGATACTGGGTCTCATATGACAGTGGCGTGAAATGCTGATCGCGATCCGGGAAGTCGCCGGCGATGATGACAATCTTGCCGCCAAGCAACTGCTTCAGCGGCAGATTTGCCCCGGCGCCGAGCAGGTCGTCGGCCGAAAGCGTGAGAAAAACGTCATCGCCGTTCTGCGATGGCCGAAGCCACGCTATCGTTCGTGTCGGCAGCAGCGCATTTGATCCGGCCGCCGCGGCGAGCGCTTCGGCAAAACTTTTCTGGTAAAGATCATGGGGGCCGGCGGCGGCGATCGAGCGCACCACGTGGTCGCTGCGGGCGAAGCTTTGGCGTGCTTCGTCGAAATAGAGATGGCCCAATTCGGCGGGTTTTGCCCGCTCGAAAAATTCGCTTTGCCAGCCAAGATCGGCCGATCCCACCGGCGACCTGTTGTCGAGCGCGCCCAGGACCACCTTTGCTCGCGCTTGCCTCAGCGCCGCGATGAGCGCCTCGTCTTTCGGCCGCTCCGATTTGCGGTCGAAAATGAAATCGAGCCCGATCACCGCTGCCCCCGCTTGATCCACGGCCTTCACGACGTCGGCAAGGACCTGGCGGTCGATCGGCGCGATGTAGGGCAGTTTCTCGAGGGTGGCATCGGTGACATAGGCCAGCACGACCTTGCGGCTCTGCGCGGAAGACCTTGGCGACAGTTTCTCGATCGTCTGGTCTGGCACCCAATTGAGCGGCCCGTCCGGACCGTGAGTAAATGCTATCGTCAACATGACGCAGATGGTGCCGAACAGAACCCACGCCGCCGTAGCCAGGTGTCGGCGCGGCATTCGCATTACGGCTCGGTGAAGAACGAGAGAAAGCTGATCTCGGCCGCGCCCGGCGGCAGTTGCGCCAGCGCATCGACGAATTCGCGCGCGCCTTGCTGATCGGAGCGGCGGATCAGCAACTCTTCAAGCGCGGGCAGCCGTTCCTTGCTGGCGACGGCGACGACCGCTTCGCTGCCGAAGGGCGGCTTGATGTAGATGTCGCCGATGACTTTCGGATCGCCGGGGTGCGCCGCTACCACCAGCGGCTCGTCGCCCTGGATCGGATAGACGAATTGGATTTTTCCGTTGCCGGAAATATTGGCGACGATGAGATAGCGGCCGTCGACGCCGTCGACCTGCAGCCGGGCGATCTCGTTGGCGCGGTAGGTGTGCTTGTTCGGCGTCAGGCTCGGATGCGACTGCGCCGAATGTGCCAGAACCGCGAGTTGCCGGATCGCCGCCAGGCGGTCGACGACGCCGCTCAGTTCGCTGCGCTGGACGCGCCGCGCCACGATATCGCCAAGCGAGGAGACGACGTCGCCGTTCGCGGCATCCCACACCGCGTCGAAGCCGGGTGCCTTTCCGTCGGTCGCGGCGAGCGAAAACGGCGTCGTCGTCCTGCCGACCGCATCCTTGTCCGGCACCGCGCCGCTGAGCACGCCGACCTTGATCTCAGCGTCAGGCGCCGGAGGCCTGGCGTCGACGGCGAAGTCGTGCGCCGTCGCGACCTGCGTGGCGCCGCCCAGATTGAACACGACATCGTCGAGCCGGGCGAGGGGGGCAAATTCCGGCTCCTGCCCGCGCTCGGTCAAGTCGCGGGTCTTGTCGCGCATGTAGCTGATGAGTTCGCGGCGGGTGATGCGGCCGTCATGGTCGAGATCGGCCTTGCCTTCGAGCGCGCGGGCAAAGGCGTAACTGACGGCGCCGCGCGGGGTCGGCTCGGGCGGCACCATGATTTCCGGCGTCTCGTGCCATTTGTCGACGGCGGCCAGAAAAGTGAGCCGTTTGAGATCGTCGGTCGCCGGCGCCTCCGGCAATTGCGCCGTCTCCGCCTGCAGCGGATCCTGCGCAATGGTGTAGGTGCCGGCGGCGGGATTGGCCTCCGCACGCGTCTTGACGTAGCGCAGCGCACGATAGCTCAGGTGCCCGATGCGCGGATCGACGGTCTTCGACAGGCCGCCGCCGTGGCAGGTATCGGCAAGAAAGACGACCGACACGCCCTTGGCGTCGAGCTGCGACAGCCAGTTGAAGATTTCCTTGTCGAGCAGCCGTTCGGCGAGCGGCGGGCCATCCTCGTCGAACCCGGCGAGGATGAAGACTTCGTCGAGCCCGCTATTGTCCTTGGTGACGACTTTGGCCGGCTCCTGCGAGCCATGCCCGGCAAAGGTGATGATGACGAGATCGCCGGCGCGCGCC
>Ga0335083_10002337_pt1 | contig 25107 bp, 17 predicted proteins | sample Lox_Sample_42_FD_206716 | JGI IMG/M metagenome (GOLD analysis project Ga0335083, IMG submission 206716) | Soil microbial communities from Loxahatchee National Wildlife Refuge, Florida, United States - Lox_Sample_4.2 | ecosystem: Environmental > Terrestrial > Soil > Wetlands | place: USA...
CGTGTTGGTCGCTTCACGAGACGAGCTCCTTGGCTTTGCAACCTGGAAGCTCTCTCGTCCTTCTTGGCGGCCCAAGAAAACGGCTTCTACACAACTATAGGGACACGACCTTCGAGAGCGTCATCGCCATCTCCGCTTGGCGATGACGATGCCCTTGCACCAGGCTGGGACCCGCCCCGGCGCGCGCCGCGCGAGCGCTCCAAATTTGAAGGTGGCGACGTGCCGATACGGCCGCTCGACGAGGCTGTTGTCGAAGAGCTCCACGCTCGGCACGAACGTGATCGCTTCCCGCAGGTTCGCAAGCGAACGTTCGTAGCGTGACGCGAGTCGATCGCGTGGAACATCGTGCCCGCCATGCGCGATGCGCTGGTCGACACGCCGAGCAGACAGCTCGGGGTTCGCGAGCCCGATGTAGATCAACGTCACGTCGAAGCCGGCGTCGCTTGCCTTCCGAAGCATCGCGAGCTTCTCGCCATATGGATCGGAGAACACGGTCTCGGTGATGAAGCCGAGCCGATCTTCGATCATCCGGTCTCTCGTCGCGTCGAGAACGCGCGCGGCTTCGAACGAGTCGACGCCCGTCTCGGCGGCAAACAGATCAGCGTTCAGGAACGGAAGCGGCGAGTCTGCAAGGAACGCGTCGTAGTACGTCGACTTGCCGGCGCCGTTCGGGCCGGCAAGCATCACGAGCTGCGGTGTCACCGGCGCTTCTTGGAGCTCGCCGCACGAACCGCGCGAATGCCTCCGCTCGCACGAACTCCGTACCGCACCGGGTTCCGGCTGCGGATGAGCTCCGCCGCTCGCGCCTGACCTTCCGACGTCATCGACCGCGCGATCCGCGTCGACAGCTCTGGATCGTGGCTGCGCGCTTTCAAGCGCTGCACGGTCGCTACGAGGATCGCATCCTCGACGGCCTGCCCGAGCCGCGCCCAGTGTTCCACCTGTTCGGTCAACGACCGTTCCTGAGTTTCAGATGCAGCACGCGCACGCGCGGCGAGATCTGCGCTGAGTCGGACCGGGATACCGCTCGCCATGAGCCAAATGTAGCACTTTGCTACAAGCACGCCCAGGCCCCACACAACGACGCGTTTTGGCCACGACGTATGGTCGAAGGAAGCCGCGAAGGGCCAGAACAAGGCGTAGCCTGCCGTGATGAAACTGCTGCCGATCGTGCTCGCGCTGTTCGCTTGCTCGAAGAAGGAAGCCACGAGCGACGTGACGCCCGCGCCGCAGGCGCCTGCACAGGCCAAACCAGTAGCGCCACAGTCACCACCCGCACCTCCACCGTCACCGCCGCCCCCCGACACCATGTCCGCCGACGCCCGCGCCTACAAGATCCTCGACGCACAGCTCGCCGCGCTGCGCGCCGGCGGCGACGCGATCGTCCCGACGTTCGCGCCGGATGCGATCGTGCTCGTGCCAGACGCGCGCGCCGCGAAGACCGCGCCGATGCTACGCGACGCAATCGTTCGCACGAGCCCGCACGAGCAGGTCGCCGACATCAAGATCGTCAAGCTAGTCGCCGGCCAGCGCGACGGCGCAGTGTGGTGGTCGGGCGAGCTCGCCATCACGATGACCGGCGGCGAGCCGCAGACCGGGCAGTCGGGCGGCGCGGCGCACGTGCGCGTCACCGAGCTCGCGACGGTCGATGCCGACTGGAAAGTCGTCGCGGCTGCATTCAGCGAGCCGAGTAAACCGTCGATGCAGCGGGCAGCGCCCGATTCGATCCCGTCGACGACCGACGCCGGTCCGATCAGCGCGCTCGCTGCAAATGCAAAGCAACTCGATGCCGCGCTCGCCGACGATCCGTCGCTTGCCGTGTTCGGCACCGACCCGGATGAAGTCGGCTACGGCAAGGCGGCCGCGCATGCGCTCGTTGCGAAATGGGCAGGCGCGAGCTTCGCGCTGCAAGGCAAGCCACGCGAGCTGCACGGCAAGACCTGGGGCCTCGCGCTCCAGAACGTCGATCTCAACGTCCCCGGCGACAAGTATCCCTCGCGCATGGCCGGGCTCCTGATCGCCGTCCCTGACGGCGACGCGTGGCGCGTAGTCGCCGCGCAGTACACGTCGATCTGATCAAGCGTGAACAACCGGGAGGATCGGCATCGCGTGCGATCTACCTACACGAGGTGCGAGCAAAGACCGATGCCTCTAGCTTCAACGACAAGTGGGCAAACGGTCCGGCTCCGGCGACGCCTCGCGGCAGGCAGTAAGAGCCGTGAGTAGAGTCGAGTCGGAAGCACTCGCGCTCGGTCTCTTGTCGCTGGCGATCCTCGTCCATGTGACCGCGCGTTCGTCGCTGGGTGCGATCCCGCATCACTACACGGGGAGCTGGATGTCCGCGCGGCTCTCACGGACCAAGAAATGACCAGCCAGCGCGAGCACCTGTCGCGTAACATCCTCACCGGGGCCGATCGCCACTGGACGCTGCGACGGCTGCGACTGAATCCAGATCGAGGAGTCGCGATGTAGCCGCGAGTATGCTCCCGGCCTACGCGGTTGACCGTCGACGACGAATGCGGTCCGATCGACACATGCGCCGATGGCTCGCGTTCTTCGTCCTCGTTGGATGCGGTGACCACCACACGTCGGGAACCACGCTCGACGATCTCGAATCGATCGCGGTGATGCCCGCGAACCAGACACTCGTGATCGCGCAGGGCGCGCCCGCGACGAGCGCGTACCAGGTGATCGGCACGTTTCAAGACGGCCATACCGAAGACATCACCACCGACTCGACGCTCACGGTCGTCGACACGTCGCTCGGCCAGTTCGAGCAGGCCGACTTCAAGAGCACGACCGATCACGGCGGCGTGACGATGGTGCAGGCGACCGCGGGCACGCTGACCGGTGCGACCGGGCTCACGCTCGTGTTCCAGCAGACGTGGACCGATCCGGGCTCGACGAGCTTGCCGGCGAATCCAATGTCGCTGTTCGGCGGCGCGAGCGATCCGGCGCGCGCGCCTTCGCTCGTATATCCGAACGACGGCGTGCTCGTGCCGCCAAACCTCGGCAGGCTCGAGATGCACTTCATGCCGGGTACGGGCAACACCGTGTTCGACCTGTCGTTCACCAACACCGTGACGAAGATCGACGTCTACCTCGCGTGCATGTTGCCGCTGAACGGTGGCTGCATCTACCAGCCCGATCCGCAGCTGTGGGCCTGGCTCGAGACCACGAATCGCGGCGGCGATCCGGTGATGTGGTCGATCCGCGGCACGGATGCGAACGGTACGAGCGTCGGCACGTCAGGGTCGATGTCGATTTCGTTCGCGCATGACGACGTGACCGGCGGCATCTACTACTGGACGACGACGACCGAATCGGTCATGCGCTACGACTTCGCATCGACGACGGAAACGTCGGCGACGCAGTACATCGGCACTTCGCTCGAGGGCACGTGCATCGGTTGCCACGCGCTCTCCCACGACGGCACGAAGCTGGTCGCCGAGGTCAACGGCCAGAACGACGGTCGCACCGCGCTCGTCGAGGTCGCGACGAAGACGGTGATGAACCAGTTCGGCCAGACGCCGAAGAGCATGTTCGAGAGCTGGAACCCCGACGGCAGCCAGTACGTCGGCGTGTACGGCGACACCGGTGCGACGAACTACAACCTGATGCTGCTCAGCGGCACGGACTCGACGCTGGTCTCGACGGTCGATGTCGGCGGCACGCAGACCAACCCGACCGACCATCCCGACTGGTCCGCCGATGGCGGGCGCATCGCGTTCGTGCGCGTCGGCATCGCGGGCACGATGCAGCGCATGTGGAACGGGTCGATCTATCAAGTCGCGCAATCAGGCGGCACGTGGGGCACGCCGCAGCAGCTCGTCGCGGCGGCGACGAACCTCGAGAACAACTACTATCCGGCGTTTGCGCCGGACGGCCGGCTGTTGATCTACGACCACTCGCAGTGCACCTCGGGCTCGCCGACCGGCACCGAGTGCGAGGCGGACACGAATCCGACGGCGACACTGATGGCGATCGACAGCATGGCGCCGGGCACGCCGCTCGAGCTCGCGAACGCGAACAAGCCCGGGATCGCCGACGGTACGAACACCGCACTCACGAACTCGTTCCCGAAGTGGAACCCGTTCATCTTCACCAAGACGGCGGCGGGCGGCCACCTGGCGTGGATCACGTTCTCCTCGAAGCGCAACTACGGCCTGCGCACGCCGCCCGGAACCGGCACGCTCTTGTGGATGGCCGCGATCGATCTCGACACGCCGGATGGCTTGGACCCGAGCTACGTCGCGTTCGCGCTACCGTTTCAGGATCTGACGACGTCGAACCACATCGCGCAGTGGACGACGCAGATCGTCGTCGTGCAGTAGCCGCAGCCAGCGCCGGCCGAACACCGCACGCTCCCCTGGTAGTGGCAGACGGCGCACACCGCGCTCGACGGGCGGGCGGGGATCGAGATCTCCGATAACGGTCTTGGAATCGCAGAGGCCGACTTGCCTCACGTGCCGAGCTCGTCGCCCGGCCTCGCTGCGATCGTCGTCTGCGCGGCGCAGAGCGATCTCGTCCAGCGTACGCCGTCCCCGCTCCTTCATCGCGTCGAGTGGGTCGCGGCCGTCCACCGTTCGATCATCTTACGAGGAGGTATCGGCAGCCTCGGTGCGCAACGAGGGATGCATTCGATCTTCACGATCGTCGCAAAGCGGCTCGCGGATGCGACCGCACGCGGATGACACGCGCGCGATCGGATGGTCGCGCCGCGCATGACGTGCGAAGCTGGATCTCGGTGGCGGATCGAGACGACGCGACTGCGGCGACCAAGCGCGAGGGGCCCAAGTGGACTGCAGCAGGCGAGCGCTCCGATCAGCTCTCGCGTGGCACGCTGGTCGGCCGCTACGTCGTGCTCGACGTGCTCGGCGAGGGCGGAATGGGTGTGGTGTACGCCGCCTACGATCCCGAGCTCGACCGCAAGGTCGCGATCAAGCTGCTCCAGGCCGCGCACGGCGGTTCGCAGAGCGGCGGACAGGCATGGCTGCTGCGCGAAGCGCAAGCGATGGCACGGCTGTCCCATCCGAACGTGATCGCGGTTTACGACGTCGGCACGTTGCCCAACGACTGCGTCTTTGTCGCGATGGAGCTCGTCGAGGGAGAGACGCTGCGGGCTTGGCTCAAGGCTGCACCGCGTACGTGGCGCGAGATCGTGCCCGTCATGCAGGCCGCAGGCGCAGGGCTGGCCGCCGCGCACGCCGCCGGCCTGGTCCATCGCGACTTCAAGCCAGAGAACGTGCTGGTCGGCCGCGATGGCCGCGTGCGCGTGCTCGACTTCGGGCTCGCGCGACTGCGGCTCGAAGGCGATGCGAGCGAGGACGTCGCGGACGCCCGCGCGTCGGAGATCCAGATCGAGGCGCGCAGCTCGCTCGCTGCACCGCTGACCCGGACCGGCGCCGTCGTTGGCACGCCGGCGTACATGGCGCCCGAGATCTTCGGGGGGCACACCGCCGACGCGCGAACCGACCAATTCTCGTTCGGCGTCGCGCTGTACGAGGCCCTGTACCGCGAGCGTCCGTTCACGCGCGAGCAGCTCCTCGAGCGTACCGCGGTCGCGCCCACCCCACCCGCATCGGCCGACGTCCCCGTGCGGATCCAGCGCGTGGCGCTGCGCGCGATCGCGCTGGACCCCGCACAGCGGTTCGCGAGCATGGCCGACCTGCTCGTCGAGCTCGGTCGCGATCCGCGCGCGGCGAGGCGGCGCATCGCGATCGGCATGGCGATCGCGGCGACCTGTGGCGGCCTCGCGGTCGGCGCGGTCGCGCTGCGCGGCGAGCCCGCGAGCCAGCTGTGCACGGGCTCGGACGCCAAGCTAGCGGGCGTGTGGGACGCCGAAGTACGCAGCGCGCTCGAGGCAGCGTTTCGCAGGACCCGCCAGTCATTCGCCGAGGATGCCATCCGCGGCACCGAGCGCGTGCTCGATGGTTACGCTGCGGATTGGGTCGTGATGCACCGGGAGGCGTGCGAGGCAACTCGGGTGCGCGGCGAGCAGTCCGAGGAGGTGCTCACGCTGCGCATGGAGTGCCTCGACAGTCGACTCGCGGAGCTCAAAGCACTCGCCGGGTTGTTCGACGATGCCGACGCGCCGCTCGTGGCGAAGGCCGTGTCCACGGCCCGGAGCCTGAGCTCGCTTACGGATTGCGGAGATGTCGCCGCGCTGCGCGCACCGGATCCACTGCCGAAGGATCCGGTCGCGCGTGCCCGTGTGTCGGCACTCCAGGCACAGCTCGCGGAAGGCAGGGCGCTTCAGAAGGCGTCGCACTACCGGGAAGCGCTCGCGCTCGCCGATCGCATCGCCGGCGACGCGAAACAGCTGGGTCACCTTCCCACGCTCGCCGAGCTTTGGCTGCTCGAGGGCCAGACCAAGCACCTCGCGGCGCACGACGGCAAGGGCGACCCCGATCTGATCGAAGCCGTGCGGGCGGCCGACGCCGGCCGCGCAGATCGCATCCGCGTGGAGGCGTTGACGACGTTGATCGATTCCGCGACCGAGCTGCAGCACTTCGATTCCGCGCACGAGCGCGCGAGAGACGCGCTCGCCGCGCTCGCGAGGCTTGGCAACGATTGGGAGCAAAAGCTCCACGTGTTGCAGGGCATCTGGCTGCTCGCGACCCGCCAGAACGACACCGACAAGATGCTCGCGACCGTGCACGACATGCGCGAGCTCGTCGAGCACGAGCAGCACCGCACCGACACGCTCGAGTACGCGATCGTGCTGTCGGCAGAAGGCCAGACCATGGCGCACCTCGCGAAGGACGAGGAGGCCGTCGCCGATCTTCGCAAGGCGCTCGCGATCAACGAGGCCGCGGCCGGCCCCCGCACCGCCCAAATCGCGCAACATCTCCAGATGATCTCCGCCGAGGAGCTCGTCCTCGGCCGGACCGACGCCGCGATCGCCGATGCGCGCCGCGCTGTCGACATCGACGAGGCCATCTTCGGTCCCGAGAACCGCGAGACCGCGCGCTCGCTCGACGAGCTCGCCCGCGCGACGATGGTCCGCGGCGACCCGACCGCCGCACTCGCGATCTACCAGCGCACCGACCGCATCGTCGCGCACGCGCTGGGAGAGGACTCGGCCGAGCGGGTGCAGTCGCTTGCGTCGATCGCGGAGTCCCTGCAGGCGTTACACCGCTCGTCGGAGGCGATCCCGTACATCGATCACGCGCTCGCGATCGCGACATCGAAGTACGGCCTCAAGAACACGTGGACGACGTGGGTGCTCGAGACGCGCGTGGACATCCTGCGCGACAGCGGAAAGATCGACGCGGCGCTCGCCACCGCCCGGCAGGCGCTCGCGATCGAAGAGGAGATGTTCGGCCATGACCACGCGCAGCTGTACTCGCCGCTATTCGCGCTCGCCAAGGCGCTGGTCGTCGCGAACCAGCCGCGCGACGCCGACCAGGTGTTCCAGCGCGCGCTTCACGTCGGCGCACCCAGCGACGACGCGTTGCACGAGCTCGAGCTAGCCGCGGCAGGCGCCGCGTGGGACGCGGGCGACCATCGCCGAGCGATGGAGCTCGCGCGCAAGGCGCGGGACGGATACGCGGCGCTGGGGCCGGACCACCACGACGCGGTCGTGCAGGCGGACGCGTGGCTGAAGCGGCACTCGCCGTAGCGACGCGGCAACCGCGGATCAGCGGGCCTCGGGGTGGTGGCCGAGCAACCCGCGCTTGAGCTCTTCGGTGGGCGGCTTCGGCCCGAGCCAGACCGCGAACAGCGAGCGTGCGAAGTCTTCGGACGCGATCACTCCTTTCCGCACGCCGTTGTAGTCGACGGAAACGCCCATGCCCGGGACGTACGTGAACGTCAGCGTGTCGCCGTCGTGAAAGGTCGGCGTCCACGCATCCAGCTGATCGATCATCGGCTGGATCTGCGCGATGGGGACGGTCGCGTTCGAGCGAAAGCCTTCGTTCCATGCCTTGACGATGTCGTCGTGATCGACGTGACGGACGAAGTGCATCACGAGCCGCTTGGCCTCCCGAGACGCGAGGATGCGCACGGGATCGGACGATGGATGCTCGACGTACAGCCCGGCGACGTAGACGTGAACGTGCAGGAACGTCGCGACTCGTAACCCCGTGCCGTTGAGCACGAGCGATCGGCCCGCGACCGTGATCTCATTCGGCATCGAGCCTGGTGCGTCGGCCCCCCGCGCCACGCCCGACGTGACCGCGAGCGCGATCAGGAGAACTTTGGTGAGTCCCATGACCGCGGTGGAGCAAGAACCACGCCGCGTCGACGCGCGACGCAGGCCGAGCAGCTCAGCGGGCGGCCGACACGCTCGTTTCGGCCACGGGCGGCGCCGACGGCTCGGGGCGCGTGGCGCAATCGACGATCTGCAGCTTGCCAGCAGCGTGCGACGCGTCCGACTCGGATCCGAGTTGCGATCCATAGCTACTTGCGGCGTGGGGCCTTGTGGATCTTCTCGAGCTTCTCGACCGCGAGCTTCTTCGCGGTCTCGAGAGCCTGGTCGGCGGCGACCTTCACGTCGGGCTGGATTCCCGTGCCCTCCCAGTCGGTCTTCGTCACCGGGCTGATCGAACGCGCGAACGGCACACCGATGGTGAAGTGATCGTCCAGCCGCTTGCCCATCGTCGGATGCGCGCCTCCGCCGGTGACCTCCCCGACAATGGTGGCTCGCTTCGTGTTCTGGAGGCCGTAACAGAAGTCCTCGGCGGCGGAGAACGTGTTCGCCGACGTCAGCACGAAGACCGGCTGCGTGACCAGCTTCTTGCCCGGAACGTCGGACTTGGTCCAGAACTCGGTCGTCTTGTTGGCCTTGCGCTCGTAGATGTCGTTGAGGTGCGTGCGCTTGGCGAACAGGTACGACTCGACAAACGCGACCATCTCGGGCTGCCCGCCGCCGTTGTGTCGCAAGTCGAAGATCAACGCGTCGACCGCGCCGAGGGAGTCGAGCGCGGCGGTCGCCTTCGGCCCGCAGATATCGACGGGGCCGAACATGTCGAACTTGATGTAGCCGATGTTGCCGTCGAGGCGCTCGGTCTTGTCGAAGCCGCAGTTCATGCTCTCGAGTTGCTGTTTGAAACGCGCTTTGTCCTCGTCGCTCGGCTCGTCCTGGCCGTCGGGCGGAGCCTTCGGGACGAACTGGACGCCGAGGTGCCGGTCGTGGCTGACCGCGCGCAAGTGCTCGGTCAGCCGTGCCGCAAACTCCGGCCCCGTCGCGATCGAGTCGTAGTCGCCATGCGACAGGTGCTCGCGAAGGGCCTGCTCCATCTGCTTGGCAAGCTCGGGATAGACGTAGAGCTCGTTCAGCGCCGTCGCGATCGCATCGACGATGCGCGTGCGCGTGGCCGCATCGAGGTCGATGTTCATCTCCGCGGCGGTCATCCCAGGTGGAATCGCGAGCAGCGTGAAATCGTCGATCACGGCTGGGTCGGCATCGTTGACGGTGAGCCACCCGACCGCGGTGTTCGGACTGTTCTTCTCTTTGACGACGAATCGCACCGCGAGGCGTTCGCTGTGGTCGACACTGATCAGCTCGAAGCCGCCGGTTTGCGCCCGGAACGGCACGATGCCGTCGGGCTCGGGGTACTTGTAGCGAGCTGCGAACTCTTTCATCCTCGCCTCGTCGCCGCTGTTGAACGCGTCGAGCCAGGCGCTCATTGTCTTGCCGGCCGGCGTTTCAGGGATAGGCGGTTTGGGCGGCGCTTCGGTGGCGATGGTCGGCGCTAGTGGCGGCGTAGGCGCAGGCTTCGCTGGAGCCTGCGGAGGAGGGGTTGTTGAGCTGCACGAGACTCCGAAAACAACCACGACCACGCCAAGCGCCTTCATCGCCGCCAACCTACTACGAACGTCTTGTTCTACGTGCATCTACTCCCAACGTACCCGAAGCCCTACATTCGCTCGACGTACGTCGCGTCGTAGACCCAGCGATCGTTCACGTGCTGATCGTCGCCGACGACAACGCATCGGTGCGTGACCAATGCGATGCGCTGGTCCCGTGTCAGATCACTCGGCGCTGCTGCGGTCAACGGGAGCGGGCGCAGCACGATGCCGTCGACGTCGAAGTAACCGTCGACGTTGTAGTGACGGTGGGTCGCGGTCAGATAGTCGCGCCGAAAGATGGTCTTCCACTGGCTGTTCGATCCCCAGCCGCGCGAACAATCGTTGGTCGGGCGATGGCTGCGCCAGTAGGTCGCGTGCAGCGTCGATGTCTCCGCGATCGGCTTCGCTAGCACATGCCGCGCGGCCCGCACGACGGCGCCTCCGCGTGCGACGATCAACTCGCCGAAGCGAAGCCCGGGCCAGATCTCGTCCTCGAGCACGATCCGATCGCCGACTGACTCGTCCTCGACTACCTCGACGATCTCCGAGTGGATCGGAGAGAACGCGACCGGATCGATCGCCTCGAGGCCGACTGCCGCCGCGAATCGCCGGTACTCGCTCGCGGACACGATGTTGAAGGCACCGTGTGCGATCTCGCCGCTCGCGTGCCGCCACTGCCGCGCCTTGCGCGAGCCTGGCGGTCGTCCGCGAAGCGGCGGCGAGAACGACAGGAGCAGGTAGTCGAGGACGCGGGATAGCGCGTACCACTCGGACAGCTCACCCATCGCCCGATCCCGCTCCGCCAGCGCCCGCTCCCGCTCGTGATCCTGCAGGATCGGGGGGAACGTCGAGATCGGGGGCGACGTCGCGAGGTTGCGAAACCGCCCGAGCTCGTCAAGCAGTGCTCGCGCCCGCTCGCTCTCCGGTGCGAGTATTCGCTCGTAAGCGGGCTCATCCCGCTCGACGAGCGCGTGGAACAGTCCACGAAACCCCAGCTCCCAGTCGACGAGCATGACCGGACTAGCGTAGCAGCGCTCACAACGCTACGTCGGCTCTCGCTCGCGCCGCCGCGGCAAGCCCGACCTGATCGAGCGTTTCATTGCGCGGCGAGCATCTCCCGCTACGGGCGGGCGAGCACGCGTGGCACGAGCGCGTCGAGATCTTCGGCCGGCTTTCGCTCCCACCCCGTGAGTGAATAGTAGTGAGTCACGCCATGCGACGATCCGCTCAGCTCGAGACAGTAGTCCATGCCCTGTTCGTCGCACGGCCGAGCGTTGACGGTGATGTCCTCCCGTGTTCCAGACCACGGGAACACCGCGTGGATGACGTTGCCGTCGATATCGAACCGGAATCGCTCGATCTGACCACGCCACTGGGTTTCTTCCGCGAAGCCGCCGAGGCCTTCGGGCGTGCTGACGACGAACACCTTGAACGGATCACGCTCGTTGGCCGGCATGTGGTCGACCCAGAATCGATTCACGGCGAGGTTGCGGGCCCTCGTGTCGGTGTCTGCGCCATGCTTCCAGCGCCACCCGCCGTAACCCACCGCTACCAAGCACGCCGCGAGAGTAAGATTCCTCATCGGCAAAGTATACGCGTCGCGCGCTGCGAACGATGGGCGCGGATCGCGACATCGCCAAGTGGCGCGGCGAGGACTCATGTCGGAGTCCACGCGATCCCGGCGAACGGAACGATCGGCAGGCCGGGCACGCCGTTCATGCGGCCGGTCGACGCGTCGAAGGTGCGGCCTTCGACGTTGTGGCGATTGGCTTCATCTACGCAAACCTCTAGCGCGTGAGAGCGCTGCAGTCAGAGCGCGCTCAGGCCCACGACCGCCACCGGGGCGTAGCGGTTGTCGGTCGTACCATCGCCGACCTGTCCGTTGACGTTCCAGCCCCAGCACGTCACGCCGGCCGCGACCACTGCACAGCCGTGGGCGCTGCCTTCGGCGAGCGCGGTGCTGGTAACGCCCGGCACGACGACCGGGACCGTACTGAACGTCTCGCCGGTCATCCCGTCACCGAGATCGCCGTCGCTGTTGTTGCCCCAGCACTGCACTGCCGAGCCGACCACCGCGCACGTGTGATATCCGCCGACCGCGATCGCCGAGACGCCGGAGCCGAGCCCGGTCACGTCGACGGGCACGAGGCTCGCGACCTGCGAGTGGTCTCCGAGCACGCCTTCGGTATTGTCACCCCAGCACTTCACGCCGCCGGCGACGAGCGCGCACGTGAACGCAACGCCGCCCGACAACGCGGTCACTCCGCTCGTCAAGCCGCTCACCGCGACCGGCGTCGACGAGCTCGCGAGCGAGTTATTGCCGAGCTGGCCGGAGAGGTTGTCGCCCCAGCATTGCGCGCTACCGGAGACGATCGCGCAGCTGTGAAACGCGCCCAAGGCGATCGCCGACACTCCGCTCGACAGCCCGGTGACCGCCACCGGAACCGAGCTGTCGGTCGTCGAGTTGTTGCCGAGCTGGCCGAGGTCGTTGGCGCCCCAGCACTTCACGCCGCCGCCCACGAGCGCGCACGCATGATTTCCATCGGCGCCGATCGAGATCGCGGTGACGCCGCTCGCGAGCCCGACCACGGCGACCGGAACGTGGCTCTCGGACGTCGAGTCGTTGCCGAGCTGACCGCGATCGTTCCGCCCCCAACACGTCACGCCTCCGCCGGCGAGTGCGCACGTGAAATCATTCCCCGCCGCGATCGCGTCGACATGGGCGAGTCCGCTGACCAGCACGGGAGGCGAGACGAGCGCGGTCGCGCCGTTGCCGAGCTCGCCGTTACCATCGTCACCCCAGCACGCGACCTCGCCACCGACGATCGCGCACGTGTGGTAGAGGCCAGCGGCGACGCTCGACGGGGCAGACGCGCCGACGACGGCGATGCTCAGCGTCGCCGTCGCCGCTCCGCTCGCGTTGCTCGCGGTCACCGTGTACGTGCTCGCCGAGGCGATCGCTGTCGGCGTGCCGGAGATGATGCCGGTGGTCGCGTCGAGCATCAGCCCGGCGGGCAGCGCCGGCGCGATCGCGTAGCTCGCCACCGCGCCGCCCGTGCTCGACGGCACGTTCGGGGCGATCGACGAATCGACCGGATACGTCGCCGGGTTCATCGAGTAGACCAGGTCGAGCGGGGCGCCGATCGATCCGTCGCCCGAGCCATCCGGGATCGCCGCGGCGTCGGCGCCGGTGCCTTGCGACGGCGCTCCACAGCCCGCGAGCACGGCAGCTGCCATCAGCACGACGATCGATCGCAGTCGCACGCAGGCGACCTACCATGGCTGACTCGAGCTCGTTTCGGAGACGCGTGTTACATGTGCGCGCCACGAATTCGCGAGTCTCCGAGTGCGGCTGGGCGAATCGCCGGCTAGGGAAGTCGCCCGTGCGCTCCAAGTCATTCGAAGCGCTCGCGCGCGTGAAGGCACGTGCATTGCTGTCGCTCATGCGCTTTCGATCGATTTGTTTCATCGCCTTGACAGCATGCGCCTCGGGCGGCACCGGGGCGGTCGGCGGCAACGGTGGGGACGACGGCAAGGGCGATGGCACGCTCGGTCCGGCCGAGCTCCAGATGCTGCTCGAGATCCAGACCGCGCTCGCGGACGGCGTCGTGCTGCCGCACGAGGCGATGAAGATGATCGCCGCGGCAGGCGACGATCCGAGCCCGGAAGCGATCTCGATCGCGCAGCGCTTCGTGGCGGCGCAGCAAGGGCTGATCAGTTCTTCGGAGAGCTTTGCCGGCGACGACTACGTGTCGCTCGGGATGCCGAACGCGCTGCTCGGCGGATTCGTGTCGCGCTACGCGCTCGGCGCGCCGATCCCGCGCTACCCGGCGCCGAGCGGCCCGACGATCCTCACGCCGGGCACGCACGTGCACGCCGCAGATCTCGCGACGTGGATGCAGGCGCACGGCATCACCGGCCTTCGGTCCGACGTCCTGCTCTACGCGTTCGAGGTCTGGCAGGTCTCGCATGCGAACAGCGCCGTGCTCGCGACCTTGCCGCCCGGCACGCGCATCGCGGTCGGCGAGTACGATTACGTGCAACCCGCGCCGGTGGGCGACGAGGCCGAGCTCGCGCCGATCCTCGCGTACCTCGGCGCCGATCGCGTGCTCGACGACAAGTACCCGCTGTCTGCGGCGACCGAGACCCGTCCGCCGCTTCCCGGCGGCGACAAGACGCTCGTGTTCGCGACCGAGCTCGCGACGTTTGCGCCCGGGATGGGATTCACTGCGTTGCCGAGCTTCGACGATGTGGTCAGTGCCGACGACGTGATCTCGCCGCCGCTCGATGCGTGGATCGAAGCGCTCGATCCGAGCACGTCGAGCTCGGTCGGACTGCGGCTGGTTTCCGAGCTGCTCGATCTCACCACCCAGAACGACTACGTCGACATCGAGACCTCGTACTGGAATGACTCGGACTACGACGGGTTCGTCGACCCCCAGACCTCCGGAATCATCTCGAGCCGGTATCAGATCACGAACGCGAACATCCGCGCGTCGATGTGGCACCTCGTCGGCACCACGTTCATGATCAACGGCGCTGCCGGCCAGGACGGCGACAACGACGATCAGAGTGTCGGGATCGTGCTCGTCGATGCCAACGGCGCGCCCTCGGGCCGCGCGTCGCTGCGTGTGTTCGATGGCGTTACGTCGGAATATCACATGCCGTTCAACCGGCCGCGCACGCGGTTCCGCTTGCCCGACGGCACGTACACCTTCGTCGACATGGGCTACACGTTCGATGCGACCGAGCCGTCGAGCTATTACGTCGGCCAGGCGCGCGAGATGCTCGAGCAAGGTCAGTGGCCCGTGGCGCCGCAGTCGATGGCGCCGGCGACGATCGCCGAGCTCGCCGGTCCGCTCGACAGCGGCACGCCGCCGCAGTCGCTCGAGGACGCGATCGCGATGCCGGTGCCACCGGCGCCGGTCGCCAGCGATCGTCTGATCGCGAGCTACGGTAGCCACACCTATTACGTCTCCGGCAACGCGATCGTGCTCGAAGACGGCACGTCGATCGCGCCTCCGGGGATCGATTTCTGGTCAGCGGTTCCGGTCGTCGCGCCGCACACCATCTACTGGCTCGCGTCGCAAGACCTGCGCGACGATCCGACGACCGCGATCTATGACGGTGCGGGCAACGCGCGCGGCATCATCGCGTTCGATCTCGACAGCCGGACGTGGGAGCTCTACCAGGTGCCACTGCTCTCGGTCGCGCCCGACGTGATTCCGAACGCGCACATCGCCGTAGAGAGCTCGACCGACGGAGACACGATCGTGCTGACCTACGATGGCACCATGCAGACCACCCTCGATCTGCGCGGGGTCACGCCGGTGCCGGTCGGCCGCGGCTACTTCACGCAAGTGCTGCCTCCGTACGGCGACGGCACGCTCTATCAGTGAGATGCGGAGGGTTGCCGCCTCGACTATCGCGCGATCCTGCTTCCCGACTGCCGCGCGCCGGCAAGCGCGCGTTGGATCACGCCGTCGGCGCGCCGGGATGGCCGCGCCGGAGTCGCCGGCGACCGCGCGGGCAAGAACGTGCCGAAGCCGCGCTCGCGGCCCAGCTCCGGCGCGAACCGACCGTGCTCGAACGCGACGCGTCCCGTGATCACGACGGCGCGTACCGTTCCATCGCTGCGGTTGACGACGCGCACGAGACCGTCGATCCCGGCCATCGGCGCCTCGTGCACGACATCGAGGCGTTCGTCGAGTGCCTCGGGGTCGATCACGGCCAGATCGGCGCGGTCGCCGACCCGGAGATGACCGGCGTCGAGCTCGAGCCAGTCGGCGAGCTCACCGGTGAGCCGCCACACGGCGGTCTCGATCGGCATGATCGGCGTGCCGGTTCGTGCCGCGTCGCGCACGAAGCGCAGCATGCGCAGCGCGAAGTCGTAGAACGCCATGTTGCGGATGTGGGCGCCCGAGTCCGCGAAGCCGATCAGCGCCGAGCGATCGCGAATCATGCGTGCGAGCACCGCGGGCCGATGGTTCGCGATCACGGTGCGCCAGCGTACGCGACGGCCGTGCCGGATCACGAGATCGAGGAACGCGTCGACCGGATGGACGCCGCGCTCCGTCGCGACCTGGCCGAACGACTTGCCCACGACCGCCGGGTCCGGACACGAGACGATGAACGCGTCGCCGAAATCGCGATGCCAGACGCGCGCGAAGTCGCGCCGGGCGTAGTCGCGGCGGAAACGATCGCGGTAGCCGGCATCGCTCAGCAGCGCGTCGCGCTCGTGCAGGTCGACGAGGTGCAAGGCCTCGCGCCCCGCACCGAACTCTTCGAACGTCACGAGGTCGATGCCGTCGGCGTGCACCTCGAACGGAACCGGCAGCGTCTGCCAGCGCAGGTCACCGCCGAGCAAGCGGTTCGCGATCCGCGCGAGCGCGCTGCTCGCGAGATGAAGTCCTGGCGTCGCCTTGGCATCGGCAAGCGTGACGAGGTTCGTCCTGAGACGTCGCCGGACGCCCCAGCTCGCCGACTCCGCGACGAACGCGAGCGCGTCGCGCTTCGTCACCACGTTCGGCAGTGCCTGGAGGATCGCGCCGCGTTCGCGCAAGACACGAAACAGCCGCCTGTACTCGTGCCACGACGCGCGCGTCGACGGCAGCTGCGCGGAGCGGAACCGATCGCCGTCGAGCTTGTCCCACGGGTTCGTCATGACCGATAGCCCGAGCAGCCCCGCGTCGAGCGCGTCGTGAAGCCAGCGCTCCATCGTCGCGAGCTCCGCCGCACTCGGAGACACGGAGCGATCGATCGCGCGCGCGAGACCGAGCACGCGTGCCCGCAGATCGGAATGGCCCAGATATGCGGCGACGTTCGGGCCGAGCGGCTGACCGCGCAGAAACGAAACGTACCCGCCCGGGCTCGACCACGCCTTGCGCGCGCGCAGCAACGGCAAGACGTGCTCGCGCGGGATCGACTCGACGCGCGTGAACATGTCCGCGCAGTCCTCGGCATCCGACAGGATCGTGCTGATCGAGCAACTGCCCATCGCGATCGTGGTGACGCCGTGGCGCACCGACTCGAACAATCCCGGCGCGGCGATCACCTCGGCGTCGTAATGCGTGTGCAGGTCAACAAAGCCGGGCACGACCCACGCGCCGCGTGCGTCGATCGTGCGCGCGCCGTCGAGCGGCTGCGCGCTCACCGCGACGACTCGGCCGGCGTCGATCGCGACGTCGCGCACGACGCCGGGCGCACCGGTGCCATCGAAGTACAGCCCACCTCGAACGACGAGCTCGTGCGCCATGCCAGCTCGTTAACATAGCGAGTGATTACTCGCAATCTTGTCAGGCTGCGCTGCATCGCCAGCCCTTGCACCCGGGCGCTGCGGAGCCCGGACCGCACGTCTGGCGGCGCGATATGATAGTCGCGTGCCGAGCAACGCTGACGCCGAGACGGGGCGCGGCCCCCGAGATCGAGGCGTTCCGGTCGTGACCCGAAGCCAACACCTCGCCCAAGCGAATGTCGCGTACGCGCTCCACGATCCGGGCACGCCGCCGATGGCGGACTATGTCGCGCGACTCGACGAGATCAACGAGCTCGCGGATCGCAGCCCGGGGTTCGTGTGGCGATACCTCACCGACTCGCGCGATCCGGCGCAGCGCGAGTTCGCCGATCCGCGCGTGCTGTTCAACATGTCGGTCTGGGAATCGATCGAGGCACTCCACGCGTACACCTATCGAACGGCGCACGCCGAGGTGTACGCCGCACGGCGCCGCTGGTTCGGCGACGAGGTGGCCGTGGTCGGCGGGCATGCACTCGCGATGTGGTGGATCCCGGTCGGCGAGCGGCCGACGGTCGCCGACGCGAAGTACCGACTCGATCACATCATCGCGAACGGGCCGAGCGAGCTCGCGTTCACGTTCAAGATGCGATTCGCTCCGTGATCAGGGCGAGGACGATCGAGTAGGATGCGCACGTGAAGGCGCGCGCACTCCACTCCACGCTCACCGCGGACGGCCAGATCCGGCTCACGCTCGACGAGGTTGACCTCGGTGACCCCGGCCCCGACGACGTGATCGTCCGTGTCGACGCGACGCCGGTGAATCCAACCGATCTCGTCCTCATGCTGTCGGGGGCGGATCTGTCGGGCGCGAACGCGAGCGCGGGCGCGGTGGTCGCACCCGTGCCGGCGGGAATCCTGAAGGTCTTTGCGGGCCGGATCGATCGACCGCTGCCGGTCGGTACCGAAGGCGCCGGCACGGTGATCGCGGCCGGTGCGAGTCCGGCTGCTCGGGCGCTCGTCGGCAAGGCGGTCGCCGCCTCGAGCGGGATGTTCGCGACGCACCGCAAGCTACCGGTGACCGCCGTGCGCGAGCTCCCGCCCGGAGCCACCGCAGAGGACGGCGCGTCGTCGTTCGTCAACCCGATGACCGCGCTGAGCTTCGTCGAGACGATGCGAGCCGAGCACCACCAAGCGATCGTTCACACCGCCGCCGCATCGAACCTCGGCCAGATGCTGATCAAGATCTGCGCAGCCGATCGAGTCCCGCTTGTCAACATCGTGCGGCGCGCAGCTCACGTCGAGCAACTCCGCGCGCTCGGCGCAGAGCACGTGCTCGACAGCTCCGCACCGACGTTCGGGCAAGATCTCGTCGATGCGATCGCGGCGACCGGCGCGACGCTCGCCTTCGACGCGATCGGCGGCGGCACGCTCGGCGCGCAGATCCTCGACGCGATGGAGCGCGTGGCGAGCCGCGCGATGACCACGTTCAGCCACTACGGCTCGTCGACGCTCAAGCAGCTCTACATCTACGGCTCGCTCGACCGCTCGCCGACACAGCTCGCGCGGACGTTCGGACTGTCGTGGAGCGTCGGCGGCTATCTGGTGAGCAACGCGCTGCGAAAGCTCGGCCCGGAAGTCATGTCGCGGATGCTGCGCCGGGTCGCGAGCGAGCTGACGACGACGTTCGCGAGCCACTACACGGCGCGCATCACGCTCGATCAACTGCTCGATCTCGCGACGCTGCGCGCGTGCGCGCAGATGTCGGCCGGCGAGAAGTACTTGATCGTCGCCGGACGGTAGCGCGTCGTTGACAGCGCTACGGCGCGATCGTGGCCGAGCCGAGCTCGCGCGCGTCGCAGTACGCTCCACCGCAGGTGCAGGTGCTGCAGGTCTGCGCCCAGTACACCTCGGCGAGCTGGGACGTGCCGTTGCCTTCACTCCAGTCGACGTCGAAGCCGAATGGCGAGGCGAACTGCGCGAGCCCCAGCGCGCTCGCCGGCACCGCGACCACCATCCGAAACGTCACGTCGTCGGCCTCGGTGACCACGGAGCTGGTGACTCCGGTCAACGTATCCGCGCTGCTGTTCGAGTACGCTTGCAGCGCACCGTTGTGATCGACGTCGATCTGCTGGGTATGAGCGTCGTAGCTCTGCGCCGTGGCGAGGCCGTCCCCGTCGATATAGAGCTCGACGCTGGCGTTTTCGTAGATCACGGGCGGAGCAGCGCTGCCGAGCGGCGGCACGCCGACGACCTCGGCCGCGACGTAGAGCGTCGTGCCGACATACTCCAGGGAGAATCGGCCGCTGGGATAACTCGCCGGCATCCCGACTTCGTTCCGGACCAGCGCGGCGTTCGCCGAGCTCAGGTCGATGAAGCACGCGACCCAGTCTCCGAAGTCGCTGGCGTCGATGGCGGGCGCTGACGTCAATCTGGGTACCGTGATCGCCCCCGAGCCTCCCGCGATCGGAGTACACGAGGTCGTCGTCGCATCGCGGGGGACATCGGGTGGGGCATCGCGCGCCGCATCGCGCGGCGGCGGGGCGCCATCGGACCCGTTCGCTGCGCCACCGCGAAACTGGCAGCCGACGAGCGCGAGCGCGATGACGAGAGCCCCACGCACCAGCTCCAGTATGCCAGTACGACGCGATGGATCGTGCCGCGATGATCGGTCGTTCGGTTCAGTCCGAGCTGGCGCTGGTCAGACTGCCGAACACGCCCTGCGATTCCATCCGCGGCCCGGCCGTGAAGTAGAGGATGTTGCTGGCGAAGCTGCCGGCACCCGGGCCGAACTGCAGCGCCCACAGGCCGTCGATCGCGATCGGCGTGGAGCTCGTGGTGTTGAGCGTGCCGCGGAGGCTCGCCTGCTGGTCGTTGTTGTTGATGTCGTAGAGATGGATCAGGCCATCGCCGAAGTTGCCGACGAGGAGCCTGTTCGGCGCCGCGCTGAAGTTCGACGGTGAGATGGTCATGCCCCAGGGCGAGTTCAGCTCGCCGCCCGAGATCAGGTGGGAGAGCAGGTTTCCGTCGCCGTCGTACAGATCGACGAAGCCGTTACCGGCGCCGGCCACGTCGTCGTGCTTGTCCGCGTCCTGCAGCGCGTACGAGACCAGCACGCCGCCCGGCACCACCGCGACGTTGAACGGCGCGAAGCCAGCCGCGAGCTGCGGATCGACGAAGCCACCCTGCACGAGCTTGTACGAGCCGTCGAAGACGTCGACGGTGCCGCCGTGGAAGTTGGCGGCATAGAGCCGAGCATCACCGTTGGTGGCCTGGCCGAGCGCGACACCCTTGTACACGGCGTTGACGTCCGAGTGGTCGACACGCAGCGTGGCCGTGGAGCCCGCGGCAGACTGCCAGCCGGCGATCGTCCCGTCCTCGGTGACGAAGATGAAGGTATCGCCGAGGAACGCGGTGGTGCCGTTGAACGCCTGACCGCTCGGCGTCGCGGGCGGATCGGTGGCGAGTAGCGGTCCGGGAATCGTGACCGGCGGGATCACGTGAGCTCCCGTGACGTCGTAGACCTCCGACACGCCGGTGCCGTTCGCCGACACCCAGGCGGTGCCCGCAGGGTTGAACGCGAGCCCCCATGCGTTGATCAGGTTTGGATCGGTCGCATTGGTGACGATGTCCGTGCGCGTGACGATGTGGTCGCCGTTGTTGTCGCTGCAACCGACGATCGCCAGTAGCGTTAACCAAACGTACGTTTTCATCCGGTGCTCCTCACAGCCCGCGTTTGAACCGTTGGGCCGCGCGATCTCGAAGCAACGGGCATGCCTCGACGACGGCGTCTCAACCCGTCGGCCAAGCGGCCGTCGATCGCGAGCGTGCGCAATCAGCTGCTCGCCGTCGCCACGCTGACGCTCGATCGCACATCCGTCGCACATCCGTCGCGCGTCAGGTCGATCACGGCCGTAGCGCGAACGTCGCGCTACGCGTTCAGAGCAACGGTCCGGCGGAGTCGCCGAGCAGCGCTTCGCGGATCGCCGGCAACGGCGCACACGCATGTGACAGGAACGCATCGTGAAAGTCTTGGAGCGACGCGCCGGGATGGGCCGCCATCCAGTCGTCGCGCAGCTTGCGGATCGCGAGCTTGCCGACGGTGTACGCGAGAAACATCGGATCGAACGTGCCGCGCACTGCTTGCTGGTGCGCGTTGCCGGGATCCTGAAACCCGCGCTCGCGGAACAGCTTCTCGGCCTGCGCCACGGTCATCCCGCCGGTGTGTTCGCCGATCGCGACCTCGAAGCGGACGTCCCGCAAGAGCGCCTCCTCGAGCTGACCGACGTGCGCCCGCGGCGAGTCGCCCGCCGCGCCCTGATCCCACATCATCTCCTCCGCGTAGTGCGCCCAGCCTTCGCTCGTCGTGTACATGCAGAACGTCTTCAAGATCCGCGACGGCGAGTGCTTGATGTGCAGGTGGTGCACGAAGTGACCGGGATAGACCTCGTGCACGGTGACGAACAGCAGATCGGAACGAGACGGGATGTATGCGCGTTGATCCGCGGGCGACCAGCTCGGATCGGGCGGCGAGATGTAAAAGAAGCTCGGCAGCTGCTTGGTCTCGAACACACCGGGTGCGTTGAGGAACGCGGCGTTCCAGCGCTGGAACGGAGGCGACGTCTTGACCTCGGCGACATCGTCGTACGGCAGCGACACGATGTGATGCGCGACGAGAAACGTGCGCAGCTGGGCCGCTTGCGCGGTCGCCTCCGCGAGCACGCGGTCGGCGGCGGGCTTGTCGTCGTCGATCTCGTGAACGACGTCGGCGAGCGGCCGCGCCGGATCGATCGACTTGCCGGCGGCCTCGATCGCCGCGGTGTTGCGCGCGAGATCGGCATCGGCGGCCTGCTGCAAGCGCGGCAGGTCGAGCGCGATGCCCTCGTCCTCGGCGAGCATCCTCAGGAAGCGGTCCGTGCCGAGCGCGAACGCGTCGGTCGCGCGCCCCTGCTCGTGCACGAGCCAGTCGGCGTGCTGCGCGAGCGCGGCCTTGCAGGTCGCGAGCCCGCGCTCGAGGTCGGCCGCGTTCGCGAGCGGAACATCGGAAGGGAACGCGAACGGGATGTCGTGGGCGACGAGCTCGGCATAACCGCGGGTCTGCAGCAGCGCGGTATCGACCCACGTGCGCGGCATCGGTCGCGCGAGGTTCGCGCGGGCCTGCGCGAGATAACCGGGCAAGCCGTGGCACAGCGCGATGACCGCAGCCGCGCGCTGGGTGAGCGGCGCGTAGTCGCGCACGATGTAGTCGTGGAGATCGATCGCGCTCGAGTACGACATCGGATTGGTGTGAAACACGTCGAGGTCGACGCGCGCGAACAGCAGGCCGCGCACCTCTTGCAGCAGCAGCGCGCGTTCGTCGCGCTCGACCGGCGACAGCACACGAGGGTCGAACGCCTCGAGCGCCGCGCGATCGCGGCGCAGGCTGTCGACCTCGGCGGCGAGCGCGGCCGGCGACCGGTCGGGCAGCCTGCCATCGAGCTCGTGCAGCCCCTTGGCGACGCCCATCGCCGGGTTCGCCGCGAGCAAGCGGTCGGTGATCGCGGACGCGGTGGCCTCGAAGGTCGAGGGGGCCGGGCTCGCTGGCCCGGGTGTGGCAGGCGAGCCGCAAGCGGCGGGCGCGAGTGCGGCGACGACGGCGAGCGTGCGAAGCATCGCGCGAGTCTAGCGGATCAGCGGTTTCGCATGCCGATCGCCCGGTGAGGTACGATGAAGTCGGCGTGTCGCACGCGATTGCCGAGGTTGGCTCGACGGCCAACCAGTACGAGATCCTGGCCAAGCTCGCCGAGGGCGGGATGGCCGAGATCTTCCTGGCACGTGCGGCGAGTGCCGGCGGGGTCGCGCGCTACGTCGTGCTGAAGCGAATCCTCCCGCGCTACGCGATGGACGCCCAGTTCCTGCGCATGTTCCTCGACGAGGCGCGGCTCGCGGCGCAGCTCCAGCACCAGAACATCGCGCAGGTCTACGACGTCGGTAAGCTCGGCGACTCGTACTTCTTCACGATGGAGTACGTGCATGGCGAGACGCTGCGCGCGATCGTCGCGCGCACGCGCGCGTCCGATCGGATCATCCCGCTCGACGTCATCCTGACGATCGCGGCGGGCGCGGCCGGTGGCCTTCACCACGCGCACGAGCGGATCGGTCTCGGCGGCCAGCCGCTCGGCATCGTCCACCGCGACGTCTCGCCGTCCAATCTGATGGTGAGCTACGAAGGCGCGGTCAAGCTCGTCGACTTCGGTGTCGCGAAGGCGAGCGATCGACTGCACGAGACCAGATCGGGCGCGATCAAGGGCAAGATCTCGTACCTGTCGCCGGAGCAGTGCCACGCCGGCGAGATCGATCGCCGCAGCGATCTGTTCTCGCTCGGGATCGTGATGTGGGAGCTGCTCGCACGCGAACGCCTGTACCGGCGCGCGAGCGACTTCGAGAACATGTCCGCGATCATCCACGAGCCGACGCCCGCGCCGTCGACGCGGCGCCCGAATGTTCCGCCCGAGCTCGATGCGCTCGTGCTGAAGCTCGTCGAGAAGTCGCCGGACGCTCGGTTCCAGACCGCGGCCGAGCTACTCGAGGCAATCGAGGGGTTGGCGGTTCGCGTCGGCGCCTCGTTGTCGACCTCGGGCCTCGCGAAGTTTCTACGCGACGTGTTCGGACCTCGCCCGGAGCCTTGGCTCGAGACCGAGGCGGACGCCGAGCCGCTGACCGTGAACAGCGAGCCGATTCCGATCGATCTGGTCGCGAAGGTCGCGAGCTCGATCGATCTTCAGCTCGCGACCGTTCGCACTCGCTTCGGCGGCGAAGCGCGCGCTGGCGATCTCGGCGCGAAGCCGGAGGCGCCGCCGCGCAAGAGCCGCTGGCTCGTCGTGCTCGCGTTCGTGTTCGGCGCGGCGACCGCCGCCGCGATCGCGATGTTCGCGATCGATCGCCCCGACGGCGGCGGGTCGCGCGCGGCCGCTCGCGATGCCGCAGCCGCACCGCTCGTGATCGCGAATGCCCGCGATGCCGACGTGCCCGCCGATGCAGATCGGGCCGTGGTCGCGATGACGCGCGATGCAGAGGTCGCGACGGTGCCCGATGCCGCGCCGAGCGTCGTAATCCCGCCGCGGCTCGACGTGGCGCGCGAGTTCGCAGGTGGCCACTTCTGGAACGTGGTCCACGCGTGCGCGGCGGCGACCGCGATTCCGCCCGATCAGGCGCCCTCGTGCGTGCTCTCGGCGTGCCGCGTTCACGAGCGCGTCAGGGCGCGCCAGTGGCTCGCCGACGTCGCGGCAAGCCGGCGGTCCGACGTGGCCGTACGCTGCCGCGCCGTCGACGCAGCGGCCGCGAGCGCGGCGGGCTCCGCGCACGACGCGGGCGGAGCCGACTGCTCCGACCCGCTCGCGTGCATGCGCTGACTTGCGTTATATTGAGATGGTGGGCGTTCGCTCGACGACGGTGTGGGTCGTGCTGGCGGCCGCGAGCGCGGCGGCTGCGGATCCACCGCACGGCGATGACGCCCGCGCGGTGGCGCTGTTCGACGAGGGACGCGAGCTGATGAAAGCCGGAGAGGTCGCGAAGGCCTGCGAGCGCTTCGATCGCAGCTACAAGATCGAGTACACCGTCGGCACCGCGCTCAACCTCGGCGACTGCCTCGAGAAGCTCGGGCAAGTCCGGGCCGCGTACCAGATGTTCGCCGACACCGAGGCGATGGAGCGCGCGCACGGCGGCCGGCGCGCGGGCTACGCGCACGATCGCGCGACGGCGCTCGCGACGAAGCTCGGCGCGGTCGCCGTTCACATTGCCGATCCGGATCTCGTCGGCATGACGGTGACGATCGACGGCCAGGCTGTTCATCCGACCGCCGAGTTTCACGATCTGTTCGAGCCCGGCGTGGTCGAGGTCGTCGTGTCGGCGCCCGGGCACGTCGAGTTTCGCGCGTCGGCAAACGCGGTCGCCAACAAGACCGTCGAGGTCGCGGTGCCCGAGCTGGCTGCGGTGGCCGCTCCACGCGTCGAGCCGGCGAAGCCGGCGAAGCCCGCGCAGCCGGCTCGACCTGTGCCACCGCCGACCATCGAGTCGATCGCGCCGGTTCCGGTCCTGCCACC
>Ga0335083_10002338_pt1 | contig 25104 bp, 22 predicted proteins | sample Lox_Sample_42_FD_206716 | JGI IMG/M metagenome (GOLD analysis project Ga0335083, IMG submission 206716) | Soil microbial communities from Loxahatchee National Wildlife Refuge, Florida, United States - Lox_Sample_4.2 | ecosystem: Environmental > Terrestrial > Soil > Wetlands | place: USA...
TCAGGATACGATCGAGCGGCATGTCAGGGCTCGCTCATGCCTCATGCCGGCTAACGAGAGTTCGTGATGCGAACTCGAGATCAGCAAAAGGCTGGCCCGGAAATCGAACTAAATATTGCTATGACAGGAACAACTTGACCGCCCAGTCAAACTTCGGACCTTACAATCCAATATTGCAACGCTGTAACCAGCAGTTGTGCAATGCTGCTCGAGGCGTTGTAGGGAATTTTGAGTGGGCTCCCCCCTACCCGGGGATGCCGTCGCCTGACGAAGCCGCTGCCGCTGCGCAGATCGACTATTTCTTTACCCATGCACCGTTCAACGGCAATGCCTGTCATCAGTAAAGTCGCTTGCGGCGTATTGTTGCTCCTGGGCGGGGTTATCCTGCTCTTTCAGACTCTATTCGGTGGCTTTGCGAGCATGATATTTGGTTTTCGTTCTGTGATTGATTGGACCTTCGCGCTTGGGTTGACGCTCGCGTTTCCCGTGTATCTGATCGGCTTAATCTCCCTTCGTGCCTCCACATTGTGCTTGTGGGGATTTTTCCTCTTCCAATGGGCGAACCAGTGCTTTTTAACTACCGCGGAACCAACATTCGTGAATCCCTTCGATTGGTGGCATGGGGATACCCTTTTCATTGCGATTGTGCTCGTAAGTGTCGGATATCTGTTACTTTCTAGAACATCAGCCAAAGGCCGGTCGGTGACCTTATTGGACATGTTCGATTGATGTTCGAGCAGCTGCGAGGTAGCGCAGCGCCGAAGGACACCGGCGGCCTAGGGCGGCTCTTATTCACTGTATGCCTGATGTGCGCAGCGGCGCGCTCTCCGCCCGGTGGTCGCCGTGTGCTGCAGCCGTCGCTGGCCCTCCTTACAACGGGTATCAGACCACTTGCTACATGCCCGTTATCGGTTGCGGACCGTAGGTTGTGGCGACGGACTCAGACACAGGGCGGGAGCGTTGGTACCCCTCGTCTGCCTGGGTGTACACGTGTGGCTGGATCGCCGCTGTGATCATCACCTGGGTGCATTCAGGCAAGATGCCTCTTTGGATGAGAATCGCGATAGGGTTCGTATTGGTCGTAACGACGCCGGCGGGCAGCGACTTGTTCTTGATCAGGCGCTACTGGCGTGAGGGCGGCTCTGATACGAGGTAGACGCGGCGGTGTTCAACGATTCTGTAATCGGTAGGAGCGGCCAGGGCTGGAAACTGGCGACGTAATCCCAGCGGTTTGCAATTACGTTGGCAATTGCGGACCCTAGTATCATGTTGAATCGCGGCGTTCTTTTGTCGATTGCCAGCACCCTGTGCCTTCTCGCGATTAGTCCGCACTCTCGGGCAAAAGAAATGACTGCCGAAGATTTCTTTAAGTCCCCGGTGCAAGCCTCCTTAGCCAACGCAGCGGCCAAGGGGAACGCCGCAGAATTGGATGCGCTTCTGGCCCGCGGTGCGGATCTAAACGCAACGGGGATTGATGGAATGACGGCACTCCACCGGGCCATGTCATACCGATCCAAGAAAGGTGTGTCTTGGCTGTTAGAGCATGCCGCGAATCCGAACGCGATATTCTCCGGTGACGGTACCTGCGCGACCTCTCTTGCGGCGATGCAGGAGGATTCTTGGTTTCTGAGGGAGATGTTGGCGCATGGAGGCGATATGAACGTACGCAATCCGCTCAACGGACGCACGCCATTGGCCGAGGCAATGACATCCCGGCGAACGGAAAATGTTCGGCTGTTGATAGCGTCCGGCGCGGATATGAATACCCGTGATTCTCTAGGTCTGACGCCAATGATTTCTGCCGCGATGAACCAGATGTACGACTTAGTCTACGACATGCTGGTGGCAGGTGCGGATCCCACTATGGACATTCCAAAGTCGAACGGGAAGACGGTATTGACAATCATTCGAAAGAGCCGCGCTCTCCCTGGGACGCCTCCTTACGAGTCGCGGCAAAGGGTGATTGAACTCCTAAAGCAGAAGGGCTTCGACGTCGAGCACGGAGACTAATCAGCTCGGAGGGCGTGTGCGCAAGTGGCTGGGTCATCTAATGGCGTTTGGGATCGTATCCACGTCAATGGCGCTTGAACCAAAGGAAGTCATGGAGTGGCCGCGGACGAAGGTGGAGAACGCTCTACCTGACTCGCATCCGATGGCGTACTACGTCTATGCGTCGCGCCTTTTCAGCGAAGGAGATCGGGGCGACGCTCTGTTTTGGTATTACGTGGGTGAATTGAGATACAGGTTTTATCTCGCCGCCAATCCCAATTTGCCCTCGGACGCCGCTCCGGCCTTATTTGCCTCACTACATGAATCGGTTGGATCGGTAGTTACCGATCACGGGAAAGCTCTTGGGACTTCGGCCGCGGCGGAACTACAACGTGCCTTAGACTGGGACGCATCTCACCACAACGGAGTGACTTCAAAGTCCTTACACGCTAAGGACTGGCTTCGGATACGTGCGGATTTCAGCAAGATCGAACTTGGATCCTCAACGGGTCCCTAGGTGGACCAGAGGCTCCAGGACTTGCGCAGAACCGCGTGACCTGTCCCGCGAAGGTCCCGGGTATTAGTTATCTGAGTAAGAGCGCCGTCTGAGTGCGTTCGTCGCTCCACGCTGCGGCCGCGCTATAGAGCACGATTGCATCAGGCGGCTCCTACGTCCACCCGTACCGTTGATAGACCGTTGCCTCTGCCGCTGGCGACACCATTCCATTTTAGTGAAGTCCACGTTCAGCCAAAAAGACCACTTTTTGGTTCGGTTCAGGTTCAGGGCCATTTCCGACTCCCGAGAGCGTCATATCGGGAGTCATATTGTTGAGTTCTATAAGGTAAAGGACAGGTCGCGTGAGCCACCTGTCCTTTTTCGTTGGGGGGGTTCAGCGATGAGGAGATGGGACCGATTGGTGGATGCCTATATTGAGGAGTACCGAGCTCGGGGGATCTGCGCGGCCTCGGTCGCGGCACCGAGTCGAGGTTGCGGCATTGGGGGAGCTGGCTGAGGGGCCGGCGGCCGCGACCGACGCTGGACGCGATCGATGCGCAGCTGCACGTGCGTCCCCAAAGAGCTGCTGGCGTTCGCTCTTCAGCGGAAGTGGCGATGTGCGATCAGCCGTCCCGGGACAGTGGGGCGGGCGGCCACCCGACTCGAGAGCCAAGCCTGGACTTCTTCCTCGACCCATCCCACGGTGCGAGCGGTTATCTGCACGCGCATAGGGAACTGACCAACCGCCTGCAGCTCGTAGATCTTGGTCTTTCCGAGACCGGTTGCTTCGATTACCTGGTCGAGACGCAGGATCCGGATTGGCGCACCACTTGACGCCGGGACACTCTTCAGGACGTTGGATTCAGCCGCGAGTTCACGCGCGGGGAGCTCTTTGGCTACTGGTGTACGAGTGGCATTGTTTCGACAGACAGCCATGGCTGCGATCTCTCGGTGGTTGGCGCCTTCTTCCGGCGAGAGTCGCGCGCAAAGTTTCAGAGGCGAACTCTCACCGATGACAGATGATGAGCAGACTTGTGGCTGAAAGTCAGCCGGAGTTAGGGCCAATTTTCGGCAGATACTCGAAGTCGCAAGAGACGCTGGAGTTCGTATTCATGCGAAAATTACCAGCTGTCGGTAACAAATCCGCCCGCGAAAGAAACTAAACCGAATTCTGAGTTTATTTCAATGCTATAGTTTCCTTTATGAGTAGCCTTCCCAGCATGAAGATAAACAAACTGCTCCAGGCCTGGCCCAAGGGCACCGTAGCCTTGCACCCCTGGCTTCAAAGCCAGGGCATCTCGCGCAAGCTCGCCGCGCAGTATCGCAGTCGAGGCTGGATCGATCCGATCGGGCAGGGAGCCTTTGTCCGCCGAGGGGACAAGGTGGAGTGGCCAGGGGGCGTCTACGCGCTGCAGAAGGCGCTGGGAAGGCGCATACATCCCGGAGGCCGAACCGCACTCGAGCTTCACGGGCTTGCGCACTTTCTGCGCCTCAGCGGACGTCCTCCGGTTTATCTCTACGGCTTGCCAGGCGTGCGTCTCCCGACATGGTTTCGCTCGCACGACTGGCGTCACCCGATCAAGTATTCGGCGACGGGGCTGTTTTCGCGCGATCGTCAGTCCCTTACGGCGCGATCGTTCGGGGATTTCTCCATCGAGATCTCCTCCCCCGAGCGGGCCGTACTCGAGTACCTAGATGGATTTCCGAATGACGCCTCTTTCGACGAGGCGCGGGAGCTGGTTGAGGGCCTCGCCACACCGCGCCCCGAGGTACTTCAGTACCTCCTCGAGATGTGTACCTCGGTGAAGGTCAAGAGAATGTTTCTGTACCTCGCCGATCGGGCTGAGCACCCTTGGCGGGCCAAGCTCAAAGACAAGCGGATCAAGCTCGGCAGCGGCAAACGCTCGCTCGTGAGTGAGGGCAAGTTCGATTCAAAATATCTGATCACGGTTCCCGCAGAGCCGGCCGACAGCGGCGCATGAGCGCCATTCCCTATCGCGAGCAGATATCACTCCTCCTGCGAGTCCTCCCCATCGTCGGACGTGAGGAGGGCTTCGCGCTCAAAGGTGGCACGGCGATCAATCTCTTCGTGCGCGACCTACCGCGCCTTTCGGTGGACATTGATCTGACCTTTCTTCCGCTGGTGGGTCGGGTCGCCGCGCTGTCAGCGATTCACGAGGCGCTCCAACGCGTGGAGGCCCTGATCAGGCGGCAGATCCCCGGCACGACCGTCCACGCATCCCGTCGGACCGATACCCCGAAGCTCTTCATCGATGGACGAGGCGCTCGGGTCACCGTTGAACCGAACGTCACCTTGAGAGGCAGCGTTTTCTCTCCCCGTGAAGCCCGCACCGCTCCCGCCGTGGAAGCGGAGTTCGAGCAGTCAGTGAGCACGCGCGTGCTATCGCTAGCGGATCTCTACGGCGGCAAGCTGGTGGCCGCGCTCGACCGGCAACACCCTCGTGATCTCTTCGACGTCAAAGTCCTCCTCGAGGCCGAGGGCCTTACCGAAGAGATTCGAACCGCGTTTGTGATCTATCTGGCGAGCCACTCGCGACCGATCGCAGAGCTCCTCGATCCGAAGCTTAAGCCCCTCGAGAAGCTTTTCGAGAGTCAGCTTGCCGGAATGATCCGCAGTCCCGTCACCTGCCGCGAGCTCGAAGCGACGCGCGATCAACTCATTCGACGCGTGCAGCGGGACTTGAGTTCGTCAGAGCGAGCCTTCCTCTTATCCCTCAAGCAGGGAGAGCCTCAGTGGGGACTGATTCCGGTCGCGCACCTACGGGAGATGCCAGCAATCCAATGGAAGCTCCGGAATCTGCGGCAGCTCGCAACGCGACGTCGCAAACATGAAGCGGCGATCCGCAGGCTCAGAGACGTTCTTCAGGTCTAGAGCACGAGAAATGTCGAGCGCAACTGCGGCGCTCCAAGCATCGTGACGGTCGGGCGGTCACGCCCGGCTCGGGCCGCAGAGGCTGCAGCTAACCCTCTGACCTCAATGGAACGCCCCCGTCAAGAGATTGCAGTTCGCGGCCAGCCCCGTCGTGGAGCGCGGCTTCCCTTCGTCGCAAGAGCGGCGGTGCGGGCGCTGATGCGTTCGCTGATCCAAGCCTGAATCTCCTGCTCGACCCAACCGACGCAGCAGGGTGTGATCTGTACGCGCATGGGAAACCTTCCTTCCGCCTGGAGCGCATAGATCTTCGTTTTCCCGAGACCCGTGATATCGATGACCTGGGGAAGGCGGAGCAACCGGTGTGAGGCACCGCCCGGAGAGGCTCCAGGGGGTTCGCGATCCGAATGCCTGGGGTCCGATGGCAGGTCTCGGTCCTCGAGTCGATTCTTGCAAGTCGCCACGTTTGTAAGCCCCTGAAGGCCCCGAGCCGCGTGATGGGCGCCGGTTCTCGCCTTGATGGCTGAAGGATGGCCTACGAGCGGAAATGCGCCTACCCACACAAGTGACGAAATGGCCCCGATCCATGTGTAGCAGGCGGCGGCGGCCGATCCGGGCGCCCCAGGTACCGTGCAACGCGGTGCAACTGAATGCGCCCGGGTGCGATGACTCAGCGTCACAAGGTCATTGACCGGCTCACTGTTGCGAAGAGCCGGGAAGAGGACCACGGGGGAAGGGGGCGATTGCCTCGAGGGAGTGTGTCACGCCGGTCGCCCCCGTCAATGGCAGCGCGCGGGGCGCGCTCGCGTCTCTGCGAGCCGGCTTCGCCCATTGACGGGAGGCGCTGCGGCGTGAGCGGGGGACCTCGGGCAATCGCGCCCAGATCCACGAGGAGCCGCGCTCATGAACACCGCTGCCTATCAGACGCACACCCCGATCGGGGCTCAGCAGGTCCCGGACGACGCCCGGATCCACACTTTGCCCCGCCACTTTGGCTGGCACATGCTCGCCGTCGAGGACGCGGCTTACCGATGGATGCGCCGCCTGGCGCCTGAGTACGCCGGCGGGTACTGGCATTTCTACGAGCTCTCGAACGGGGGCTTCTACATGGCCCCTGAGTGCGGGCCGTTGCTCCTTCGGGTCGAAGGCAACGGTTTCGAAGGGCTCATGAGCTCCCAGGCCGCCGGCAATGCGGCGTGCCCTTTGCCTTCAGCCACCTGTCTTCCCGGATTCCCGACGAGGTGATCAGCTCCCACTACTACCAGCTTCGGGATTTCGCCGTCGAGCATCAGGAGGCGGGCGCAATCCTCGCGGCGATCGACTGATCGGACCTTCGGGTGGGACTTAAGCCGGGCACGGTCTTTTCGTTCCCGGGCTTTCTTGTTCTTGACGAGCTCGAGTTTACGTCCCCGCGCACAAGGCACAGCAAGGGAGAGGCTCAGCGAATGCGCTCCAAGGTAAGCGGCGCGGAAGAAAGAAGCGCTAAAGTTGCAAACGGTACGCAGTGTTGGTTTGAGATATTGGACTTCTGCGAACGTCTGCGGAAAACCAACACCGATTTCTTTTGACGACGCGCTCAGACTGTGAGAAAAACTTTTCCGTGAGTATCGGGGGTCAGATCGGAAGGAATGCAGGATTGTCAGCTGGACGCTGACGTTTAATGATCACAGGCATGTCAGAGTTCGCTCTCATCGCTTGTCGAGTCACGCCGGAGACGAAGGCGCGTGTGCGACGACTCGCCGAGCGCGATGGGATCACCGAGTCGGCACTGCTGCGGCAGTTCCTCGATGTCGTGCTCCGGACGGCGGACTTTGATGCACGGCCTACGATCACGCCGCCCGACAGAGTGAACCGTCAAGCGCGCGTCAACGTGCGCCTGGAGCCTGAGGACTGGCGGCTGCTCAGAGAGCGGGCGAAGGCGCGCGGGATGGCGGCAGCAACCTACGCCTCATACGTGATCCGGGCGCACCTACGAGGCGCTGCGCCGCTCCCCAGGGCTGAGTACACGCTTCTCAAGCAGTCCGTGGAGCAGCTTGCCGCGGTGGGGCGAAATCTCAACCAGATCGCCCGGGCGATGAATCAGGGCGAGCGGCCGGCCATGCCGGGGCGCACGGAGGTCGCGACGATGCTCAAGGTGTCGGAGGGGTTAAGGGACCACTTCAAGGGGCTGCTGGACGCTAACGATCGGGCGTGGAGGACCGAGCATGCCAAGAATTCACATTAACCGGGAGGGAGACACCGCGTGGCTCGACCTTGGGAGCTACCCACGGCACGGACCCGCGCGGCGTGATCGGTTGTCGCCTGCGCACATTGGGTTCATCGCCCGCACTGTCCGCCGCACCCCCGAAGTCATGATCAAGATGCTGAATCAGGGCGGACGGGACTTAGGCTCGGTGGCCCGACACTTCCAGTACCTGGACCGGGACGGGGAGCTTCCGATTGAGACCGATGACGGCGAACCGCTCAGGGGCAAGGGCGCTTCCAAGGGGCTGATCGATGACTGGGACCTCGAGCTCGATGCCAAGCGGCCGCCGGCGGCCGATCACAAGCCGCGACAGACGGGGCAGCAACCGAAGTTGGTGCATAAGATGATCTTCTCGATGCCGGCGGGGACGTCGCCAGAGAAGGTCCTGGCGGCCGTCAAGAACTTCGCCCGCGAGGAGTTTGGGGCGAAGCATCGGTACGCGATGGTGCTTCACACCGACGAGCCCCACCCCCACGTGCACATGGTCGTCAAGGCAATGGGGTACGACGGGACGCGGTTGAACATCAGGAAGGCGACCCTGCGCGAATGGCGACGCCAGTTTGCCCGGCACCTGCGGGAGCACGGCGTCGCGGCGAATGCGACCGAGCGGGCGGTTCGGGGCGTGACTAAGCCCCAGAAGCCAGACGGCATCTATCGTGCAGAGCGTCGCCATGACTCGACGCACTGGCGGCAGCGAACTGAGGCGGTAGCGCGCGCAATGACGCCCCGAGGGGAGATAAGCCCCGAGCCCGCGAAGGCCCAGTTACTGGAGACCCGCCTTCACGTCGTGCGCGGCTGGAACGGGGTCGCTGATGATCTTGCTCGACAGGGTCAGTCGGAACTCGCGCTGGAGGTGAGACGATTTGTGACGCGGCTGCCGCCGCCCCGATCTGAGCGCGAATGGATCCGCGACCGGCTGCTCGAACAGACCAAAGGGAGTGAGCGCGCCCAGTTCGTTGATCGATGGAAGCAGGACGCGCTCTCGACTTGGCAGACCTTCCGCGCGCATCAGCAAGCCACCGAGCAAGCCAGGCAGCGAGAACTTGATCGTTCGCGGCAACTTGATCTCGAGCGATCACGAAGGCGACCACGTAATCATCGCGATGACCGCACCCGATAAGGCTGTCCCTTTACAAAACAGTCCGGCGCAGCAATGGACCAAGACAGCGTGAAGCTCGGGCTTCTAATTGAGGCCGCCCAAACGCATCAGAAGCTCGCTGAAGCGGCAATCGAAAAACTGAGTCAACAGATCCAGGGTCTGGAGGCGGTGGTGAAGGAGCAAATTCGCTGCGCACTCGCCGACGGACTGAAGAGCCTGCAGGTTGAGACTGAGCGCGCGGTCGAGGCCCTGCAGAGGGCAAAGCAGGCGGTCAACGCGCGCACCGCATTCTGGGTGCTCGGTGTCACCGCCGCGGCCGCGGCGATCGCACTTTTCGTCGCTTGGCGGGTCCTGCCCACGCCGTCTGAAATCGCGCTGTTACGGTCCGAACGCGATGAGCTCGCGACTAACATTGCCGTACTCAGTCGACGCGGCGCGCGGGCCGATGTGCGGCGATGCGGTAGGGAACGACTGTGTGTTCGAGTGGATCTCAAAGCGCCCCGTTACGGGGAGAGTTCCGATTACCTGGTCATAGAGGGGTACTAATCCCGCAATGCATTAGCTCCGGTCTCGGAGTTGGTGAGATACAGGTCAGACCCGGGACCGACCAGGCATCGCCGGAATGATATATCTCGAGGCTTCACTCATAGCGCAGTGCGTCCAATGGGGCTTAGCATCCCGGTTCAAGTCCGGGCCCTGCACCAAACTCTGAGTCGCCGACGGGATGTCTGACCTTACAAACCAGGAGAAGCGGAAGTTCGAACGCCTGTTCGGCATGGGGAGTGGCTATGTGTTCGATTTCTCGAATCGGACATTTGAGGAATTCATTATCGATGTCACCGGACGCTCTATCTACGACAACAAATACAACTACGGCAGCGGGTCAAAGGCGAATCGACTGAGGGCATTCTGGAACGAAGAGCCCAATCACCTTACCGCGAAGTTGCTTCGCGCATTGCTCGACTACGGGCGCGAGCTGGGAGCCTTCAAGGATCATCCTCCGGAGGTCTTTGAGGCTTGCAGCAACACCGTCACTCGGTTGGCGCAGGGGTCCGCCGTTGCAGATGTGGATGCGCTAGTGGCGACCTCTGACGGCAGAGATTTTGATGCAATCGCGAGAGCCGTCCGGGACGCTATCGATAGCAACAATCTTGAGACCGGTCTTGATCGGCTGCACACCTTCACGGTCAAGTACGTGCGTACTCTCTGCGAGCGGCGAGGCATCACCGTAAGCAAGGAGAAGCCCCTGCATAGCATCTTCGGAGAGTACGTAAGGAAGGTGAGGGAGTCAGGGCATCTCGAGTCCGAGATGTCCGCAAGAATCCTAAAGTCGAGCGTATCCGTGCTCGAGGCCTTCAACGACGTGCGCAACGACAAGAGTCTTGCCCACGACAACTCGCTGCTGAACTACGACGAGGCCCTGCTGATCTTCAATAACGTCGCGGCCTCAATCCGCTTTCTGCGCTCGTTGGAACGAAGACTCGCGACTTCTGGCGGGAGCCAGCTTCACGCAGCGGCGGAAGCCGCTTCGGATGACGATGTTCCGTTCTAGGCCTCGGCGGAACCGACCAGGACCGCCGAAACCTGACACCCCGTTTGACACCCCGAGCTCGGGGCCACATGACACCCAGTGAAATTGACTGGATAAAAATCCAATTAAATCAATGGTCGGGGTGACAGGATTTGAACCTGCGACTCCTACGTCCCGAACGTAGTGCTCTACCAGGCTGAGCTACACCCCGAATGCGCCCTCGGCTCCCGCGCGGCGCACGCCGGCAGCGGGGCGCGCAGTCTACTGAACCGGCTCCCGGCCTTCAATTGCCGCCGCGCGGACTGTGCCGCGCGGCGGCCCTCAAGTCCCTCAGAAAAACTCGCCGAATGCCGCGGCGGGCGCGTTCGCCGGGGGTTCGGGGGACAGCGCAGCAGCCCGGCGCGGCTCGGGGATATCGTCGCCGGCAGAGCTCTTGTGGACCCAGATCCTGCCGAGGTGCATGACCAGCGTCGGGTGCTCGGTCGAGTGGATATCGCTGATCACGTTGCCCGGTACCGCCACGACGTCCGCCACCTTGCCGGCCTCCAGCGTGCCCACCTCGGCCTCGATGCCGAGCAGCTTCGCATCGTCGCGCGTGCCCGAGAGCAGCGCCTGCGCCGGGCTCATGCCGAGGTTCACGTAGAGGCCGAATTCCTGGGCGTTCATCCCGTGCGGGTAAACGGCCGCATCGGTTCCGAGCGCGATCGGCACGCCGACCTTGAGCGCGGTCTTGAACATGTTGGTGTGCGCTGTGGCAGCCGCGTGCGCCTTGGCGGCGATCTGCGGCGGATAGCCTTCCACTTCCTTGAGGACATACTCGACCGTCACGCGCGTCGGCACGAGCCACACGCCCTTGGCCTTCATGAGCTTCAGGGTGTCTTCGCTAAGGAAGCTCCCGTGCTCGATGGAGTCGACGCCCGCCTCGATGGCAAGGCGCGCCGCGGCATCGCCGTGACAGTGCGCGGCGACTTTGCGCCGCCAGGCATGCGCCTCCGAGACGATGGCCTTCATCTCTTCCAGCGTCAGCTGCGGCACGTCGACCGGATCGGCCTCCGAGAGCACGCCGCCGCTTGCGGCGATCTTGATGAGGTCCGCACCCCATTTCATCTGGTAGCGCACCGCCTGGCGGCATTGCTCCGGACCGCTGCAGATGCCTTGCATGGGCCCCTCGGGCTGGATGCGGTCGGGGGGAAAGGACGCCTCGTCAAAATGTCCGCCCGGGGATCCGACACCGTGCGCGGCGGTGAGCATGCGCGGGCCCTCGGTAACCCCGGCGTTGATGGCGTTGCGCAGACCGATGTCGACGAAGTCCTGGGCGCCGACGTTGCGCACCGTGGTGAAGCCGGCTTCCAGCGTGCGCTTGGCATACAGCGCCGCATAGAGAGCCTGCTCGGCCGGGAAGCGCATCAGCTGGTGGTAGCGCATGAGGTAGTAGTTCTTCTCGAGCTGCATGGTGAGATGCGTGTGCGCATCGATGAAGCCGGGCAGCAGCGTCGCATCCCCGAGATCGATGACGCGGGCGCCGGCCGGGGTGCTGCCGCCGACCGCAACGATGCGCTCGCCCTGCACCACGACCAGACCGCCGTCCTTCAGAGCGCCGTCCCGGGCATCGAAAATATGGGCTGCCTTGAGAACGATGGTCTCGGGTGGCGTCTGCGCCACGGCCAGCGGGGCCTGTGCAAGCGTGACAGCCGCCGCCACCGCGCAAACAGCGCCGGCCATCTTCAGGACTCTCATTGTTGTCTCCCTTGGGTAGTCAGGTCTTGTGCTCGACCGCGAAGCGCGCCAGCGCCGCGAGGCCGTCTTTATAAGATGAGTCGGGGAGCAGCGCGAGGCGTCCGAGCGCCGCGTCCGCCTCGCCGCGCGCGAGACGCGCCGCGTAGTCCAGCCCACCGGTGGACTCGATCGCTTCGACCACGGTCCCGAGGTGGCCGCGGCCGCCGTTCCTGATCGCCTCACGGATCGCCGCGCGCTGCGCCTCGCTCCCGTGCCGCAGCGCGTGAATGAGCGGCAGAGTGGGCTTGCCCTCTGCGAGATCCTCGCCGAGGTTCTTGCCGCGCTCGGCCGGGCTCGAGCGGTAGTCGAGCACGTCGTCGACCAGCTGGTAGGCCGTGCCGACGTGGCGTCCGAAGGCCGCGAGCGCTGAGCGCCGCTCGGCCGATGAGTCCGCAAGCACCGCGGCCACCTCCGCGCCGGCCTGGAAGAGCCGCGCGGTCTTGCGGTAGATCACTTCGAGGTAACGCTGCTCGGTGGTGTCCGGATCGTGCGCATTCATCAGCTGCAGCACCTCGCCCTCGGCGATGACGTTGGTCGCCTCGGCCATGATCTCCATGACCGGCTGCGAGGCGAGCGCCGCCATCATCTGGAAGGCGCGCGAGTAGACGAAGTCGCCCACCAGGACGCTCGCCTGGTTGCCGAACACCTCGTTGGCCGTGTCGCGGCCGCGACGGAGCGACGATCCGTCGACGACGTCGTCGTGCAGCAGCGTCGCCGTATGAATGAACTCGATGAAGGCGGCGGCCTCACAGTGGCGCGCGCCGCCGGCGCCGCAGGCGCGACCCGCGAGCACGACGAGCAGCGGCCGCAGCCGCTTGCCGCCGCCCGCGATGATGTGCTCGGCGACACGATCGACGAGAGGCACGGCACTCTTGAGGCGCGCTCGGATGACCTCGTCCACGGCGTGCAGGTCCGCCTGCACCAGTGCGCGAATCTCTGCGAGGGCCGTGCGGCCGGTGGGTTCCTTGAGCTTTGCTTCAGGCATGGCGGCCGCCGCATCCTAGCGGACTTGAGCCACCGAGGAGAACCGCCCGGAGCGGGCGGCCGGACCCGGGTGGACGGTTGCCGGGATGCCCAGTAAGTCCCTGCCAGGCTTGGAGAAATGCTCGTTTGACCGCGACCGGGCCCGCCAGTAGAATGCGCGGCCTTTCTCCGGACCCATTCCTCTCTTAATCACTATGTACGCAGTCATCGCCACGGGCGGCAAGCAGTATCGGGTGACCAAGGACGGCGTGCTGCGCGTCGAGAAGCTCGACGCGGAGCCGGGCGCCACCGTCGAGTTCGGCGAGGTGCTGCTCGTCGGAGAGGGGGCGGACGTCAAGGTGGGCAAGCCCATGCTCGAGGGCGGCAAGGTGCTCGCCACGGTCGTGCGTCACGGCAAGGGCGCCAAGGTGTCGGTCGTGAAGTTCAAGCGCCGTGCCCACTATCTGCGGCAGAAGACCCACCGGCAGCTCTATACCGAAGTGAAGGTCACCGACATCCGCGCGGGCTGACACGCGGATCTTTCTCAGGACTCAAAGGTCATGGCACACAAGAAGGCAGGCGGCAGTACCAAGAACGGGCGCGATTCCCACTCCAAACGCCTCGGAGTGAAGCGCTTCGGCGGCGAGCAGGTGCTGGCCGGCAACATCATCGTGCGCCAGCGGGGCACGCAGGTGCGTCCAGGCTCGAACGTCGGCGTCGGCACCGATCACACCCTGTTCGCCAAGGTCACCGGCCGCGTGCAGTTCCAGAAAAAGGGCGCCGAGCAGCGTATGTACGTGAGCGTGCTGCCCGAGCCCGCGAAGGCCTGACGCGGCGCCGACAGGCGCGGTGCGCTGAGCGAGCGAAGCCCCGGCCCGAGCGCCGGGGTTTTCATTTGATAGGCTGCCCTCATGAGATTCGTCGACGAAGCCCGGGCACGGGTACAGGCCGGTAACGGCGGGCGCGGCAGCGCCAGCTTCCGCCGCGAGAAATTCGTGCCCTTCGGGGGTCCGGACGGCGGCGACGGCGGTCACGGCGGCAGCGTCTACCTGCGCGCCGCATCCGGCATCAACACGCTCGCCGACTTTCGCATCGAGCGTACCTTCAAGGCGGGCCACGGCGAGCCCGGCGGCTCGAACGACTGCACCGGCCGGGGAGGGGCGGATCTGCGCGTGCCGGTGCCGATCGGCACCGTGGTGCGCGATGCCGACACCCGCGAGCAGCTCGGCGACCTCACACGCGACGGCGAGGAGCTGCTCGTGGCGCGCGGCGGCAAGGGCGGCTGGGGCAATCAGCGCTTCAAGTCGAGCACGAACCGCTCCCCGAGGCAGTTCGGCCCGGGGCTTGCGGGCGAGAAGCGCTCGCTCGAGCTCGAGCTGAAAGTGATCGCCGACGTCGGGCTCCTCGGGCTCCCCAACGCCGGAAAATCCACGCTCATCCGGGCGGTCTCGGCCGCGCGCCCCAAGGTGGCGGACTATCCCTTCACGACCCTGTACCCGAACCTGGGCGTCGTCTCGGTGAGCGAGCACCGCAGTTTCGTCATGGCCGACATTCCCGGGCTCATCGAGGGGGCGGCGGAGGGCGCCGGCCTCGGGCACCAGTTTCTGAAGCACCTGCAGCGCACGCGGCTGCTGCTGCACCTGGTGGATATCGCGCCCCTCGATCCCGAGGCGGACCCGGTGCGCGATGCACGCGCCATCGTGCGCGAGCTCAGGAAATTCAGCCGTGAGCTGGCGGCGAAGCCCCGCTGGCTGGTGCTCAACAAGCGCGACCTGCTGCCGGACGAGGAAGCCGAGAAGCTCGCCGGCGACATCGCGCGGCGGCTGCGCTACCGCGGTCCCCGCTTCCTCATCTCGGGGGCCACGGGGGCGGGAACGAAGGAGCTCTGCGAGGCGGTTATGAGGCTTTTGGAGGAGCACGACCGCGAGGCACGCGGGCGCGCATCATCTCGAGCAGGAACTGCCGTCGGGCGGCGGGCCGCAACTTGAGCGGCGTCGGGACGACGGGGGTCGGGATCCGGGTCTTGTCGTTCGCGTTCATCGCAGCCTCATTGCATCGCGCGGATACGGGCAGACAGGCGGCTCTTGTGCCGCGCGGCCTTGTTCCGATGGATGATCTGCTTACCGACGAGCGTATCGATGACCGGGACGGCTTCCTTGTAGGTGTTCTGGGCCGCTGCCTTGTCACCCGCGGCGATGGCCGTGGTCACCCTGCGGACCGCCGTGCGCATGCGCGAGCGCAGCGCCACGTTGCGGGCACGATGCTTTTCGGCCTGGCGGGCAGCCTTTTCGGCGGACTTGGTATTGGCCACTCAATCTCCGTATCGGTACGTCCCCCGGGTGCGGGGCCGGTAGTCTGCGTACCGAGAGGGGCCTTGTCAACGCAAAAGGCGCCTCCCGACGGGGCACGAAGCGGGACCTTCACATAAACTACCCGGCGTGACCGACCTCCTTAACTTAGTCCTTACGCTTCAGTGACTTAAGGCTCTTATGGAGCTCATTCGCGGACCGACCGATCTGCCGCCCCGGCACAGCCGATGCGTGGTGACGATCGGCACTTACGACGGGCTGCATCTCGGGCATCAGGCGCTCATCGCAAGGGTGCTCGAGCACGCCCGGCGGGCCGGCGAGCCCGCCGTCCTGCTGACCTTCGAGCCTATGCCGCGCGAGTTCCTCGTCCCGAGGGACCCTCCGGCCCGCCTGACGACGCTGCGCGAGCGCTGGCGGCTGCTCGCCTCCTCCGGTCTCGACTACCTGTGGGTGCTGCGCTTTGACGAGGCTTTGCGTAACCTCACGGCGGAGGACTTCGCGGGGCTGCTCGCCGCACGGCTGCGGCCGAGCATCGTGGTGGTCGGCCATGATTTCCGCTTTGCGCGCCGCGGCGAGGCGACCGCCGCGGTGTTGGCTGCGGCGGGCGGGCGGCACGGGTTCGCGGTGGACGTGGTGCCCGCGGTCATGCTCGCGGACGAGCGCATCTCGAGCAGCGGTGTCCGCACGGCGCTCGCCTGCGGGGACTTCGCGCGCGCTGCCCGCTCGCTCGGCCGGCCCTACTCCATGCGCGGCCGCGTGATCGCCGGTCAGCGCCTCGGCCGGGACCTCGGATTCCCGACCGCGAACCTGGCGCTCGGACGCCGCCGGGCACCGGTCGCGGGCATCTTCGCCGTGCAGGTCCGCGGCGCCGCGAGCGCCGCGCTCCCGGGGGTCGCGAGCCTCGGGACGCGGCCGACGATCGGCGGCACGGAGGCGCTGCTCGAGGCGCATGTGTTCGACTTCCGCGACGATCTCTACGGGCGCGAGATCGAGGTGGAGTTCGCCGCGAAGCTCCGCGACGAGCAGCGTTTTGCCACGCTCGAGGCGCTCACGGCGCAGATGCACCGTGACGCCGCGGATGCGCGCCGCATCCTGAACGCCTGAGGGTTACTGTGAACGCAAGCCGATGACCGACTACAAGCAGACCATCAACCTGCCGCGCACCGAGTTTCCGATGAAGGCGGACCTCGCGCAGCGCGAGCCCGCCATGGTGCGCGGCTGGGATGAGCACCGCACGTACGGCAGGCTGCGCGAGATCGCACGCGGCCGGCCGCGCTTCGTGCTGCACGACGGCCCGCCGTACGCGAACGGGGCGATTCACATCGGTCACGCCCTCAACAAGATCCTGAAGGACATCGTCGTCAAGTCGCGCTCGCTCGATGGCTTCGATGCCCCTTACATCCCCGGATGGGACTGTCACGGGCTGCCGATCGAGCACCAGGTGGAGAAGAAGCACGGGCGCCCCGGTCAGAAGCTCGACGCCCAGGCCTTCCGCGCTGCCTGCCGGGCCTTTGCCGCGGAGCAGCTCGAGCTGCAACGCGCCGACTTCAAGCGCCTCGGCGTGCTCGGCGACTGGGACCATCCCTACATGACGATGGCGCCGCGCTACGAGGCGCAGCAGCTGCGGGCCTTCGGCCGCATCATCGAGAACGGCCACCTCTACAAGGGGGTGAAGCCGGTGCACTGGTGCATCGATTGCCGCTCGGCGCTCGCCGAGGCGGAAGTCGAGTACGAGGAGCGGACTTCACCCGCCATCGACGTCGCCTTCCGGGTGAGCGACAACGCCGATCTGGCGCGGCGCGCCGGCTTAGGTCTCGCGCAGCTCGGCAGCGCACCGGTCGACGTCGTCATCTGGACGACCACGCCGTGGACGCTGCCGGCCAACCAGGCGGTCGCGCTGAACGCCGAGTTCCGCTACGTGCTGATCGAGGCCGACAAAGCCGGCGAGCGGCACCGGCTGATCCTCGCCGCGGAGCTCGCCGAGGCCTGCCTCAGGCGCTTTGGGATGAGCGCCGGCGCCGTGCTCGCCGAGGTCGCGGGCCGCGAGCTCGAGGGCCTCGAGCTCGAGCACCCGTTTCAGGACCGGCAGGTGCCGGTCGTGCTCGGCGAGCACGTGACGCTCGATGCAGGCACAGGCGCCGTGCACACCGCCCCCGGTCACGGCCAGGAGGACTTCGCGGTCGGCCAGCGTTACGGGCTCCCGGTCACGAACCCGGTAGGCAACGACGGCCGCTTTTACCCCGACACGCCGCTCGTCGGCGGGCTCAAGGTGGACGAGGCCAACCCCGTGATCATCGCCGCGCTCGCCGAGCGCGGCCGTCTGCTGCGCGAGGAGAAGGTCCTCCACAGCTATCCCGTTTGCTGGCGCCACAAGACCCCGGTCATCTTCCGCGCGACTCCGCAGTGGTTCATCAGCATGGAGCGTGCCGCACTGCGCGAGCACGCGCTGCGCGATATTCCCGGCGTCCGCTGGACGCCGGCCTGGGGTGAGGCGCGCATCACCGGCATGATCGAGAGCCGGCCTGACTGGTGCATCTCGCGCCAGCGCACCTGGGGCGTGCCGATCCCACTCTTCGTTCACCGGCAGTCGGGCGAGCTCCACGCGCGCACGCAGGAGCTGATCGAGGCGGTCGCCGCGCGCGTCGAGCGCGGCGGCATCGATGCCTGGTTCGCGCTCGAGCCGCGCGAGCTCCTCGGCGAGGAGGCCGCGCAGTACGAGAAAGTCACGGACGTCATGGACGTTTGGGCCGACTCGGGTCTGTCCTTCGAATGCGTCGGTGCGGAACGGCCCGAGATCGCCGCTCCAGTGGATCTCTACCTCGAGGGCTCGGACCAGCACCGCGGCTGGTTCCACAGCTCGCTGCTCATGTCCGAGGCGCTCTACGGCCGCCCGCCGTACCGCGGCGTGCTGACGCACGGATTCACGGTCGACGAGCAGGGTCGCAAGCAGTCGAAGTCTCTCGGCAACGTGATCGCGCCGCAGAAGGTCATGAACAGCCTGGGCGCCGACGTGCTGCGCCTGTGGGTCTCGGCGACCGACTACGCCAACGAGATGAGCGTGTCGGATGAGATCCTGAAGCGCATGACGGACTCCTACCGCCGTATGCGCAACACGATGCGCTTCCTCCTTGGCAACCTCCACGGCTTCGATCCCGCGCGCGATGCGCTGCCGGCGGCGGAGCTGGTGGCGCTCGATGCCTGGGCGCTCGAGCGCACGCGCGCGCTGCAGGAGGAGCTGCTCGATGCCTATCGCCGCTACGCCTTCCACCTGATCTACCAGAAGGTGCACAACTTCTGCAGCGTGGATCTCGGCGGCTTCTACCTCGACGTGCTGAAGGATCGCCTCTACACCACGCCCGCCAGCGGCCGCGCGCGCCGCTCGGCGCAGACCGCGATGTACCACATCGCCGAGTGCATGGTGCGCTGGCTCGCGCCGATCCTGTCGTTTACCGCTGAAGAAGCCTGGCGCCATCTGCCCGGCGAGCGCGCCGAGTCCGTATTCCACGTCACCTGGCACCACCCGCCCGCCGCGCCCGCCGCACGAATCGATTGGGCGGCATTCATCGAGCTGCGCACCGATGTGACCCGCGAGCTCGAGAAGCTGCGCGACACGGGCGCCATCGGCGCTCCGCTCGATGCCCGCGTCGATGTGTACTGTCTGGCGCAGGAGTACCCGCGCTTCGCGGCGCTCGGCGCCGAGCTGCGCTTCCTGCTGATCACCTCCGAGGCCGCGGTGCACGAGGTCGCGGCCGCGCCGCCACAGGCGGTCCCGGCCGCGAATCTTCCCAGGGTGTGGATTGCGGTCTCGGCCGACACCGACGCCAAGTGCGTGCGCTGCTGGAACCGCCGGCCGGACGTCGGCAGGCACTCGCAGCACCCGCAGCTCTGCGGCCGCTGCGTCGGAAACCTCGCGCTGCCCGGCGAGGCGAGGCGCTACGTATGAGCTCGGTCGCGCTCCCCGCCGCCGCGAGCGGCTGGCGCTGGCTGCCGCTCACGGCCGCCGTGGTCGTCCTCGACCAGGTGAGCAAGGCGTGGGTGCTGCAGCACTTCGCGCTGTTCGAGCGGGTGCAGGTCACGCCGGTGCTCGACATCGTTCTCACCTACAACACCGGCGCCGCCTTCAGCATGCTGGCGGACGCGCCGGGCTGGCAGCGCTGGGTGTTCGTCGCCCTGGCGCTCGGCGTGAGCGCGGTGCTGCTCGTATGGCTGCGGCGTCTGGCGGCGGCGACGCACGCGCTCATCGCCTGCGGGCTCGCGCTCATCGTCGGCGGCGCGCTCGGCAACATGATCGACCGGCTGCGACTCGGGCACGTGATCGACTTCATACATGCCCACTGGGGCACGCATTACTTTCCGGCCTTCAACGTCGCCGACTCGGCGATCACCGTGGGGGCGGCGCTGCTGCTGCTCGATGCCTGGCGCGAGGCACGCGGCAGCCGCCGGGAGCGGGCCTGATGCAGGTGCTGCTCGCCAACCCGCGCGGCTTCTGCGCCGGCGTCGATCGCGCGATCGACATCGTCGAGCGGGCGCTCGAGCTCTTCGGCCCGCCGATCTACGTGCGGCACGAGGTGGTGCACAACCGCCACGTGGTCGAGCGGCTGCGCGCGCTCGGGGCGGTCTTCGTCGACGAGCTCACCGAGGTGCCCGCCGGCGGCACCGTGATCTTCTCGGCGCACGGGGTGTCGAGCGCCGTCGAGCAGGAGGCGCACGACCGCCGCCTCACGGTGTTCAACGCCACCTGCCCGCTGGTCACCAAGGTGCACATGGAGGTGCAGCGCTACGCGCGCGAGGGGCGCGACGTGATCCTCATCGGGCACGCCGGGCACCCGGAGGTCGAAGGCACCATGGGGCGGTTCGATGAGTCCTTCGGCGGACGCATCCATCTGGTGGAGGACCTCGCGGACGTCGCGGCACTCGGGGTGCGCGACCCGGCGAGCCTCGCGCTCGTCACCCAGACCACGCTCTCGGTGGACGACACCGCCGGGATCGTCGCGGCGCTGCGGCAGCGTTTCCCGGAGCTCGCCACGCCGCGCCACGAGGACATCTGCTACGCCACGCAGAACCGCCAGGACGCCGTGAAGAAGCTGCTGGAGCAGTGCGACGTGCTGCTGGTCGTCGGCTCGCGCACCAGCTCGAACTCCAACCGCTTGCGCGAGCTCGCCGACCGCGCCGGACTTCCCGGTTATCTCGTCGACGGCCCGGATGACCTGCGCGCCGAGTGGTTCGCGGGCAAGCGGGCCGTGGGTGTCACTGCGGGGGCCTCGGCTCCGGAGTTGCTCGTGCAGCAGGTGGTCGCGCGGCTGGCGCAGTGGGGCGGGGCGGCGCCGCACGAGGTGATCGGCCGCGAGGAGCGGGTGTTTTTCACACTGCCCCGGGAGCTGCGGCGCACCGACGCGCCGGAGCGCGGCGAGCCGCCCATGCGCTGAAGTCCCTCGGGGGCCTCAGCTGCGGCCTTCAGGCCGCGATTGCGCGTTCCCGGCGGACGGGCCGCGGAAACCGCCTCGCCTCCACGCGACACCTACTGGCTGGGTAACAACCACCAGCGAGACTTCCTATGCACGCGCGTCCTCAAAGCTTCATCCGGTCACTCATGATTCTCGGCGGTGCGTTGATGGCGGCCATCGTCGCGGCCTGTGGCGGCGGCTACGGCAGTGGCGGCGGCGGGAGTAGCGGCTCCGCGGGCACCTGCGGCGGCGTCTACGTGGCCTGTCCTCCCCCGACGGCCACCGTGACCGCTCCGGCGGCGAATGCGACCGTGAGCGGCACCGTGGCGCTCACGGCCACCGCGACCGCCGCAACCCAGTACAACCTTTCGATCACGAGCGTGGAGTTCCTGGTCGACGGGACTTCGGTCGGCACCGCGATGAGCTCGCCTTACACCGTCAACTGGGATAGCACCAAGGTCACCAACGGCAGCCACACGATCACGGCCAAAGCCACCGACAGCATGAACGACACCGGGACCTCGGCGCCGGTCATGGTGACTGTAACCGGCGGGATGGCGGCAATGTCGGCTGCGCAGATCTTTCCCGCGCCGAGCTCCAAGGCTTCGGGCGTGGCGCGCATCAGCGTCGACCCCTCGACCGGCGTCGTGGCCGGCACGGTCAGCTTGAGCGGCATGAGCGCGCGGACGGTCACCCTCAACCGGGGCTTTGCCGGCTCGACGGGTGAAGCGCTGGTCACGCTCAGCTCCCGCGCCGGCAGCGCGAGTGAGTTCGAGGTGCCCGCGAACGTGGCGCTGAGCGCCGAGCAGGTGAGCGCCTTCGCGCAGGGCGGGCTCTATGTGATCGCCACCTCGGCTGCCAACCCCAACGGCGAGATCCGTGGGCAGCTGGCTCCGGCTGGCGTGCAGGTGAGCTTCTCCGACCTGAGCGTCTCGCCCGAGGCCGAGGCGCTCGGCATGCAGGCCTCCGGGATCGCCGCGACGACGGTCGACCTGCACGCGGCGACACTCACCGTGCACGTCGATTCGGCGGGGGTCGAGGATGCGACGGCCGCGCGACTCTCGGGCACCTCCGGCGCGCCGCTCGCGGAGCTGGCCCGGAGCCCCACCGACATGGGCCACTTCTCGACCGAGCTCGCCCATGTCAGTGCCGCCGACGTCGAGAGCTTCGAGGCAGGCAAGTTGTCCGTGACGGTGGCCGCGGCGGCGGTACCCGCCGGTGCGATCGGCGGAGCGCTCCGCGGCAGCGACTGACCGACCGAAAACCCCTCGGGCCGGCCCGCATCTCGTATGCGCGGGCCGGCCTCTTTTTTCAGACGATCCGGTCCTGGTAGACCGACTTCTTCAGCCTCCAGCGCTTGTGCGACCAGGGCCAGTCGGGGGGCGCGGCACGGATCTGCTCCTCGACCAGGCGCGCGTAGCGCTCGGTCAGTGCCCCGGGCGGCAGCGACCGGCCGGCGGGGGCGAGCGGCAGGAATTCCATCTCGTAGTACCCCCGACTCCGGCGGCGCATGGCAATGAAGAACACCGGGAAGCGCGTGACGCGCGCGATCTCCTCCGGTCCCATGTAGAAGGCCGTGTCGCGGTTCAAGAAGCGCGTCCAGTACTTGCGCTCCGACTTGGTGGGCTCCTGGTCGGCGACCATGGCCACCGCGCGCACCACGGCCTGGCGCTTGAGGATGTCGGGCAGCAGCTGCTGCGCGGGCACGAGGCGGCTGCCGAAGCGGGTCCGGAGCTTGCCCATCTCGCGCTCCGCCCACGGATTGACGAGCGGCTTGTAGGCCGCATCCAGCGGGTAGCCGAGCTCGAGGGACAGTGCGAGCAGCATCCACTCCCAGTTGCACTGGTGGGCGGCGATCAAGAGCACCGACTGGCCCTGCGCGAGCAGCGCCTTCGGCTCCTCGAGGTTCACGATGTGTACCCGCCGCCGGATCTCCTCGGGCGACAGGGCTGCGCCCTTGACGAGCTCGGCCAGCATCTGCGCGAAGCCGAGGCAGTAGCGGCGGCGCACGTCGCGCAGCTGCTCCTCGGTGAACTCGGGGAAGGCCTTGGCGAGGCTCGCATGCACCATCTCGGCGCGGTAGGGGAAGACGCGATAGGCGAGCCAGCCGCCAAAGCCGGTGATGCCGTAGAGCGCCCCGAGCGGCACCCGTGCGAGCGCGCGCACCCACCAGGCCGGCCTTGCGGCCGGCCGCGGTGGCGATGCGGGGGAGACGGGTACCTGGGGCGCGACCTCAGCGGGCATGCGCCTCTAGGTTACCGGACTCTAGCTGACCGGACGCGGCCGGGTTGCGGGCTCCTCCGGCGGAGGCTGCGGGATCAGCACCCGCCCGAAGCGCGGAGCGAGCCAGCGCTCGACGTCGTCGATCAGCGTGAATGCTGCCGGAACGATCACCAGCGTGAGCGCGGTGGAGGTGATGAGGCCGCCGATCACGGCCACCGCCATCGGCGCACGGAACGCCTTGTCGCCCCCCAGTCCCAGGGCGACCGGCAGCATGCCGGCGACCATGGCGACCGTCGTCATGACGATCGGCCGGGCGCGCTTGTGGCCGGCCTCGATGATGGCGCTCAGCCGGTCCTTGCCGGCGCGCATTTCCTCGATCGCGAAGTCGACCAGCAGGATCGAGTTCTTGGCGACGATGCCCATCAGCATCAGGAAGCCGATCATCACGGCGAGCGATAGCGAGTTGCCGGTGATTGCCAGCGCCGCGACTGCGCCGCCGATCGACAGCGGCAGCGCCGACAGGATCGTGATCGGCTGCAGGACGCGCGCGAACAGCAGCACCAGCACTGCGAACACCATCAGCACGCCCGTGATCATGGCCAGCACGAAGTTGGCGAACAGCTCGTTCATGTACTTGGCGTCGCCCTGGTCGACCCGGTGCACGCCGCGCGGCAGGTGTGCGAGCGTCGGCAGCGCGCTGATCTTGCCCTGGGCGGTGCCGGTGGTGACTCCGTCGGCGAGGTCGGCTTCGATCATGAGCCGGCGGCTCTGGTTATAGCGCCGCACGCGCGTCGGCCCCTGGCCGAAGCTGATGTCGGCGACCGCCTTGAGCGGCACGGTGCTGCCGCTCGCCGTCGGCACCGGCAGGTTCTCGAGCGTCGTCAGGTTCTTGCGGCTCTCCTCGGTCAGGCTGACGCGGATCGGCACCTGGCGATCGGACAGGTTGAACTTGGCGCTGTTCTGGTCGAGATCGCCGAGGGTCGCGATGCGGATCGTATCGCTGATGCTCTCCACCGTGACGCCGAGCTGCGAGGCCAGATCGAGGTGCGGGCGCACCTCGATCTCCGGGCGCGGCAGGTCGTTGTCGATGCGCGCGTTGCGCACCACCGACAGCGTGCGCATCTCGTCGACCACCTTGCGTGCGGTCTGGTAGGTGAGCGCCGGATCATCGCCGGTGATGTAGAAGACGATGTCGCTGCCGCCGTTGCCGCGGAAGAAGTGCACCTGCACGTCGGGGATCGCCCGCAGGAGCTTCAGCACCCGGTCCTCGAACTCGCGCTGCGTCACGTGACGCTGCTTGGGGGGGACCAGCGCAACGTCGAGCTCGGCGGTGCGGACGCCCTCGTCGCCGTTGCCGACCAGCTCGACCACGTCTGCAACCTCGGGCTGGCGGGCGATGATGCGATAGGCCGCCGCGGAGGCCGCCGCGGTGTCCTCGAGCTGTACCCCCGGCGGCAGCTCGATCTGCAGCGCCGAGGAGCCGATATCGTCCTCCGGCACGAAGGACTTCGGGATCAGGGCCAGCCCGACGATCGAGAGGACGAAGAACGCGACGCCTGCCGCTACGGTCTTCCAACGGTGGAGCGCGCACCACTGCAGCGTGCGCAGGTACCAGATCATGATCGGGCCGTCGGTGTGGTGCGGCAGGCCGTCCGAGTGGAGGGTGTAGGCGGCGACGACCGGCGTGATGAGCCGCGCCACCAGCAGCGAGAAAAATACTGCCACCGCCACCGTCAGGCCGAACTGGATGAAGTACTGGCCGGTAATGCCGCCCATGAAGCTGACCGGCAGGAACACCGCGATGATGGTCGAGGAGGTGGCGACCACGGCCAGTCCGATCTGGTCGGCCGCATCCAGCGCCGCCTGGAAGCCGCTCTTGCCCATGCGCATGTGGCGCACGATGTTCTCGATCTCGACGATCGCATCGTCCACCAGCACGCCGGCGACCAGCGACAGCGCCAGCAGGCTCACGTTGTTCAAGGTGAAGCCCGCCCACTGCATGAACGCGAAGGTCGGAATCGCCGACAGCGGGATGGCGAGCGCCGAGATCAGCGTCGCGCGCATGTCACGCAGGAACAGCCACACCACCAGCACGGCGAGCAGCGATCCTTCGATGAAGGCGCTGAGCGCCGAATGGTA
>Ga0335083_10002339_pt1 | contig 25103 bp, 23 predicted proteins | sample Lox_Sample_42_FD_206716 | JGI IMG/M metagenome (GOLD analysis project Ga0335083, IMG submission 206716) | Soil microbial communities from Loxahatchee National Wildlife Refuge, Florida, United States - Lox_Sample_4.2 | ecosystem: Environmental > Terrestrial > Soil > Wetlands | place: USA...
AAGGAAAGCCAATAAGAGAGAACGATGTCTTGTATGTGGGCATGTCCACTGCGCAAGGTGGAGTTCGAACACGATTGAAACAATTCGGGGACGGCCTAGAAACGTATGGCATCCACAGTGGCGCGAAGCGCTTCTACCGTGAATATCAAAACAACCTGCCATTCAGCAGACTGAGAGATCAAAGCACGTTTTTCTATACGGCTCTCGCGATAAATTGCATCAGCGACAAGTCAATGCTGCAACCGGGCGATTTGCGGGAACTCGGTCACATTGTCTGTCTCGAGTACTATGCAATCGCACGTATCAAGCAGAAAACTGGTCGCACGCCGCCTCTAAATAAATTCGGGAAGCGACCCGACTAAACCACGCTGCTGGATGGCCGGGTCAAGCCCGGCCATGACGGCAGTTGGTTTTTACCGCAGTGTCAGTCGAATATTGCCGGGGTTGAGCGTGATTACGCCACCTTTGTCAGCATCGTGCGCGCGAGCATTTCGACGAAGGCGGAGCGCGTCAGGTTGCGGCGGCTAGCCTCCTCGTCCATCGCTGCCAGTACGCCGGAGTCGATCGACAGATTGGCCTTCACCGGCTTTCCCGTTTCGCGCACCAGCGGGACCGCGGCAAGTCCCGCGCCGTCTGCCAAGGCACGCTTCACCTCCGCGTCACGGCGCAGAGTTTCGAGCGAGCGCGGACGAGGAACCTTTGCACCGCTTTCCTCCGTGACCTCGGCCCAATCGCGCAATGCTTCTGCAGCATTGGCAATCGCCTCATCCATCGTCTTGCCCATGGCCGTGCATCCCGGAAGATCGGGAAATACGACGCCATAGGCTCCAACCTTGCCGTCAACCAAGGCAACATACCGCGCCATCTGTCTACCTGCTCTGTCTATCCGCTCTGTCTACCGTCTTGCTGCTCTAACTGTCCTACTGACTGCTCTAGCTCTCGGCCTCTACGACCACTTCACTCAAACCCAACCAGCGGTTCTTGCGATGCTTCGCGCCACGCCATTCGATAGCTCGCGATGCCGCGGAACCACGACGACACCCTTCTGGGCATGGCGATACACATCGTGACCGCCACCATGACGGGCCAGTTCCCAGCCCTCGCGCAGCAATCTGGACACGATCTTGTTGCGGTTCGTTTCCACGCGCGGGGCCTCTATGCGCCTATATAGGCGTATAAGACTGCGATGTCAAGATACGCCTATATAGGCGTATGACTACCGCAACGCCGCTTCGATGTTGCCGCCGTCGACGGTGATGACCGCGGCGGTCGTCTTGTTCGCCGTGGCGAGATAGACGAAGGCCTCGGCCACGTCGCGCGCGGTGACTTCGCGGCCCAGGAGATTGCCGCTCATGTAGTCGGCCTCGCTTAACCCCCGCGCCTTGGAACGCGCCGCCACCATCGCGTCGGTCAACAGGCCAGAGCGCACGCGGTCGGCGTTCACGGCATTGGCGCGGATGCCGTCGCGGCCGTGGTCGAGCGCGTATTGGCGCACCAGGAACAGGGTGGCGGCTTTGGGCAAGCCGTAGGGCCCGAAATCCTTGCCCGGATTGACCGCCTGCTTGCTGGTGTTGAAGAGCAGACACCCGCCGGTTTCTTGCGCGCACATGACATGCACGGCGGCCTGCGCCACGCTTTGATGGGCGAAAAAGTTGAGCTCGAAGGATTTGCGCAACAGCGCGTCGTCCACTTCGCCGATGCGCCCTTGCCAGGCGGCGCCGGCGTTGGAGACGACGATGTCGACGCCGCCGAACGCCTCCACCACCTTGTCGAAGGCGGCGCGCACACTTGCCGGATCGGTTACATCGCATTGGATCGCGAGCGCGTGCTTGTGCACGGCCTTAGCGGCAGCGACCGCGGCGTCGTGGTCGCGGTCGAGAATGGCGATCTCCGCGCCCTGCTCCGCGAAGGCTTTCGCCGTGGCCGCGCCGATGCCCGAGCCGCCGCCGGTGACGACGCAGACCTGCCGCGCCAGCAACTTCTCCGCCGCTTTGCCCAGCTTGGCCTGTTCCAGCGACCAGTATTCGACGTCGAACATGTCGGCTTCACCGATCGGCTTATAGGTGCCGATGGCTTCCGCGTCGGCGATGACTTCGATGGTGTTCTCCGCGATGTCGGCGGCGATGGCCGCGTCCTTGGCGCCGGCGCCAAGCCCGAACAGCCCCACGCCCGGCACCAGGATCACGCGCGGAAGCGGATCGAGCTCGGTCTTTTTCGGCTCCGCACGCGCATTGTTGCGGGCGAAATAATCGTGATAGTGCGCGACGAACCTGGCAACCGCGGCTTCAACGTCCTGCTTCCAGCCGTGAAGCTTGTGCGACTCAGGCGCCGGCACGATCAGCGGCCAGTTCTTGGTGCGGATGGTATGATCGGGCGTGACGACGCCTTGCGTCGCATAGCGCGCAAGCTCGGCGCCGTTCACATAGTCGAGGATCGCGGGCGAGGACCGGAAACACAGGATCTGCCGCTTCACCGTGCCGGCCGGCGCATCGCGCGACAACGCCACCGCGCCGCGCAGGATCGGCGCGATCTCGGCCACAGTGGCGAGGTGTTTCGGCAGTTCCGCCGCCGCGCGCGATTTGCGCCGGCGCGCCAGGCGCTCTTCCGCCATGCTCACGAATTCGATCATGCGCTCGTAAGCCTGTTTCGCCGTCTCGCCCACGGTGAAGATGCCGTGCTGAAGCAGCACCAGCCCTTCGACCTTCGGATTGCGGTCGAACACCTCGGCCACCGATTTCGCCAGCGCGAAGCCGGGGATGGTGTACGGCACATAGGCCACACGGTCGCCGAACACCGCGCGCGCCACCGCCTCGCCGTCCGGCTGATCGGTCAGCGCCAGCACCGCGGTGGAATGTGTGTGGTCGATGAATTTGTGCGGCAGGAAGGCGTGCAGCAAGGTCTCCACGCTGGGATTGGGCGCGGTGGAATCGAGCAAATTGATGCGCTGGAAATTGACCATGTCCTCGTCGCAGAGCCTGTCCAGCGCGCGAAGCCGGCGCAGCGGTGCCAAGCGCACCGCCGGCAAGCCCGCGGGCTCGATGGCGCCCATGTCCCAGCCCGAGCCCTTGACACAGATCACTTGCGTCTCGTCGCCGAGCGCATCGGGCATCGTCGTCTTGACGCTGGTGTTGCCGCCGCCATGCAGCACGAGCTTGGGATCGGAGCCCAGCAGCCGCGTGGTATAGGTGCGCAGCGCCAGGTCTTCGCCCACGCCTTTGGCGGCATAGCGCGCGGCGAACGCTGTCGCTTCGGCGTCGGACCAGCGGGATTTCATGGTTTCACAAACTCCAATTGTCATCCCCGGCAGACACCGGATTCTTTCCTACGGAGGCGACGCCCTCAAAACTACAGTGTCATTCCCGGCCGAACGAAGCCGAAGGCGAGTGAGGGGAAGGGAATCCAGGACGCGAACGCTCGCCGATTCATTGGATTCCCTTCCCCTCGCTGCGCTCGGCCGGGAATGACACTTTCCTTTTTTGGTTCATTTTGTCCACCAAATCCGTCTTCCCCCCGCGCGCGCAGTCGCGCGCCTCGCCGGGGATGACAATTTTATTGAGGGAACAGAGAGCGCAGGCCCACTTCGCTGGCCGCGCAAGTGCCCCGTTCGGTGATGAAGCCGGTGACCAGGCGCGCGGGCGTCACGTCGAAGCCGGGATTGGCGGCGGGGCTGCCGGGTGCGGCGATCTCGACCGTCGCCACCTCGCCCGACGGCATGCGGCCGGTCATCTTGAGCAGCTCGTCGGCCGAGCGTTCCTCGATCGGGATGTCGCGGCCGCTCTTGAGCGTCCAGTCGATGGTCGAAGACGGCAGCGCGACATGGAACGGCACGCCGTTGTCCTTGGCCGCCAGCGCCTTCAGATACGTGCCGATCTTGTTGGCGACGTCGCCGTTCGCCGCGACGCGGTCGGTGCCGACGATGCAGAGATCGACCTGGCCTTGCTGCATGTAGTGGCCGCCCGCATTGTCGGCGATGATGGTGTGCTTCACGCCATGCGCGCCGAGCTCGTAGGCGGTGAGCGAGGCGCCCTGGTTGCGCGGCCGCGTCTCGTCGACCCAGACATGCAGCGCGATGCCTTCGTCATGCGCCCGATAGATCGGCGCTAAGGCCGTGCCCCAATCGACGCAGGCGAGCCAGCCGGCGTTGCAATGGGTGAGCACATTGAGCGGCGCGCCGTTCTTCTTCGCCGCCGCCGCGTTCAGGATTTTCAAGCCATGCTCGCCGATGGCTTTGCAGGTGGCGACGTCTTCGTCGGCGATGGCCGCGGCTTCGGCCCAGGCGAGCGCCGCGCGTTCGGCGCGCGGCCGGTTGCGAAGCTTGTCGCGCATGCGCGTCAAGGCCCAGCGCAGGTTCACCGCCGTCGGCCGGGTGGCGAGCAGCACGTCGTGCGCGTGCTCGAGCGCCGTGTCGGACGCGTCCCCGCGCATGGCCAGCGCGATGCCGTACGCCGCCGTCGCCCCGATCAGCGGCGCGCCGCGCACGATCATCGCCCTGATGGCGTGCGCCGTATCGTCGAGCGTGCGCAAGGTGAGTGTCTCGAAACGATGCGGAAGCTTGGTCTGATCGATCACGCCGACCGCGCCCTCGCCTTCGGGCCAGATGGTGCGCCAGGACTTGCCGTGGATTTTCATAGTACGCTCGTCACTGCGGACCGGCTTCGAAGAAAGTTTAGCACGCGGAGGCGCGGAGCAGCGGAGGAGCAGTCATTCTTCGACAAGCCCGAGAAGCGGGGGCGGTTCCTCATAAGGAACTCGTCGAGCGGTGAAACGCTCCGCGTCTCCGCGTCTCCGCGTGAAACCCTTTTCAATGCCCCCCGAACTCCACCAGCGAGATCACCTCCTTGCCCAAGGCGCGGATTTTCGCGGCGCCGCCGAGGTCGGGGAGATCGATGACGAAGGAGCAGCCCACAACCTTCGCGCCGGCGCGCTCGAGCAGCTTGATCGCCGCGAAACAGGTGCCGCCGGTCGCGATCAGGTCGTCCACGATCACCACATGCTCGCCGCGTTTCACCGCGTCGACATGGATCTCGATCCGGTCGGTGCCGTATTCGAGGTCGTAATCCTCGCCCAGCACGGTGTGCGGCAGCTTGCCCTTCTTGCGCACCGGCACGAAGCCGGTGGAAAGCTGATGCGCCACCGCGCCGCCAAGGATGAATCCGCGCGCCTCGATGCCGGCGATCTTGTCGATGCGCACGCCGGCATAAGGCTGCACCATCGCGTCCACCGCGGCGCGGAAAGCGCGCGGGTGGCCGAGCAAGGTCGTCACGTCGCGGAACATGATCCCGGGCTTGGGATAGTCCGGGATGGTGCGGATGACGGATTTGAAGTCCATTCCTTAGCCCTCGTCATGGCCGGCCAGCGAGGCCGAAGGCCGATGCGCGAGCCGGCCATCTATCTATGCATGCGCGATCGTCTTGTGTTTCCACTGGATGGCCGGGTCAAGCCCGGCCATGACGATTTAGGGTTTGAGCACCCTCCCCGCCACCGCATCCAGCTTCGAGAACAGCGCGGGGTCGCGCTTGTCGGGCGCGGTGATGAAGGCGGTGTCGAGCACATTGTCGATGCCGGGCGAGGGCAGCCGCTCCGGCCCGAGCTTCGGCGCCACCGCCATCACCAGGCGGCGCGCGTTGTCGGCATTGGCGGTGAGCACCTTGATCACGGTCTCGACCGTGACGTGGTCGTGGTCGGGGTGCCAGCAATCGTAATCGGTCACCATCGCGACGATGGCGTAAGGCAGCTCCGCCTCGCGCGCGAGCTTGGCCTCGGGCATCGCGGTCATGCCGATCACGGAACAGCCCCAGCTGCGATAGAGATTGCTTTCGGCGAGCGAGGAGAATTGCGGCCCTTCCATCGCCAGATAGGTGCCGCCCACCGCATGCTTGACGCCGATCACGCGTGCGGCTTCGACGAGCGCCGCAGTAAGTTTCGGACACACCGGATGCGCCATGGAGACATGGGCTACGAAGCCGGGGCCGAAGAAGCTTTTTTCGCGGCTGTGGGTGCGGTCGATAAACTGATCGGCGATGACGAAGGTGCCCGGCGGCAGCTCTTCCTTCAGCGAGCCGCAGGCCGAGACCGAGATCACGTCGGTCGCGCCCGCGCGCTTCAAGGCGTCGATATTGGCGCGGTAATTGATCGAAGTCGGCGACTGAATGTGCCCGCGGCCGTGACGCGGCAGGAATACGAGGTCGACGCCCTTGAAGGTGCCGAACAAGAGCGCGTCCGACGGTTCGCCCCAGGGACTCGTCACGCGCTGCCAGCGCGCGTTCTCGAGCCCTGCGATGTCGTAGACGCCGCTGCCGCCGATGATGCCGAGGACGGTTTTGGTCATGGCGGTGCTTTTAGCAGGTCTGACCAAACAACCAAGATTGTCATCCCGGACGAGCGAAGCGAGAGCCGGGACCCAGGTGGTGAGACCCGGTGTGATCTATCCACCTGGGTCCCCTTCCCTCGCGCGCAAGTGCGCGCTCGCCGGGGATGACAATTAGTGCTTGTCCCGCCACACCCGGCGATAGGAGAGATAGAGCAGGCCCGACAGCACCAACAGGAAGATCACCACCTCGAAACCCTCGCGCTTGCGCTCTTCCATCTTGGGCTCGCCCGCCCAGGCGAGGAAGGTGGCGACGTCCTTGGCTTCCTGGTCGATGGTCGCCTTGGTGCCGTCGGAATAGGTCACCGCGCCGTCGGTCAAGGGCGGCGGCATGGAGATGTTCCGCCCCGGGAAGTACGGGTTGTAGTACTTGCCGTCCATCACCTTGAAGCCCGGCGGCGGCTTCTGGCCGAAGCCGGTGAGGATCGAATAGACGTAATCCGCGCCGCCTTCGCGCGCCTTCTCGATCACCGAGAGATCCGGCGGCGCCGCGCCGCCATTGGCCGCGCGCGCGGCCTGAACGTTCGGAAACGGCGCCGGCATGTGGTCGGCGGGAATGCCGGGCCGGGTCAGGCGCTCGCCGCTGGAATTGTATTCTTCGCCCTTATCGTTGGGCTCGGCCGGGATCTTCGCCGCCGCGGCCAGCGCCTTGACTTGCGCATCGCTGAAGCCGGGACCGCCGTCTTCGCCCAGGCTGTGGAAGGTGACGCGGTTCAGGCTGTGGCAGGCGGAGCAGACCTCCTTGTAGACCTGATAGCCGCGCTGCAGCGCCGCGCGGTCGTAGAGTCCGAAATAGGGCTCCTGAAAGCTCAGATTCGCGTCGCGGGGCGGCAGCGGCTCGGAAGTGTCGGTCTGCGCGGCCGCGAGCGCGGGCGCCATCAGCGCGGCGGCGAAGGCAAGCGGGAGAACGATGCGCATGGTCTTTCTCCTCACTCTGCGGCCTGGGGCTTGGCGGTTCCGAGGACGGCCTCGGCGATGCTCTTGGGCTGTTCCAGCGGCGTCTCGAACAGAGGCAGGAACGGCAACACGATCCAGAAGAAGAAGAAATAATAGCCGGTGCCGATGCGCGCGGGCCACAGCAGCGGCACGTCGAAGCCGCCCAGGTGCCACACCGCCTGCGGCTCCTTCGAGCCCAGATAGCCGAGCAGGATGCAGTCGGCGACGAACAGCCAGAAAAACTGCTTCATCATGGGCCGAAAGCGCATGGAACGCACGCGGCTGGTATCGAGCCAGGGCACGAACACCAGTGTGAGCAAGGCGCCGAACAGCACCAGCACGCCGACGAGCTTCTGCGGGATGGAGCGCAGCATCGCGTAGAACGGCAGCAGATACCATTCCGGCACGATATGCGCCGGCGTCACCAGCGGATTGGCGGGCGTGTAATTGTCCGGATTGCCGACGAAGTCGGGGTGGAAGAACACAAGGATGGAAAACAGGATCACGAACAGGCAGAGATAAAACGCATCCTTCACCGTGTAATAGGGATGGAACGGCACGGTGTCCTGCGGCCCCTTCACGTCGATGCCGAGCGGGTTGTTGTTGCCCGGGATGTGCAGCGCCCAGATATGCAGCCCGACCAGTCCCGCGATCACGAACGGCAGCAGGTAGTGCAGCGAGAAGAAGCGGTTGAGGGTCGCGTCGCCGACGGCGAAATCGCCCCACAGCCACTGCGCGATCACGGTGCCGACGCCGGGCGCGTTGCCTTGTCCGACATGCGGGATGATCTGGTCGAGCGAGGTGAACAGATTGGTGATCACCGTGGCGGCCCAGAACGACATCTGGCCCCACGGCAGGACGTAGCCCAGGAACGCCGTCGCCACCATCACCACATAGATGATCACCCCCAGGATCCAGAGGATCTCGCGCGGCGCCTTGGACGAGCCGTAATAGAGCCCGCGGAACATATGGATATAGACCGCGAGGAAGAACATCGAGGCGCCGTTGGCGTGCACGTAGCGCAGGAGCCAGCCGTAGTTCACGTCGCGCATGATGTTCTCGACGCTGTCGAAGGCGACGCTGGAGGTGCCGCCGTTGGTCAGCGCGGCGCTCGGCAGATAGTGCATCGCCAGCACGATGCCGGTGACGATCTGCACGCCGAGACAGAAGGTGAGAATGCCGCCGAAGGTGTACCAGACGTTCAGATTGCGCGGCGTCGGGAAGCTGGTCATCGTGTCGTGCGCCAGCCGAAGGATCGGCAGGCGCGAATCGAGCCAGCGCGTAAGACCGTTTCCGGGCTTGTAGGTCGAGTTTGCAGCGGACATGGTTTCGCTCCTCAACCGATCTTGATCTTGGTGGGGCCGGTGAACGCATAAGGCGGCACGGCCATGTTCTCCGGCGCAGGGCCCCTTCGGATGCGGCCCGCGGTGTCGTATTGCGAGCCGTGGCAGGGACACAGATAGCCGCCCCAGTCGCCCAGCTTGTCGAGCGGGATGCAGCCCAGATGGGTGCAGATGCCGATGATGACGAGCCACTCGGGCTTCTCGACGCGGTTCTTGTCGGTGGCCGGAGCGTCTTCCGGCAGGTTGAGATTGCGCGCCAGCTTGTCGGGCAAGTCGCTCAGCGGCGTATCGACCGATTCCGCGATCTCCTTCTTGGTGCGGCGTCGCACGAAGACCGGCTTGCTGCGCCACATGAAGACGGCCTGCTGGCCTTCCTGGATCGCCGAGATGTCGACGTCGACCGAGGACAGCGCCAGGACCGACGACGAAGGATTCATCTGGTCGATCAGCGGCCAGGCGGCGAAGGCTGCGCCGATCGCGGCAACGCTCCCCGAAGCTATGTAGATGAAATCGCGTCGCGTCGGTTCGTCCGTCGTCGTCGTGGCCACTTTTCTCACCTATGCTTGGGGAGGCGGGACGGATCGCGGCCAACGCCTTCCCCTTGGAGCGCGACCCGAAATTCGGCGGTAAAATAGAGAGTCGCTTATTGAGGGTCTTGCGGCACGATGCCGCAGAAATCCCAGCGATTCTGCGGGTTCGCGCGTTGCTGCTCGGATGCTCCGCGCCCACGCTCCCTGGACACTCGTCATCGCCCGCTTCATGCGGGCGACCCATTTTTCTTCCGTCAAATTGGTTCGCCCGGACCCTTCCGGGCCGGGCGATGACGATTTCTATTTCTTGTAGACCTTGCCCCCCTTCATCACGAAGCGCACGCGCTGAAGCTCGGTGATGTCGGCCAGCGGATCGCCCGCCACCGCGACGATATCGGCATAGCGGCCGGGCGCCACCGCGCCGATGTCCTTCGAATCGCCGATGAGGTCGGCCGCGTTGTGCGTCGCCGCCCAGATGGCATCGATCGGCGTCATGCCGGCATCCACCATCAGCGCGAATTCCTTCGCATTGGTGCCGTGCGGCGCCAGCCCCTGATCGGTGCCGAAGGCGATCTTCACGCCCGCGCGATAAGCGGCGCCGAGATTCGCGCGGATGCGCGGCGCCACCGCCAGCGCCTTGGCCGCGGACGACGGATTGAGCTGCTCGGGATGGGCCTTGGCGATGTCGACCACGGTCTGCGCCACCAGCATCGTGGGCACGAGATAGGTGCCGTGCTGCTTCATCAGCTTGTAGGATTGCGCATCGGCGAAGGAGCCGTGCTCGATCGAGTCGACGCCCAGCATCACGGTGTGGTCGATCGCCTGCTTGCCATGCGCGTGGGCCGCGACCTTCAACCCCAGTGAATGCGCGGTGTCGATGACGGCGCGGATCTCGTCATCCGTCATCAGCTGCTGGTTGGGATCGTCGTTGATCGAGAGCACGCCGCCGCTGGGCATGATCTTGATCAGATCGACGCCCATCTGCTTGAGCTTGCGCACCGCATGGCGCGCCTGATCGGGTCCGTCGACGATCCACTCGCCCCAGCCGTCGCGATGCAGCGCGGGATCGAAACCGTTGGAGCGGTCGTTGTGTCCCCCGGTCGGCCCCAGCGGCGGTCCGGCCACGAACATCCGCGGGCCCACGATCTCGCCCTTGGCGATGGCCTTCTTGAGCGCGATCACGACATGCGGGTCGGCGCCGACGTCGCGGATGGTCGTGAAACCCGCCAGCAGCGTCTTCTCGGCATTGCCGACCGAAACGAAGGCGTCGTCGTAGGAGGTTTCCGTCACCGCTTCGGCCACCGGATTGCCGCCGTCGAAATGCGAAGTGATGTGGTCGTGGCAGTCGATCAGTCCGGGCAGCACGGTCGCGTTCGAAAGATCGATGATCTCGGCATCCGCTGGATTCACGAAGCCCGGCTGCACGCCGGCGATGCGGTCGTCATGGATCACGATCGAGACCTGTGCCCGTTCGGTCTTGCTGACGCCGTCGATCAGATGCCCGGCATGGATGACGATGTCGCCGGCGAGCGCGGGGCCCGCGCCGATGCCGATCGCACCGGCGAGCAGAATGGTCGAAAATTTCATGGTACCCCCGAAAAAAACAGACGCGCAGCTTAGACTTAGCACTCCAAGACGGAAAGATGGCCCTGAGCGGCGTAGTCCAGCAGCCCGCTATCGCGCGTCATCACCGTGTATCCGTAGGCGCGTGCGGTAGCCGCGATGATTCGGTCAGCGGGGTCGTCGCTGAGGACGCCTGGAAGAAAGGACGATTCCAGCAACACCTGGGCGGTCAGCCCGGCGAGCATCGTGTCGGGTGTGCCCATCAAAATCTCGAACCACCGCTGCGGAGAATACGCGGATTTGAACCGTCCTTTCTTGGCCGAGACACCGATCTCCCAAGCGGTGATCGGCGATACATAGACGGGTAGCTGGGCATTGCGCGATTTCGTGAGCGCTTGCTCTGCGATCCGCGACATCTCGTCTGCAACTATCCAGAGCGCGGCGCAGGTATCCAGCAGCAGAGGTCGTTTCATTTCTTGCCGCGGCCGCTTTCATACAAATCGAACTTCCGCGCCAGGCTGGCTTCCCATTGCGTCAACTCTTCAATATCGAGCGCTGGTTTCGTCCAATCCCATTTGGGATCCATCCAGAATGTGCCTTTCATGCAGCCGATCAAAGGGTGGCGCCCGCGCTTCTTCTCGGGTTCCGCTTCTTGGAAGTCGCGCGCTGATTCGGACATTCCTGACGCACCGGCATTGATCATATCGGCCGTGCGATCGAGATTGTCATCCATCTCTGCAAGTTCTTGATCGCTCATCGACGGCTGCGTGAGGTCCCAGGACGGGTCGATCCAGAACGTGCCTTTCATTGCTCCCAACGCCGGATGGCGGGTCTGTCGTGCTTCGCCGGCCGGTTCCGGCGGCGCAAATTCGACCGAATCCTCCGCCAATCCGCGCGCTCGTTTGCGGCGGAAGATCAGCTTGCGGCCGGGGATGTCGACCTGTGCGGTCTCGAACCCGGCATCGAGCCAGATCTTGGTCATCACGTTGTTCGTAGGGTTGTTGCTCCACCAGGCGCGGGAGTGCTGTGCTTTCGGAGGCAGCTGGGTACCCGTGACTGCCTCGATCTCGGAGAAAGTCATGGGGATCCGGTCGCCGGTCTGGCGGCGCAGATAGGTGCCCAAGCCATCATACTTGCTTACCATCGGTAAGTGTATACACACACTGTGTTCTGGCGTCAAATTGCAGGTCAAACTTATGCGCCTTGCGCTCTACCAGCCCGACATCGCCCAGAATGCCGCCAGCCTGATCCGGCTTGGGGCCTGCCTGGGCGTGGCGGTCGACATCATCGAGCCTTGCGGTTTCGTGTTCTCCGACAAAGGATTTAGGCGTGCGGGCATGGACTATATGGAGCTGGCCACGGTGGCGCGGCACGGATCATGGGCCCGTTTCCAGGCGCCGGCGCGCCTGATCCTGCTGACCACCAAGGCCGAGATGCGCTATTGCGATTTCTCATTCGCGGCGGACGATACGATCCTGGTCGGCCGCGAAAGCGCCGGCGTTCCCGAAGAGGTCCACCGGACCGCGGATGCACGGCTCCTGATCCCGATGCGGCCGGGCTTGCGATCGATCAATGTGGCGCAGGCGGCGGCGATGGTACTGGGCGAGGCGCTGAGACAGACGAACGGATTTCCTCGATGAGCACCGACGATCAGAAAGCACGCGCCAAGGCCTGGTTCGAGGAATTGCGCGACCGCATCTGCGCCGCCTTCGAGGCGCTGGAAGATGCGCATGCGGGGCAGATGAAAGACCGCGCCGCCGGCCGCTTCGCGCGCAAGGCCTGGCAGCGGCCGCCGGAAAACGGCAGCGATGCCGGCGGCGGCACGATGGCGATCATGCGCGGTCGCGTGTTCGAGAAAGTGGGCGTCAATGTCTCGACGGTCTTTGGGACATTCTCTCCCGAATTTGCGAAAAGCGTTCCCGGCGCGGACAAGGATCCGCGCTTCTGGGCCAGCGGCATCTCGCTTGTGGCTCATATGCAGAACCCGCACGTCCCGGCGGTGCACATGAACACACGGCATATCGTCACGACGCAGGGCTGGTTCGGCGGCGGCGCCGACCTGACGCCCATGTTCCCCGACGACAAGGACGCCGTCGATTTTCATGCCGCTATGCAGAAGGCATGCGACGCGCACAACCCCGACTACTACCCGCGCTTCAAGCAGTGGTGCGACGAATATTTCTACTTGCCGCACCGCAGCGAAGCCCGAGGCGCGGGCGGAATCTTCTACGATCAGCTCAATTCGGGCGATTGGGACAAAGATTTTGCCTTTACCCGCGACGTGGGGCTGGCATTTCTCGCCATCTACCCCCAAATCGTGAAAAGGCGGATGGAGCGGCCCTGGAGCGGGGCAGACCGCGACCATCAGCTCGTGCGCCGGGGACGATATGTGGAGTTCAACCTGCTTTACGACCGCGGCACGCAGTTCGGATTGAAAACCGGGGGCAACACGGAGGCCATCCTGATGTCGCTGCCGCCGGAAGCCCGCTGGCCCTGACCGCCAGATCTGCGAGGAGACGCCTTGGTTCTGTCCATCGATCACGGCGCCTTTTTCGCCCTTCTCCAGGTCATCCTCATCGACATCGTGATGGCCGGCGACAACGCCGTCGTTATCGGCATGGCGGCAGCGCGGCTGCCCAAGTCGCTCCGGCACAAGGTCATCTTCTGGGGACTGGCGGCGGCGGTCGTGCTGCGCGTGTTCCTGGCCACCGTGACGGTGGAGCTGTTCACCTACATTCCGTTGCGCGTGGTCGGCGGCATACTTTTGTTATGGGTGGCGTGGCGACTCTATCGCGACATCAGCCAGAGCGGCGTGTTGGAGCGCGATCACGACGTCGAGCGGCAATGCGAGCACAAGGTCGCCGTTCTCGGCGGCGGCGAGATCGTCATGCGCCGCGCCGTCGCGCAGATCACCATCGCCGACATCTCCATGTCGCTCGACAATGTGCTCGCGGTGGCGGGCGTCTCGATCCACCACGTGTGGGTACTCGCGGTCGGGCTGATGCTTTCGATCGGATTGATGGGCGTTGCGGCCAATCTTGTCGCCAAGCTGCTCAATCGGCATCCCTGGATCAGCTATGCCGGCGTCTTCATCGTGCTCTATGTCGCACTGGCGATGATCTATCACGGCGGAATGATGATGGCGGCGCAGTAGCGCGCTCTTTCCTGCACTCACTTGATCGTCATCGCCCGCTTAATGCGGGCGACCCAATTTCTTCGAAAACAAAATGGGTCGCCCGGACAGTCCGTAGCAACAGCGTGCGGACGGGCGATGACAGTAATACCAACCGTCTCAATCACAGACTCATTTCGTCATGGCCGCCCTTGAGGCGGCCATCCAGCAAGTCACGAATTTTCAAAGGAATCTGGATGGCCGGGTCAAGCCCGGCCATGACGAAAAAAGGTCAGAAACAATGCTCCTCGGTATAAGTGTCGGTGTCACCCCAACCGCAGCAACACCGCGGTGGCGTCGTCGCTGGTCTTGAAGCGCGGGAATTTGCAGCCCTCGCGATCCTCGTGCTCGATCGAGCGCAGTTCGATACCGAGCGCTTCAAGCCCTTTGTTTCGCGCCGCTTCGACGAGGCCATGCGCATCGTAGGCGCCGTAGTCGCAGGCGAGCGCCAGGAATCCGTCGCTGGCAAGCAGCACCAGCGTGCCCGGCGCGGCGGCGATCTGTGCGCTGCGCACATGCTCCGCCGCCTTGGGGTCCGGCCCGAACAGCCAGCCGCCCTTGTCCGTATTCACGGTGTCGCGCGCGGCGCGCAGCGCGGAAAGAAATTCCGGCCGGCTGGCCCGTGCGGCGGGAGCCACTCCCTTGGCTTCCGCCAGAATCCGCACGCGGCGCGCTTCGGCGGCCCGCTTGTCGAAGGCATCGCCGACGATCTGCGTGGTTCCAACGGGAAGCTTCACAAGCGCGGCGCAATCTCCGAGCCACAGCGCCTCGAAGTCATCCTTGTTCGCAAACACGAACATCATCGAGGCATAGGGATTTTCATGATTGTGCCGGGGCGGGCGTCTGCGCAATCCTGCGAACGAGCGCTGCGCGTCGCTCAGCGCCGATTTGAGTGCGTCGCGCGGCGGCGCTCCCTCCTGTACATGCGCCATCAGGCGCCGCGCGGCGAAGTGCGACAGCCACGCCGCATCGCTGTCGCCGGGGAGCAGCGGCTCGCCCAAGTTGGTGGCGCCGTCGAGCACGACCGCCGCCGTGTTGGTCTGGCCCCAGGCGTCGTCGTTCGGTTTGGCGGGATCGCCGGGCAGCGACAGCGCGTCGAGAAAGGTGAATTCCATCCGCTACACCAGCGCCTGCACCACGGCCTTGAGCCGTTCGGCGAGCGAGAATTCGTCGTCGGTGAAATCGCTCTCGATCCACCAGTCCTCGACTTCGGCGAGCACGCGGCCGACCAGCGGCCCTTCCGGCACGCCGGCGTTCTTCACGTTCTCGCCGCTCAGCGGGAAACGCGGACGCTGCCAGGCATCGGCCATGGCGAGCAGCGCGCGCCACTGGATGGCATTCGACTCCTTCGGGTCCTCGGCCCATTTGAGGAACACCCGGTCCTTGAAGCGCTGTGGGCCGAGGCGATAGAGCAGCCGGCGCACCTCCTTGATGGCGAGATAAGAGACGATGCGCTCCTGTGCGTTGGCGAGATCGCTCAGCCGGTCCATCTGCGCATTCGAAAGCTTGAGGCGCGCGCGCGCTTCCGTCGGCGGCGCGAGCGCCGCCAGCCGGAGCAGCGCATCGGGCTCGAAGAAATTGTCCTGATCGATGGCGACGAGCCTTTCCAGCCGATCGAGTCGCAAGGTTCCCGGAAGCAGTTCGGCCAGGATTCCTGTGGCTGCCATCACGCGCAGCACCGGCATCGGATCGGCTGCCTGCAGCAGGCGCAGCAGTTCCTTCTGGACGCGTTCACCGGATAGCTTTTGCAGCGATGCCCTTTGTGCTTGGGCCGCGCGCAGCGCGTCCGCGTCCATCTCGCCCCTGCCATACCAGGCGTGGCAGCGGAACAGCCGCAGGATGCGCAGATTGTCTTCCGCGATGCGCTGCGACGCATCGCCGACGAAGCGCACACGGCCGGCGTTGAGATCCTCGACTCCGCCGAAATAGTCGAATACCTCGCCATCGGCGCCGGCATAAAGTGCGTTGATGGTGAAGTCGCGTCGGCCCGCATCCTCTTTCCAATCGCGGCTATAAGCGACGACGGCATGGCGGCCGTCTGTCTCGACGTCGCGGCGCAAGGTGGTGATCTCGAACGGCTTGCCGCCCGAGACCGCGGTGATCGTGCCGTGCTCGATCCCGGTCGGGACGGCCTTAAGCCCCGCATCGGTCAGACGCTTCGATACGTCCTCGGGCAAAAGTCGCGTCGCGATGTCGATGTCGCCGACTTCGCGTCCGAGCAGCGAATCGCGCACCACGCCGCCCACGAAGCGCGCGTTCTCCGCGCCCAGCGCCGCGAACACCGCCTTTGTTTCGGGCGCAGTCATCCAAGGATGGCGTGCGGGATCGAGCTTCATGCCGCGTTCCACCGCTCCGCGAAATTGACCAGCATCGCCGCCGTCGCGCCCCAGATCGTGTGCCCATTGTAGCGGAAGACGTAATAACTGCGCATCCGTCCGCGCCATTCCATGCGATTTTTCTCGCGGCTCGCGGGATCGAGGAGGAAGGCCAGCGGGACTTCGAATATCTCCGCGACCTCGTTGGTGTCGGGCACCAGCGCGAAGCCTTCGCGCAACACGCCCACGACGGGCAGAATCGCGAAGCCGGTTCCGGTCTCGTACGGATCGAGAAATCCCACGACCGAAACGAACTCCGGATCGATGCCGATTTCCTCCTGTGTCTCGCGCAAGGCGGTGCGCACCAGCGACTCGTCGTCCGGATGCGTGCGCCCGCCGGGAAAGCTCACCTGGCCGGCATGGCGCGCCAGCGAAGGACTGCGCTCGGTGAAGAGCACGGCAGGCACTGCGCGCTGCACGATCGGCACCAGCACCGCCGCAGGGGTCAGCACAGCGGGACGGGGCGGACGATGTTCGGGATCGAGGTCGTAATCGCTGCGGCGCGGCTCCAGCGGCAGGGATGGCGCTTCGGACAACAGTTTGTCGCGCAGGCGATCGAGCGACAGACTCATGCGCGGCCGATGGGAAAGAACTCGCCGCCACTCCATACGCCGAAGCGATCGCCGTCCCGCACGGCGAGATTGGCAAGCTCGTAATAGACCGGGCGCGCGATCTTGGCTTCGAGGCCGCCGCGCACGTGAACATAAGGCGCGGGTTCTTCCGTAACCGGATCGATTTCGACGCGGATCGGATGCCCTGCGCCCGCGAGCGCCTGATCCCCGACATTGGTGGTGAACGTCAAAAGTTGCTCTCTGCCCTCGCCCTGCACGTCGACCAGCACGGCCAGGAACGGCGCATCCTCGACCTTGATGCGCATCTTTTCCGCCGGCGTTACCAGCACGTAATCGTTGCCATCCTTGCGCAAGATAGTGGAAAAAAGCCGCACCAGTTCCTTGCGGCCGATCGGCGTGCCCTGATGGAACCAGGTGCCGTCGCGCGCGATGCGGATGTCGATATCGCCGCAATGGGCGGGGTTCCAGCGCTCCACCGGCGGCAGCATGCGTCCCTTCGCCGCCTCGCGCTGCAACTCGGCAAGGCCGATGGGAAGTTCGCCCGTCATTTCCGCGTGTTCGCCTTGTTGCCGCCCGCTTTCTCGGGCTACACAGGATAGGCGCTCGCTCGCTTTGCCCGCAACCGGAACCGCCGCATGAACGACACCGCCACCCTCGATCAGGAGGCCACGCGCCAGGCCGTGGCGATGGCCGAACGCGCGGCCTCGACCTTGGGCCGCGTCCGCGCGGCGGTCGGCAAGGTCATCTTCGGCCAGGACCAGGTGGTCGAGCAGACACTGGTGACTTTGCTGGCCGGCGGGCACGGACTTCTCATCGGCGTGCCGGGCCTTGCGAAGACGCGGCTGGTGGAGACGCTGGGCATCGTGCTGGGACTCGACTGGAAGCGCATCCAGTTCACGCCCGACCTCATGCCGGCCGACATCATCGGCTCCGAAGTGCTGGAAGAAGACGGCGGCAAGCGCTCGTTCCGCTTCATCAAGGGACCTGTGTTCACCCAGCTCTTGATGGCGGACGAGATCAACCGCGCCAGCCCGCGCACGCAATCGGCGCTGCTGCAATCGATGCAGGAGCGGCAGGTGACGGTGGCGGGACAGCGCTACGACCTGCCGCAGCCCTTCCATGTGCTCGCGACGCAGAACCCCCTGGAGCAGGAAGGCACCTATCCCTTGCCCGAAGCGCAGCTCGACCGTTTCCTGTTGCAGATCGACGTCGGCTATCCCGACCGCGAGGCCGAGAAGCGCATGCTGATCGCCACCACCACCGGCAGCGAGACACCGGCGGAGCGCGTCTGCGGTCCCGTCGAATTGATGGAAGCGCAGCGCATCGTCCGCCACATCCCCGTGGGCGAGAAGGTGGTGGACGCAATCCTTCGCCTCGTTCGCACCGCGCGTCCGGACTCCGACGGACCGCGCGACGTTCGCGACGCCATCGCCTGGGCTCCGGGACCGCGCGCGAGCCAAGCCTTCATGCTGGCGGTGCGGGCGCGCGCGCTGATCGAAGGCAGGCTCGCGCCGTCGACCGACGACGTGGTTGCGCTGGCGCAGCCGGTGCTGCGCCACCGCATGGCGCTTTCCTTCTCCGCGCGCGCGGAGGGCATGACCATCGCGGGCGTGATCGACCGCCTGTGCCGGGACCTTCTTTGACCGAAACGCGCATCGTCTTGCAGGAAGAGGCGGAGGCGCTGGCGGCAGTGCTGCCGCCGCTGCTGGTCGAAGCGGAAAGGCTCGCCAGTGCCGTCAGTCTCGGCATCCACGGCCGGCGCAAGGCGGGGATGGGCGAAAGCTTCTGGCAGTTCCGCCGTTTCCGCGCCGAAGATCCATCCAGCGCGGTCGACTGGCGCCAATCGGCGAAGTCGCAGCATCTTTTCGTGCGCGAGCGCGAATGGGAAGTGGCGCAGTCGGTGTGGTTCTGGCGCGACGGCTCGGCGGGCATGAACTTCGCCTCCGGACAAGTGAGCAAGCGCGACCGTGCCAGCCTGCTCGCGCTGGCCCTCGCGGCGGCGCTGGTCCGGGGCGGCGAGCGCGTGGCGCTGCTGGGCGAAGACGATCCTCCCGCCAGTTCGCGCGCCACATTGCGCCGCATGGCGGCGGCGCTCAGCCAACGCGCGCGGACTTCGGCGCTGCCGCCCGAACTTCACATGGCGCGCAATGCGCAAGTCGTCTGGCTGAGCGATTTCCTGGGCCCCATTGCCGAGCTCGAAACGGCGCTGCGGCGTTTCACCGAGGCGCGGGCGGGCGGCTTCCTCGTGCACATCATCGATCCGGCGGAAGAGGATTTTCCCTATCAGGGCCGTACGCGCTTCGAAGCGCCGGACGAGGATCTGCGCGAGACTTTGGGCCGCGCCGAAACCGTCGCCGAGGCTTACCGCGCGCGCTTCAAGGCGCATACGCAAGCGCTGGCATCGCTCGCAGGCAAGCTCGGCTGGAGTTATCTCTCGCACCGCACCGACAAACCGCCGCAGACCGCGCTCGTCGCGCTCTATGCCGAGATGAGCGGAGGAAAGGCGTGAACTCCTCTCGCCTGCACTTATCTCAGGACGTCATCGCCCGCTTCATGCGGGCGACCCAATTCACTTCAAGCAAGAAAAATGGGCCGCCCGGACGCTTCGCGCCGGGCAATGACGGATCTTTTGTTGGAGAGGACATGGCATGACCATCCTCTCGCAACTTTCCTTCGGTGCGCCGTGGATCCTGATCGCGCTCGCCGTGCTGCCGGTGATCTGGTTCCTGCTGCGCGTCACGCCGCCCTCGCCGCGGCGCATCGTGTTTCCGCCGCTGCGGCTGCTGCTCGGACTCAAGGACAGCGAGGAAACACCGGCGCACACGCCGCTTTGGCTGCTACTGCTGAGATTGCTCGCGGCGGCCGCGATCATCGTGGCATTGGCCGAACCCTTGCTCGGAGAATCCTCCATGGTCGAAGGCCGTGGACCCGTCGTGCTGTTCGTCGACAATGGCTGGACCGCGGCGCATGGCTGGCAGAAGACGAGCGCGTTCATCGCCGACGTTCTGCGCAGCGCTGCCCATGACGGACGCGGCGTGGCCATCGTGACCACGGCCGACATTCCCGATGCAAGCCTGCTCGACGCCGGATCGGCACAACGCCGCGCGGATTCGCTGGCGCCGCGTCCTTGGGCCGGCGATCGCGCGCGCGCTGTCGCAGCTCTCGCCAAGGCGAAGATCTCCGCAGCACAGATCCTGTGGCTCAGCGACGGCGTCGATGACGGCCATGCGCAGGACGTGGCGGATGCGCTCGGGCGTCTCGGAAGTCTGAAGGTGTTTTCGACGGCGGCAGGACCGCTTGCCCTGCTGCCGCCGCAGCAATCCGCCGACGCCGTCTCCTTCCGTGTCGTGCGCGCCGACAGAGACGGGCGCCGCTCGGGCACGGTCCAGGCCGAAGGCCCGCGCGGGGAGATTTTGGGCAGCACGAATTTCAGCTTCGACCGTGGTGCCAACGCCGCCGACGCCAGGCTCGTTCTGCCGCTGCAGATGCGCAACGAGACGGCGCGCTATGCCATCGTCAATGAGGCCTCGGCCGGCGCGGTGCAGTTGCTCGATGCGGGCGGACCCCGGCGCGCGGTCGGCGTCGCGTCGGCCAACAACAACGAGGGCGAACAGCCGCTGCTCTCCGACACTTATTATCTCGAGCGCGCGCTGGCACCCTATGCCGATCTGCACAAGGGCAGCATCTCCTCGCTGCTGACGCAGCATGTCGGCGTGCTGGTGCTGGCGGACATCGGCAAGATCGGAGATGTCGGCGCTGTCGCAAAGTTCGTCGACGACGGCGGGCTGCTGATCCGCTTCGCCGGCGAGCGATTGACCGGCGACGTCGACGAGCTGATGCCGGTGAAGCTGCGCGTCGGCGGGCGTTATCTGGGCGGCGCGCTTGCCTGGGCGAAGCCGCAGCATCTGGCTGCCTTTGGCGAAAACAGCCCCTTCGGCGGACTTGAGGTACCCGGCGACGTCACCGTGTCGCGCCAAATCCTTGCCGAGCCGTCGATCCAGCTTTCGGAACATACCTGGGCGCGGCTCGAAGACGGCACGCCGCTGGTCACCGCGGCGCGGCACGGCAAGGGTTGGATCGTTCTGTTCCACATCACCGCGGGGCCCGGGTGGTCGTCGCTGCCGCTTTCCGGACTTTATGTCGACATGCTGCGCCGCCTGTTGATGCTGGCCAACGGCACGCAGCCCGGCGAAATGACCAGCGCCGCCGCACTGCCTGCGCTTTCGGTGCTCGACGGCTTCGGCCGCACCGCACAGCCCGACGCCGACATCCGTCCGCTGAAAGCGAAGGAGATCGCGAACAGCGTTCCCTCGCGCGCGCATCCGCCGGGACTCTACGGCGTGCCTGGAGCGGCGTTCGCAGTGAATATTGCGCGTCCCCAGACCGTGCTCGAGCCGCTCGAAGACATCTCGGTGCCGGTGCGGGTCTATGCGCAGTCCGGCGCGCTCGCGCTCGAGCCGCCGCTCTTGCTGTTCGCGGCGATCCTTCTTCTGATCGATGCGCTGATCTCGCTGGCGCTGCGCGGCTTCGCGCCGGCCTTCGCCTCGGCCGCACTTCTGTTCGTCCTGCTGCACCCGCCCGCCGCAAAGGCAGACGACGCCTTCGACATGAAGGCTGCGCTCGACACGCGCCTCGCCTACGTGCAGACCGGTCTTGGCGACGTCGATGCCATGAGCCGCGCCGGCCTCACGGGCCTCGGCAACGCGCTCGCGCAACGCACCTCCTACGCGCCCAAGGAGCCGATCGGCGTCGACCTCGCGCGCGACGATCTCACCTTCTTTCCCCTGCTCTATTGGCCGATGGATCCGCGCGAGACCGATCTTTCGCCGCAGGCCGTCGTCAGGATCACCGACTATATGCGCAACGGCGGAACGATCCTATTCGACACGCGCGATCTGACGCTCGGGCCCGTGCGCGGTCCGCAGTCGCCCGGCGAACAGACCTTGCGCAGGCTCACCGCCAAGCTCGACCTTCCGCCGCTCGAAGCCGTGCCCCACGATCACGTGTTGACGAAGTCGTTCTACATCCTGAACGATTTTCCGGGCCGCTGGGACGGCGGCAAGGTGTGGGTGCAGGCGCTGCCGCCCGTCGACACCAAGACCGAAGAGCTGCCGGCGCGCGGAGGCGATGGCGTTTCTCCGGTCATCATCGGCAGCAATGATTGGGCCGCGGCCTGGGCCGTCGATGCGCAGGGAACGCCGGTCGTCGAACCGGTTCCAGGCGGCGGGCGCCAGCGCGAAATGGCGATCCGCTTCGGCATCAATCTCGTGATGTATGCGCTAACCGGCAACTACAAGGCCGACACGGTCCATGTGCAGGCCCTGCTCGAGCGCATGGGGCATTAGGAGCATGGCGACGACGCTCGATTTCGCGCCGCATGTGCCCTTGATCGCACTTTGGCTGCTGATCGGCGTCGCGGCCCTGATCATGCTCTATGCGCTGATCCGGCGCGCGCGCGGCGGCTGGGCGCGAGGCCTTGCCTTCGCCGCCATGGTCCTCGTGCTCGCCAATCCGATGATCGTCCATGAGAACCGCCAACCGCTGCCGGACATCGCCGTGGCGGTTCTCGACCGCACGCAAAGCATGGCTATCGGCGGCCGCGAAGACAAGGCCCGGCAGGCGCTCGCCGCGATCCGGCAAAAGCTCGCCGTCATGCGCGATCTCGACTTGCGCGAGGTCCAGGTCATCACACATGCCGGCGGTGAGGACAACGGCACCCAGCTCTTCGCCGCGCTCAACGGCGCGCTCAGCGACGTGCCGCCCGAGCGGGTGGCCGGCGCGATCCTGATCACGGACGGCGAAGTTCACGACACGCCGAAGGCCGCTCCGATCCATGCACCGATCCAGGCGCTGATTGTCGGCCAGCGCGGCGAGCGCGACCGCAAGCTGACCGTGGTCGACGCGGCGCGCTACGCCATCGTCGGCCACGACGCGGAGATCGTGCTGAGGGTCGACGATTTCGGCGGCGAGGCTTCCGGAAGCGCGCCGGTCGCGATCCGCGTCGACGGCCGAAACGCCGGCTTGCGAACCGTCCCTCTCGGCCGCAATGCGACCATTCATGTCCCCGTCGCGCATGGCGGCGAGAACGTCGTCGAACTCGAAGCCCGTCCGGGTCCGGCGGAACTGACTCTCGAAAACAACCGCGCCGTGGTGACGGTGAACGGCGTGCGCGACCGGCTGCGCGTGCTGCTGATATCCGGCGAGCCCAATGCCGGCGAGCGCGTGTGGCGCAGCCTGCTCAAGGCCGATCCGTCGGTGGACCTCGTCCACTTCACCATTCTGCGGCCGCCAGACAAGCGCGACTTCACGCCGATCGAAGAACTTTCGTTGATCACCTTTCCCACGCAAGAGCTGTTCGTCGACAAGCTCGATCAGTTCGATCTCATCATCTTCGACCGCTACACCGAGCGCGGAATCCTGCCCCTGGCCTATTACGAGAACATCGCGAATTACGTGGACGAAGGCGGTGCGCTGCTGGTTTCGGCAGGCCCGGAATTCGCGCAGCCGACGAGCATCTATCGCTCGCCGCTTGCCTCGGTGCTGCCGGCTGCGCCCACCGGGGAGATCGTTACCGGACCCTTCAAGCCCATCGTGACCGAGGCCGGACAAGCGCATCCGGTAACGCGCGACCTGCCCGGCGCAAATGCGGGAAATGCTCCGCCGAGCTGGGGCCGCTGGTTCCGCATGATCGGCACGAACAAGGTCAACGGCCAAACCGTGATGTCGGGTCCGGGCGATCGCCCGCTGCTCGTGCTCGACAAGGCCGGCAAAGGACGCGTGGCGGAATTTCTCTCGGATCAGGGCTGGCTATGGGCGCGCGGCTACGAAGGCGGCGGGCCGGAAGCCGAGTTGCTGCGCCGTCTGGCGCACTGGCTGATGAAGGAACCGGAGCTGGAAGAAGAGCGCCTGTCCGCCATCGCCGCGAACGGCGCGCTCACCATCGAGCGCCACACCATGGCGCAGGCGGCCAATCCCGTGACGTTGACGTTTCCCTCAGGCGGAAAGCAGGTGGTGACTCTCATCAAGGCCGAGCCGGGCGTGTGGCGCGCGACGGTGAAGGCGGACCAACTCGGTCTCTATCACCTGACGGATGGAATCTTGTCCGCAGTCGCCGCCGCCGGACCGCTCAATCCGAAGGAAGTCGCCGATATGCGCGCCACCGGCCGCATCCTCAAGCCCATTGCGGAGTCGAGCGGGGGATCGGTGCACTGGCTGAGCGACGGCCTGCCACGGATCCGCCGCGTCGGTCCCGGCGCGGCCGCATCCGGCGAGAACTGGATCGGGTTGCGCAGCAACGGCGCCTATCGCGTGAGCGCGGTCGAACAGCAGGCGCTGCTGCCGCCCTGGGCCGCGCTCCTGCTGCTGCTGGCGACGCTATTGCTCGCCTGGCGGATGGAAGGCCGCTAGCGCTGAATGAGCGAGCGCACCGCGTTCACGACGGCGATGCCGATCGCAAACGTGATCGCGTAGGCCAGCAGCGTGAGTCCCGTGGTCGACGCGAAATTGTGCCAGTCCGTCGTGGCATAAGTCGCCGCAGGCTGCTTGTTCAACACCACGGCGCGCACATAGCCAAGAAGTCCAAATGCCAGCATCGCAACCAACGTCGTCGAAACCAGCGACTCCATCCCTTGCATGAAGAAGCCGGCCGCGAGCAGCACGATGACGGCGATGCCCAAAGTGATCGGATCATGCACGGCCGCCATGACGATGCCTTGGATCGCGCCCCAAATTTCCCAGATGATCGACATAATACCCCCTATCCACGCGCGCACCCGCCCAGTCCCGCACGATGGCGGCTGTCCCCTGAGCGAATGCCGTTAAAAAATCATACACCAAAAACGGCCACGCGGAACATGCGGCTTCAACCGCAATGCCTCGAAAATTAGGGTTAACGCGGAATTTAGGGGGCCGAAAGCCGCAAGCGCGCGGACCGCTCAAACCTGCCCAAGCGTGCGCAGCCGGATACTGGGATGAATCTCGGTTTGCGACATGACGACGGTCGCCGGACGGAAGCGCTCGACGATCGAGCGCACGAAGGGACGGATCTGCGGGCTGGTGAGCAACACCGGGAGCTCGCCCTTGTTGTTGGCGTCGTCGAAGCGCTCGCGCACCGTCTGGATGAATTGCTGGAGTTGCGACGGCGCCATCGCAAGCTGGCGGTCCTCACCTTGCCCAATGATGGATTCCAGGAACGCCTGTTCCCAGGCCGGCGACAGCGCGATGAGGGGTAGGTATCCGCCCGCCG
>Ga0335083_10002340_pt1 | contig 25091 bp, 29 predicted proteins | sample Lox_Sample_42_FD_206716 | JGI IMG/M metagenome (GOLD analysis project Ga0335083, IMG submission 206716) | Soil microbial communities from Loxahatchee National Wildlife Refuge, Florida, United States - Lox_Sample_4.2 | ecosystem: Environmental > Terrestrial > Soil > Wetlands | place: USA...
CTCGGGGATGTCGAAGTTCGCGTAGACCTCCTGCACGTCGTCGTTCTCCTCCAGCTGGTCGATCAGGCGCAGGATCTTCTTCGCCTCACTCTCGTCCTCGACGTCGACGGTCGTCTTGGGCAGCATCGTGAGCTCGGCCGAGTCGATCTCGAAGCCGGCGCTCTCCACCGCCTCGCGCACGGTGGCGAGCTGCTCGGCCGCGGAGAGCACCTGGAAGCTCGAGCCGTCGAGCGAGACGTCGTCGGCGCCGCCCTCCGCGGCTGCGAGCAGGAGCTCGTCCTCGTCGGTGCCGTCCGCCGGGACGAGCACGAGGCCGCGCCGCTCGAACAGCCACGAGACTGCGCCCGAGGTGCCGAGATTCCCGTCGTTCTTCGCGAAGGTGTGCCGCACCTCGCCGGCGGTCCGGTTGCGGTTGTCGGTGAGCGCCTCGACGATCACCGCTACCCCCGCCGGCCCGTAGCCCTCGTACACCACCGTCTCGTAGGCGGCGGAGTCGGAGTCGGTCCCGGAGCCCTTCGCGATCGCCCGGTCGATGTTGTCCTTGGGCATCGAGGCGGCCCGCGCCTTCTCGATCGCGTTCTGCAGCGCAAGGTTCCCGGCGGGATCCGGCCCGCCGTCTCTCGCGGCGACGATGATCGCGCGCGTCAGCTTCGAGAAGAGCTTGCCCCGCTTCGCGTCGGCGGCGCCCTTCTTGTGCTTGATCGACGACCACTTGCTATGCCCGGACATGTCCCGCCTCTCTCACGATGTTCAGGAACCGCTCGTGGACGCGCGTGTCGTCGGTCAGCTCCGGGTGGAACGCGGCGACGAGGAGCCGTCCCTCGCGCGCGAGCACCGGATGCCCGTCGACCTCCGCGAGCACCTCGACACCGGCCCCCGCATCCTCGAGCCAGGGCGCCCGGATGAAGACGGCGCGCAACGCGTCTTCGCCGTCGCCGATGTCGAGGTCCGCCTCGAAGCTCCTCACCTGGCGGCCGAATGCGTTGCGCCGCGTGCCGTAGTCGCCGAGGCCCAGGTGGTCGCGGTCGAGCACGATCATCCCCGCGCAGGTGCCGAAGATCGGGCCCCCGAACTCGCGCACCGCCTCGTCGAGGCCGTAGAGCCGCATCAGCCGGCCGATCGCGGTCGACTCGCCGCCCGGGATGATGAGGCCGTCGAGCCCGCCGAGCTGCTCGGGGAGCCGGACCTCGACCGGCTCGGCCCCGAGTCTCCGCAGCACTGCGGCGTGTTCCCGGAAGTTCCCCTGCACGGCGAGGACGCCGATCCTGAGCGGCTTCTCCACGCTTCGATGGTAACGGGGGTTACGCGGGCGGCGGCGCGAGCGTGGCGGCCGTTCTTCGCCGTCCGAACATGCCGAGCAGGACGAGGAAGAACCCGAGGAGCCCGAAGGCAAGCGCCGGCGACCAGGGACTGACGGGAGTTGCTCCGAATGACGTGCAAGTCTGCCCGGTCGGCGTCGAGATGCATCTCTGGCCGCCGCCGACGCCGAAGAATCCCTCGGCCAGTTGCGTCGGCGAGCCGACGATGTAGTGGATCGTCGCGAGGAAGAAGCCGATCGTCCCGAGCACGGCCCAGCTCGACCGCTTCGTCGCGTAAGCGGTGATGACGAAGACGAAGGCGACGATCGAGACGACTGCGTAGTCGCCGTCGCTCGTGTGGAACCAGTACAGAATCGCGCCGCCGACCAGCAGGCCGCCGACCAGATGGAGCCAGAAGGCCGAGGGCTCCCTCCGGATCGTGCCAGCGAGGAGGTACATGAGCCCGACGAGCAGCGCCCACACGGCGGTCCAGCTTCCGCCGGCCGGCAGCACGGAGACCACGAGGAGCCAGCCGAAGAAGGCCGAGATCAACGCGATGAAGGGGAAGCGGAAGCGCCTCAGATCATCCGCCGCGGCGGCCAGGATCAACAGGATCGCCAGGGTCCGCGACCACGACCAGTGCTCGATCGATGCGTTGACGTCCCAGCCCCACCACTCGAAGAGCTGGAGGACGAAGGCTGCCCAGGCGATCACGGAGGCGAAGGCGAAGATTCCGGCGGCGATGGGCCGCTCACGGATTCGCAGCGCATGCGCGATGCCGTAGAGGATCACGAGGATGAGAAGCGCCCAACCTGCCTCGGCGCCGCTGCCGTAGGTCGCGGAGAGGTAGGCGAGGGCGGCGACACCGCCCAGGAGGACGGTCAGCCCTCCGGTGTAGACGAGAAAGGTTGCCGAGGTCCAGATCGGCTTGGTCTCGCGCGCCGCCACGGGGGGATCGTCCTCCCCGCGTCGGACGGAACTGCTACCAGCCGCGGGTCTCGAGCAGCTCGCTCGGATCGAGCGACTGCGTCGAGATACCGACCATCGGCTCGCCGAGGCCGGCGGAGACGCGGGCGAGGATCTCCGCGTCCTGGAAGTGCGTCGTCGCCTCGACGATCGCCTTCGCGCGTGTGTCCGGGTCGCCCGACTTGAAGATGCCGGAACCGACGAAGACGCCCTCGGCGCCGAGCTGCATGCAGAGCGACGCGTCGGCAGGCGTCGCGATGCCGCCGGCGGTGAACGTCACGACCGGCAGCTTCCCGTTCTCGGCCACCCACTTCACGAGCTCGTACGGCGCGCGCAGCTCCTTCGCCTCCGCGTACAGTTCCTCCTCGCGGAGCGCGCCGAGCCGCCGGATGTGGCCGAAGACGGAGCGCATGTGCGTGACCGCGTTGACGATGTCGCCCGTGCCCGCCTCGCCCTTCGTGCGGATCATCGCGGCGCCCTCGGCGATCCGGCGCAGCGCCTCGCCGAGGTTGGTGGCGCCGCAGACGAAGGGAACCGTGAACTGCCACTTGTCGACGTGGTGCTCGAGGTCGGCGGGCGTGAGCACCTCCGACTCGTCGATGTAGTCGATCTCGAGCGCCTGGAGGATCTGGGCCTCGGCGAAGTGGCCGATGCGACACTTCGCCATGACGGGAATCGTCACGGCCTCCTGGATCTCCTGGATCTTCTCCGGGTCGGACATGCGCGCGACTCCACCGTCGCGGCGGATGTCGGCCGGCACGCGCTCGAGCGCCATCACGGCGACGGCGCCTGCCGCCTCGGCGATCCTCGCCTGCTCGGCGTCGACGACGTCCATGATCACGCCGCCCTTGAGCATCTCGGCGAGACCGCTCTTGACGCGCATCGTCCCGTACTCGGCCATCGGAGTGAGTGTAGCCGGGCGTCCAGGGCCCCCGGCCTGATAGAAGAGCCGCGTGGAACCGTGGTCGCGGGAGCCGGTGGGACGGTTCGACGAGCTCGAGATCGAGAGCAACGCCCTGGGCGACAACCCGCTCGGCGACCCGCACGTGCGGCCGCTCTGGGTCTACCTTCCGCCCGCATACGACGCCGAGCCGGAGCGGCGCTTCCCGTCGATCTACCTGATCCAGGGCATGACCGGCCAGCTCGACATGTGGCAGAACCGCTCGGCGTTCCGGCCGAGCACGCCCGAGCGGATCGACCGGCTGTTCGCGGAAGAAGGCTGCCCGCCCGCGCTCGTCGTCGCCGTCGACGCCTGGACGTCGTACGGCGGCTCGCAGTTCATCGACTCGCCGGGAACGGGCCGCTACGGCGAGTACCTCTGCGACGAGGTCGTCTCGTTCGTCGACTCGCGCTACCGGACGCTCGCCGCCGCGGAGCACCGCGGCGTGACGGGCAAGTCGAGCGGCGGCTACGGCGCGATGGTCGTCCCGATGCTTCGCCCGGACGTCTTCGGCGGCCTCGCGACGCACTCGGGCGACGCGCTCTTCGAGCTGTGCTATTTGCCGGAGTTCCGTGACACGGCGCGGGCGCTCCGCGACGAGTACGGCGGCTCGTACGACCGCTTCTGGCAGGACTTCCGCTCGCGGCCCGCGTTCACGAAGAAGTCCGACATCTTCCTGCTGAACACGTATGCGATGGCCGCGTGCTACTCGGCGAACGAGGACGGCTCGGTCGACCTCCCGTTCGACACGGCGACCGGGATGCTGCGCGACGACGTCTGGCAGCGCTGGCTCGCGTGGGATCCCGTGCGCATGGCGCGGCGCCACGCCGATGCGCTGCGCAGCCAGCGTGCGATCTACATCGACGCGGGCACGCGCGACGAGTGGTACCTCGATCTCGGGGCGGACGCATTCCGGCGCGAGCTCGATGCGCTCGGGATCACAGACGTCTTCTTCGAGCTCTTCGACGCGGGCCACGGTGCGATCGAGTACCGCTACCCGCTGGCGATCCGCTACCTCGCCGAGCGCCTCCAGTAGCTCCGGCCTCACGCGAGAGGACGCTCGGCCAGGCGAGGGAACTACCTCCGGGCCTCCGGATTAGCGGCTAACTATCCAGGAGATTGCCCCGATCTTCCCGAGGCTGGTGCCGTTGCCGTTGCTCTCGCCAGCCATCGCTCCCGACACGCGGAGCTTCTTGCCGGCCGAGCCTCTGGGGATACGCCAACTACAGACGGTCGTACTCCATTGCGTGCCGGCGAAGTGCGTGACGTTTCGCGGGGTAGCGCGGACGCCGCCGACCGTGGCGCGGCCACAAGTGGCTTTGAGTTGGGGACTCAAAGAGTCGAGCACGAGGCCGGTGAACACATGGCCTGCCTCGGGCTGCTGATTCGTTGGGATGAACCAGGCCGGCGCGGTGGTGATCGGGTCGCCTGAGGCCACCACGGAGAGCACGCCGGCGGCGACCAGGGCAGCAAGGCCGATAGCGGCTGCGTGATGACGCTTGATGCCCATGGCCGAATTATTGATCTGCCACGGGCACCGAGCAAGCAGGAGTGTGGCGTTAGCGCTCAGGGTCATTCCGGAACACTGGCCCAGGCGAGCGCCTCACCTCCCGACCATTCCGGCGGCTTTCTTGGTAACCCGCACGAGCAGTCCCGCTCGCCGCCTACGAAAAGTTCGCTTAGAGCGGCCTGATCGCCGTGCGATCAGTCGTTGCAATCCGCACGCGATCATGAAAGAACGAAGGCTCCGCCACCGTCCAGTGGAGCAAGGCAACGCTTCCAAGGCGGGGGGAGAAGGGGCTTTGACGTCATGTCGTTCAACTTTGCGGTAGGCCTCATCGCGGCGCTCGATGCCTTCGTCATTGCTGCGGTCGCCTGTGTGTGCTTGATCCCGTTCCTAATCGACAAGCCCAAGCGGATGGGGTTCGTCGGGGCAACCCTCCCGGACCTGGCCCCGACGATCGAAGACGTCGCGCCAGCCTTCGAGGCAGCAAGCGGCTGACCGCCCGAGGGGTCGGCCACGCACGGCCGGCCCCTTCCTTCACCGATTCGTCCTGGCCAGCCGCTCAGGGGTCATTCCGGAACACTGGCCCAGCCGAGGTTACTCGGCCCCGGCGGTCATCTCCTGGTCGTAGCAGGTGAGGAGCCGAGCGGCGAACGCTTGATTCCGTTCGCGTGCTGCGGCAGATTCTCCGAAGCCCACTCGTCCTCCTCGACCTCGGTCAGGTACTCGGCCACCGCTTCTGCCGACGGGCCAGCGTGCTTCGTCTGGGACCCGCTCAATCGGGCGCGTTGAGCACTTGCTCTCTCTGGGAACGGGGAGTCGGGCTAGACAGGGGGGAAGTTCGCCGGAGTCATGTCGCCGACGATCTCGCTAGTTGCGGATCGGCTTTCCCTTCGGTGAGAGCACGTACCACTCGCTGACGAACCCCTGCCCCCTCACGTCACCAGGCTTCTTGTCCCCAGGCGGGGTACTGGAGTCGCCGTGGAAGTAGTACAGAGGGTGACGGTTGTACGTGACTTGCCGCTTGCCGTCGCGACGCTTATAGACCCCGAGCAACGACGCCTTAATGCCACGGCCTGCCCGAGGACGGCTGGCACTCGTGAGTGGCGGCCAAATCCGTGGGCACTCCGCCCCATACGGCCCCTGGGGCGTACAAACAGTGTCCTTGCCGTTCAAGTCCGTCGTGAACATGTAGAGCGTGCGGCCGGCGCCGTCGACAAGGATCTTCGTCCCCAGCTTCTTGTTGTACGAAGTTTTCACCAGCGCACGCGAGGACGACGTAACCCCACCTGCAGCGACTGCCTCGACAGCAAGCAAGCACAACCCAACTACCACTGCCGTCACCAGAGCCGTGCGCTTCATGCTGCTCCCGCCTCGACAGCACGATTATCTTCCTTCGTGGCGGGGGTAACAAGTGCATCCTGAGGACGGGACCAGCAGAGTTCGATTCGGGAACACTGACCCAGGCCAGCGACGTGGTACAGACTCCGGCATGGCGAACAGACAGTTCGGGAACCTCGGTGATGTCTGGAAGCACCTCGTCCTCGCAGAGGTGCTCGCCATGGAGCGGCCCCTTCACTACTGGGAGACGCACGCAGGCTCGGCGAGCTACCCGCTCTCCGCCTCGAGAGCTCGCGGCTATGGCGTCTATAGCTTCCTTGAGGCCAGCCGCCATGACCGGGTGCTCGCGGAGTCGCACTACCGTCGCCTCCTGACGGGGCAGGTTGATCGGAACGTGCCGATGTATCCCGGATCCCCGCTGATCGCCATGCGGCTACTACTCAGCAACACCGAGTACGTCTTCTGCGATCTCGATCCCGCGAGCACGGGCAGCCTCGAGACCGCCGCGGACGGACTCGGGATCGGCAACCGCGCTCGCTGTTACAACCAGGATGGGCTCACAACTGTTCGCGACACCAGCTGCGTCTATGCCGGTGATTCTGCGGACGTACTCGTTCACGTCGACCCCTTCGACCCCTCCGCAGAGACCGAGCCCGGGCTCTCGGCCATCACTCTGGCGTCGGAGCTGTCGAGGCAAGGCTTCAAGGTCATCTACTGGTACGGATATGACGCGCTTGAGCAGCGCGCATGGGCGTGGGCCACGCTGGGAGCTCAAGGCGGGTTCCGTTGGTGCGGCGACCTGACGACGCAGTCAAACGCGCGTGGCAGCCGCGCACCTATCGCTGATGACGGGTCGATGATCGGCTGCGGAATTCTTGCTGCGAACGTTCTCGCGGAAACCAGGCATCGGCTTGCGCGCCTCGGCAAGCACCTCGCGGCAACCTACGGGAAGCTGAACACAACAGCTGTGGGCGCGAGCCCGGCGCTCGACTTTCAAGAGCTTCACGCCGGGACCTCCTAGGCGCCACACGAGGAGCGCTAGCCGCATACGCGTGTCAGGGTAAGCGGATCCTGGTCTTCGTTGCAGGTCGGGTAGGGCTTCCCCGAGACGGGGCTGACTCGGCTCTGTTTGGGGTTGGTCGAGATTTGAACGACCTCGTCACGCCGGAGGTCGACGATCACCCACAGCGCGGCCACATCCGATGCCTCAAGGTGAGCCCAACCCGCGGCATAAGGGCTGACGCAGGTTCCGTGCGACGGGCCGTCGGGCGTGACCACGACCGCCATAACACTATTATCGCTAGCATCACCCCCTACGGTCAAGGATGGCGCTCGGGGTCATTCCGCAACACTGGCGCACCCGAGTGTCCTCGCCCGTGAGAGCCCTGGCGGTCCGCAGCGGCCCTAAAGGAGTCACTTCCGCAGGCCGATGTTGTCTCGATAATGGCAGCTGTCGTTCTACTCGTATACGTTGCGGTGGTCTGGGTTGCCCCCATCGTGGTAGCGCGCCGAATCGGGGAGCGCAAGGGCCGTACAGGCTGGCTATGGGGGGCGCTGCTCGGTTGGTTCGGAGTCCTCATCCTCGCGTGCCTGTCTCCCCGACGAGTACGACACCACGGCTTCACGGCGCGCGTCCGATAGCCGGGGCGCCGGAGCGGCGTAAGGGGCCCAGGACTTCTGATCGGCCCGGCCGAGCAGATCGGCTAACGCCGCGACACGTCCCGCGAAGTCGCGCCGCGTCACTCGGATTGGCGATGCCGGGTCTCGACTGCCTGGCGATGATGTGTATCGAGTGAAGCAAATGGCATCTGCGGCGGCCTCTAACTGGAGTGAGAAGTACCGTCCGAATACGGGCGCACTACTCGCGTACCTCTACGAATTGATCGACGACGGTCCAGACTTGGAGCGGCATGACCTTGTGCGCCTGATCTTGGACCGGGTGAACTCACTGGTGGCGGCGGACGCCGCCGTCCTCTGGGTGATCAGCGACGATGGCCATCTAGAGGCGGAGCGATTCGTCGGCACGCGGCCTTCTGCGACCGCCATCAGAGCGGAGCGGATACTGGTCGAGTCGGTCGCGCACGAGCGGAACGGCGCCATGATCAATACCGGCGAAGCGCCGCTCAGTCCCCGTCTCGCTCAATTGTGCGACAAGCTGACCCGAGAACGCTCGGGCGTGGTTTGTGTCGGCCTGCAACGTCGGCAGGCGCTACTCGGGGTGCTCTGCCTGCACCGAGTCGGCAGCGGAGCCTTCGCCAGCGCGCAGGCGCAGGACGCTGAGCGCTTCGCCCGCTTCGCAGCGCTCGCAGTCCACCAGATGGCGGAGCGGTCGCAGGCGGAACGAGACGAGGTGACCGGGATGCCGGGCCGGGCGATGCTGCTGCGCGCCCTGGACGAGCGGCTAGCGAGCAAGCGACCGTTTGCGCTCGGCTGCATCGACTTCGACGGCCTGAAGGCGGTCAACGAGACGCTTGGCTATGAAGCTGGCAACGACCTGATCCGGGCGGTCGCCCACGCGATCGAAGCGCTGCTGAAACCCGGTGAACTGGTCGGGCGGTTGCACGGGCGCGGCGGCGACGAGTTCGTCTGCCTGCTGGGAGAACAAGACCCGGAGTCACTCGAACGTCGTTGCCAACTCCTTGAGGCAGCGCTCGACAGAGCCCCTGTCCCAACGGAGCTTGAGGACTCCTACCTGGGCGTATCGATAGGCGCCGCCCTTGCAAACGGAGGCGACACCACGCCTGTCGGGTCGCTATTCACCACTGCCGAAAGCGCGATGCGCGAGCGCAAGCAGGAACGGCGCCGTCAGCAGGGGCGTGCGCCGACCGGGCCCTAGAACGTTCAGTACGGGCCGACCACCTACCTCGGTTGGCGGCTATGTCCCCCACCTAGCTCAGTGGTCATTCCGGAACACCGGCCCAGTCGAGCATCCGACCCGGGTCGACGCCGAGGTGCGCCGGTGGGGTCATGCCGAGTTTCCCGGAGGCGTTGACTTTCGCCTGGAAGGGTCGAGAATCGAGGACGCCAACTAATAGGAGGGCCCGATGAATGGGAGGCTCAGGGCACCTGGCCCGGCGCTGGTCATTTCACTCCTCGCGCTGTTCGTTGCGCTCGGTGGCACATCGCTGGCCGCCGTGAACCTCATCAACGGCCGGCAGATCGAGCCGCACTCACTTCCGAAGAACCGACTGACTCAGGCTGCGATCAAGACGCTTCACGGCGCCCGCGGACCGAAGGGCGCCCGGGGAGTTCAGGGCCTCAAGGGAGACCAAGGCGATCCCGGTCCGACCGCCGCCTCCTACGCTTATGGGTACCTCAACGCGGGTCCATACAGCTCGTACACGACGCTGCTCTCACTCGCCGGTGGCTCCGACCAGTACGGACCGGGCAAGATCACCGTGGACTTCGCCGCGCGGGTCCTCGCCGAGGCGAACATCACGATGTACGGGTACACCGCGTCGACCGTCCCCGGCGATTGCTATTTGAACTTGATCGACTCCAGTGGAAATGCGACCCAGATGTCGCAGCTCGTCGAGTTCACTCAGCCCGCGCCCGGCCCCCCCGTCGGATACACGGACGTCCACGTGACGGGGGCACGCGATGTCCCGGCAGGCACCTACGACGTTGCGCTCATCTGTAAGGCCGACGGCTCGAAGACCGGCCAGAGCTTTTTGAACGTGGTAGCGGCAGCGCAGTGATAGAGACCAGTGGACGCGTGGTTGTCAACAGCGGCCTCGGCGACCACCCGCGCGAACAACCCGCCGCCTCCCGCCCCCTAGGCGACCTCGGCGCTAGTACGGCGGCTGTGGGTCGTACTGGATGTAGCGGCGCACCTCCCTGGCCCGATCGGGAGAGTCGAGGCGGCCGACGAGGTGAAGCGCCATGTCGATGCCGGCGGACACGCCGGCCGCGGTGATGACCTCGCCGTCGTCCACGAAGCGCTGATCCGGCCGCGGCTCGATGTCCTGTCCGAGGGGCAGGAGCTCGTCGAACGCCCTCCAGTAGGTCGTCGCGGGCCTCCCGTCCAGCAGCCCGGCGTCTGCATAGACGAGCGCGCCCGTACAGACGCTGGTCATCAGCGTCCCGCGTTCCTTCAGGGCGCGCACCCGGGCACGAATCGTCGCGTTGCCGACGTGAGCACGAGTGCCGACGCCGCCGGGATAGACGAGAACGTCGACGTCGCCCAGGTCGCTCCAACTCACATCCGGGACGACGCGCAGGCCTTTGGCGCAGGTGACCGGAGCAGTGCTCTCGCCGACGAGCAGGACCTCGACGTCACCCTCGCCGAGATCACGCCAGGCCGCCAGCACCTCCCAGGGGCCGGCGAAGTCGAGCTCCTCAACGTCCTCGAAGACGGCGATCGCGATCCGCAACGCAGCGACCCTAGCGAGAATGTGCCAATGATCGTTCGACGACGCCGGGCCGACGACCACGAGGCGATTCGGCGCATCTACGCCGCAGCTTTCGCGCGGCCGGAGGACCCTCAATCCGTCCCGTGGGAGGTCGGTCTGTTCGACGAGCTGTGCGAGGCGGGCGACGTCGTCCACGAGTTGTCGTTCACGGCGCTCGAGGACGCCGGGGCCGTCGGCCACGTCACTGCGAGCCGGGCGACCGTCGCGACGGAATCGGTCGTTGCCGTGGGGCCGATCGGCGTCCTGCCGGAGTACCAGGGACGCGGCATCGGGAGCGCCCTGATGGACGCGCTGCTCGCCGCTGCCGACGCCGCGGACGTGCCGATGGTCGTCCTGCTGGGTTCGCCGCACTACTACGGCCGCTTTGCGTTCCGTCCGGCCCAGGAGCTGGGAGTGATATCTCCGGAGCCGAGCTGGGGAGCGGCGTTCCAGGCTCGGCCTCTGACCGCCTACACGCCGGCCCTCGCGGGCCGGTTCCAGTACGCGTCGGCGTTCACGCCCTAGGGGCGAACAGCTTCCAGTTCCCCTCGGAGACGACGTCGACGCCGCGGTCGGTCACCCGGATGGCGGTCTCGTCGTCGATCGCGTACGTCGGGACGGGCACTCCGGAGGCCCACTTCTCGATGTTGGCCATGGAGGCGTCCTCGAAGCCCTCGCGATCCAGATGCGGCTTCAACGTGAAGTCGACGAGCCCCAGCGCCCGGTCGCCTTCCTGCACCAGGTCGCTGCCTGCGGGCACGTTCTGGAGGTTGAACTCCGCGTCGGGGTTGTACGGGGTCACCACGATGCTCCCGGCACTCACCCCGACGTAGACCGTCTCGCTCAGCGACGGCAGGAGGTCTGCGAGTCCCGACTTCCGCATCCAGTAACACAGGTACAGGACATGGCCGCCCCACACCAGCAAGGCGTCGGTCTCCCGAACCACGGGGACCCAACTCTCCTCCTCGATGGTGGGCAGCGCGGTGAGCTCGAGCACCCCCAACGACTTCCAACCCAGCCCGCACAACGGGCTCTCGGCGTTACCGGAGATCGCCTGCCAGGCCATGCCCGCACCGGCGGGAAACGGATAGACCGCGGTCGGCACGATCAGGGCGCTGCACTCCGCGACCGGTTTCCCGAGCAGGCCGACGAGCGCGTCGTCGATGCTCGGGTTGCTGATGCCGGAGGACGTGAGAAGAAAATTCATGTGGGCTCCTCGAGTCGCTGCTTCCGGCAAAGACTGGCGGACCAGGGAGAACTCATCGCCGTGTGACATTCGCGCCGCCCGGCGACGTATTACGCCCAGGATGAAGCGCTTTCTCCTCCCGGCGAGCGCGCTCGTCCTCGTCGTCACCGCTTGCGGCGCCGGTGCGAAGCCGGCGCCGCGGGTGACGGAGGCCGCAGCACGGCTGCCGAGCGTCCACGCGCTCGTGGTGCAGCGGAAGCGCACCGCCCGACGCGAGGTGAAGCAGCTCCTGCGGGAGTTCGTGCCGCCGCCCGGCGCGCGTCCCGTTCGGGAGTCGCGGCGCGCCTACGGCGGCGTCCTCCGCCAGACGGGATGGGGCTTCCTCGGAGAGACCGTCGACGCGTATCGCTTCTGGCGGGTGCGAAGCTCGCTCGCGGCCGTCATCGCCTACGTCAAGGCACACGCGCCTCACGGCGGCGAGAGCGAGGGCTCTACGGTCAGCAGCCAGAACGGTCCACCCTGGACCGCGAGGACCCTCGCCTGGCCGGATCGGCATCCGAGCCGCAGCCTCACGGTCACCGGAGTTGCGGTCCGGAACGGAACGGTCCTCGGGGTCGAGGGACAGGCCGTCTGGGTCTATCCCCGCTCGCCGAGCGAGAAGGTGCCGCCGGGCGTGAGCGAGATCCTCGTCCATGCACCCAGGGTCTCGGCGACGGTGACGGACCCGGCGCGGGTGGCGCGGATCGTCCGCTGGCTGGACGAGCTGCCGATCTCGCCACCCGGCATCGTCCTCTCCTGCCCGCTGATCCTGGCCGGCCACGCAACGCTCTCGTTCCGCGGCGCCGCCGGAGCTCGGCTCGCGACGGCGACGGTGCCACTCGCCTTCGCCGGCATCTGCGATCCGATCGGCTTCGCCGTCGGCGGCCGGCAACAGACGCCGCTCATCGACCGGGCAACCGGTCCGAGCTTCGCGCGCCGCCTCCAGAACCTGCTCGGCGTCCAGCTGATCCGTCACCCGAAAGGGTGAACTCACCGCCGCAACTTGCGGCAGGTTTCGGCAGGAAGACCTCCCACTCACTGTCGTTCCGTGTCGCGGCGGCTTCCTCATCACGACCGCACCCCCTGCCGAGAGGGAACCCAGAGCTTGCCGTCAGCAAAAGGGGGTTATCGAAATGAGCCGCACCCGCCACGTACTGGTCATCGACGACGATCGGCTGCTGTGCGAGCTGATTCGGACGACGTTCGAGCTCGAGGGCTTCGAGGTCGACGTCGCGTACGACGTGATCGAGGCGGAGCGCGTGCTCGTCGAGTCGCGCCCCGACGCGATCCTGCTCGACATCGGGCTCCCTGGGATCGACGGCATCTTCTATCTCGAGCGGCTGCGTGAGACGCCGCAGACCCGCAAGATCCCGATCGTCGCGATCAGCGGCTCCGAGGAGGCAGGCCGCGCCGCGCGTGCGGCCGGAGCCGAGGCGTTCCTTCGCAAGCCGTTCAGCCCGCTGGAGCTGATCGCTCTCGTCACGCCGCTGATGCAGCAGATCGGGCTCGAGCTGGTCGACTCTCACACCGACGTCGTCGACGTCGCCGACCTGAACCGCCTGATCGAGATCGGCCGCCGGCAGCACCAGCTCCTGACCGAGGCGTACGCCCAGACCGTGGCCGTGCTCGCGTCGGCGCTCGAGTCACGCGACTTCGGCACGAGCCGGCACTCGCGCAGGGTCACGTCCTACGCGACGAGGCTCACGCTCGAGGTCGCGCCGGCGCTGCTCGACGACCCGAGCCTCGAATGGGGCTTCCTCCTGCACGACGTCGGGAAGATCGGGATCCCCGACGGAATCCTCCTCAAGCCCGGCCGGCTCACCACGGCCGAGCGCCGGCGGATGCAGGAGCACGCGGAGCTCGGCGAGCGGCTGCTCGCCCACGTTCCGCTCCTCAACCAGGAGGGCGCGCGCGTCATCCGGTCCCACCATGAACGGTGGGACGGCAACGGGTACCCAGACATGCTCTCGGAGGAGAGCATCCCGGTCGGCGCGCGGATCTTCGCCCTGGTCGACACGCTCGACGCCATGACCGACGAGCGTCCCTACCGGGCGTCGGTCAGCTGGGACGCCGCGGCGGAGGAGATCCGCAATTGCCGCGGCAGTCACTTCGACCCCGACGTCGTCGACGGGTTCGAGGCCTGCGAGCCGGATCTCTACCGGCTACACGTCGCGGAGCTCGCGGCCGCGTAGGAAGAACCGTGGGAGGGCGGCCGCCGCTACCGCCCTCCCGGGTTCGTGTTCAGCGAGAGCGCTCGACGCGCAGGTGCAGGAGGCCGCTGCTCCCGCCGTGACTCAGCGAGCTGCTGCTGACGCAGGCCGGATCGACGGCCTGGAGGAACGCGCCCGGAGTCTGCGACCCATCGACGTCGAGGGCGGTCCCGACAGATGTCGCCGCGCCCGTGGTTCCAATCATGTAGCCGGTGGTGCCGGTGCCCGTGGTGTTGCCGAACTGGTTCACCGGCAGGACGCCGGAGTTGTCGCTTGTGAGGCAAGCGAGGAACTTGACGGATTCATCCGCCTCTTTCTTCGCCGTCTTGAGACTCTTGCTCAGGCTGGCCACCTGCTTCTTCAGCGCATTGAACTGCTTCGCGGTCGGCGCCTTCGACTGCTGGCTCGCCGACGAGGCGGCTACGTACATCGCCGCGGCAACCACCGCGACGCCAACGAGCATCATGAAACGCTTCATCGTCCCTCCTGGTTGCCCCCCCGCCGCGTGCGGAGGAATCTCCCTGACTCAACATCGCCTTCGCGGTCCTGTCAAATCCAGGCCCGCTTCCTTCACGGGCGGCCGCCGGACGGAGCCGCCGAGTCCTGCGCGAGGCGCCACTCGCTCCTGAGCACGGCAGCGTAGGCCTCCCCCGCCTTCGCCTCTCCCCCGGTCGCGTCAAGGATCGCGCGGCTGCGCGCCTCGCGCGCCGGGAGCCCTCGCCGGCGCGGAACCTCGCCGAGCATCTGCCAGCGCCCGTCCGGCAGCTCGCGCAGGACGACGAAGCCCGGAGCGGCCGCGGGCACTAGGCCGTGGGCAGCCCGACGGGACAGGCGACCCCGGTGCCGCCGAGCCCGCAGTAGCCGTTCGGGTTCTTGGCGAGGTACTGCTGGTGGTACGGCTCGGCGTAGTAGAACGGCCCCGCCTCGGCGATCTCCGTCGTGATCTCGCCGTAGCCGGCGCGGGCGAGCTCAGCCTGGAAGACATCGCGCGACGATTCCGCCGCCGCCCGCTGCGCGCCGCCCGCCCAGTAGACGGCCGAGCGGTACTGCGTGCCCGCGTCGTTCCCCTGTCGCATCCCCTGGGTGGGATCGTGGTTCTCCCAGAACAGGCGCAGCACGCCCTCGAGCGGAAGGACAGCGGGGTCGAAGGCGACGAGCACGACCTCGGCGTGGCCGGTGCGCCCGCTGCAGACCTCCTCGTACGTCGGGTTCGGCGTGTAGCCGCCCGCGTAGCCGACCGCGGTCGTGTAGACGCCGTCGGCCTGCCAGAAGACGCGCTCGGCGCCCCAGAAGCAGCCCATCCCGACGACGAGCCGTTCGATCCCTTCCGGGAACGGCGGCTGGAGCGGAGTCCCGAGCACCTCGTGCCGCTCGGGTACGGGCATCGCTTCGTCCCGCCCGGGCAGCGCCTCCTCGGGCGTGACCTGCTCGGCGTTCTTCGTGAAGAGGAACATGCCCCCAGCTTACGCCGCGGGCTCGTCCTCACCGAGCTCCTCGGCAACCGAGCCCTCGAGCTCCCGCTCGGCGCGCGCCTGCAGCTCGGCTTCCTTCCGCCTCGTCCAGACGATGAAGGCAACGAGGATCGCGACGCTGCCGATGCCGATCGTGACGTCGATCGTCGTGCTCAGCTTCCGCAGCGTCGCGCCGAACACGTAGTAGACGACGCCGTACGCGGTCGCCCACACGATCGCGCCCGCGGCGTTGAAGACGAGGAAGCGCTTCCACTCCATGCGGTTCGCGCCGGCGAGAAAGGCCGCCCAGGTGCGGAGGATCGAGACGAAACGGCCCCAGAAGACGACCTTGCCGCCGTGACGGCGGAAGAGCCAGATCCCGATCTTGAGCCGCCTTTCGTGCAGGCGGATCTTGTGACCGTGGCGGAGGAGCAGCTTCGCCCCGCCGTAGCGCCCGATCGAGAAGCCGATGTTGTCGCCGATGATCGCGCCGGCGATCGCGGCCGCGATGATCCACCAGATCTCGAGCTTGTGCGTCGACCCCGCGTACAGCGCAGCCGCGACGAGCGCGGTCTCCCCGGGCACCGGCACGCCGATGCTCTCGATCATCACGAGCAGGAAGACGACGAGGTAGCCGTACGACTCGAGCCACGCGTCGATCGTGCTCGTGGAGAGGAAGAAGCCGAGCGTCACCGAGACATCCTCACCTCAAACTCACCAACCGTGGCTACGTTCAACTCGATGATCGAGGCGCGCGATCTCACGAAGGACTACGGCTCGAAGCGCGCCGTCGACGGCCTCAGCTTCACCGTGCAGCCCGGCGTCGTGACGGGCTTCCTCGGGCCGAACGGCTCGGGCAAGTCGACGACGATGCGTCTGATCCTCGGCCTCGACGCGACGACACGCGGCGACGTCACCGTCAACGGCCGCCATTACCGCGACCACGCGTCGCCGTTGCACGAGGTCGGCGCGCTGCTCGAGGCGCGCTCGGTGCACACCGGACGCTCGGCGTACAACCACCTGCTGGCGCTCGCGCAGACGCACGGGATCCCCAGAGGTCGGGTCTCGGCGGTCATCGACCTCGTCGGCCTGCACGAGGTGGCGCGGAAGCGCAGCGGCCAGTTCTCCCTCGGCATGGGGCAGCGGCTCGGGATCGCCGCCGCGCTTCTCGGTGACCCGAAGACGGTGATGCTCGACGAGCCGGTGAACGGCCTCGACCCCGAAGGGATCCACTGGGTGCGCAATCTCCTCAAGAGCCTCGCGTCCGAGGGACGCACCGTCTTCGTCTCCTCCCACCTCATGAGCGAGATGGCACTCACCGCCGACCACCTGATCGTGATCGGGCGTGGCAGGCTGATCGCCGACACGAGCGTCGACGACTTCGTCGCGCGCGCCTCGCAGAAGGTCGTGGTCGTACGCTCGCCCGCGCTCGAGTCCCTGCGCGAGGCCCTCGCGGCCCCCGGCGTGTCGTTCGAGCCGGCCGAGCGCGGCGCACTCGAGGTGCACGGCCTGACGGCGGAGGAGATCGGGGACGCGGCGGCCGGCGCCGGGATCGCCCTGCACGAGCTGACTCCGCAGCAGGCGTCGCTCGAGGAGGCGTTCATGAATCTCACCCGAGACGAGGTCGAGTTCGCGACGGAGATGGAAAAGGCGGTCGCGTGAGCACCCTCGCCCCGAACGTCCGTCTGCCGCAGCTCGAGGTCACCGGCCGCGTCGCCTTCCATCGCGTACTCCTCTCCGAGTGGACGAAGCTCCGTTCGGTGCGCTCGACGAAGTGGTCGCTCTTCGCGGGCGTTCTCCTCACGATCGCGTTCCCTGTCCTCTTCTCCTTCGTCACCCGATCTCACTGGGGCTCGATGTCGCCGAGCGATCGCGCGGGACGCCATCCGCTCGACATCGCGCTGGCCGGGGTCAACGTGGCGCAGCTCGCGGTCGCCGTCCTCGGCGTCCTCCTGATCAGCGCGGAGTATTCGACCGGCTCGATCCGCTCGACCTTCACCGCGGTGCCCAAGCGGCTGCCCGTGCTCTGGGCGAAGCTGCTCGATTACGCGGTCGTCTCCTTCGTCCTGGTGCTGCCGGCGGTGCTCGTGAGCTTCTTCGCCAGCCAGGCGATCCTGCACAACATCCCGCAGCTTCAGATCTCGTTCTCGGATCCGGGCGTCGCACGGTCGGTGATCGGCGGCGCGGTCTACGTGATGCTCGTCGGGACTTTCGCGCTCGCGATCGGCGCGATCGTGCGGAACACGGCCGGCGGCATCGCGACCTTCGCCGCGATCTTCTTCGTCCTGCCTCCGCTCATGTTCACCCTGCCGACGAGCTGGAACAACGCGATCAGCCAGTACCTGCCGAGCGAGGCCGGACGGCAGATCTTCTCGCTCCATCACGCCGCGCACACTCTGACCCCGCTCACCGGCGGGCTCGTGTTCGTCGCCTACTGCGCCGCCGCCATCGCGATTGCGGCCGTCCTGCTCGTCCGCCGGGACGTCTGACCCCGCGCAGGCGGATGCGCCTGCCACCATGAGGGCGTGAGCGCCGACGAATCGCGCACCGCAAAGGTCCTCACGGATGCGGCCGCGCTCGCCTCGGCGGCCGCGAGTGCCTCCGCGCGGCGCCTGACGATCGCGCTCGGAGGCGAGGAGCGCACCCGCGTCATCATCGTCCTCGCCGCGATCCTCGGCCTGAGTGGCGCCGACGCCGCGACGGTCGGCGCTTCGGCGAGCGAGCTGCGCTCCGGACTACACATCACGAATACGGACATCGGCCTGCTCGTCGCGGTCAGCTCGCTCGTCGGCGCGTTCGCGACTCTGCCGTTCGGCGTGCTCGCCGACCGGGTTACGCGGACGAAAGTGCTCGGCCTGACGATCGTCCTCTGGGGTTTCGCGATGCTCTGGAGCGCAACCGCCTCGGACTTCGGCAAGCTCCTGTGGGCACGCCTCTTCCTCGGCGCCGTCACCGCCTCCGCAGGGCCGATGGTCGCCTCGCTCGTCGGCGACTGGTTCGGAAGCTGGGAGCGTGGCCGGATTTACGGCGTCATCCTCGCCGGCGAGTACGTCGGCGCCGGCATCGGTTTCGCGGTCACCGGCAACGTGGCCGCGCTCTCGTGGCGGGCGGCCTTCGTGATCCTCGCGCTGCCGGCTTTCTTCCTCGCAGCCGTCGTCTGGCGCCTCCGCGAGCCCGAACGGGGAGGCAAAGGCGTGCTCGCGCACGACTCCGAGCCGCCACCGTTCACGGAGCCCGACGAGACCACGGCCGAGACCGACGCGCAACGGCTCGCGCGGGAACGCAGCCTCGCGCCGGACTCCGAGCTCGTCATCTCTCCGAGCACTGCTCGGCGCATGGGTCTCGTGGACGCCACCCGCTACGTGCTGAAGGTGCGCACGAACGTCGTGCTGATCGCCGCCAGCGCGTGCGGCTACTACTTCCTCGCCGGCCTGCAAACCTTCGGCCTGGAGTTCTCGCGGGAGCAGTACGGGATCGATCAGGCACTCGCGAGCTCTCTCCTGCTCCTGATCGGAGCGGGAGCCATGGCAGGCGTCCTCTGCGGCGGCGCGCTCGGCGACCGGCTCCTGAGACGCGGACTGCTGAACGCGCGCGTGTGGGTGCCGGCGGTCGCCGCCGCGTTGACGACGGTCCTCTTCGTGCCGGCGCTCATCACGCGCGGGGCGGTGACCGCGGTCCCGTACCTCGTGGCGGCGGCGTTCTTCCTCGGGGCCCAGAACCCGCCCCTCGACGCGGCGCGGCTGGACATCATGCCGCCGCTCCTCTGGGGACGCGCCGAGGCGGTGCGGACGCTGCTGCGCTCACTCGCGATGGCGCTTGCTCCGCTTCTCTTCGGCGCAGTCTCGGACCACGTCTTCGGCGGCGGCCGCTCGGGTCTGCAGTGGACGTTCGTCGTCATGATCCTGCCGCTCGGCGCGAGCTCGTGGCTCCTCTTCAAAGGCCTGCGGACGTACCCGGGCGACGTCGCGACGGCAGCCGCGAGCACGGACTACGCGGACGACTACCCTCAACCTCGAGATCACTGGGGTCTTTGATGAGCACCGGTAACGCCTTCCTCGTCCTCTCCGCCTTCCTCGCGAGCGGCGTCGAGTTCGTGGAAGCGCTGACGATCGTCCTCGCCGCCGGGCTCGCGCGCGGCTGGCGCTCCTCGCTCGCGGGGCTCGGCGCGGCGACCGTCGTGCTCGCCGTGACCGTCGCGGTGCTCGGGCCGGCGCTCACCGTGATCCCGCTGCAGGCGCTGCGGCTCGTCGTCGGCGCGCTCCTGCTCGTCTTCGGCCTGCAGTGGCTGCGCAAGGCGATCCTGCGGGCGAGCGGCTACAAGGCTCTGCACGACGAGGACGCGATCTTCGCGCGCGAGTTGGCGGAGGCGCAGAGCGCCGCCCGCCTCGAGCGCGCGGGCGTCGACTGGTACGGGTTCACGCTCGCCTTCAAGGGCGTGCTGCTCGAGGGCCTCGAGGTCGTCTTCATCGTCCTCACCTTCGGGAGCGCCCAGGGCTCGATCCCGCTCGCCGCGCTCGGCGCGGCGGCGGCGCTGGTCCTCGTCGCCGGGGTCGGCATCGCCGTGCGCGCGCCGCTCGCCCGGGTTCCGGAGAACGCGATGAAGTTCGCGGTCGGCGTGATGCTGACGACGTTCGGCATCTTCTGGTCGGCCGAGGGCGCCGGCGCCGACTGGCCGGGCTCGGACGCGGCGCTGCTCGGCGTGCTCGGCTTCGTCTGCCTGTTCTCGTTCCTCTTCGTGCGGCTGCTGCGGCGCGAGCACCGTTCCGTCATCCGGCCGGTCGAGGTCGAGGCATGAAGCGGCTCGCGGCGTTCGGCCGCTTCTGGTGGGAGTTCGTGATCGGCGACGACTGGCTCGTCGCGGTGCTCGTGGCGATCGCCATCGGCGCAACGGCCGTGCTCGCGGGGGCGAACGTCGCCGCCTGGTGGCTGCTGCCGGTCGCCGTTCCGCTCGTGCTGTGGTTCTCGCTGCGCAGAGCGATACGCTCGGCCTGAGCTCTTCCCACCCACTGGGCGGGCCCGTAGCTCAGCTGGTTAGAGCAGCGGACTCATAATCCGTTGGTCCCTGGTTCGAATCCAGGCGGGCCCATTACTCCTGCGAGTCAGATGTGTCGCCGACGCGCGCGGTGACTCGGCGTGGCGGCGCACGCAAGTGGACGAACGGGTGGGATCGGCTGGGTCCGACGGCCGGACCTGCGGAGATACCGCTTCGGGTGGGAACGGCCCCCCACTCGTAGGTGGGCGGCTGCGCTGCGCTCCACGATGTAGCGGTCTATGAACTCTCCCCAATACGGCACTAGCCACATGCTCCCCGTGCTCCAGGAGCGTCGCGCGACGCTCGCCGACGAGCGTGGGTTCACACTCATCGAGCTCTTCGTCGTCGTGTTCATCATCGGCGTCCTGCTCGCCATCGCCGTCCCGGCGTACCTGCACTTCGAGAATGCTGCGCAGTCGACGGTCGCAGCTGCGGACGTGCGCGAGGCGATCACGGACGCGACGGCGTACTACGCGGACCACAACGACTACTCCGGTATGAGCCCGAGCTCGTTGCGCGCGACCTACGACTCCGGGCTCGTGATCTCGAGCGGCGGCTCGCCCGGCATCGGGTCGGCCAAGCCGGAAGGCGCCGGCGGGAACGCGTTCTGCATCTCGGCCGACGACAGCGACCACTGGGCGCACTACAACGGGCCGAACGGCACCGTCGTCACCGACCCGGCCACGGTGACTTCGGATCCCTGTCCGTAGCCGAGTACCTACGGCACCGAGACGTCAGCGCGCGAAGCTCGCCCGAGCTGAGCTCGGGCGAGCGCGTCGACGGCTTCGTCGATCGTGTGGAAGATACGGTCCTCGCCGATCGCTTCCAGGACTCCGCTGAGCCGGGCCGCTTCCCGGGTCGGCTTGCGCAGCTCGGCGAGCGCGAAGTCGATCCCGGCGGAACGCAGCGTGGTGACGAGCTCGCCGAGCTTCTCGGAGCTCGTGATGTCGAGATTGGCGTTCGGGCTGAAGTCGACGATCACCGCTCTCGGCGGGGGGTCGCTCGCACCCACCAGCCGCTTGACGGCTTCGACGACCAGCGAGGCGTTCGCGTAGAAGAGCGGCGCCTCGAGCCGCAGAACGAGCATGCCGGGGATCCGTTCGTAGTCGGGGTGGCGGTCCACGTCGCCGTAGGCGTCCGGGACGCCCGGCACGCGGCCGAGCACGGCGACGTGCGGCCTGCTCGCCTGGTAGACGACGAGCAGGATCATCGAGACGACGCCGATCACGAGCCCGGGCAGGACGTCGACCGTGATCACCCCGACGAGCGTGACGAGACCCACCCAGAACTCGAGCGGCTGTTCGCGGCGATAGAGCCGGAACTCCGAGATCTTCCAGAGGTGCGAGACGGCGTGGATGATCAGCGCCGCGAGCACCGCCTCGGGCAGGTTCTTGAAGACCGGCGTGAGGAAGAGCACGGTCACGAGGGCGAGCACCGTGGCGACGAGCGGCGAGATCTCCGAGCGAGCGCCGGCTCCCTCGTTGACGGCCGACTGGGAGAGGCTCCCGCCGGCCGGGAGCCCGCGCAGCGCAGCGGCGCCGACGTTCGCGACCCCCAGAGCGACCAGCTCCTGGTTCGCGTCGATCTCGTAGCCGTGCTTCGTCGCGAAGTTCGTCGCCGCGCCGAGGGACTCGCTGAAGATCACGAGCATCATCCCGGCCGCACCCGCCAGGAGCGCGCCGATGTCGCCGGCCGGTGGGTGCGGAAGCGAGACGGGCGGCAGGCCGCTCGGCACGTGCCCGACGATCGCCACGCCGTGACTCGAGAGGTGGAAGGCGGCGCCGACCACGATCCCGAGCACGAGCGCGAGCAAACCGCCCGGGATGCGCGGGAACCAGCGCTCGCCCGCGAACAGGAGCACGAGCGCGCCGATCCCGACGGCGAGCGTGGGGCCGTTCGTGTCGCCGAGGTGCCCGATCACGTGCGCGAACTGGCGGATCGTGTCTCCCGTGCCCGTTTCGATCCCGAACAGCCTCGGCAACTGCTTCACGGTGACGAAGATCGCAAGCCCGAAGACGAAGCCCTCCATCACCGGCCGCGAGAGGAACTGGGCGATGAAGCCGAGGCGGAGCAGGCCCGCGAGCACGAACAGGCCGCCGCAGAACAGGACGAGCGCGGCTGCGTCGACGAGATAGGCGTCCGAGCCGCTCGGGTGGAGGGCGATCACCGTCGAGGCGAGCAGCACCGCCGCCGCCGACGTGCCCGCCGCGACGACATGACGGCTCGTGCCGAAGACTGCGTACGCCGGGAGCGTCACGAGCAGGGTGTAGAGACCGGCCTGCGGCGGCAGGCCGGCGAGCCCGGCGTAGGCGATCATCTCCGGGATCAGCAGGCCCCAGATCGTCGCGCCGGCAACGGCGTCGAAACGGAGGTTGCCGCGGTCGTAGGCCGGCAGCCACGTCAGGATCGGTACGAAGCGTCGGATCCCCGCGGGCGGCGGCGCCGCCCACGCGCTCGGGTCGACCGGTGCCACTAGACCCCTCGGACGACGCAGCGAAAGCCGATGTGGCCGGTCGACGTGTCGACCGTCTCGCTCTGGCGCGCTGCGGGCCGATAGCGCAGGCAGTAGTTCGGAGCGCAGAGATGCGAGCCGCCCTTGATCACCTTGCGCTCGAAGCGCTCACCGCCGTTCGACGGCGGAGCGCAGCACGGCCTTGGCGAGCGTTCGGCGAACTCGTCCACCGTCCACTCCCAGACGTTGCCCGCCATGTCGTGGAGGCCGAAGCCGTTCGGGGGAAAGCGTTCGACGGGCGATGTCCCCTCGTAGCCGTCGAGCAGCAGGTTCTGCCAGGGGAACTCGCCCTGCCACGTGTTCGCCATCTGGCGGCCCTTCGGCGCGAACTCGTCGCCCCACGTGTAGATCGCCTGGTCGAGTCCGCCGCGCGCCGCGTACTCCCACTCCGCCTCGGTCGGGAGCGACTTCCCGGCCCAGTCGGCGTACGCGACTGCGTCGGAGTAGGCGACGTGCGTGACCGGGTGCAGCTCGCGGCCGCCGACGTTGCTGCCGGGGCCTTCGGGATGACGCCAGTCCGCTCCCGGCAGCCAGCTCCACCAGTTGCGAACGTCCTGCAGGTCGACCGGCCCCGCGGTCTTGCGGAACACGAGCGAGCCGGGCACGAGATCGGCCGGACTCGCGCCCGGATAGTCCTCGGCCGCGGGAGCCAGCTCGGCCCAGGTGACGTGGCCGGTCTCCTGCACGAAACGGCGAAATTCCGCGACCGTGACGGGGTGACGGTCGATCGAGAAGGCCTCCACCGACACCTCGCGCACCGGCCGCTCCTCGGGATAGAAACGCTCGCAGCCCATGCGAAACGTCCCGCCGGGCAGCTCGACCATGTTCTTCACGCGAAGACAGTAGCCCAGTCGTTCTTGATGCTCACCACCGTCCAACCGTGCTTGGCAGCGGCCTCGAGAGAGTCCTCCGCGCCGGCCGTGTAGTCGAACTCCCGCTCGGCGTCGTCGTGGAGGACGAGCAGCCGAAGGGCCGGCCGTTCCCTGCCGCCGGCGTAGCGGAGCATCGGGATGTCGCCGTTCGAGTTGCCGCCGGCGAGGATCGGACGCCGGCCGATGCGGCTCCAGATCCGGATCGGCTTGACCGGGCCGTCGTCGAACACGTCCGGCTCGGCCGCGTACGTGATCGTCCCGCCGTGCTCGTCCTCGAGGTAGCGAAGGGCGTTCGAGCTGCCGATCACGCGCTCGGACGGGATGCCGTACACCTCCTCGGTCACGGGCCGCATGAAGTCGCGGTCGCCGCCCGAGGCGATGTAGTTCGTGAATCCGTTCGCCTCGAGATACCCGAGGAGATCGATCATCGGGACGTAGCCGCACGCGTGGAACGTGCGGTCGAGCGTCGGATGCCTGCCGCCGCGCAGGAAGCTGTCTGCTGCGGCCGCGTACTCCTCCACGCTGTTGCCCGCGAACGCCTGGAGGATTCCGGCCATCAGCACCTTCACGTCGGCGTCGTCACCGTGGTAGTGCTTCGTGATCACCTCGCCGAGCCAGTGGTAGTCCTGCTCGCGCGCCGCCTTCCACGGCTGCTTCTCGCGCAGCGACTCGTCCGCCTCGGCCATCTCGGAGAGTCGCATGAGGATGAAGCCGAGCTCGATCGGCATCGGCTTCTCGCACCACAGCGTCCCGTCGTTGTCGAAGGTCGCGATCCGCTCCGCGGGCGGGACGTAGTCGGGCCCGCCTTCGGTCGTCACCCGCGCGACGAAGTCCACGATCGCCGCGCGGGTCGACGTGTCGCTCCAGCTCGCGAGCTCGCCCGTCGTCATTCGCGCATGAGCATCAGCTCGGCCTCGCGCTCGAGGTCGAGATAGGCATCGCCGCTCACGTCGATTGCGACGCGGTCGATCGTGCCGCCGCTGAAGCCATGCGGCGCCTCGCCGGGGAAGTCGTCAGTCAGCGGCTCGCCTTCATGACGACCGACGTAGAGTCCCGAGCCGGCGATCGCGAATGCGCCGAGCTGCGTCTTGATCTCCGCCTCGCCGACCTTGTCGTCGCCGTGGTAGAGCGACAGGGTTCCTGCCGTGTGGTCGGCTTCCTGCGCGGTCTTCTCGAACGAGGCCGACAGGATGAGCTTCTCGCCGGTCGGGACGTCTTCGCTCCCGACGACCTTCTGCTCCTCGCTGCCGAGGAAGTTGTTCAGGTAGTGGAGCCGGTGGTCCTTGACGTAGAGCGCATGGCCGCCGAAGCGCGTTCCAATGGCGAACAGCACGCCCTCGGCGTTCCCG
>Ga0335083_10002342_pt1 | contig 25040 bp, 22 predicted proteins | sample Lox_Sample_42_FD_206716 | JGI IMG/M metagenome (GOLD analysis project Ga0335083, IMG submission 206716) | Soil microbial communities from Loxahatchee National Wildlife Refuge, Florida, United States - Lox_Sample_4.2 | ecosystem: Environmental > Terrestrial > Soil > Wetlands | place: USA...
TCCAGGGGCGGCGCCCCTGGCCTTATCTTTTGATCACACCACGGCTGGCCGCCGCCGTGCGGCCCAGGCCATCAGCCCGATCCCCCCGACCAGCATGGGCAAGGAGAGCAGCTGCCCCATCGTCGCCCCGCTCCACAGATAGCCGAGGAACGGGTCAGGCTGCCGGAAGAACTCGCCGGTGATGCGCGCGACGGCGTAACCGGCGAGGAACAGCCCGGTGAGCAGCCCGAACCGCGCCCGCACGGCGGCCGAGCGGGAGGCGATCCACATCACCAGGAACAGCACCAGCCCTTCCAGCAGCGCCTGATAGATCTGGCTCGGATGGCGCGGCTCCGGCCCGGCATTCGGAAAAATCATCGCCCAGGGCAGCCAGTCCGGCGCTGGCCGTCCCCACAGCTCGCCATTGATGAAATTGGCGATCCGCCCGAGCCCGAGCCCGATCGGCACCACGATCGCGAGCCGGTCGGCGAAGCCGAGCAGGTTGATCCGGTTCAGCCGGGTGAAGATCAGCAGCGCGACGATGACGCCGAGCGCCCCCCCATGGAAGCTCATCCCGCCCTGCCAGACGGCGAGCAGCGCGGCCGGATGCGAGAAATAGAGCGAGGGCTGGTAGAACAGCACATAGCCGAGCCGTCCCCCGAGCACGACGCCGAGCGTGGCCCAGGAGAGGAAATCGTCGGTCTGCTGCTCCGTCGCGACCACGGGGGTCGCCCGCACCAGCCGCCGCATCACCCGCCAGCCGGCCACCAGCCCCACGATATAGGCGAGGGCGTACCAGTGGATGGAGAGCGGCCCGAGCCGCACCAGCACCGGGTCGAATTGCGGGAACAGCAGGACCGGGATCATCGATACGGGTCCGCCTGCCGCAGATAATCCTGCACGTAGCGGCGGATGCCTTCCTCCAGCGGGGTGAACTGCCCCTGGTAGCCCGCCGTTCGCAGGCGCTCCATGCTGGCCTGGGTGAAGGACTGGTACTGGCCGCGCAGCGAGGCCGGCATGTCGATGAACTCGACCCGCCGCTCCACGCCCGCCGCGTCGCAGACCGCGTGGGCGAGGTCGAGATAGGTCCGCGCCTGGCCGGTGCCGAGATTGAACAGGCCGGAGGCGGCGGGCGTCTCCAGCAGCCAGAGCATCACATCGACCACGTCCCCGACCCAGATGAAGTCGCGCGCCTGCGCGCCGTCGGCCAGGCCCTCGCGGTCGGAGCGGAACAGCCGGGCCGGCTTGCCGGCGATGACCTCGTCGTATTTCACCTTCACGACCGAGATCATGCCGCCCTTGTGGTACTCGTTCGGGCCGTAGACGTTGAAGAACTTGAGCCCGGCCCATTGCGGCGGGGCCGGCGTCCGCCGTGCGAGCGCGGCCATCACCTGCAGGTCGAACACGTGCTTCGACCAGCCATAGAGGTTCAGCGGCCGGAGCTGGTCGAGCAGCGCCGGATCGTCGTCGAACCCCTGCGCGCCGTCGCCATAGGTCGCGGCCGAGGAGGCGTAGACCAGGCGCACGTTCCGCCGCGCGCAGTAATCCCAGAGCTTGTGCGACAGCTCCACATTGGTGCGCCAGACGAGGTCGCCGTCGCGCGCCGTCGTCTCGCTGATCGCGCCGAGATGGAATACCATCTCCAGCGGAGGGTGGCCCGCGAGGAAGGCGTCAAGATCCTCGGGGCGGACGATCCGGGCGGGCGGATGCGCGGCGAGGTTGCGCCACTTCCCTTCCGCGCCCAGCCAGTCCACGATGATTGTCTCATGCCCGCGGGCCGTAAGCTCCGCTTGCAGATATGAGCCGATGAAGCCGGCGCCGCCAGTGACCAGAATCATGGCGGCAGGTTATAGGCAGGGCGGGCCATCCGAAATAGTCCGCCGGGTTAATCATTGTTGACGGAGAGCGCGCATGCGCGAGAAACCTCGCTTCTTCGACGATCTGGCCGGCGTCGCCGGCGGGGCCTTCTCGGCCTTCGCCGGTCTGCGTGAGGAGGCCGAGGCCCTGGTGCGGGCGCGGGTGGACGAGACGCTGCGGCGACTCGACCTCGCCCGGCGCGAGGAACTGGACGCCGTGCAGGACCTCGCCGCCAATGCCCGCGCGGCGCAGGAGGCCGCGGAGGCACGGCTGGCCACGCTGGAGGCGCGGGTGGCGGTGCTGGAGCAGGCGCTCGCGGGGCGGGCTAGCACCGAGGGGTAAGTAGGGCGAGGGGCTCTGCCCCTCGACCCCGCCGGGGGCGAGCGCCCCCGGACCCGCGCAAATTTCAGTCCAGCAGCTTCGCGTCAAGCGTGATGGCCGCGTTCAGCAGCTTGGAGACGGGGCAGTTCGCCTTCGCCTTGGCGGCCAGGTCCTCGAATGTCGCGGGATCGGCGCCGGGCACCCGGGCGGTGAGCGTCAGATGCACGGCGGTGATCACGTAGCCGCCATCCACCAGCTTCAGCGTCACCGCCGCCTTGGTTTCCATGTGGTCGGCGGTAAGCCGCGCCTCGCCGAGGATCATCGACAGCGCCATGGTGAAGCAGCCGGCATGGGCGGCGCCGATCAGTTCCTCGGGATTGGTGCCGGGCTTGCCCTCGAAGCGGCTGCCGAAGCCGTACGGATAATCCTTGAGCGCGCCGCTCCCGGTCGAGATCGCGCCCTTGCCGTCCTTGAGCCCACCCTGCCAGACGGCTGATCCGAATGCTGCCACGCGTTGCCTCCCCCCGCTCATGCGAGTCGTTGGCAGTGAGAAGAGCGCAGGGTGGAAAAGAGTTCCCGGGGCGCCCAGCCGCAAGGGTGAGCAAGGCGAGGGGAGGCTGTCGTTCACGGCTGGCATGTCAGGAAAAAACGATTGGTTTCCAAAGGCCGCCGGCCTTTGGCGGGGTCCAGGGGCAGAGCCCCTGGCCTTGCCTTTGAATGCCTGCCCCCACCGCTTATAGAGCGCCCCCGCCGTCACCCTTTCCGGGCAAACCCGGCGAAATCCCGCGCCACTACCTCGTAGATCGGCCGCCGGAAGGCGACCGTCAGCGCCGGGACCGCTTCCAGCCGCTCCCACCGCCAGGCGATGAACTCGGGGTGCGGATCGAGGTCGAGCCGGATATCCGCGTCGGTGCCGGTGAAGCGCAGCGCGAACCAGCGTTGCTTCTGGCCGCGATATTTCCCCCAGCGCCCGTGGCCGAGCACCTCCGGCGGCAGATCGTAGGTCAGCCAGTCCGCGTGCTCGCCGATGATCTCGGCGCGGTCGGTGCCGATCTCCTCGCGCAACTCGCGCAACACGGCGTCGCGCGGTTCCTCGCCCTTGTCCAGCCCGCCTTGCGGCATCTGCCAGGTGCCGGGGGCGTCGAGCGGCCCGGGGATGTCGGCGCGGCGGGCGATCAGCACGCGCCCGTCGGCGTTGAACAGGGCGGCGCCGACATTGGCGCGGTAGGGCAGGTGCGCGTAGGGATCTTCAGCCATTGCCGTCTCCAGGACCGTCTCCCGTCCGGGGCGGGAGGATGAGGGCGCTGGCCGGAACCAGCTCGATGCCGCGCGCCGGCAGGGTTCGCGCCCAGGCGGCGATGCGGCGCACCACGGCGGGGCGGGGCGGGCCGGCAAGGCCGAGCGCGGCGCCGCCCCGGCGGGCCGCCTGCTCCAGCGCGTCCAGCTTCGCGTCGATGGCGTCGGGCGGCTCGTCGAGCACGAGGTCCACCGCCCGGCCGGCGAGCAGGGTGGGCAGGCCCGCGCCCGGGCGCGGGTCGATATAAAGCAGGCCACGCGCGGCGAGGGTGCGCGCCACCTCGTCGAATTCCGGGGCGTTGGCGGCGAAGCGCTCGCCGCGCAGCCCGTCCGAGGCGCCGGTGGCGCCGATATAGCCGGCGATCCGGCTCAGCGCCCAGTCCAGGTTACGCCGGTTCAGCCCCGGCCCGGCGCCGGTCAGCAGCGAGCGGAACCCGGCATCGGTGCGCGGGAAGCCGGCCGGTTCCATCGGGATGGAGATGAGGAATTCGTGCCCGGCGCGGCGGGCCGCCTCCAGCGCCGGGCCGGTATCGACGGCATAGGCGGAGAAGGCGAGATCCACCGGCCCGGGCAGCAGGCGGATCGCCTCGTCGGTGTCCCGCTCCGCGAGGCCGATGCCGCCGATCAGAATGGCGATGCGCGGCTTGCCGTCCGGCGGTGGGGCGGGGCGGGCATAGGCGCGCATCGGCGTGATGCCGAAGGCGCTGATGCGCGGCAGCGCGCCGTCCGGGAAGGCGGAGGCGGGTTCGAGCAGCGCCGGATCGGGGGGCGGGATCGCGCCCGGCGTTGCGTCCGGCCGCGCCACCACGCTGTCGGGCGGCAGGGTGGCGTCCGCCATGCCGGCGCCGGCGGGGTCGGCGCCTTGCGCATCAGGGGCGGACGCGGACACGCCGGTCCGGGATGCGCCGGTCTTGGGCACGGCGGCATGGGCCGCGACGGGTTTGCCGGCGCCCCGGCCCGGTCCGGACGGAGCCGGCGGGCCGAGCAGTTGCAGGGTCAGCCCGCCGCCGAGCAGCAGGGTCGCGGTCGCGCCCCAGAACCAGGCGAGGGCGCGCAGGCCGGGGTGCGGGGGTGGTGGTGATGCCGACACAATGCCCGCCTCCCCCGCCCCGGTTTCCGATGCCTCAGTGCGAGTCGGCGCGGCGCTGCTGCGCCATCCCGTGGACCAGCGCCAACCCCTGCTGGAGCTGGAAATCCGTCTCCGGCTTGGCCGGGTCGAATTTCGGCCAATCCGTCGGCGGCGCCTTGGGGATGCTGGCCGCGACGGGCGGCAGGTCGTCGCGCGGCGCCGGCGGCTTGGTCGGCTGCGAGGCGCCCTCGTTCTTCAGCGCGTGGGTCAGATCCGCCTCGCGGTCCGGCAGGAAATGCTGCTCCGCCTCCCGGCTCTCCGAGACCTGCACGTCCGGCGCGATGCCGAGGCCCTGGATGGAGCGGCCGGAGGGCGTGTAGTAGCGCGCGGTGGTGAGCCGGATGGCGCCGTCGCCTGGCATCGGGATGACGGTCTGCACCGAGCCCTTGCCGAAACTGCGCGAGCCCAGGATCACCGCGCGGCGATGATCCTGCAGTGCGCCTGCGACGATCTCGCTGGCCGAGGCCGAGCCGCCGTTGATCAGCACCACCATCGGCAGGCCGTTCAGCAGGTCGGTGCCTTTGGCGTCCCAGCGCTGGCTTTCCTCCGGGTGGCGGGCGCGGGTGGAGACGATCTCGCCATCCGCGATGAAATCCTCGCAGACATCGACCGCCTGATCGAGCAGCCCGCCCGGATTGTTGCGCAGATCGAGGATCACCCCGCGCAGGTTGCCCTTGCTGTCCTGCCGCAGCTTGTCGATCGCGTCGCGCAGGCCGGGATCGGTGCGCTCGTTGAAGCTGGTCAGCCGGATATAGCCGATGTCGTTGTAGAGCGCGGACTTCACCACCTGGATGTGGATGATCTCGCGCGTCATGCTGACGTCGATCGGCTTGTCGATGCCTTCGCGCTTGACGGTCAGGCGGATCTTGCTGTCCGGCGGGCCGCGCATCCGGTCCACCGCGTCGTTCAGCGACAGGCCCTGCACGGTTTTGCCGTCGAGCGAGAGGATCAGGTCGCCCGCCTTCATGCCGGCGCGGGCGGCGGGGGTGTCGTCGATCGGGCTCACCACCTTGATCAGACCGTCATCCTGCGTCACCTCAAGGCCGAGGCCGCCGAACTCGCCCTTGGTCTGCACCTGCATGTCGCGGAACTGCTTCGCGTCCATGTAGCTGCTGTGCGGGTCAAGGCCGCTCAGCATGCCGTTCAGGGCGTTGTTGATCAGGTCCTTGTCCGGCACCGGCTCCACATAATCGGAGCGGACGCGCTCGAACACGTCGCCGAACAGGGTCAGCAGCCGGTAGGTTTCGGCCCGGGAGCTCTCGTCGGCGAGCGCCACAGGGATGCCGAGTCTCTGGGTCAGCAGGCCGGAGACGGGGCCGGCTGCCACGCCCGCCGTGAAGGCGGCGCCAAGCAGCAGGCCGGTGCGGAATTTCATTCTGTCATCCCTCTGTCGCGCCCCCGCCCCCGCGAGGCAACGCACTACGACATACGCCATGCCGGGCAAAAATCCCGTTTACGCCAGCCCCGGAGCCCATGCCCTTTTTGGGCGTGGACATCGGGTCCGAGGCTGCCGATCCGGATGCCGGGCAGACCACGACTCTGCCGGCCCGGAGGCAAACCTGGGAAAATCGTAGAGCGGCAACGGCCCGGATGCAAATACCCGCGCCTGGACAGCCGTGCGTGAAAACAAGGCGATAGCGTAATAGTTAACGACCGGATCGAGGGACTCATCCGTAAGGGCAGGGGCGCCGCCCCTGCACCCCGTCAAAGGCTGAGCCTTTGAAATCCGTTACTTTTTTTGCGTACACCCGGCTTCATTGGCCTAGCCGCTCCAGGATCGCCGGGACATGCACCTGGTCGCCTTTGTAGTTGCCGGTCAGCGCGTACATCACGAGGTTGACGCCGAACCGGTAGGCAAGGGTGCGTTGCCGCTCGCCGCCGGGAATGGCGGCGTAGGGGTTGGCACCGGCCTCGTCGGTCGCCCAGGCGGCGGCCCAGTCATTCGTGCCGATGATCACCGGGCTCACGCTGTCATTCGAGCGGTCCTGGTCCCGCTGCACCCAGACAGTGCCGCCATCGTAGCGGCCGGGGAAGGCGGGCAGCAGGTAGAAAGAGCGGGCGAGCACGTGGTCGGCGGTCAGCGGCGCGAGGGGGGGCACCTGCAGGCCGCGCGCCGCCCGGCGCAGCGCCGCCCCGGCGCCCGGAGCCATGCCGGCGCCCGAACCGGACTCCCCGGCATCGCCGCCGCGCGTGTCGATCAGGATGATCCCGCCATGCGCCATGTAGTCGTTGAGCGCCGCGACCGCGCGCGGCCCCGGCGCCGTTCCCTCCGTCACCGGCCAGTAGAGCAGGGGATAGAAGCTGAGATCGTCCTCGCCCGGCGTGACCCCCACCGGGTCGGCCAGCACGGCGGCGGTGCGCCGGTTCACATAGGCGGAGAGGCCGGCGAGGCCGGCGCGGGCGACGCCGTCCACCTGCTCGTCGCCGGAGAGCACATAGGCGAGATGGGTGGCCAGCGCTGGGCTTTCCGCCGCCCGTGCCGGCGCGAGCGGCAGCAGGAGCAGCAGGAGCAGCAGGGCGGCGGTGGCGGCCGGGCGCAGCAGGCCGCGCACGAACAGGCTCGCCAGCAGATCGAGCAGCAGCAGCAGGAGTGCCGCCGCGAGCAGCGCCGGACCGAGCGCCCGTTCCCGCGCCGCGCCGTGCAGTGTCCGTTCCGCGGCGCCGGGGATCGAAGCCGCGGCGACGAGCGGCGGTTGCGCCGTGCCGATATTGAGCGCCCGCCGCTCCTCCGCCTTGCCGTAGAGTCCGGGCGGGTGGCGGGGCGAGACCGGCGTGGTGGCGAAATCCCGCGCCGCGAGGCCGCGCGCCGCCTGGGGGGGCGGGCCGAGCATGCCGGCGCCGTCCAGCGTTTGCGCCGGCGCCAGCAGCGCCGCCGCGTCACCCGCGTGCACCCCGGCGGAGAGCCGCACCAGCCGGCGCAGCATGTCCACGAACAGGCCGGAGAGCGGCAGGTTCGACCAATCGGCATTGGCGGTGACATGGAACAGCACGATCCGCCCCTGGCCGAGCGCCGCCTCGGTGACGAGCGGGGTGCCGTCGGCGAGGCGGGCCCAGCTATGCGCGGCGAGGCCGGCGGAGGGTTCCGCCAGTACCTGCCGCCGCACCGTGACCTCTTCCGGCACGGCGAGGCCGGCGAACGGGCTTTCGGGCGGGAAGGGGGCGAGCCCGGCCGGCTTGCTCCAGGACATGCTGCCGCCGAGCTGGCGGTCGCCATCGAGCAGGCGCACCGGCAGCAGCGGGTCGTCGTCGCCCGCCTCTGCGGTGCGCGGGCCGGCGAAGCGCACCAGCAGCCCGCCTTGCTCCACCCAGTGCCGCAGCGTCTCGGCCTCCGCCTCGGAAACCGGGCGGTCGGCGAGGACCAGCACGGAAACCGGCCGGGCGAGCAGCGCCGGGATATCGCCGGTGCGCAGCTCCGTCTCCGGCGCGAGGGCGCGGTCCAGATAGAAGAGCGGGCCGGTCAGCGGCGTTTGCGCCCCCGCCTCCTCCCCGGCGAGCAGCCCGACCGGGTGGCGGCGCGCGCTCTCGTCCAGCAGTGCCACCGCCCCGGCGCCCGCCCCGCCTTCGAGGGTGAGCCGCGCGAGCTGGTTGCGCAATTCGAGCGGCAGGGCGACCGGCGCCTCGCCGGTCCCGGCGCCTTCCGGCAGGGTAACGGTGGTGCGGGCGAGCACCCGCCCGTCGCCGGTCTCCGCCTGCACCTGCGCCTGTTCCGGGACGGGGAGCGGCAGGCGGGCGACGCGCAGCCACAGAGCATCCGCCGCCGGGCGCGGCGGGAGCAACAGGCGCAGGCGCGGCATTTCGGCGCGGATCTCCGTCACCGGCCCGTGCGCGGCGAGGGCGGCGGCGAAGGCGGGGTCGGCCTCGGTCGCGAGTCCGTCCGCGATGTAGAAGGCGGGGCCAGGTGGGGCCGCCCGGATCGCCGCGGCGGCGCTGGCGCGGTCCACCCCCCAGGGAAGCGGGTGCAGCGCGCCGAGCAGCGGGCGGAGCTCCGGCGCCGTCATCGGCGGGGTGGCGTGCGGCGGCGCATCGGCCTCGTCGTGCGCGGTGGCGAGCAGGGCGACGCGCCGCCCCGCCGCCTCCGCCCGGTCGAGCACCGCCTGCGCCGCGCCGAGCCGCTCATCCCAGTCCGAAGCCGCGGCCCAGCCCGTGTCCAGCACCAGCAGCACCGGGCCGGACGCGGTGAAGACTTCCGGCCGGCCACCGAGCACGGGGCGGGCGAGGCCGAGAACCAGCAGCGCCGCCGCCAGCAGGCGCAGGGCGAGCAGCCACCACGGGGTGACGGCGGCCGTCTCCTCCGTCCGGGGCAGGCCTTCGAGCAGGCGGATCGCCGGGAAATCCTGGGTGCGTGGCGCGGGCGGGCTCGCGCGCAGCAGCCACCAGAGCAGCGGCAGCACGATGAGGCCAAGCAGGGCGTAAGGGGCGGCGAAGACCATTCAGCGTCGTTCCTCGCCCCTGTGCGCGGAAGATGCGGGGCTCTGCCCCGCGCCCCGCTGGGGGCGAGCGCCCCCAGACCCGCACAAGTTAAGGGGTCTGGGGCCGATGGCCCCAGTGGGGTCCAGGGGCGGAGTGGCCCAAGGTTCCGCCGCTCCGCAGGAGCGGTGGAATGGCCACGGAGGGAAAGCCCTTGGCCTTTCTGGTGGATTAATCAATTTCATTGGCGATCGCCCGGCCTGCTGGCCAGCGCCTCATAAAGCGCGAGCAGCGCCGTTTCCGGCGGCCGGTCGGTATGATGCACGGCGAAGCCGAATCCGGCGGGGGCGGCGATGCGGGCGATCCCTTCCTGCCGCGCCGCCAGTGCGGCGGCGTAGGAGCCCCGCACCGCCTCCGTGCGCGGCAGCAGGGTTTCGCCCTCGCCCTCCAGGCCACGGAAACGGACCCGGCCGGACCAGGGCAGCGCCGCTTCCGCCGGGTCGAGCACCTGCACGAGCTGGCCCGTCACCGGGACGGAGGCGAGCCAGGCGAGGCAGGCCTCGATGTCCGGCAGCGGGGCGAGGAAGTCGCTGATCAGCACGATCTGGGCATGACGCGGCAGGGCGACGCGCGGCGGCAGGCCGGCATCGCTTCCGGCGGCGGCATTCGGTGCCGTCTCCAGCGCCATCGCCAGCGGTTCCAGCGCCGTCCGCCCTGCGAAGCGGCGTGACGAACCCGGCAGCCGCACTTGCTCGCCGCCGCGCAGCAGCAGCGCCGCCAGCGCCAGCAGCAGCAGCCGCGCCCGCTCCGCCTTGGTCGGCAGCGCGGCATGCGAGCGCCAGCGCATGCTCGGCGAGGAATCATGCCAGAGGAACACGGTCTGCGCCGCTTCCCACTCCGTCTCCCGCACATAGGCGCGGCCGGACCGGGCGGAGGCGCGCCAGTCCACGCGGGCCAGCGGGTCGCCGGCGACGAAGGGGCGGTATTGCCAGAAACTCTCGCCGAGCCCGGTCCGCCGCCGCCCGTGCACGCCCTGCGCGACCGTGCTCGCCACCCGCTCGGCGGCGACCAGCAGCGGAGGGAGGCGGGCGCCGAGCGCCTCCGCCAGGCGGGCGACGCTCATGCGGCGGGCGCGGCGCGCCGCGCGCGGGCGGGCGGCGTGCGTATGGGCGCGGCGTTCACCCGAGCCGGTCCACCAGCCCGGCGATGATCCCGTCCAGGGTCACGCCGTCGGCGCGGGCGGAGAAGGTCAGCGCCATGCGGTGCCGGAGCACCGGGCGGGCAAGGGCGGCGATGTCCTCCAGGCTCGGCGACAGCCGTCCGTCCAGCAGCGCCCGCGCCCGGCTGGCCAGCATCAGCGCCTGCGCCGCGCGGGGGCCGGGGCCCCAGGCGACATGGCGCCGCACCGCCTCCTCGGTGGCGCTTTCCGGCCGCGCGCCGCGCACCAGGGCGAGGATCGCGTCCACCACCCGCTCGGCCACCGGCAGGCGGCGCACCAGGGCCTGGGCCGCGAGCAGCGCCTCGGCGTTCAGCACCGGGCGCGGCGTCGCCACGTCGCTGCCGGTGGTGGCGAGCAGCATGGCGCGCTCGGCCGCCTCGTCCGGATAGGCGATGTCCACCTGCATCAGGAAGCGGTCGAGCTGCGCCTCGGGCAGCGGATAGGTGCCTTCCTGCTCCAGCGGGTTCTGCGTCGCCAGCACATGGAAGGGGCGGGGCAGTTGCTGATCGATGCCCGCCACCGCCACCTTCCGCTCCTGCATCGCCTGCAGCAGCGCGGATTGGGTGCGCGGGCTGGCGCGGTTGATCTCGTCCGCCATCAGCAACTGGCAGAAGACCGGGCCGCGCACGAAGCGGAAGCTGCGCCGGCCGCTGCCGTCCTCGTCCAGCACCTCGCTGCCGGTGATGTCAGCCGGCATCAGGTCCGGGGTGAACTGCACCCGCCTTGCATCGAGCCCGAGCACGGTGCCGAGCGTCTCCACGAGCAGGGTCTTGCCGAGGCCCGGCACGCCGACGAGCAGCGCATGGCCGCCGGAGAGCAGGCTGACCAGCACCTGCTCCACCACCGCTTCCTGGCCGATGACGATGCGCCCCGTCTCCGCCCGGGCCGCGGCGACGCCGGTGCCCACCGTTTCGACTTCCGCCAGAAGATTGTCCCGCAAGGCCGCTCCGCCTGTCTGGTCGGGGCGCGGATCAGGCGCCGGCCCCGAACAAGGTCAATGATTTGCGCCCGCCCGGTCTTTCATCAAGGCAGGGAAGCTCCCTATATGGCACGCAAAGAGAAAAGCGGCACACTGCCCGGAGGCCCAGATTTGGACGAGGCCCAGCGAAACAGCCAGCCTCCGCTCGACGAGCACCGGTCGGGCTGCACGGAGACGGGCCTGCGACTCAAGGGTTTCCGTGGCGGGGCCTCCGCCGCGCCACGCCAGCGCATCGAGTGCGGCGATCTGCCGTTCCTCATCAAACGCGACGGCACCTGGCTCTATCGCGGCACCCCGATCAGCCGCAAGGAGCTGGTCTGCCTGTTCTCCAGCGTGCTCAGCCGCGACGCGGCCGGGGATTACTGGCTGGAAACGCCGGTCGAGCACGGCCGCATCCAGGTCGAGGAGACGCCCTGGCTCGCCGTGGAGCTGGATTGGCGCTGCGATGGCCGGCACCAGGCGCTCTCCTTCCGCACCAATGTGGATCAGGTGGTCACGGCGGGCGCCGAGCATCCGATCCGCATCACGCATGATTGCCTGACCTGCGAGCCGACGCCCTACATCATGATCCGCCAGGGCGAGGGCGCCTTGCCACTGGAGGCCCGCATCATCCGTCCGGTTTATTACGAACTCGTGGCGCTCGCCGTGCCGGAGACCGTGCGCGGCGTGCGCAAGTTCGGCGTGTGGAGCTGCGGGCATTTCTTTTCGCTCGGCGACCTGCCGCCCGGCGAGGACTGAGGGGCGGTGGAGGCGGCGGAACTCCGGGCCCGGCTGGCCGGGTGCGGAGGGGATGAGGTGTCAGAGCTGCCGGCCTCGCTCGCTGCTTCGATCGGACTCGATCCGGCGGCGCTAGTGCCGGCCGCGGTGCTGGTGGGCATTGTTCCCGGCCCCGGTGCCGGCGTGCTGCTCACCCGGCGCATGCCGACGCTGCGGCAGCATAGCGGTCAGGTGAGCTTCCCCGGCGGCCGCATCGATCCCGGCGATGCGAGCCCGGAAGCGGCGGCGCTGCGCGAGGCGCGGGAGGAGGTGGGGCTCGACCCGGATTCGGTGGAACTGCTCGGCCGCCTGCCCGACCACATGACCGGCACGGGCTACCGGGTGACGCCCGTGACCGGCCTGCTGTCCCCCGGCTTCCAGGTGGCCGCCGCGCCCGCCGAGGTGGACGCGGTGTTCATGCTGTCGCTCGCCGTGCTGCTCGATCCGGCGGCGCCGCGGCGGCGGAGCGTGGTGATCGACGGCCGGCCCCGCTCGTTTTGGGTCTGGCCGCACCCGGAGCACGATATCTGGGGTGCCACCGCCGCGATCCTCGTCGTGCTGGCGCGGCGGCTGCGCGCCGGCGGCGCGCCGTTGCCCAGGGATACGGTGGGATAGGGAAGGCCAGGCCAGGGGCTTTGCCCCTGGACCCCGTCACGCGCAGGCGTGCATTCGCACGACAGGGCCATCGGCCCCAGACCCCTTTATTGTGGGGGGCATCATGAAGCGTGCCAGCACGCTTCGCGCCATAGTTGTGCCAAACCCACCCGTTAGACACTCATTTGGATACCGACGTGGCACCGGAACAACCGGTTTTGGTCACGTGGGGTGAATGCCGCTCCGATAGCCACAGCAATAGAAAGAAAGCCTCTATGAGTCTGCCGGGTTGGAATTCCGCTGAAGCCTCCGAGTGGTGGAGTGGTCTCTACTTCTGGGTTGGCATTGTCTGCTTTCTGATGCTCGGGGTTACGGAAGTTTTGTCCTACCGATATGGCGAGCGGAGAGGCGAATTGTTTGCTCGCGCCGAAAGCGCGGCTGTTTCTCAAAGAGACGATTTGGAAGCCCGCCGCACAACCGAAGTGGAAACGCTGCGTCAGCAGCTCTCCGAGGCCCAAAAACGCGCGGCCGATGCGGGTGCCGAGGCCAAAAAACCCCATCAGGACGTGGCGCCGAGGCGTCTGAGCGATCATGAAAAGGAAACGCTTGTTTTCGCCCTGTCGCCATTTTCGGGGCAAAGAATAACTTTTAAGTCCGTTCTTGGTGACGCAGAAGGCAGGCGATTTATTGAGGATTTTATTGCTACGTTCAGGCGCGCTCATTGGAGTTTTGACGACAAGGCGGATGTCAGCCAAGCCGTCTTTGATGGTCAGCCAGTTGGCGTTCAGGTCACCGTCAACGCGCATGACGCCCAGGCCGGCCGGGTTCCCCCGTCCGCCGCTGAGTTCGTAAGGGCTCTCGACAAACTGGGCGTCACAGCGGGTCATACATTGTTCGCCAGTCCGCAAGTCCCATCCGGGGCTATCGAGCTGGTGGTGGGTACAAAAAACCCGCTGCGCTGACGAACGCGATCAGGATCAAGGCGGGGGGAGCGCCCTTCGCCTTTGCCCGCCCTCTGCCGCTTTACGCGCCCGCATGTTACAGGCCCGCATGGACGCTGCCACCGACCTGACCGCGATCGCCGACGAGCCCAGCACCCGGGCGATGCTGCTCCGCCTGTGGCGGGAGCATATCCGTCGTCACACCGGCCGCCTGCTGCTGGTGCTGCTGCTCACCGCCCTGATGGCGGGGCTCACCGCGCTCTACCCGGTCGTGATCCAGCGCGCGCTCTCGATGTTCGAGAGCCGGGACAGCCGCATCCTCTATCAGATCCCGGCGATCGTGATCGCGATCACCTCGGCCAAGGCGGCGGCGCAGTACGGCCAGACGGTGCTGGTGCAGCAACTCGTGCTGCTCGTCATCCGCGAGCTGCAGGAGCGGATGTTCACCCATCTCGCCCATGCCGACCTGGCGCGGCTGGAGCGCGAGGCGCCGGCGCAGCTCGCCGCCCGCTTCACCACCGACGCCACCACCATCCGCGAGGCGATGATCCGCGCCGTGAACAGCGTCGGTGACGCTGTGACGGTGATCGGTCTCGCCATTTCGATGGTGTATCTCGACTGGGAGTTCAGCCTGATCGCCGCCGCGCTCTATCCGCTCGCGGCGGTGCCGATCCGGCGCATCGGCAAGCGGGTGCGGCACGCCTCGGGCGGCATGCAGGAGCGGATGGGCGAGACGGCGGCGCTGCTCAACGAGAGCTTCGCCCAGGCCCGCACCGTGCGCGCCTACCGGCTGGAGGAGGTGGAGGTGGGGCGCGCCTCGGTGGCCTTTGACCGTCTCTACCGGGCGCTGCTGCGCATGACGCGGGGGCGGGCGCGGGTCGATCCGCTGCTGGAGGTGCTTGGCGGCGCGGCGGTGGCGGCGGTGCTTGGCTTCGCCGGCTGGCGGGCGGCGATGGGCGGGAACACGCTCGGCGATTTCTCCGGCTTCGTCGCGGCGCTGCTGCTGGCGTCCCGGCCGGTGCGGGCGCTCGGCTCGCTGAACGCGGCGGTGCAGGAAGGCATGGCCGGGCTCGTGCGGGTGTTCTCGGTGATCGACGAGCAGCCGCATATCCTGGAGCCGCCGGGCGCGCCGCCTCTGCCGCCCGGACATGGGCATGTGCGGTTCGAGGATGTGCGGTTCTTCTACCCGGACGGGCGGGCGGGGCTCTCCGGCCTCTCCTTCGAGGCGCGGCCGGGCCTCACCATCGCCCTGGTCGGGCCCTCGGGCGGCGGCAAATCCACCGCGCTGGCGCTGATCCCCCGCCTCGCCGAAGTCGCCTCCGGCCGTATCACCATCGACGGCGCCGATGTGCGCGCGGTGAGCCTCGCCAGTCTGCGCGAGGCGATCGCCTATGTCGGGCAGGACACGCTGCTGTTTGACGACACGGTGGCCGGGAATATCCGGCGCGGCCGGCTGGACGCCTCGGACGAGGAGGTGCGGCAGGCGGCGGAAGCGGCGGCGGCCGCCGGCTTCATCGCCGCGCTGCCCGAGGGCTATGGCACGGGGGTTGGCCCTGGTGGGCAGCGGCTTTCCGGCGGGCAGCGGCAGCGCGTGGCGCTGGCCCGCGCCCTGTTGCGCAATCCCCGTATCCTGCTGCTCGACGAGGCGACCAGCGCGCTCGACGCCGAGAGCGAGGCGGCGGTGCAGGAAGCTCTGGCCCGGCTGCGCCATGGCCGCACCACCATCGTGGTCGCGCACCGGCTCTCCACGGTGCGTGATGCCGATCTCGTCGTCGCCATGGCGGATGGCCGGGTGGTGGAGCAGGGAACGCATGCGGAGTTGATGGAGCGGGACGGGCTCTACGCCCGGCTGGTGCGCACCCAGGCGCTGGTGCAGTAAAGCGGTATCCGCCGGACGGGTCTCGGTTCGGCGGATAAAACCGTACGCGTTAGAGAACGATAGTTTTTGGTTGATCTGAAGGAAGGCCAGGGGCGCTGCCCCTGGCCCCCGCCAAAGGCGGAGCCTTTGGAATCCATTATTTAAACATATTGGGGGCCTGGGGCCTCAAGGCCCCAGTGGGGTTTGGGGCAAAGCCCCAAGTCTTTGAGCTTCAACCTAAAACTATCACGCCCTAAAACAAGGCTGGAGCGTTTTCGTGCTATGGGGCGATGATGACGCCTACGGCGAAACTGCTCTTGTGCCGCGCGCCTTGCCTTGTTGCGCGGCGAGGCGCTACCAAGTCGTCTGACCGAACCGATCGGTCACCGGCCCGCCTGGGAACCGGCGATCCCCCCTGACTTTCTCGATCCTTGGAGCGTGGAGACTCGCGCATGGCGGACGGCGATATCAGAGGCGATGTGCGCGAACGGGCGGAACGGCCCGTGTCGCAGCCGGGGCAGGAGCCGGGGCCGCGGCGCAAGGCGGCCCGGCCCTGGACCCGGATCGGGATGCTCGTCGTGCTCGTTGCCCTGATCGGCGGCGGCGTCTATTACTGGTGGTCCACCAAGGACCAGGTCGATACCGACGACGCCTATACCGATGGGCGGGCGGTCACTATCGCGCCGCATGTCGCCGGCTACGTCGTCAGCCTGGACGTGAACGACAACCAGTTCGTGCACAAGGGCGACCCGCTGATCCACATCGATCCGCGCGACTACGTGGCGGCGCGGGACAGGGCGCTGGGTCAGGTGCGCACGGCGGAGGGGCAGTTCGCCGCGGCCGAAGCCGCCTATGAGGTGGCGCAGGCGAACTTCCCGGCCCGGCTGAGCGAGGCGGAGGCCAATGTGGCGAACGCCCGGGCGGCGCTGTTCCGGGCGCAGACGGATTATCGCCGGCAGCACAGCATGCCCGCCGCCGCCACCACGCAGCAGGCGGTCGATTACGCGACCGCCGCCCAGCAGGTCGCGCTCGCCGGCCTCGCCCAGGCGGAGGCGCAGATGCGGCAGGCGATGCCGGTCAAGCCGAATATCGGCCAGAACGCCGCGACGGTAACGCGGCGTCAGGGTGAGCTGTTGGAGGCGCGGGCCAAGCTCGCGCAGGCGGAGTTGGATCTCGCCTGGTGCGTGGTCACGGCGCCGCAGGATGGCTGGGTCACCAAACGCAATGTGGAGCAGGGCAATTACGTGCAGCAGGGGCAGCAGATCCTCGCGGTCGTCTCCCCCGAGATCTGGGTCACCGCCAATTTCAAGGAAAGCCAGCTTGACCGGATGCGCCCCGGGCAGAAGGCGCGGATCAGCGTCGATGCCTATCCGGGCCTGAAGCTCACCGGGCATGTGGACAGCATCCAGCTCGGCTCCGGTTCCAAGTTCACTGCCTTCCCGCCGGAGAACGCGACCGGCAATTTCGTGAAGATCGTGCAGCGCGTGCCGGTGAAGATCGTGATCGACAGCGGTCTCGACCCCCATTTGCCGCTCCCGCTCGGCATCTCGGTCGTGCCCACGGTGATGTTGAAGTGAGCGGCGCCGTGGCTGGGCAGGGTTGGCGGCCGAGCCACAATCCCTGGCTGATCGCCGTCGTCGTCACCATCGCGGCGTTCATGGAGGTGCTCGACACCACCATCGTCAACGTCTCGCTGCCGCATATCGCGGGCTCGCTCTCGTCCAGCTACGACGACGCGACCTGGTCGCTCACCTCCTACCTGGTCGCCAACGGCATCGTGCTGACGATCTCCGGCTGGCTGTCGGACGTGATCGGCCGCAAGCGCTATTTCATGATCTGCATCGCCATGTTCACGGTCTGCTCCTTTCTCTGCGGGATCTCGCGGAGCCTGCCGGAGCTGATCGTCTTCCGGCTGTTGCAGGGGTTCTTCGGCGGCGGGCTGCAGCCGACGCAGCAATCCATCATCCTCGACACGTTCGAGCCGGCGCAGCGCGGCAGCGCGTTCAGCGTCGTCGCCATCGCCACCGTGCTCGCGCCGGTGATCGGACCGACGCTCGGCGGCTACATCACCGACACCTATTCCTGGCGTTGGGTGTTCTTCATCAATCTGCCGGTGGGGCTTCTCGCCCTGTTCGCGGTGGGCGCGCTGGTGGAGGATCCGCCCTGGGTGCGGGCGCGGCGCGGGCGCGGCATCGATTTCATCGGCCTTGGCCTGATCACCCTCGGCCTCGGCTGCCTGCAAGTGGCGATCGATCGCGGCGAGGACGCGGACTGGTTCGGCTCGCCCTTCATCCGGGTGATGGCGCTGTTCGCGGTGCTCGGCATCTTCGGCGCCATCGGCTGGCTGCTGACGGCGCGGCGGCCGGTGGTCAACCTGCGTGTGATGCGCGACCGTAATTTCGCCGTGGGCTCGCTTTGCATCGCGGGGCTCGGATTCTGCCTGTATTCCTGCGCCGTGGTGATCCCGCAATTCGCGCAGCAGCAACTCGGCTATGATGCGACCCTGGCCGGGCTGATCCTCTCGCCCGGCGGCGTGGTCATCATCCTCCTGATCCCCTTCGTCCGGCGCCTGCTGCCGGTCGTGCAGACGCGGTTCATCATCTGTTTCGGCTTCCTGCTGATCGGCGGGTCGCTCGTGCTGTCCTCCGATCTCGTGCCGCAGACCAGCTTCGGCTGGCTCGCCTTCCTGCGCGGGGCGCAGACGGCGGGGCTCGCCTTCCTGTTCGTGCCGATCAGCACCATCGCCTTCGCCACCCTGCCGCGCGAGCTGAACGGCGACGCGGCGGCGCTCTTCACCATGTTCCGCAACGTGTTCGGCTCGATCGGCATTTCGGTGGCGGTGGCGCTGATCACTGAGCGGACGCAGATCCGCATGGCGCATCTCGCGCCAGACATGACGCCGCTGAACCAGGGCTATCAGACCGTGTTCCAGCAGGTCCGGCAGGCGATGATCGGCCTGGGCCATCCGGCGGCGACGGTGGACCAGATGGCGACCGGCTGGCTCTACCAGGAATACATCCGGCAGGCCTCGCTGCTCGCCTATACTGACGTGTTCCTGATCGTGGCGGTGGGAGCCTTCGCGGTGGTGCCGTTCACCCTGCTGTTCAGCGCCACCAAGGGCGGCGGCGCCGCCGGGCCCGGACATTGACGGGACGCGGGCGGGGTATGCGGCGGCTTTGTCGGCGACGGCGAGTCGAACGTGTTGCGGCCCGCCGCCGGGGATTGTATAGGAGCAGCCTGCCTTGGCGCGCCGGCGTAGCTCAGGGGTAGAGCAACTGATTCGTAATCAGTAGGTCCTCGGTTCGATTCCGAGCGTCGGCACCATTTCCTCACACAAATTCAATGGCTTGTTGGGTGGACACGGCTGGTTCGGCTGCCGGCGTGTGGTTGCGTCCGCATGGTGTCCAAAAAACCGGGGGCGCTGATACCGCGCCCGGCGGCCGATCACAGCCTCCCACACCACGCCTCGGGACACGACCCGCGCGCCTGACTCGGGACTACAAGACAGACTGCCGCCGCGGTCGCTTCGCGGCAGTCGATGGTGATGGGGGCCTCATGGCCGCGAGGGTCTCGGGGGAGACCGGGCAGCATATCATGCCGGTGATCGTGTCGATCGCGTTCTCACGCGCGGCCGGCTGTCCCCAGAGCGACCGCCACACGTCCGGTTGCGCCCGTGCCGCCTCGCGGGACGAGCACACCGCGAAGAGATGGAGCATGAGGAGCATCAATCTCTGCTGGACGATGGCGGGCGGCAGATCGGAAAGCAGCCGCCGGAGATGAGCGAAGCAGCGGCGGGTTCCCCGGTCGGCGCCGCCCTGCAATGCGTCGAACAGCAGATCACGGTGGTCAATCATCACCATGTTCAGGAAGCGAAGCGCGTGCTCATCCAAGCCGGCTCCGTTTGTGTCGACATGGGGCACATGGATCAGGATGCTGACGAGATCGCGAACTGAGATCGGGCGAGCCGAGGCTTCGAGCTCGTCGACGAGCCGGTTGCGCTCTGCTTCGAGCAGATCGGCGACATCGAGGATCAGCTCCCGAATCAAGGCTTCCTTCGATTGGAAATAATAGTTGACCGACCCGGCATTCTTTTGACCCGCCTCCCGCACGATCTTCCTGATCGACACGGAGTCGAGTCCCTGCGTGGCGAACAGCCGGCGGGCCGTGAGCTTGATCTGCTGGCGCGTCGCATCGCCCCGAGATGGGTCGCGCGACGCGCGCGCACCGCGATCCACCGCGGCCTGAGTGCCAACATCGTCCATCCCGTCGCTCCGCTGGGCCTTGGGCTGTCAAAAGGGCACCGGACCTCCTCCGACGCATGCGCTCCGACAAATTCGCCCAAGACCACCTCCTTCTGCCGGAAGGTCAAGGTCCGCTGGACGATCTTCGCCGAACGTCTCGGGGACGGCGAACAGGCTTGCGTTTCTAGAGCGGCGTTTTAATCTCAGCGACAGCGAAGTCAAAGAACGCGCACCACGGGATGATAACGGGGGAGGGCGCGATAGCGCGTGCGCGATCACGCTGCCCTCGCCGAGCAGCCCCCGACCAGATGGACAAGCGCGGCGGAGCATCGCCAGAGGAGGGAAATGGACAATGGCCGAGGCTTATATCATGGCGGCGGCGCGGACTGCGGGAGGCCGGCGCGACGGTTGGCTCCCAGCCGATCGCGGGGGCGAGATCCTCGACAGCCTCATCAAGCGCTCCGGTGCCGACCTGGTCCTGGTCGAGAACGTTGTCTTGGGCTGCGTCGGCCAGGCGGGCGAGCAGGTTCGACGTCACGCCGGACGGCACCAGGGGCGTTAAGCTCATCCAGCGGGGCGGTCGGGTCACGGCCGTGACGGCGAGCCAGGTCTGTGATGGCGCCTCTGGTGTGCTGGCCGTCAATCTTCCCCTGACGTGACGCCCACGAAAGAGAAAAGAAAATGCAGCTCAATTCCTCCATCGCGGCCGTCGTGACCGGCGGCGCATCGGGCCTCGGCGAGGCGGCGGCGCGCAAGCTTGCAGAGCATGGCGTCAAGGTCGCGATCCTCGACCTGAATGCCGATAAGGGCCGGGCTCTTGCTGCCGAGATTGGCGGCGTCTTCTGCCGGGCCGATGTCACGTCGGACGAAAGCATCGATGCGGCGCTCGCCGAAGCGCGCGCGGCGCACGGCCAGGAGCGCATCCTCGTCAATTGCGCGGGGACCGGCAATGCGATCAAGACGGCAAGCCGCGACAAGGCGACGGGCGAGATCAAGCATTTCCCCATCGCCGCCTTCGCGAAGATCGTCGAGATCAACCTGATCGGCACCTTCCGCTGCATCGCGAAGTCGGCCGCCGGCATGCTGACGCTCGATCCCATCGACCAGGCGGGGGAGCGCGGCGCGATCATCAATACGGCTTCGGTCGCGGCGGAAGACGGCCAGATCGGTCAGGCCGCCTATTCCGCCTCCAAGGCCGGCGTGGTCGGCTTCACGCTGCCGGTCGCGCGCGATCTTATGAACGAGGGCATAAGGGTCAACACGATCATGCCGGGCCTCTTCAGCACGCCTTTGCTGCAAGCGCTTCCCGACAATGTGAAGAATGCGCTCGCGGCCTCCGTGCCGTTCCCGCAGCGGTTTGGCATGCCGGAGGAATTCGCGTCGCTCGTGATCGAGATCATCCGCAACAGCTATTTCAACGGCGCGCATGTGCGCCTCGACGGCGCCATCCGCATGGCGCCGCGCTGAGGCGGCCGCCGTTCAAGCCCCGTCAAGGAGCCTTTCATGACCTGCCCGTTCTGAGCGCGGCAAGGCGTTGTGCATTCTCTTCGAGGAGGCTCCACTGGGGCGAGTCGGGTCTCGCGGTTTCGTTCGGGGCCGGCATGCTTCCTGCACTCATGAGCGCGATGCTTGGCAGCGAGTTCCTCCGCGCCACCGCACTGCAAAACAACGATGTTCCGCACTGCACCATAGCGATGCGACACAAAAAACCTTTGCCACCCTTTCATCGAACGCTATGACCTAAACTCCAGCGCGGCGACCTGGTGGTCGCCGCTTTGCAGGCGCGTCCGGCACCATGCTCCCGCACCGGAACCGTCCTGGCCGTGCCGTTCCGACACCGGGGCTCCCGCGACTGGAACCAAAGCCGATGCCAGACCACGCACATACCGCGATTCCGCCAGAGAAAGTCCCGCATCATGCCCCGGGTACGATCTGGCTCGACGCCATGGATGGCCGCTGGAGCCATCTGGCGTTGCGCGGCTTCCGCTACGCGCCGAGCGAGGTCGTCGTGCCGCCCCTCACCACGCATTGCCTTGTTCTCTACACCGGCGGCCACACGCGCATGGCCCGGCATGTCGCCGGGTCCACGCACTGCGCGCAGGTGCAACCCGGTTCCATCTCGATGCTGTCGCACGACATGCCGAGCGAGTGGCGCTGGCCGGATGAGATCGAGGTGGTGCACCTCTACCTGGACCCGACGCTCGTCAACGACATCGCGGGCTCCGCCTTCGACCGCGATTGCGAAAACGTGATACTGCGCGACATCGTCCAGGTCGATGACGATGCCATCATCCGTATGGGCCAGATCCTTGCGTCCGAGGCGCGACAGGCGCTCTCAGGCTCTCGCCTGCTGGTCGAGGCCGTCACCCAGCAGCTCTGCTTGCACCTGCTGCGGCATTACGCCGATCTGTCCCATCCACCACCGCGCGCCCCAGGGGGGCTCAGCCCGCCGGTCAAGCAACGCATCGCGCGCTATCTCGCCGATAACCTGGGGTCCGACCTTTCGCTCGCGACACTCGCCACCGTCGCCGGTGTGAGCGTCTGCCATTTCAGCCGGCAGTTCCGCGCGAGCTTTGGCCAGCCGCCGCATCGGTATCTGCTCGAGCTGCGCCTCGCCCGCGCCCGCACGCTGCTGGAGGTCCGGCGGCACACGATCGCGGATATCGCCGCGATGACCGGCTTCGCCGATCAGAGTCATCTGACACGCCATTTCAAGCGGCGCTTCGGCGTGACACCGCAGCAATGTCGCACCCGGTGAAGGGGAGCGGATTTTTGTGGGTATCCAGGGGGCTTTGCCCCCTGGACCCCCACTGGGGCCTTGAGGCCCCAGACCCCCAATTGTTTGATTCCGTTAAGTTAATAGGGGCTGGGGCTGCACGGTCCCAGGGTAGAGCCCCGGCCCTGACCGGCGCAAGAATATCCAATTCAGGTGCATCGATTCGTTCAAGCCGCCCCATCGCCGCGCGTGCCACCGTGCCCACCAGAAAAAAAATAAATGGGAGGCAAGCGTGCAGACACTCCCCGATGGGGTCGTCATCGGTGCCGGATTTGGCGGCCTTGACATGGCGATGCGCCTCAAGGCGGCGGGCGAGGACTCCGTCCTCATCCTCGAACAGGCCAATGATGTCGGCCGCTCCTGGCGGGACAACACCCGCTTCTCGCAGCCGGCCCTGGTCCGGGGACTGTAGGCAGCCTATCTGGAAGTCTCCCTTATTCGTACGCCTTGATCCCCCGCTTTGGGGATGCCGCCGAGCATTGATCCTCTGAAAGGGTCATGGGTCGGAAGAATAGGTCCGTTACGGAAGGAAGGACGACCAAACCTCCAACCCGTTCGGACTTGAGTCTGCACAAAACGAACGGGCAGGGACCCAGACCGCTCTCGCCGCAAACGAGCCTGCGTCCGAGACCGGTCTTCCCCTGCAACCGTCGAAATTGGGAGGAAATCAAATGAACGACGATGTCAAAATAGGGTTGGCTGAACGAGTTGGTCCTGGTTCGAATTATAAATTGGGCCCCCTGGGCGCCGAACCGGAACTGACAGCCGAATTGCAAATGGTGCAGGAGTCCGTTCACCGTTATGCGGTGGAGGTGATGCGCCCGATCGGCGTCAAGCTCGATCGCATGACACCCGAGCAGGTGATCGCGCCCGATTCTCCCTATTGGGAGGCGCGGAGCAAATTCCTTGAACTCGGCTTCGGTGTTGATGCCCTGCTGAGCCTGGAACCCGCCGAGCGCGCCAGGACAATGTGCATTATCTTCGAGGAACTCGGCTGGGGCGACTCGGGTCTCGCGATCTCGTTCGGGGCCGGTATGCTTGCTTCGCTCATGAGCGCGATGCTTGGCAGCGAGTTCCTCCGCCAGCTTACGCCGGATGCGAAGCTGGGCTGTTGGGGGATCACCGAACCCGATCACGGCTCTGACTCGCTCGATGCCAACAGGATGATCTTCCATCCGCAGGGCTCCTATGGGCGGCCCAACTGCGTTGCGACGTTGCGCGGCGACGAGGTGATCATCAACGGGCAGAAATCGGCCTGGGTCTCCAACGGCACGATCGCGGAAGTCTGCATTCTCTACTGCGCGGCCGATACCGGCTCCGGAGCCGACACACGCCGTGGCTGCGTGGTGATCGTGCCGATGGATGCCAAGGGTGTGTCTCGCGGCAAGCCTTTGGACAAGCTCGGCCAGCGGGCGCTGAACCAGGGCGAGATCTACTTCGACAATGTGACGCTGTCGAAGGAGCACATTCTCGCCGGGCCGGACCAATACCTGGATGCCGTCTATGCCATCCACACGTTTGCCAACGCGATCATGGGCACGGTGTTCACCGGATGTGCCCGCGCTGCCTATGAACTGGCCCTTGGCTATGCGCATGAGCGCAAGCAAGGCGGCGTCCCCATCATCCGCCACCAATCGGTCGCTTACCGGCTGTTCCACATGTTCCGCAAGGTCGAGGCGGCCAGGGCACTGACCCATCGCGTGGTACACTACAATTTCACGTCGCCGCAGGCCTCGCTCCACGCCGCGATGACCGCCAAGATCACGGCGACGCAGACCTCGTTCGAGGTGGCGAACGACGCCCTGCAGATCTTCTGCGGCAACGGCCTCACGCGAGAATATCCGATCGAAAAGATCCTGCGCGATGCGCGAGCCTCTCTGGTTGAGGATGGTTGCAACGAGATCCTGGCGATCAAGGGAGGCTACTACCTGATCGATCCCGAGTTGCTCTGAACAACCCAAAAGACGCCCAAAAAAGCCTAAGGGAGGATTATAAATGACAGCCCAGTACAAAGTCGTTCTTTACGGCGCCAGCGGTTACACGGGCAAGCTCACCGCCTGGAAGCTCGCCGAACGCGGCATTCCGTTCATCGCCGCCGGGCGGAATGCGGAGCGTGTCGCTCAGGAAATGGCCAAGGTGCCCGAACTCAAAGGGCACGACTACGAATGCGTCGGTGTGGCAAACGAAAAGGATGCTCTCGCCGACCTGTTCCGGGGCAAGAAGGTCGTCATCAATATTGTCGGACCGTTCATGCAGCTGGGCCGCCCGGTCGTCGCGGCCGCCCTTGAGGCGGGCTGCCACTACTTCGACACGACCGGCGAAACGGACTGGATGTTCTTCCTGAAGCGGGAGTACGGGGCAGCCTTCGCCGCGAAGGACCTGGCGCTGTGTCCCGCGAATTCCTACATGTGGACGGAAGGGAACCTGGCGGCCGAAATCGCCCTGGAGACCCCTGGGATCGACACGCTGGACACGATTTACCTCGCGGATTCCGATACCAGCGTGGCGTCGACCATGTCCTTCCTGCGGATGTGCACGCAGCCCCAGTACTACATCAAGAGCCGGCAACTGGTGCAGTGGCCGTGGGCAACGCCTTATCAGGTCCAGGTCCCCGGCGAGCATGTTCCCCTGTACGCGCTCCCCTGGAGCGGGGGTGGCGAGAGCGTTTGGTTTGAAGGCGATCCGCG
>Ga0335083_10002343_pt1 | contig 25031 bp, 24 predicted proteins | sample Lox_Sample_42_FD_206716 | JGI IMG/M metagenome (GOLD analysis project Ga0335083, IMG submission 206716) | Soil microbial communities from Loxahatchee National Wildlife Refuge, Florida, United States - Lox_Sample_4.2 | ecosystem: Environmental > Terrestrial > Soil > Wetlands | place: USA...
AGCAGGGCATCCCCCCCGTGATACCGCCGCCCACCAACGCCCTTCATAAAGCCGCATCGGCCTTGCGTATTTTCGCACAAGGTCCCCAGTATCAGCGGACACAAATAGCCACGGTGGATACCAATCAGTCGTGGATCGGAGGCACGTTTCCAGTGTCTTACTCGTGCACCATTTCAGGGTATGATCCTAATGTTGCCGTCAATGAGTTTCATTGGTTCTGGCTGACGCCCGCATTCAACAGCGGGGCGCTCAATCAGTTCAGTGACTACAGTACCGACCTGAACACTTTCCGGCTCAATATCACCCAAGCCGTGCCGGGCACCGGAACCAATGGCACGGTGCAAGCTGAGCTTAGATGGAAGGTAGGCCAGCTGAATAGCAATGGGACCAACATCATACTGGTTGTCACCAATCCCACCATCATTGGGACATGGACGGTGACCTTCAACAGTTCAACCACCGGCACACTCACTCCTCCCGGAGGCACCGCTGCGCCATTTACCATCAACGATCCGACCATCGCCACGGATTTTGGCAATCCGGTGGTTTGGGAGTTTGGAATGCAACCCGATGGCGTTTCAAGTAATGCGAATGCCAATACTGGAGGTTATGTGGATGTGACTCATGCCCAGACCGTCGGCGTGGCCACCGGCGTTCCCGTCAACTCGGATTTTACCACGGGCAATCTTAATACCAATGTTTGGTTGACCGGCAGTGTTTCTGTTGCCAACGGGGTCGGTTTGGTACCCGTTAATTCGGCCAGCAACCCGTGGTGGGTGTCTTGGACCACTCCGGACCTCGGGTTCGGGTTGGCGACCAAGGCGGATATTGGCAATCATGCGATCGCCTGGAAAACCCCGAATTATTACGCCAATTATCCGAGCAATTCGCTAACGGCACTGAACTTTGGCGGCTTATATAAGTGGGAGTTGATAAGTTCTGCCGGACTGCCGACGGTGGATGGAACATCAAACGGAGTGAAGGCCGCCAACGCGTTCTTCCTGCTTTCGAAACCGGCTCCGACCCAGTGATTGCGTAACCAGCTGCTTAACAAGGTCGCTGAATGACAGTGGCGCCAGGACAAATTCCTGGCGCCATTTTTTAATCAGATCAAAGCCGAAAGCGATTTTCTTTTCTAGAACCTGGGCAATCGAAACGACCGTAATATCATCCATTCCATCCAGTGCGAGTGTATGATAAAATAAATAATGCGTGAAGCAGATGAAAGTCGGCGCCCTCGGCCGTCCGCTCTCCTATACGGACACTACGGTCAACATCGGTTCCGCCTATTACCGCGTTCGCAGTCTGTAACCCGCTGCCTCACGAGCACGTCTCATCCATACACTTTAAAATGAAAAAAAGCCTCGCAATCTATGTCGTCGGTTTGTTGACCTTGGTGACATCCACGGTCGTTTACGCCCAAACCTGCACGGTGAACTGGACCAATGTCCACCAGCGGATAGACGGCTTTGGCGCCTCCTCGGCCTTTACGGGATTCACCTGGACGACCAATATGGCCGACATGTTCTTTACCACCAACAATGGCACCGGTCGTTCAAAGAACGGCACCAATTACACATTCACCGGCATCGGCCTTTCCTTGTTGCGCAGCCAAATCCAGCCGGGTGGCTTTGCCAATGCAAACGAAATAACCCTCATGCAGTACGCCCAGACCCGCGGCGCCACGGTGTGGAGTGCGCCCTGGAGCCCGCAGGCTTCCTTCAAGAACAATAACAACACCACCGGCGGTACTATTCTTTCCGCTAGTTATCAGGCCTATGCGAATCAACTGGCCGGCTACGTGGCCAACTTGAAGAGCACCTACCACATCACAAACTTCTACGCCCTCTCCATTCAAAATGAGCCGGATGCGACGGTGGGCTATGCTTCGTGTTATTGGAATGCCCAACAATTCCACGATTTCGTTCCCTTCCTTTACAACGCGCTGATCGCCAGCAATGTGGGTTCCACCAAAATCATGCTCCCCGAAAGCCAGAATTGGTCGGACCCTTCCAATCTCGTCGTCACTGCCATGAGCGACAGCACTTCCAATATGGTGGGTATCGTCGCCGACCACAATTATGATGGCGCCAACGGACCGGTGAAGAACAGTTACGGGAAGCCGTTGTGGGAAACAGAGGTTTCCACCTTCGATGCCAATGACGGGAGCATTAGCAATGGACTCTATTGGGCCCAACGAATCTACCTGTTCTTGACCCAGGCCCAGGTCAATGCCTACCACTATTGGTGGCTCATCAACCTGAATGCAGACAACGAAGGTCTGACGGATAACAATTACGTCCCCGACAAGCGAATGTACACGATGGGTCAATACAGCCGATTTGTGCGCCCTGGTTATTATCGAATTGATGCCAGCAATACCGGCAGCGCCTTGATCAGTGCCTTTAACGACACCAACTCCGGCAGCTTTGCCATTGTCGCCGTCAACAATACCGGCAGTGACATCAGCCAGACGTTTAATCTCAGCAATTTTCCCGGTGCGGTCGGTTCCGTGATCCCGTGGATTACCTCCGCCACCGCGTCGCTCTCTAATCAGTCGCCTGTCAGCGTCAGCGGCTCCTCTTTCAACTTTACCCTGCCGGCCATGAGCGCAGTGACCTTTGTCGGCCAGGCCGTCGCGGTGTCGTCCAATATTACAATTTCCAGTGCCGCTTACCTTTCCGGTGGTCCCTCTTTTGTTCTTACCTGGAACGCCACGGCGGGCGCGACCTATTCTGTGCTAAAGACGGATATTCTGGGCGTGTCCTCCTCCAACTGGCCGCCGCTGGTCGCGGGCTACCCGGTCGGTGGGGCGGCGGGCGGTCCGCTCTCCTATACGGATACTACGGTCAACCTCGGTTCTGCCTATTACCGCGTTCGCAGCCCGTAACCTGCTGCCCGAGGGGCACGTCTCATCCGTACGCTTTAAAATGAAAAACAACTTCAAAATGTATGGCGTTGGTTTGTTGTTATGTGTGTCCCCCATGGTTGTCTGCGCCCAGTCCTGTACGGTCAATTGGACCAACTTGCATCAGTGGATTGATGGCTTTGGTGCCTCTTCCGCATGGAATAGCACCTGGACAGCCGGTCAAGCGGATGTTCTTTTTTCCACCAACCTGAATATTGTTTACACCGATAACGGTAGCGGAAGATACACGAACAACGGCATCGGTCTTTCCCTGTTGCGCGATCGCATCGTCTACGCCAGTTCAACCTCGTCAAACTCGGCACCGAGTCCAAACGCAAGCAGCGACATGTTGCTGGCTCAATCTCGCGGCGCCCGCGTTTGGAGCACGCCGTGGACGCCGGCGGCAGGGTTCAAAAGTGGCAGCGATATCTATGATTCCAAACAAGCCACCGCCGGCGGGATAGATGGCGGCAGTTTCCAGGGTGGCACCGCCACAAATCTCGCTTATGCCTGGCAGCTGGCCAATTATGTGTCCAACATGAAGCGCATTGGCATCAATCTTTATGCCATTTCCATTCAAAACGAGCCGGATGCGGCCGTCAACACCTACGATGCCTGTCAATGGTCCTCGGCTAACATCCATGATTTCGTCACCAACCTGTACAATACTTTGGCGGCCAAAGGCGTGGGTTCAACAAAAATTATGCTTCCGGAAAGCCAGAGCTGGCAGGACCCTCATAACCTCGCCGGTCCCGCCATGACCGATCCCAATGTGGCGGCGGACGTCGGCATTATCGCCGACCACGATTATGACGGCGCCAACGGGTCGAAGAATAGTTATGGCAAGGCGCTTTGGGAGACGGAAGTAGCCCAGCTCTCCGGCGAGACCAGTGACATCACCAACGGTGTTTATTATGCCAGGCGGATTTACCTGTTCATGACCGTGGCGCAGGCCAATGCCTGGCACTATTGGTGGGTTGTTCCCTCCTCGAGTCAAACGGGTCTTATGGGTCTCCAAGCCGTGCCCACCAAACGCATGTTTACCGTGGGCAACTACAGCCGGTTTGTGCGCCCCGGTTATTATCGGATCGACGTGAGTAACACTTCTCTGGCTTTGATTAGCGCTTACGCAGATACCAATTCGGGCAACTTTGCCATCGTCGCCGTCAATCCCACTTCAACCACCGTGACGCAGCAGTTCAATCTGGCGAATTTCCCCGCCGTCAGTTCCGTGACGCCGTGGATTACGTCCGCTGGTCTTTCGTTGGCCAGCCAATCGGCCGTGAGCGTCGCCAACGGCGCGTTCACCTATCCATTGCCGGCCATGAGTGTCGTGACTTTCGCGGGCCATGGTCTCCTGGCCAACTCCATTCTGTTGACGGTCCCCGCCTCGGCGACCCAGGGCGACGGTGTGCTGGCGGGCCAGGGAAACATCACACTCACTTCGACCTCCAGCAACGATCTCACCGTCAATTTGACCTCCAGCATCACCAACGTGGTAACCGTGCCTTCCAGCGTGGTCATCCCCGCCGGGCAAAGCAATGCCGTCTTTGATCTGACGATCGTTAACAGTGCGCTGCTGGTAGGGGATCAATACGTCAATATCACCGCCGCGGCCACCAATTATCGCTCCGCCCAGGCGACGATCCTGGTTCACAGCACCAATACCGCGACTTTGACCGTCGCGCTCCCGGCAACCGCCAACAAAGGTGACGGCACGTTGGACAACGCCGGCCTGTTGAGCGTCTCTTCCACCGTGGGGATCGATTACCCCGTCTCTCTGACCTCCAGCGACCCTGCCAAGCTGACCGTTCCGGCCACGGTTATCATTCCCGCGGGCCAAACATCTGCTGTTTTCGATGTGAATATCATTCAAGATAACATCGTTGATGGACCGCAAAATGTCAGTGTTACCGCGCATGTCCCCAATTGGACCGACGGATCGGCCTCGATGACCATCCTGGATGACAATCCGTTGCCCGACCATTTCACCTGGAGCATCGTTCCGTCGCCGCAATGGGTCGGTGGCCCCTTTAACGTCACCATCACGGCGCAGGACATCTCCAACAACATCGTAGACTTCCGCCTGCCGGTCACACTGTCGGCTTTCGTCCCCGGCAGCGCCGCGGGATCCAACACGCTGTTGAATTCGCCCGCCACGGATCAATCCGCCACCGACCCGTCCAACTACCCCGATTACACCTTGGGCTATTCGTTTACGGTGAACACGAATTTGTATGTCACGCACGTCCGAAGCTATTTCGGGGACAAGGTTTCAATTTGGAATGCGAACGGCCAGCTCCTCGCCTCGCAGAATGTCGCTGGCGTTCCAGGTGCGTGGGTGGATACTCCCTTGACCTCTCCACTTTTCATGCCGGCCGGTGTTTACCGGGTCGCGGTACACGAATATGGCGTCGAATACTTTTGGAGCACGAGTCTGACGAACGCGTTCGCGAATGGCACCATCAACACGACCTACTGGGATGCCGGGGACGTCTTTCCGCAAACCGCGGATCCTTTCACGCAATGGTACTACGTGGACTTGCGCTACGGGACGGATTTTACCACCGCCTCGGTCAATCCCACCGTGACGGGAAATTTCACCAGCGGCATTTGGTCCGGCAACCTCGCGGTGCTCCAGCCTGCCAATAATCTGTTCCTCATCGCCAGCGCCGGTCCGGGCAGTTTCGGTGCCAGCGGCGCCTTCGCCGTGCTTATCGCGCCGAAATTGACGATTAGTGCGGGCAGCAATTCAGTCGTGCTTTCGTGGCCGACCAATACCGCAGGATTCAATCTTGTGCAGTCCACAACGATGTCAAATTGGACGAATGACCCGGTGACTCCCTCCATCGTGGGTGGAAACTACACAGTTACCAACGCGCTCAACGCAACCAGTACCTATTACCGGTTGCGTAATCCGTAAGACCGTAAGTTTATCCGCAGCAATGGGCTTGTAATCGTCCGGCGCCGGCTGATTTTCCACCCGAAAGCTGTCGGGCTGGTCGCTCTGGCAGGAAGCCGGCGTCTTCCACCTCCAGTCAGCCAACCTCATTGTCCCGGCCGGTTGGACTTTATGACCCTGTCAGCCTCTACAGCTGACAAGCATCCAAATCGGATCATGAATGGCTTGGGAATGCCAGAGCGTTCGAAATCAAAAATAGCCGGGGTTTACTCGCTTATGATCAACGTCAATTTGGTGTCGCGTTTGTAACCAATTGAAAATCAATGTAGAGCGCATGGTTTTTTGTCTCCAGGCTTGGAACATGTTCTGTTCACCCGGGAATGCCATAAAGGAAAAATCGTATAGAATATGTACAAAACCGTGGTTTTATCCATTCCCAAACAACGAAAATCTGTTAGTATTTTGTCGTTAGCCCGAAAACTAAAAGACTTATGAAAAAAATATTTGTTCCTCTCGCTGTATCGTTGCTGGCCGGTCTGACGGCTCAAGCCTCCGTATTCATCATCAATGAAAACTTTGACCCTGGTTTGTCGGCTGGGGCAAATATCAGTGCCTATGGTCCCGGCGGGAATGGGACGTCCGGTACCACTGGTATTGTTGCCGGTGATGGTGTGGGTGGTACTAGTGCTTGGGAAAGTACGATGATCTCCACAGCAACTGCTAACGCCGGTTATGCGTATTACGGCCCTCAATATCAGAACGGGGGTGTTACCGGGAATACCAGCGCGAATTTGAGCGATTATACTATTTCTTTTGACGCCGCGGCCAGTTCTGGAGTGAGCCTCAACCTTCAGATTCAATCATGGACCGGCGCTGCTTTCGGTGGAACCCAAACCGGAACGCTTAATACCGCACCCGCCAACCCTGGCTATGGCAATGACATTGCGTTAACGACTTCTTTCCAGCACTACAGCTTTAACTTGGGCAACACGACGGTCTTTCAGGGTAACAACGGTTTTCTGCCCAATGGCGGCACTATCCAGATCGCGTTCCAGATGGATTACGGTGCAAGTCCCCCGTGGACCGTTGCTATGGACGTTGACAACCTGCAGTTAACCATGGCCTCGGTTCCGGAGCCTACTGTCATGGCTTTGTGCGGAATGGGTATTTCGCTGACCGGAATGCTGATTCGTCGGCGTATCGCTTAATAAGTCTTTGCTCAGCAAAAAAGCAGCCCCGAATTTTTTCGGGGCTGTTTTGTTTTCGGGAATGAGGATGAATTGGCCTCGCCAGAAGAAGCCGAAGCCAAAAGTTCTTGTGGGGCTTCGGAAGTTGGCTTATGTTCCCGCTGCTTTACCGAAACCTCTCGATGCCAAACCGACAAATCCAGCCGGAAGCAAACATACTCCTGATTCTCAGACGCTGGCTGAGAAAAACCTTGGCTACCATCGCCGATCCGAGGCGTTGGACGGAATCCTTTATTGTGCGGGTACTGGTCGTTGGGACCTTGCTGCTCTGGCTGATAATCTTGATTTTGAATTTCTTTCTGGTTTACGAACAAGAAGTGCCTCCCTTGCCGGTTTTACCGCTTTATGCTTTCTTTCCCGGCGAAATTTTGTCCGGGCAAGTCAATTCGCATCCGGCGCTCTTGCACGCCTGGGGGATTGGTTCCGGCATGGTCTTTTTTGCCCTCGCTCTGGCCGCAGTACGTTACAAAAAAAAATCAGCCGGCTTTGCTTTTCTTGCGCTGTTTCTGATTTCAACGCTCATTGTCTACGGCAGAATCGTAGATCAACTACGTCATCTGCAATGACGGTTTGCCGGGTGATATTTAATATTGCACTGTGGCGGCGCTCTGTGAGCGCCGATGGATAATTAAAACGGCGCTCACAGAGCGCCGGTACAACCTGCCAACGAATAGTGCAGTTTCAAACCACAAGTGGTATCATTTCTTCGTACGTTGCTTATTGTGGCTTCGTTCCCGGCCCGTGGATATAACGGTTTGCCCACGACAGGAATGTCGGCCAATTCGGGGCGTCCGTGTGTCCGCCGTCATGTTGCCGCCAGGCCAGCTCACCGTTGGTCAGCGCCGTATTGACCGGCGGCATCGGAGCGGTGAGATAATTGCCGGAAATGCCCAAATCTTTTTCTCCCAAAAGCCGGTAAACCGGGCCGGCCGCGACCGCCGCCATGAAACTGCCGTGCTGGTCCACCCACGTGCCTTCCACACCCGGGCGGCCCGAGGCCGCGCCGTAGCTGACGAATACCGGGCGCGGTGCGCACAGGGCGATCAGTTCATGGGCGTCCACCGGTAAATCTCCCGGAGTCAAGGGGCCGCCGTATTTGAGAAAATTACCGGCCATCCAATGATATTCACCGGTGCCGGTTAAATTCTCGACCAGTTCGCCCCAATTGCGCCGCGAGAGTTTTGCGCCACCTTCTCCGGAGGAGCCCACCAGGGCGATGGCAAAACGCTGATCGTAGGCCATGGTGACCAGCGTCGCCTTCCCATAGCGCGAAAGTCCTTCGATGCCGACCTGCTTTGCGTCCACTGCCGGGTCGGATTCAAAATAATCCAGCGCGCGGCTGGCGCCCCACGCCCAGGCCCGCAGCGCGCCCCAATCATCCGGTTTGCGCGGCTGACCCTGGTTGCACAGGCCAATGATGCCTTTCGTCAAGCCGGCGCCATTGTCGGCCTGGTAGCTGGTAGGTACAATCACGGCGTAACCCCAGCCGTTGGATAGAACCAATTGTTGCCAGTTCAGTCCGCCGCCAAACGCACCAAAACCCCGAAAAGCGTTCGTCCCGCCAAAACGATTTGTTCCCCGGAGAAAACGGCTGAAATCGAAGCCAAAATCCAGCATCACCGGCACCGGGCCGGCGGCATTGGCCGGCGTGGTCAGGCTCAACTGAATGTGGACGCTGATGGGCGGATACGAAGAATTATCAACGCGGCCGATGAGTTGTTTGGTGATGACGGGGACCGCTCCATTGTTCGTCCGGGTGACGCTGGTCACTTCCCAGGTCACCTTGGGCGTGTTTTTGGGGACCCGGCCGTAAACTTCGCGGTCAAAGTCTTCCACGATTTCCGGCCGCCGCTGTTTCCACCACATCTCCGGCGTGGTCACTTTTTCACCATTATTCAAGGTGAGCGGATCGGGCAGGTTGGGGTAGGGATTGGCTTTGGACTCATCCGTGTTCTGATAATTCGGCGCCTGACGATTCATGCCCTCGGCCCCCGGGCGCAGTTTCCCGATACCCAGTTGGTTCATCATGTTCCGATGATCCTGCTCGGCGCTCCAATTGGTGGGGGCGGGCAGGTTGGTGACCGCCGTCGTCGTCGTTGCTGGCTGTGCACAAACGGCGTAGGTCACAACCAGGGTGGCGGACACAAGCAGTATGATGAACCTATTTTGGGGCTGCATGGATTATCGGCTGTTTTCTCCCAACCTAAAATGTCTCTTAGTTTGAGTCAATAGAACGGCTCCGCCCGACACCGGATTTCAGTTTTCAAACAACTTCAGGTCAATCGCATCAGCCATCATTTTATAGCCATTTTCATTCGGATGCAGGTGATCGCCGCTGTCCGCCGCCGGCAGCAAGCGCGAAGGGTTTTGCGGGTCGCGCAGGGCCGCATCAAAATCAATCACGGCGTCAAACCGGCCGCCGGTCCGAATCCAGTCATTGACTGCCTTTCTGGCAGCCTCATGAGTCGGGCTGTCATAAAAGGAACTGCCAAACGGCAGAATTGTCGCTCCATAGACGCGAATCTGGCGCGCATGGGCCTGCTCAATCATTTTGTCATAGGCTGCAATCAGATTCGTGGCCACCGATGCATTGCGGCTTCCGCCAATGTCGTTGACGCCTTCCAGCACAATCAGCCAGCGCACACCGCTTTGGGAAAGCACGTCGCGCTCGAAACGTGACAATGCCGTCGGTCCCAGACCGCCGTGCAACACGCAATTCCCGCCGATGCCCTCGTTTAACACCGCGATGTTTGCCGTGTTTTCGCCGGTTTGCAACCGGCGCGCCAGGTCATCCGGCCAACGGTCGTTCCGGTCCGTGCCCGAACCTCTTCCGTCCGTGATGGAATCGCCGAGGGCCACGATGGCGGCACTGGACGCTTCCGCCTCCACGTCAATGCCGTTTAGAAAGTACCAGTGCTGCGTCCGAGCGGCGGCAGGCATGGCGGCGGCCGAGACTGCATCGCCAGACTGCAAATAGGAAGTGGACCGCGAACCGGGATGTCCCGTAACCGCGGCTGAGGTATCGCCGAAATCAATTGTGACGGCCAGATCGGATAAGGGCGCCAGGTCGAAATCAAATGGATCGGAAATAACGGATTCACCTCCTGGAATCGTTACGAGCGGTTTGCCTTGAAAGATCAGCGCCTGGTCACTGTTCGTTTGAATCCCGCTTTTGCCCGCCGACAAGGCCAGGTGAACGGAACTCATCGTCACCGGATTCGTGCCAAAGGCGTTGGAAAAGCGCACGCGCAGGTGTTTCCCGCCAATGGACACCTGTACGACCTGGCGGAGAGTGTTGCTGGTCAATCCCGGCGCCGGCGGCAGGTTTCGCGGTTCGGTTAATTGGGGGGACGCTCCCCATGTGCCCACCCAATGGTCGCCCTGGTCCGGCGCGGCGATCAACGGTTGCGCACAGTAAATAACAATCGCGAGAAACAAAACGGGCGCCAACGTTTTTTGAAATCCCTGCAAAAGTGGAGCGCCGCCCACCCTCTCGGCACGATGTGGTGGTTTGTCCCACTGAGCAGAGGCGTTGCTCGGTGCTCCGAACACCGGCAAACCGGGTTCGGCAAAGACTTCTGCAGTGAAAGGCAGGTTGTTTATATGCATGGATTGGTTTCCAGAGCGCCCTTTTCTTTAAGCAAAACGGTGCTCAGGCGGTGGGCAACGGTAATGAAAGGCTGAAAGTCGAGCCCTGGTTGATTTCGCTTCGCACCTGAATCGTCCCCCGATGTTCGTGCGCGATGCGCTGGCTGATGGCCAGCCCCAGCCCGGTGCCGTTTTTCTTGGTCGTGAAAAATGGTTCGAACAGCCGTCCAAGATTTTCCCCTGCCACGCCCACGCCGGTGTCCTGGACGTGAACGAGCAAGGCCGGGGTTCCGGGCCTGCCCGGGGTCGTTTCCGTGGCCACCGTGAGAGTGCCCTTCGCGTCCATGGCCTCCAGCGCATTCAGCAGCAGGTTGATAAACACCTGCTGCAACTGCGCATCATCTCCGCGCACGGCATCCACCCGGGCCGCATAACGGCGTTGCAGGGAGATCGATTTTCCGGTGATTTGATGGTGTAACACCCGCAACGAATGATCGAGCAGCTCATGCACGTGTACGGTCGTGAAGGCGGCTCCCTTGGGTGCGGCAAACCGCATCATTTGCGTCACAATCGCATTGATCCGCTGCAACTCGCGGCCGACGACTTCCGTCAGTTCCGTGTCCTCGCCTTTCTGCAGGAGCAAATCGACAAAGGTTTTGATGGCCACCATCCCGTTCTTGATTTCATGCGCCATGCTGGCGGAAAGCGTTCCGAGACTGGCCAGCCGGTCGAGTCGCCGCATATTCTGCTCAAAGACCGGTGCGGAGGTCAGGTTGTTGAGTACGACCACCACCTGCGGGTGTGCGCGTGTTTTGACCGGCAATATGCTCGCCCGCAAGGTCGAGTCACCATGGCCGGAAGTTTTCAACAGAACTTCCAGATTGGTCAACGGCTGACCATTCTTAAAAGCGCTGCGGATGAGGCCGGGGAGTGGAGCGGGCAGTGCATTCACCGGTGCATTGCGCAGCCGCTCCTTTTTGACGCGCAAATGCGCGGCCGCCTCGGAGGTGCAGGCGGCAATCCGTCCGCGCCCATTCACCACCAGCACGCCGCACGCAAGGCATTCCTGTAAAAGACCCGCCGGACTTCCGGCGGGGAGCCCGATGTTTTCCTGTGTTGAGCTGCCGGGTGGCATAAATCAGAACAACCTTCTGGCGCCCGCTACCCTTGCTTTAATCTGCACGGCGACCCATGAATGACCCCCATTCTAAATGGAGCTTGGATGGCGACAAACAAAAAAAACCAAAATTGTGTTCCTGAATTTGCGAAAGATGCAGCGTTTTACGGCTGACGTTCCGGCTTCCCGGGATTACGCTGGTTCCCGCCGAATGAAAAATACTTTCAACAGCATCGAGTCCATCATCACCGACATCCGTCGCGGCAGCATGGTCATCGTCGTGGACGATGCCGACCGTGAAAACGAGGGCGATTTGATCCTGGCGGCGCAGTCCGTCACGCCGGCCCTGGTGAATTTCATGGCCAAACATGGGCGCGGTTTGATTTGCGTGCCGACGACCGCCGAACGGCTGCAACAACTCGGCATTGACCGCATGGTGCGTCAAAACCGCGAGAGCTTCCGCACGGATTTTCAAGTCAGCGTGGATGCAGCCCGCGGCATCACCACCGGCATCAGCGCCGCGGATCGGGCCCGGACCATTCAAATCATGGCCGCGCCGACCGCCGTGCCGGAGGATTTGGTCCAGCCCGGCCATGTCTTTCCCTTGCGCGCGCGGCCCGGCGGGGTTTTGCAGCGCGCCGGCCACACCGAGGCGGCGGTGGACCTGGTGCAGCTGGCCGGTTTGCGGCACATCGGCGTGCTTTGTGAGATTCTGAACGATGACGGCACCATGGCGCGACTGCCGCAACTTCGCAAATTCGCCCGAAAACACCGCCTCAAAATTTGCACCATCGCCGATTTGATCGAATATCGCCGCACGCGTGAAAAACTGGTCGAACACGTCGAGGTGGTGAAATTACCGACGGACTACGGTGATTTCGATCTGCATCTGTATCGTTCGAAGTTGGACGGCCAGCACCACCTGGCGCTGGTTCACGGCGACGTGGCCGGCCGGGAAAAAGTTTTTGTGCGCGTTCACAGCGAATGTCTGACCGGCGATGTCTTCGGCTCGCGCCGCTGTGATTGTGGCTCCCAATTGCATCAGGCCATGCGGCAGGTCGCCCATGCCGGGCGCGGCGTGATTGTTTACATGCGACAGGAAGGTCGCGGCATCGGCCTCGCCCCCAAAATCAAGGCCTACAAATTGCAGGAGCAGGGTTACGACACCGTCGAAGCGAACCGGAAACTCGGTTATGAAATGGATCTGCGCGAATACGGGCTCGGCGCGCAAATCCTCGTTGACCTTGGTTTGAAGACCATTCGCCTGCTGACCAACAACCCGAAAAAGATTGTGGGGCTGGAGGGTTACGGCCTGAAAATTGTCGAGCAGGTTCCGATCCGCATAAAACCCAATCCGCACAACGAACAATATTTGAAGGTCAAACGGGAAAAGATGGGGCATCTTCTGTAATTCAGGCGCTGCGATATACGATCGAATTACGGTTTGAATTTGGGCCGCAATTCATGATGTGTCTCCGTGGGATTCATGCCTCCGAGGCCAACCCCGCCCGCGCGGTTATGGCGCTGTCTTCCCGGATTTAAATTGTATTTGCCCGCACCGTATTGATAATTCAGACTCTGTCCAATCTGTAAGGACTATGGCCAAACTTGTTGTGGTCTCGCCGGTGCTGACGGGCTTGTCCCATGAATTGGGCGGGAACTGGGTTACGATCGGACGCGCCGATGTCAATACGTTCCAGATCGTAGAGTCGTCCATTTCCGGCCGGCATTGTGAAGTCCGGTTGCAGGGCGATGAACTCCTGGTCCGCGACCTGCTTTCCACCAACGGCACCTTTGTCCAGGACCATAAAATCGCCGAGGCGGTCCTGAAACCGGGACAAACCCTCCGGCTCGGCAACGTGGAGTTGCGCCTGGAAGCCTCGGCGACGCCGGCTTCCCCTTCCACACCCGCCGAGGCCAAAGCGCCGGCGACCACCCTGCCGCCGGCGGCGTCGACACCATTTCCGGTACAAAAGACGGCTGCGTCCGCAAAAAATGAAACGGACAGTGATACGATTAAAAAGCATCATGTGCTGTTCGTGGACGATAGCCTCGCTTTCCTGGAGATCTTTGGCAAGCTGTGTTCCGTTTTGTCCGATAACAAGTGGGAAATCCATTCCGCGACGACGGCGGACCGGGCGTTGGCTGTCTTGCGGGAAAGTCCGATCGATCTGGCCGTGCTGGACATCGGGATACCGGTGGTGGACGGCATTCAATTGCTGGGCATCATCAACCAACGCTATCCGGGACTCAAAATTGCCGTCATGACCGGCAATGCCACGGAAGCCAATCGCGCCGCCTGCCTTTCCAACGGGGCCGAACTTTTTATCGAGAAACCGGTTTCCTCTGATGGCATCACGGTTGTCTTCAATCTTTTGAATGACCTGATGTCGTGGGCGCACCGGGAGGGTTTTAGCGGCGCGTTGCGGCAGGTCGGCATGCAAGAGGTTATCCAGATGGAATGCATCGGGCGCCATTCCTCGATTCTGGAAATCCGCAATCGGGAGTTGCGCGGCCGGATTTACATTGAAGCCGGCGCGGTGACCCATGCGGCCGTGGGTACGTTGGTGGGGGAACACGCCTTTTACCGGCTGCTGTCACTCAAAGGCGGCGAGTTCCACGTGAAACCGTTCAAAGCGCCACCGCAGCGTACCATTCAGGAGAGGTGGGAATTCCTCCTCATGGAGGCTGCCCGGGTCTGTGATGAAGAAACCGTTTTAATCAGGAAAAAGCCGGCGGAAACCACGGCAAATCCATCCACCCCTGACCCGGCGCCGAGAGTGAATGCACCCGCCGGCAAGCCGGCCCCGGCCGAAACGCCTTCTCAGTCAGCTTAATCGCCACCCGGTCCGGGCGACGACATTGTGGTGATTGCCACCTGCGATAACCACAGGAAGCCTCTGGATGGTTCCGGGAAATAAACTTGTCATCTCAAAATGAATTGATGCCTCCGGATGGCAGGGCGGTTGAAGCCGTTTCGTACGGCGCGGGAGAGAAGCGGTTGCCAGCGAATCTCCTTGTCCTAAGATTTGTTGCTCACCCCCACATAGCGGGCGGTTCAGGGGTAAAAATCTTCGTGTTCAATCGTGTTCGTTCGTGGTTAAATTTGCGCGATGCTTCGCCCGATTCAGCCTAAGCAGAGGCAGCCGCAGAGCGGCACCTTTGCCATCGTGGCCTCGCGGTACAACGCGCGGTATGTGAACGCCATGTTGTCTGCGGCCAGGGCGGAGTTAAGCCGCGCGGGTGTTTCGGAAATTAGAATCATTCGTGTTCCGGGCGCTTATGAGATACCCGTGGTGGCGGCCAAAATTGCCAGGAACGCATCCCGCGTCACGCATCCCGCGTCGCCTCTTTCAGCCGTCATCTGCCTGGGCGTCATTTTGCGCGGTGAGACTGTTCACGCCGCGCATATCGGCGAAGCGATCAGCCGCGCGCTCATGGATATACAACTCGCGCATGAAATCCCCGTCGTTCACGAGGTATTGCTTTTGGAAAACGAGGGGCAGGCGCGCGTGCGCTGTCTCGGGTTAAAACACAATCGCGGAACGGAAGCGGCGCAGACAGCCCTGGCCATGGCGCGGGTGATGGCGGATTTGAACGCCCACACCTCAGAATCATCGAATCCAAGCAGTTAATGATGATTATGAGCGCTTGTGAAATTTTTCACATAATTCTTGCCGAGCCCGACCCGGACTGTTAGGGTTCGACCGATTTTTGCACTTCAAAAAGCAAAAAAGTATGAAAAAAATCTCGTTAATCCTTATCATTACGGCGCTTGCAGGTGCGTTTGCGGCGACGGCGGCGGACATCATCGGTACTGTGACCTTGAATGGCACGCCCCCGCCGGAGGTGCCCTACACGCCGCTCATGAATGATTCCACCTGTGGCGCGATGTATAAAACCGCGCCGACGACCCATTTTTATGTCGTCGGGCCGAATCATGAACTCGCTGATGTGATTGTATTCCTGAAGGGTGTCACGGGCAAATCCACCGGCGCGAGCCAGCCGCCAGTGACGCTCGATCAAAAAGGCTGTCTCTACACACCCCAAATTCTGGCAATCCAGACTGGCCAGAAGCTGGTGGTTAGAAATTCCGACTCGTGCATCCACAACGTTCACATTGTGCCGGATCCCCAGTCCGGCAATCCGGAGTCCAACCAGGTCCAGATGCCCGGCGGGCCGGACCTGGACTTCACATTTTCGAAGCCGGAAATGTTCATGAAATTCAAATGCGACGTGCATCCGTGGATGTTCGCCTGGGTGAGTGTGTTTGACAGCCCGTACTACTGCCTCAGCGGCGCGAATGGTAAATTTGTCATCAAGAACGTGCCGCCGGGCAAATACACCGTGGAGGCCGATCATCGCAAGCTCGGCACCCGGACCCAGGACGTGGAAGTCAAAGACAGCGATGTGACCGTGAATTTTGCTTTTGACGTAAAGTAGGTGGGAAATGGAGGCGACAGGTGTCAGCCAACGATCTTGCTTTTGCCAAATGCCTGAATACGCGTTGTTAAGAATTAATCGTCCTTTGCATTGGTTCGCCCTGCTGACGGCGTTGTGTACATTTTTGCTGCTCGGCGCGGGGGGCCTGGTCACCAGCCATGAAGCCGGCATGTCCGTCCCCGACTGGCCCAACAGCTACGGCTACAACATGTTTTTGTTTCCGCCTTCCCGATGGGTCGGCGGCATTTTCTACGAGCATACCCATCGGTTGATTGCCTCCGGTGTCGGTCTGATGACGACGATTCTGGCCGTCTGGCTCTGGTTGAAGGATTCGCGCAAATGGATGCATTGGGTCGGCACGGCGGCATTTCTACTGGTCGTCGCACAAGGTGTCCTGGGCGGCTTGCGCGTGGTTCTGGCCGACGCCCAACTCGGCATCTTTCACGCGATACTCGGCCAGTTATTTTTTGTCCTGACCTCGGCCATCGCCTTGTTTACGAGCCGGTTTTGGAAGAGGTTGGAAAACATCGAACACTTAACATCGAACATCCAACATCCAATGACTGGCTATCGTCCGAATGTTGAAAAAATGGACGTTGGATGTTCGATGTTGGATGTTCGATGTTTATTTTTACGACGGCTTGTTCTAAGCACAACCATTTTGATTTTCTGCCAGCTCATTATCGGGGCGACGATGCGACAGCAGCACGCGGGCCTGGCCATTCCTGATTTCCCGCTCGCCTACGGAAAAATCTGGCCGGACACCGGTGCCACCGCCGTTCAGGGCTACAATGAAGTTCGCATGAATGTGATTGCGGAAAATCCCATTACGGCCTTTCAGATCATTTTGCAGATGACGCATCGCCTGGTCGCGCTGGCGATTTCCATTTTAACCGCGACCTGCGCCTGGCAGGCGTGGAGGAGGCTGGGCAAAAAGGATCCGCTGACAAAGCTCGCGCTGTCGTGGCTGGGACTGATTCTGGCGCAAGCCCTTCTGGGAGCTGCGACCATCTGGTCGAACAAGGCTGCCGATGTGGCGACCGCCCATGTGCTGGGCGGCGCGCTTTCGCTCGTGACAGGCGCGCTGTGGTGCGTTATTGCTTTCCGTCGTTCGGCGGCATTGCCCGAATTTGCGCCCGTTACAACAATATCCGGTGCGTATGGAGGCGCTCCGGCTTTGGCCGCCAATAAGTGAAATGAAAGAAGTTTCCGTGGAAATATTAAACGCTCCTGCATCCGATATCGGGGCGGTGGAGAAAAACCGGGCGGCGGTCCTTGCCGATTTGGTCAAGGCGCGTTTGACAACCCTCGTGCTGCTGACGACGCTCGTCGGTTTTTATGTCGGGTGGCGCGGTCCGATGGACTTTGCGCTGATGTTCAATACCTTGGCGGCCACGGCGCTGGTGGCAGCCGGCGCGGCGGCTCTGAACCAATTGCTGGAACGTGATTACGATGCGCGGATGCGCCGCACCCAGAATCGCCCCTTGCCGGCGGGCCGACTGCAGCCCGCCACGGTGATGCTCTTTGGCGGCGTCTGCGCCTTGACGGGACTGATTTATCTGGCGCTCGCAGTAAACCTGCTCACGTGCGTCATCGGCGCGATCACACTCATCAGCTATTTGTTCATTTACACGCCGTTGAAACGCGTGACGTGGCTGAACACGCTCATCGGAGCGGTGCCTGGCGCGCTGCCGCCGCTGATGGGCTGGGTGGCGGCCCGGGGAGAATTGAGCGGCGAGGGCTGGGCCCTGTTCGCGATCGTGGCTTTCTGGCAGATTCCCCATTTCATGGCCATCGCCTGGATGTATCGCGATGAATACGCGCGGGCAGGTTTTAAAATGCTGCCGGCGATGGACCCCGATGGCCGGCGTACGGGACAACAGGCCGTCAGCCATACACTGGCCTTGTTCCTGGTGGCACTGTGTCCTTTTGCCTTTCAGATGGCGGGGCCGATTTATCTGGCAGGCGCCCTGATTTTGGGTGCGGGTTTCCTGTGGTGTGCGATCCAATTTTCACGACAACTCACCCTGGCGCGCGCGCGGCAGTTGTTTCTCGCGTCGATCCTTTATCTGCCGCTGCTGCTGGGCGTGATGGTTTTGGACAAGGTGAAATAATATGGAAACCATTGTCCACGAATTCCCACCCTATCGCGAACACGAGACGGCCCGCGAGCCGGAGTCGCACGAGCATCATGCCGACATGGGTTTCTGGCGAAAATACATTTTTTCCAGCGACCACAAGATCATTGGCATCCAATATGGCTTCACCGCGCTCTGTTTCATGCTCTTCGGATTTTTCCTGATGCTGATGATGCGCTGGCAGATTGCCCATCCCGGGGCGCCGATTCCGGTCGTGGGGCCGCTTTTGGCCCGGTTGCTCGGTCAGCCTGCCGCCAACGGCGTCATGTCGCCGGAGCTGTACAATTCGTTTGGCGCGATGCACGGCACGATCATGGTCTTCCTGGCCATTGTGCCCCTGGCCTTCGCGGCGTTTGGCAATTACGTGGTGCCACTGATGATTGGTGCGCCGGACATGGCCTTTCCGCGCGTGAACATGGCCAGTTACCAGGCCTACGTGCTGGGTGGCATCGTCATGCTGGTGAGCTTTTTCATTCCCGGTGGCGCGGCGCAGGCGGGTTGGACTTCGTATTCACCGCTGGCGACATCGATTCCCACCGATGGCCAGTTATTCTGGATTATCGGCATGGTGCTGCTCATCACGTCGTCGCTGTTGGGCGCGGTAAATTTCATCGCCACCATCATCCAGTTGCGCGCCCCGGGGATGACCTGGATGCGATTGCCGTTTTTCGTCTGGGCACAATTTGTGACGGCGTTCCTGCTGCTGCTCGCCTTCCCGCCGTTGGAGGCGGCGGCGGTCATGCAATTAATGGACAACGCCGCCCATACCAGTTTCTTTTTGCCGACGGGCCTCGCGGTGGGCGGGCAACTGGCGCACGTGAGCGGCGGCGGCAGCCCGTTGTTGTGGCAACACCTGTTTTGGTTCCTCGGCCATCCGGAGGTATACGTGCTGATTCTGCCGGGGATGGGCATTGTCTGTGAAATCATCGCCAACAACACCCGCAAGCCAATCTGGGGCTACAAATCCCTTGTCTATTCAGTGCTGGTGGTCGGGTTTCTGTCGTTCATCGTCTGGGCGCACCACATGTATCTCACCGGCATGGGCACGAAGATCGCCACCTTCTTCCAGGCCACGACGATGATGATTTCCATCCCGTCGGTGATCATTCTGACCTGCCTTTTCATCTCCTTATGGGGGGGCTCGATTCGGTTCAACACGCCGATGTTGTTCGCCCTGGGTTTCCTGCCGATGTTCGGCATTGGCGGGCTGACCGGGTTGCCGCTGGGGCTGGCGCCGACCGACATTCCGTTGCACGACACGTATTACGTCATTGCGCACTTCCACTACGTGGTGGCGCCGGGGACGATCTTTGCCTTGTTTGCGGGCATCTATTATTGGTTTCCCAAAATGACGGGGCGGAGGATGAATGAATTTTGGGGCCGTGTGCATTTCTGGGGTTCATTGGTTTTCATGAACCTGGTTTTCATGCCCATGTTTGCGCAAGGCATGCAAGGCATGTTGCGCCGCATGGCCGACGGTGGTGCGAATTACTCCGCGGCACGCGTGCCGGGCGCCCTGAATACCCTGCCCAACGATATCATGGCCTTGCATGTCTGGATTCTTTGGGCGGCCATGGCCCTGGGCGTGGCGCAAATCCCTTTCATCATCAATTTGTTCTGGAGCATCGGTCACGGCGAGAAGGTCAGGAACGATAATCCGTGGGGGGCGACTACTCTCGAATGGCAGGCGCCCACGCCGCCGCCGCACGGCAATTTCGCCGAGCCGCCGCAAATTTATCGCGGCCCCTACGAATACAGCGTGCCCGGTCACGCCACCGATTTCACACCGCAAAACGAACCCGACCGGCCGGGCACACCCGCCTTTTCCCCCGCACCCTGAGCATGGAAATTCCCTACGCTGTTTATCCTCGCCCCGACACCGGCATTTACAATGCTAAAGTCGGCATCTGGCTGTTCCTGGCGTCCGAAGTGATGCTCTTCGGCGCATTGTTTTCCGCGTACGTGTTGATCCGCGTCGGCACCCCACCCGGCGAATGGCCGCACGGGTGGCAGAATGTGACGCTCGGTACTCTCAACACGCTCGTCCTCGCACTTTCGGCCATCACGACCCTGATGGCTTGGGTCGCCTGCAAGGTGCGGCAGTTCGGCAAATTCAAATTTTTCCACGGCTGTACCCTGTTGCTGGCGTTGACGTTCCTCTGCATCAAAGGTTTTGAGTACGACGACCACCTGACTCATTACGAAATCCATCTCACTGCCGGAAGCAATGCGGGTGGAAGTATTGCCGACGGACATTTTGAAAGCGCCATTTACATGAACCCGGAGACCAAGGGGCAGGTCGAAAAGAAAAGTTTTTGCGGCATGTCCTTTGCAACCGTTGCCGGCGGCGTCACAAACAATTATCAGCTCGCTTCGGTCTCGATTGACGGCCGGTACGTGAACAACGAAGAGCAATTGATTGATCTGCGGGCGCAAAAAGATATCAAGGAAACGGAAATAAAAATTCCGGGCTCCGAAGTCAAGGACATGCAAAGCTATGGCCCCTGGCACAATGATTACCTGGCGCTTTACTTCACCATGACTGCCTTGCATGCGTTGCACATTCTCGGCGGCAGTATTGTCATTGGTTACCTCTGGGGACCGGGCCGCAGGCTGTGGAAGGTTGATCCCGAACATTTTACCAACCGCGTCGAAGTCTCCGGCCTGTTCTGGCATTTTGTCGACCTGGTCTGGATATTTTTGTTTCCGGTCCTATATTTAACGTAATGCGAACTTATGGACGAATTGAAAACAGCTAAACCAGCCGGCGAGCCGGAAGTGCACGGGCACGCTGTGGATTTCAATAATTACCTTCGGCGTTGTGCCTATGTTTTTGTCGCCGTGTTGTGCGCGGTGTCGCTGATGCTCGTCGCGTCGTATCTGCCGCATTTCGATTGGCCGGCCAAGGTGGCGATGATCCTGGTGGTGGCCTGCACCAATGCTTTTGTGGTGGCCGGATTTCTGATGCACCTGATTTCCGAGAAGAAAATGATTTACACCCTGCTTGCCTTCACCGTGTTCTTTTTCGCCGGTTTGATTGGACTGACGGTCTGGGCCATGCAGGATTTTCCGGCCGGCACCGTCACGCACTGAACCATGTCACTGAAAGCCGTCCATCTTATTTTTGTCAACGCGCTGGCGGCGCTGTCCTTCGGGTGCGCCATTTGGAAGTTCATGGATTATCGCGGTGAAAACGGCACCGCCGGCGATCTGTGGTTCAGCCTGGCGGCACTGGCGGTGGGAGTCCTGGTCATCGTTTACGGCCGTTACTTTTTAAAAAAACTGAAAAAGATGAGCTATTTATGAGACCGTTACCTGTCTTGCGGAAAACGCTGTTGGCCGCCGTCAGTGGTGCCATCGCCCTGGCTCCCTCGTCGTTGCGGGCGTGTGCCGCGTGCTATGGTCGATCCGATTCGGCGCTCGCCAACGGCATGAACTGGGGCATTTTTACCCTGCTGGGCGTGGTGTTGACGGTGTTGACCTGCATTCTGGTTTTCTTCGTGCACATTGTGCGCAAGGAGGAAAAAGCGAACAGCAACCCGGCGCCGGTCAATCCACCTGAATTATGACGCAATGGTTTGCTGACAACGTGCTGCACCTGCCCACGTTGGCCTCCCGGAACGGCGCAGCCATAGATGCCTTGATGGTCTATATCCACGTGCTGATGCTCGCGCTGTTCGTCGGTTGGATTTTTTATTTCTTTTACGCGCTCTACCGTTTTCGCCAATCGCGCAATGCCAGGGCCAATTATCACGGCGTGCGTAGCCATGCGTCGAGCTACATCGAGCTGGCCGTGGCCGCCATTGAGGCGGTGCTCCTGGTCGGCATTGCCGTGCCGCTCTGGGCGAAGGCGGTGGACAAATTTCCGGCGGCCAGCGACTCCACGGTCATTCAGATTGTGGCGCAACAATATGCCTGGAACGTCCGTTATCCCGGTCCCGACAATGTTTTTGGCCGGCAGGACATGAAATTTGTCACGTCGGACAACGTTTTCGGCGTGGACCCTGCGGATGCGCACGGCAAGGACGATATTCAAACGCTCAACGAGGTCCATGTGGTAGTGGACAAGCCCGTCATCATCTATTTGAGTTCGAAGGACGTGATCCATTCATTGCGGATCCTGCCGATGCGCGTCTGCCAGGACGCGATTCCGGGCTTGCGGATTCCCGTCTGGTTCACACCCACAAAAACCGGCAAGTATCAAATCAACTGCGCCCAACTGTGCGGTCCCGGCCACGCCAGCATGTCCGGCGGTTTCCTCACGGTGGAGAGCCAGGCGGACTTTGACAAGTGGATTGCCGCCAAGTCCGGCGCCACCGCCAGCTTTGAATAGACAGCGGCCTTGCCGGCGGGCAGGATGACTTTGAATGAATGGTTCCGCCCAACGATTGCCGTTGACGATTTGGATAGGCTTTGGCCTCTTCATCGTTTTGCTGGGTTTAATGTATCTGCTGTCCCTGGCGGAATATGGCCAGGCCAGGCGAAAGGCCTTGCCGGTCCTGGGTCGGGTTGCCGACTTCACGCTGACCAATGAGGAAGGCAATGTCACAACGCTCGCCGATTTGACCAACCGGGTTTGGGTGGCCGACATTATCTTCACCCGCTGTGCCGGGAACTGCCCGATCATGTCCACGCAGATGAAATCACTTCAGGACGCGCTGCCGGCAACCAGCGGGGCGAAGCTGGTGACATTGACGACCGATCCCGATTACGATGCGCCGGCCATTCTCAAAAGGTACGGCGAGCGTTACGGCGCCGACTTTCGGCGTTGGACGTTTTTGACCGGCACCAAAAGTGAACTGGCTGGTCTGGCGGCCGGCAGTTTGAAACTCGGTTCCACTCCCGTGGCCCCGCCAGACCGGCAAAGTGCCGTTGATTTGTTTGTACACAGCACAATTTTCGTGGTCGTCGACAAACAGGGGCAACTGCGCGGGGTTTTTCAGACCGAAGGCCAGGACGTGGATTGGACCCGGGTCAAGCTGCAGGTGCTCGCGACCGTGAAGAGGTTGGAAGGCGAATGATGAACATCCATGATCTGCCTGCCGTCAATGCCTCTCTCAATGGCCTCAGCGCGGTGTTACTGACCGCAGGTTTTGTTTTCATCCGCCGTAAAAACAAGGTGGCCCACCGGAATTGCATGGTGGCGGCATTTGGCACATCGGTCGTTTTTCTGGGCTGTTACCTCACTTACCATGGTTATCTGGCCATTGTTTTGCGCGAAGGTCCCACCCAATTCCTGCATCCGTTATGGTTCCGTCCGATCTACCTGACCATCCTGATTTCCCACAGTATCCTTGCTGCTGTCATCGTGCCGATGATCCTGGTGACGCTCTATCGCGCGAAAAAGGAGCGCTTCGAACTCCACAAAAAAATCGCGCGCTGGACCTGGCCGCTGTGGATGTACGTTTCCGTGACCGGGGTGATTGTTTATTTTCTGCTCTACCAGGTATTTCCGCAGGCCAAACCGTAGCGGCGCCTCGGAGGAACGCCGCAAACTCCAAGAAATCGGAAATTTGCGGCTTTCGGCCGAAAGCCGCTACGCCTGTTTTGCAGAGGTCTCGATATCCGATTTAAGGGATGGCCTCGATTTTGAGTGGGTTCGTAAATCTTAAATCGAACATCGCAAATACCAGGGCTTGTCGCCGGGGTTAAAATCAGCGAAAACCAACGCATGTCATCGGCCGCCAACGTCCTGATTCATCCCAGCCAGTTCCCCGATAACGTCCGCCGGGATCTGTTGGCTTCTTTGCGCACGCGGCGGGTGAACCACAAGTTTCACTATGACAGTGTCAAACAGACGCAGAGATGGCTGGCGCTGCACCGGGCGTATTCACCGACGCGGAACGATGCGGATTGCCGTTCCATTTATGGGAAAGGCTTTGCGGCGGCGGCGGCGCAAATCAAAACGCGGCGGGTTGACGTCATCGGCCTTGGTTGCGGTGGCGGGCAAAAGGACACGCGTCTGTTGAAGCTGCTAAAGGGCCGGGGCAAGGAGATTTTGTACACGCCTTGCGATGTCAGCGCGGCCATGGTTTTGACTGCTCGCCAAACCGCGCTGACGGTTTTGCCGGAAGCAAAATGTTTTCCCCTGGTTTGTGACCTGGCGACGGCCGATGACCTGCCTGCGTGGATTCGCATTCGACCCTCGACTTTCGCCGCTCGTCTTTTCACTTTTTTCGGCATGATCCCCAATTTTGAGCCCGGGGAAATTGTGCCGAAGCTCGCTTCATTGGCCGGCCCGAATGATCTTTTGCTCTTCAGTGCCAATCTGGCTCCCGGCGCCGATTACGCTGCCGGCCTGGGAAAGGTTCTGCCACAATACGACAACGATTTGACCCGTGACTGGCTGATGGCCTTTCTCCTCGACCTCGGCGTCGAACGACGAGATGGTCATTTGAGGTTTGCGGTGGAAGAAGGCCGGTTTGGACTGAAACGGGTCGTGGCCCGTTTTCATTTCCGCCGCGTGTGCCGCATCGAACCTGATGGCGAAGCGTTCAGTTTCAAGGTTGGCGATTCAATTCAGCTTTTCTTTTCCTACCGTTACACGCCGGATCGCGTCCGCAAGATTCTCGCGCGCTACAATATGCAGGTCAGTAACCAATGGATTGCGAAGTCAGGGGAAGAGGGTGTTTTTCTGGTGAATCGTAGCGGCGTCCGGGCGGAGCGCCGCTGATATATTCTCTCAAAT
>Ga0335083_10002346_pt1 | contig 25010 bp, 24 predicted proteins | sample Lox_Sample_42_FD_206716 | JGI IMG/M metagenome (GOLD analysis project Ga0335083, IMG submission 206716) | Soil microbial communities from Loxahatchee National Wildlife Refuge, Florida, United States - Lox_Sample_4.2 | ecosystem: Environmental > Terrestrial > Soil > Wetlands | place: USA...
GCTCGCTCAGGATTTCGGCGCTCGGCTTAGACGCCTCGCAAACGCCTCAACTCCGCCTGGAAGAGCCGAAAGGCAAGAGCTAAGGGCTAAGATGGTTCGTCCTGCACGCGGGAGTGAGATGGCGAGAGGCAGGCTTCCCCGCCGGCATGGTACATTGCCGCTGGTCTATGGTTGACTGGAAGCTAGAACCGGAAGGCTGTTATTGAGACCCTGATGAAAAATATCTTTATTGCTTTCGTCGTGCTTACCGTCGCCCTGCTGACCTACAGCACTTACCAGGGACTGTTCGTGGCTCCCACCGAGCAGACGATGGGCAACGTGCAGCGCATCTTCTATTATCACGTTCCCTCGGCGTGGACGGCGGGGGTGTGCTTCTTCGTCAATTTCCTCGCCTCCATCGTTTACCTGTGGAAGCGCAACGCGGCCAGCGACGCGCTGGCTGTGGCTTCCGCCGAAGTCGGAGTGATGTTCTGCACCATCGTTCTGATTACCGGGCCTATCTGGGCGCGGCCGGTGTGGGGCATCTGGTGGACCTGGGATGCGAGGCTGACGACCACGCTGGTGTTGTGGCTCATCTACGTGAGCTATCTGGTGCTGCGGCGATTTGCCGCCGGCGGACAGACGCAGGTGCTGGCCGCGGCGCTGGCCATCTTCGGCTTCGTGGACGTGCCCATCGTGTATATGTCGATCCGCTGGTTTCGCACTCAGCATCCGTCGCCGGTGATGGGCGGCGGCGAAAACTCCGGCCTCGATCCTGCCATGGCGCACGCCTTTCTGTGGAACCTGCTGGCGTTTACCTGCGTGGGGGTGGTCCTGCTGGTGCTGCGCTATCGCCTGCAGCGATTGGAAGAGACAGTCGAAGCCGAACATGCGGCATTGGCCCTGCAAGGAGGCGCGCGATGAGCGGCGCAGTCGCATTGAGGGCCGCCTATATCGTTACCTGGGCGATTCTGCTGGGATATCTTGGCTATCTGTTCAGCCGCTTCCGTCGCGTGCGGGAGGAGATGAAGGATCTGAAGCGGTAAACAGAAGCCGGGCTGTCACTCCTGCCTTCCGAAGACCTGTCTAAAGGCCTCGTCGAGTTCGCCCAGGGCACGCGCACAGTCGCCGCGGAAGCTCGAACCGTGCATGATGGCGAGGGTCTTAGGTTTGAGGCCGGCCAGCTTGCTCAGGTTTTTCGCAGTGAGGCGAGTGTAGGGGACATACTCGGCGAGGGCCTCCGAACAGCCAGTTACGAGCGTCTGCTGTAAGTTGTCCAGATCAGGGTGGCGATGTTGTATGCGTCAGCGAGCCGATCCTCGAGAGGAGGCATTGCTGCCTTCTGCGCTGTACCCTCGCCCCTGCTGGCAGTGTAGCAAATCCCGGCTGACGACCTTGCTTCGTACCAGCTCTTCCCTGCTACACTATGTCTCCATGAGCGGTGCCGCCCACGCCTTGCAGCTTCGCCTCATCGGCTTCACTTGAACCGCCTCCCTCTGATCGCGGGCCGATTCCTCATTCGAAATTCACCGAACGAAATCAGGAGACTAGTTATGAAGCTGCGCGTGTTGTTGTCGCTGCTGGTCTGTGTTGCAGTGCCGCCGTGCGTCGCCCAGTCGTCCCCGCCCGTAAGACCGACTGAGAAGCTGACGTTCAGTCCGCCCTCTCGCACCTTTCGCTTTACCTATTCCTTTACGGTGAAGGACATCCCCGCTGGAACCAAAGTTGTTCGCGTGTGGTTTCCGCAAGCCACCAGGGACCGCTATCAGGATGCTCTCCTGGTCAGTATGAGCGCGCCGGCGCCAACACGACTGGGAAAGGATCCGGAGTACGGCAATGTTATCGTGTCCTCGGAGATTCACGATCCTCCAGCCGGACAATCCTATACCTGGACGTGGGTGTATGAAATCACTCGCCGCGAGTACTCGCGCGGCGACTATGTCCAACTGGAGCGCAAGGACAGTCGGCCGACGGTGGTGCCGGCGTCCATGACGCGCTACGTTCAGGCGGACACGCTCATTCCCACTGACGGTAAGATTAAAGCTCTCGCAGAGCAGGTCACAGTCAGTCAGCCGGGCACGGTTGCCAAAGCGAAGGCCGCCTATGATTACTTCTTTACGAACTTCCGCTATGACAAGACCGGCACTGGATGGGGACGCGGCGATGCGGTGTGGGCCTGTGATTCCAAACATGGCAACTGCACCGACTTTCACTCGCCATTTATCGGCGTATTGCGCGCCGACGGCATTCCTGCGCGCTTTGATATCGGCTTTCCCATCGCCGAGAACAAGGACAAAGGTGACATTGCGGGCTATCACTGCTGGGCTGAGTTTTATGCTCCGAAAATCGGATGGATTCCGGTGGACATCTCGGAAGCCTGGAAGGCCAAGGAGAAGGAGAACTATTTTTTCGGCAGTGTGGACGCCAACCGGGTGCAGCTTTCCACTGGCCGCGACATCACTCTTTCGCCCAAGCAGGATGGAGCGCCGCTGAACTATTTCGTCTATCCTTATGTGGAGCTTGACGGCAAGCCCTACGAAGCCATCGGTAAGCAATTCAGCTTCGAGGAGGTGAAGTCCGTCGAGCAGAGGGCCCCTCCAAAGGCGCCGGTAGGATCGCCCGGCGGGTAGTTCAAGATTGCCGCTGGTGACTCAGCGCGTAGAGCCTAGCGCTTCACCACTTCATCGAAACGCCCGGCGCCTGGCGCATAGGCGTCAACGAATGGAGTACCCATGGCGATGTTCGTCTTTGCACGCTTCCATGCTCGCGCAGGCGAGGAGAGCGCGGTTGAGGAAGCGTTGACCGAGGTTCTGGGCCCAACCCGCGAGGAAGTTGGCTGCCTCAGCATTCACGCTTTTCGTTCCCTCAGAAACCCCCGCATTTATTACATCCAGTCGCACTGGATCAATGAAGAAGCGTTTAGTGCTCACACGATTCTGCCGCATACCGTGCGCTTCATCGAACGGATGGAATCGCTGGTGGATCAACCGCTGGATGTAGCCCGTACCGAGCTTATCGATTGAATCGCGTCTAAGACGCCGCGAGGCAGCGCCTTTTCTCCTCCATCCGGGTTCTTACAACGGGAAGCTCCTGCAAGGAATACGATATGAGGAGTCCAACTTTCGGGAACCTTCGATCCACTCCCAGAGAAATACAGGTGGAAAACAGATCGGGTTCACCACTGAGGTAGCGTTGCTGAACTTGACCGACGAACAGCTGCTTGCGCAGGCGCTGGCCGGAGATGAAGACGCGTTCACTGTCCTTTACCGCAGGCGGCAGGGACCCGTGTTCCGGTTTGCGCTGCACATGAGCGGCTCTTCGCATATAGCAGACGAAGTAACACAGGATGTGTTCGTATTCCTGCTGCAACGGGGACACGACTTCGATCCCAGCCGGGGCGCCCTTGGGGCTTACTTGTTCGGGGTAGCGCGAAACTACGTGCGGCGAGCGCTGGAGCGAAACTACTCGGAGGCCATATTGAACAGCCCGGCCGACGAAGAGGCACAATTTCTGGTAACCGAGGATGATCCGGCGGACGGCATCGCCCGGCGCCAGACTTCGACAGCATTGTGGAAGGCGGTGCTTTCGCTGCCTGAGCACTATCGCGAAGTGGTGGTGCTGTGCGACTTGCAGGAGCTGAGTTATGCCGAGGCGGCTGAGGCCCTGGGATGCGCCATCGGCACGATTCGCTCGCGCCTGCACCGGGCGCACGACATGCTGGGCAGGAAGCTGCGACACTCGGCAGCTACCGCCCCCGGAGGAGTCTCACGAGTAACGGCGAGGTGTGCATCATGACATGCCGTGAGTTCAAACACGCAGCCGCGTCTCTGACATTGTGGGAGTTGCGGACGGATAACGGGAAGCTGCTGGACCATGCTGAAGAGTGCTCCAAGTGCGGGGCCTGGATGGACCGCCAGCAGATGCTTGCCGTCTCGATGCAGGCCCTGCAGGCACAGACCGCCGGCCGCGAAGCCGGTCCACAGGTGGAACGGGCGCTGCTGCGGATGTTCAGGCAGGAACCTTTTAATACGAGGCAATCCGCAGCCGCGTTCCGTTCCGCTCCAGTCGCCTTCCGCCTGAGTCGCTTCTTCGAAATGGGCGCCTACGCTGCTGCCGCGGCGGCAGTTGCCATTGCACTGTTCCTGGGAGTGCGGCTGCTGGAACAGCGGTCGGCGATGGTTCGCTCGCAGAACCAGGCCTCGCCCGCCGCTCCGGCGGCGCAGGCCCCGCACGCGGCCAGCATGATGCCCGCGAAGGTCACGCCCGAGGCGCCAGGGCCGCACGCCGTCGCGGTGAGAGGTGCGCGGGCGGTCCATCCTGCGGCGCTGAGCGCTCGCTCCAAGCCTGCCGATGGAGCTGCGGCAGCGCCGACCAGCGAGGACCCCGATTATGTCGCCCTGATGTTTTGCGACCCTCTAAGCTGTTCGAGTGACGCGCAGGTGGTTCGCATGGAGCTGCCCCCGGCGGCGGGGAGCAGTGACCACGATGCTCCGCTGGTGGCTGATGTCGTGGTGGGTGACGACGGGGTCGTACGCGCGATGCGTATCGTTAACTGAAGGCCGTTGCGCATGGAAGGGAGTCAGTTTAATCGAATTGAGGGCAAAGTCATGAACTTGGGAAATCCTGTACGTTTTCAAACTTTTTTGGCGGGACTATTGTTCGGGTTGGTGACGTTGGGGCTGGTTTCGCTGGCAGCAGCACAAAATGATGCTCCCGCGCCTCCGCCGCCACCGGGCGCAATGATCATGTCGATGCATGGACCTGGTCCAGGTGGGCCCGGTGGCCTGGGCGTCATGATGCATGATGAACTCGGCGAGGGCAAAGTCGTCACCGGCTCCCCCATGAGCGCCGACCTGGTAGTGACCCGCGACACGACACTGGCTGATGGCAACCGCATCCACACGGAAAATCAGACCAAGGTCTATCGTGATGCCGATGGCCGGGTGCGCCGCGAGATCGGATTCGAGCTGAATACTCCGGCCACGGGCGCCGCCAAGCGCAACATGATCATCATCACCGATCCGGTTGCCGGCAAGCGTTACGTGCTGAATCCGCAGAACAAGACCGCTCACGTGATGCCGCTGCACCCTCCCACGAAATGGAAGGGAGGGCCACCTCCTCCGGATGGCGAGCCGGGCGAAAGGGGAGCAGGTCCGGATAACGCCGACGTCAACCGCGAGCCGCTGGGGGCCAAGACCATCAACGGCCTGCAAGCCACAGGCACTCGCGTTACCCGCACCATCCCGGCGGGCAAGATCGGCAACGAAAGACCGATCGAAGTGGTCACCGAACGCTGGTATTCCACCGATCTCCAGCTTGCGCTGATGACCACTCATGCCGATCCGATGATGGGCACGGTAACCTCCAACTTGACCAACATCAACCGTAGCGCCCCGGACGCCTCGCTGTTCCAGGTGCCGTCCGGCTACACGATCGAAACCGGCCACCCGGGCGACGTGCTCTACATGCCCATGAAGCCTAGTATCGAAACCGGCCAGCAGGGCGACGTGCTCTACATGCCCGTGAAACCCTAGTTTGACCCGAGCAGCGGAGGCCTGCGAGCGCCTCCGCTGTGCAGGATCCCGGCGTTCTCCTCCATTTGACATTCCTCCCTTCCTCTTGGAGTACAATTCCCGTCCATCGGAGGTTCGCGTCTTCCGGAGGCAGTATGTGGCGGCTAATCGTCGCTTCCCTTTCCGTTCTGATTCCCTTCTCCGTTTCTGTATCCCTTGCTCAAACGCGCGCCCCCATGGAAGTCACCACGCAAATCCAGGTGCATGTCACCTATCTCAATGACCGGCCCGTCAACGGGCAGGTCCTGGTGGAATTGATGGGTGCGGAAAGCGTTCCTATAACCCAGACCTTCACCGACAGGGACGGACGCGCGTTGCTGTTCATTTCGAGCCCAGGCGTTTTCCGAGTGCGGGCCTCCGGGATGGACATTGAGCCTGCCGTCTCCGACTCGTTCGAAATCCACCCCGGCGACCGGATGACGGTGGCATGGGTTCGCGTACAGCAGAAGCAGGGCGCAGGAACACGGGCTCCCGCTGGCAAGACGACGGTAACTACGGCGAATGAACTGAGGATTCCTCTCGACGCCAAGAAGCTATTTATGCAGGGCATGGAAGCCCTCTATCGCCACGACTACCCGAAGGCGGTCGAGTCGTTCGAGAAAGCGGTCGCCGCCTATCCGCCATACGACGCAGCCTACGACAATCTGGGTGCAACCTATATGCAGCTCGGACAAGCGGACAAGGCGCGCGCCGCCTTTGAACGGGCGGTGCAGTTGAACGACAAGAACGCCGATGCCGAACGCAACTATGCTCGCTTATTGATGAGCGGCAGGGAAGATGCTCGCGCCATCGAGTGGTTGAACAAGGCGCTCACCGTCGAGCCGCAGGACCCGGCATCTCTCAGTCTGATCGCCGTTGCGCAGCTGCGTACCGGCAACGTAGACGCGGCCCTGCAAAATGCCTTGAAGGTGCACCAGGTCCCCCATCAGGGCTATGCGGTGGCGCATTACGTTGCGGGTCGGGCCTACGAAACCATGCAGCAATATCAGAAGGCAACCGCCGAATACAAAACCTACTTGCAGGAGAGCCCCGACGGCCCCGAGGCCCAGCAAGTGCGGGCGGCGTTATTTCGGGTCACCGCCAGCGCCAATTCCGCTCCGCAAGCCGTCGCCACTCCACAGTAACTCGGCTGCCTTCCACGGTTCCGCCAACACAGAATAGTGGTAGCTGGGCCCGCGTCTGCATTGCAAGCGAACGATGCGAGCCCGGCTGTGCGACACACGGACGGATCGCACGGGCCACTTCGTGCACCTAATCGGAGGTCTGGCCAGTCATGATCCCCTTTCCGGAAACGGTTTCGTAGGCGAAGCCCGACAGGATGATACTCGCTTGCAGCCTGCCGTGCTGATCCACGTATGCGGCTACGCTCATTTTGGCCCATGCGTAGTGGATCTCATTTGCACTGGCTCCGTGGAACTGCAACCCGAGGTAGCGATTGGGAAGATTGAGCCATCCACCGAGGACTCCGGTGCCACAACTTCCCCAGGAAAGATCTGCCAACAGCGCGTCATCTGGATAGAACCTCCGACTTGAATCGACCGGCTGGCCTATCAACAGAGCATCAGCATAAGCGGCCGGCGCGAGGGTCACAGAATCGGCCACCACAGCGTTCCCTCGCGCAGGAACGACACTGAGCGACCAAATGTATCCGTCGCCGAATTGGCAGTAGTCCTGCACAAGTTCGGTCTGCAGCGTAAAGTCTGCGACTCCATCGTGGTTGAGGTCGATGGGATACGACCCGTTAACTGGTACAGAAACATTCAAGGGGGTGAAAACGACCTTTGCGGACGCGGGGATCACCGCGACCAGCAGAAGAGCAACAATAAGCATCCTTCGTGCGAGTTTCATACCGCCTCCCTTTGCGTGTGGGCAGGACCTCCGGTAGATCCGAGCCAGAACTTACTCCGGTTTCTTCCTGCCTGGAATAGCGGTGAGTGTGCATCCGTCGGTTCAAAGAGTCGATGCAGTAGCGGTGATTTCCGGGTCAATTGAAGGTGTACTGCGAGATTCAACTCATTTCAGGGCGTTGGGGGGGGTACATCATTGCGACGGCGAGAGCAGGGTTTGGGGGCCGGCGCCATTTCCGCTGCACTCTGGTCTTTCCGTTTCGTCTTTGGATTGGGATTGCGCCGATCTCTTCTCTTGCATCCTCCGTTCGATTTGCTGCAGCAGAGTTTCATCCTGATGGTCAACCGCCTCCAACAGGCAGGCGATGAGCACTTCACGTGAGGACCGCGGTCCAGCGAGCAGCTTGGTGACTACGTCACGTGCGACTTTAGCTTGCCACTCGCGAAACGTCACACTGGGCGTATAGAGATGGGCCCGGTTGAGCATTCGTCGCGACGCCAGACCCTTCCTAAAGAGCCTTTGTAGTGTGCTCATAACCGTGGTGTACGCCAGGCCGCGGTCAAGCTTGCGCAATACTTCGCGCACACTGCATTCGCCGCAATCCCAGAGGACATCCATCACCTCCGCCTCCAGCGGCCCGAGGATCAGGCCTAGGATGGCCTGACTGGCGGCACTCGACTTGTCTGCTGGCAACATGTTCATGCCTCAAAAGCTGGTTCCCTGCAAGCCTTATAAGGAGGTAGCAGGGGCGGTGGGGTAATCCGCCCCTGCGGGGGAAGGCCGCGTCGCATTCTCTGGTTGGGGTGACGACGCAGCCATGCAGGGGAGCCCTTTATCCGCCCAGGAGGTACACGCTCAGGTTGTAGAACACCAGGTCCCCGCCACCAGAGGTCTGGAAAACAAGCTGAGTGATACTTCCCCACGAGGCCGGAAAGCTCAGGGTCTGCATCGAAGTGTTCAAACTGTAGAACGCCGAAGCTACGTAAGTGCCGTTTTTGTAGGCAGTCACTGTTATGTAGGTTGGGCCGAAGCCTCCTGCCACGACCGCGCTCACAGCCTGGAAGCTGGTCGGACCGCCATTCGAACTAATGGTGCCGTAACAGTATTCCTGCAGCAGCCTGCAAACCTTGCCACCTACAAAGGCCACGTCCTGGCCGACCGGCCCATCTTTATAGCCGGAACCAGCGCCAGACCACTCGCTCGGGTCCACATAGAAGACGTTGCTCCAGTTGAGCCCACCGTAACCATTTGGCAGCAGCGTTGGCGTACTCACTTGGGGAAGGTTAGCAAAGCTGAGTTGTTCCTGGGCGGTGGCGCCAAGCGCCAATGCCAGCATGCAGGCAAGCAAGATAAGCGTCTTTTTCATGTTCTTCTCCGGCGAATCTGAATTTCCTTACGGGGCCCGGGGTGCTATCGGGAACGCCGCGGCCCGTCTGCCCAACCGTGCAACGACGCGGCGATTGTGCGCTGAGCGACGTGGTGCCGTCGATGCAGTGCCAGTCATTTTCTTGTCAATTGGTAGTCATGCCGTCCAAGCCGTTGACAACAATGGGTTCGTCTCAACGTGCTGACGATATACGTCCACGCAGAGCGATTCCTGGAGCCGCGCGGGGCCCAAGATGTTACCGAAGGTTCACTTGGCACTCGACGACCGTCGTAGTACACTTAGCCGCGATTTTCGGCCCACAATCCATGACCGACGCGCTGCCAGTTCGCGCTCGCTTTGCTACCTTCGAGCTCAACCTGACGACGGGAGAATTGCGTCACGGCGAGGAAAACACTGTCCTGCCGGAACAATCACTGCGCGTATTGCAGCTCCTGCTCGAACGCGAGGGTGACATGGTCACTCGCGAGCAAATCAGGAAGAAGCTGTGGCCCAACGACACCATCGTCGAGTGGGATCACAGCATCAACGCCGTCGTGAGAAACCTGAGGCGGGTAATGGGCGACTTGGCCGATCAATCGCGCTACATCGAGACGCTCAAGCGTCGCGGTTACCGCCTCATGGTGCCGGTGGAGTGGCTGGGGTCGGATGAATCCGCCCGCGAAGCCAGCCCGAAGGCTGACCCGAAGACAGTTCGTGTGCAGCCCGAATCCGGTCTCATCGGCAAGAAGGTCTCCCACTACCGGGTGCTGCAGATAATTGGCGGCGGCGGTATGGGGATGGTGTACAAAGCTGAGGACCTCAAACTGGGCCGCCGCGTGGCGCTCAAGTTCCTGCCGGAAGAACTGGCCGACGATCCGGCTGTGCTGCGGCGCTTTCGACGCGAGGCGCGGACTGCCTCCTCACTGAACCACCCGAACATTTGCACGGTCTACGAGATTGAGGAGTACGAAGGCCAGCCGTTCATTGTGATGGAGTTGCTGGAGGGCGAGACCCTGCGCGACCGGCTGGCCTCGGAGACCAAAGTCATCACCCTTGATCAACTCCTGGATATCGCGCTTCAGACCTGCGACGGCCTACAGGCCGCCCATGAAAACGCTGTGATCCATCGCGACATCAAGCCGGCGAACATCTTTCTCACCACTGCAGGACGGGCCAAGATCCTCGATTTTGGTCTGGCCAAGCTGATGGCAGGGAGTGATAAAGGGCACCCGGCGCTGGCCGATACGCAGGCCGACATCGGGCTCCGGCCCGGAGCAGCCGCTCTCGCCAGGACAGCACGGACCGACGATTCCCATCTCACCCGGATGGGCCTGGCCATGGGGACGGAAGGCTACATGTCGCCCGAGCAGGTGCTCGGTGAGAAGCTGGACGCGCGAACCGACCTCTTCTCTTTTGGCCTGGTCCTCTACGAAATGGCCAGTGGGCGGCGCGCTCTCGGCGGGGAAACTGCTGCGGTCATCAAGGACGCCATCCTGTATCGGACGCCGGTTCCGCTGCGCGAACTCAACTCCGCCCTCCCACCTGGGCTGGTGGCAATCGTGGACAAGGCCCTCGAAAAAGACCGCGATCGCCGCTACCAGTCGGCTGCCGAGGTGCGACGCGACCTGGAGGCCGTTAAGGCGGATACCGATCCTAACAAGAGCGAGCGCCCGGCGCAGTGGTGGAAATCGATGTTCCGCCGATGATGGGATTTCCACCGAGTCAGAGCATCTTACGACGCAGCACACCGCCAAGACTCACAATGCCAGAACCGAGCAGCACCATGCTGCCGGGCTCAGGCGTCGTTCCCGCCCCGGTGACAGTGAACGTCTCCGAAAAAATTGTTCCTATAGAAGTGTCCGATGCCAACGATGGGCAGTTTCCGCCCTTGCCGTCACTTCCGCCACAATCAACACCGTCGTTCTCGTCCCAGTACACCGGGTCGCCGCTGGAGACCGACGCGTTCTGTAGGTTGAGCCAGTAGGTTCCGCCCTTCAGCGCCGCATCCAGGCCGGTCACGGTGATCTTGTCAATGTCGAAGCCAAATCGGTTCACGAAGAGAAACGTATCAGTCAGGTTTTGACCGCTGGCCGTACCCGAACCTAGAACGTTCCCCGCATTCTCCTGAGTAGTGATGGACCAGTCGACCGACTGCAGCACGTCACCGGGGAATTCCCAGGCAACGAACTCGAAGCCGCCGGCCGTGGAATCGGATGCCAGGGTGAAGGTGTCGCTGACGGTGAAGCCGAAATTGAAGACCCAGGCGTTGATCGTACCGTTAAGCGGGCCGTTATCGTAGAGAACCTGCGCCAACGCCGGAGTCGCCGCCAGCGTCAGGCACAGAATTGCAAGCCGTGTGGAACGCGTTTTCACCAGAAGACCTCGTCGGGGGATAAGGGCCATCGGCCAGAGGACACAAAAGTGGAAGCAGCATACATCGCAGGCCCGAAAAAGCAAACGGAAATTTCACAGAGGCTCCATGCCATGGCCCCCACCGCACTGTACAATCCTGAACTGGACCCGCGGGCGACGCCCGAAAGTTTAGTAGGAGAGGCGAAGATGGCAAACGAAAAGAAGTGCGGTCACACGGAATGCCGGTGCATGGTTGGGGAGCATGAGCACTACTGCAGCGACTATTGCAAGGACGCACAGGAGGTGAAGGACATCGAGATTCAGTGTGACTGCAAACACGAACCGTGCGCTCTCTGAGCCGGGCCTAGTGCGTGTTCTGGGTCAGCAGCTTGAAGAACGCAGCCTTCCCTATTGGTCCACCTGCACGATGTCGGAGAGCGCTCCGTGGAAGATGACCTGGGTCTGCTGCGGAGTATCGTTCGTGGTGTCGTAGATAATTTGATAGCCGCCCTCGATGACATAGACCACGTTGCGGCCGCTGATGGCCAGCATGCCCGTAACCGCGCCTTTCGGCGGCAGCGCTGGATCAGCCGTATTGTTGGAAACATCGACCACTGAGAGGCAGCCGGCAGTTGTGTTGCTGCAGGTGACAGCTCCGATATAAAGCTTGTTGTTGCTCGACAGCGCCATAGTGGTATGCAGACCATCGGTGATGGCGACGGAGTTGGCGGTGTTGCGCGTCATGGTGCTGACGTTCACCGAATCGAAGGTAGGGCCTGCGGTGAATGACGTCCCGGCTACATACAACGTAGTGCCGTTCAGCAGACCGACGCTGGCGCCGCCGACGGGCACGGTGGCGGTAATGGTCTGCGACGGGATGTTAAATTGCGCTATTGAAGCCTGCCCCGGCGCCGGATCGCCACATTCCCAAGCGCAATTCAGCACGTACGCAGTGTTGCTGTCGGAGCTGAAAAAGGCGTTCACCGGCCGCGAGAAGCCGGGGATCTCCACCGGAGCAGGAGTGGTGGCAGTGAGATTGATGAGAAACACCGAGTCTGAGTTGTCGGCGAACACCAGCAGGAATTGCCCGCTGGGACTCAGGGCAATCCGGCTCGCCGAAGGAACCGGATACGTGCCACTGATGCCCTGGTTCGTGATGCTGAATACTTGCACGCCGCCCGAGCGGCTTCCGCTGAAGGGAGCGGTTCGCACTGGAATGTAAGCGGTATTTCCGTCCGGGGAAAACAACGCCATATCCGCCGGGCCGGCCAGGGTTACGCTGGTGTTGATGCTTTCGCTGCTGTTGGTCACGACGTAGAGAATGTTGTCGCTGGGGTCGAAGACCAGGGTCTTGCTGCGGTCCGAACTGACCACCTCCCAGCTTGCCGAGTTTCCAACAGGGATGCTCACGGGCACGCCGGGCACGATTTGGCCAGCGGAGTTCGTGGTCTCAGCAGTAAACGAGGTTGTGTCGTTCTGGGTGTCCATAATCTGCAGGGCCCCGGAAAATGTGTTGGATACAAAAGCGCGATGGCTGGCCTTGCTGGGCGGGGTATTACTGGAGCTGCCTCCGCCGCAATACACCAGAATGAGGACGAAACTAAGGGCAAGAAAAACGACTGCGACCCGCTTCAAACGCGTACCCCGGACATGATGATGGTTTGCGGCAAGTTGTTTGGAGACCGCTGCATTATAACAGAGCACCAACAGCGTCTTCGCGCCCGGGATGGCCATTTCCCGTCTTTTGCGATAGAGTTCAATCAAGCTCAACACTACCTAAGGCCCTGAACATTTCATGTCAACGGAGCTCATTTCCCGCTTGCAGGCTGGTGCTGTCTTATGCGACGGCGCCATGGGCACCCTGTTGTATTCCAAGGGCATTTTCATCAACCGCTGTTACGACGAGCTGAACCTTTCGCAGCCCGACCTCATTCGCGACATTCATCAGGAGTACCTGCACGCCGGAGCGGAGATCATTGAAACTAACACCTTCGGCGCCAATTCGTTTCGCTTGTCGAAGCACGGATACCTGGACAAACTGGGCGACATCAACCGCAGGGGCGCTCGCCTGGCCCGGGAGGCTGCCAAGAGCTTTGATGCCCTGGTGGCAGGTGCGGTTGGACCGCTGGGAGTGCGGATCGAGCCGTTGGGCAAGATTTCCCTCGGCGAAGCTCGCGATGCTTTTCGCGAACAGATTGCGGCGCTGAACGAAGACGGGATTGACTTAGTCATCCTGGAAACCTTTGGATACCTGGAAGAACTGCATCAGGCCATCCTCGCCGCTCGTGACGTGAACCCGGACCTGCCCGTGGTGGCGCAGGTGACGATCGACGAGGACGGCAACTGCCTGGATGGCTCGGCCCCCGAGCACTACGGTCCGCAGATCGAAGTCTGGGGCGCCGACGTTGTGGGATGCAACTGCAGCGTCGGCCCGGTGGCCATGCTGGACGCGATGGAACGGGTGCGGGCCGTGACCACCAAGCCGCTCTCCGCGCAGCCCAATGCCGGCATGCCTCGTTCGGTAGAGGGACGCAATATCTACTTGTGCTCGCCCGAATACATGGCCGAGTATGCCCGGAGTTTTGTTGGCGTGGGTGTGCGACTGGTCGGCGGCTGCTGTGGCACCACGCCCGACCACATCCACATGATGAAGACCTTTCTGCGCTCCGTTCCGCGCGCCAAGGATGGGCGCAAGCCTGCTCCTCCTCCCAAAGCCGAACCCGTCGTTGTACCTCCGTTGGCCGAGCGTTCACAACTGGGCTGCAAAATTGCTGCGGGCGAGTTCGTCACCATGGTGGAGATTGTTCCGCCGAGGGGTACCGACGGAAGCAGGGAGATTGAAGGAGCGAGGTTCCTCAAATCCGTTGGCGTGGACGGCGTGAATATCCCCGACAGCCCTCGCGCCTCGGCGCGCATGAGTAATCAGGCCCTCTGCCTGCTCATTCAGCAGCAGGTCGGGATTGAAGCGATCCTGCATTACACCTGCCGCGACCGCAACGTGCTGGGGATCCAGTCGGACCTGCTGGGCGCCAGCGCCATCGGCATCCGCAACCTGATTTGCATCACCGGCGATCCGCCCAAGATGGGTGACTATCCCGACGCGACCGCGGTCTTTGATGTGGACGCTATCGGACTGGTCAACATCGTTCACAACCTCAACCGAGGACTGGACATTGGCGGCAATCCAACAGGAGCTTCCACGAAGTTCGTGATCGCCGTGGGCGCCAATCCGGGCAGCCCCAACATCGATGAGGAAATTCGCCGCTTCGAGTACAAAGTCGAAGCAGGTGCAGAATTGGCGGTCACGCAGCCCGTTTTCGACCTTCGCCTGCTGGAGGCGTTCCTGCGGAAGATTGAACACTGCAGGGTTCCGGTCGTAGCCGGTATCTGGCCGCTCACCAGCACCCGCAACGCGGAGTTCATGAAGAACGAGCTGCGAGTCTCCATCCCGGACGAAATCTTCGCCCGCATGGCCAAGGCAACTACGGCTGACAGCGCCCGCGCCGAAGGTGTCGCCATCGCACGCGACATGCTGGCTGCGGTGCGCCAGATGGTGCAGGGCGCACAGATCAGTGCGCCGTTCGGCCGTTACTCCGCGGCCGTGGATGTGCTGGAAGCGCTGGGAAACACCAAGCGGGCCGTCGTGTAGCCAAGCTCGGCAGGAAGGAGCGGCATGTAAGACCGCACCTGGTCCTTCCGCTTCGCCATCGCACAATTTTCACGTTCGTCACGGTCAATCTGCACTAGAATTGTTCCAGGAGCTTGAGCTTGCCCAAGTTTGAAGAGAACCTGCAACGGCTGGAAAAGATCGTCGCCGAATTGGAAAAAGGTGATGTGCCTCTCGACCAGGCGCTGCAGCTCTTCGACGAAGGCATGCAGCTCTCTGGTTCCTGTCGCAAGGAATTGGAAGAAGCCGAAGGCAAAGTCGAGATCTTGCTGAAGCGTAATGGCAAACTACAACCGGAGGCCTTCGAACCCGCAACCCAATCGCGCGATGCTGTCAAATAGCATCGCTGTGCGTCCAATATGCAGCAGGCACCGAGAAGGTGCAGAATCGTAGGCTCGTCCACCGAACATCGTCACCGGGTTGGCTCTAGCCGCCCCCTTAGCCGTTTCAGAAGGGGATTGCCATGCGGCCTATCAATGCTGTTCTCGCCTATCACGACGCACGTTCTGCCGAGCGCCTGGCAGCGTCGCTGCGTAGTCAATTTCGTAACCTCATCGTTGCCAAGTCTCCCGAGGAGCTGAGCTCCGCCCTGTCGCGGCTCCGAGCTCCGTTTGCTGTTGTGGACCTGGAGCTCATCAATTGCTCCGAGCTGAAACAGCTATGCGCACAGTTCCCGTCCACGGCGTTCGTGTGCATTCATCGCCTGGCCGACGATCTCATGTGGACCGAAGCGCTGGCCATGGGCGCGGTAGATTGCTGCCATTCCAGCGACGTGCGGGGCATTTTGCTCGCCTCGGAGCGGTACGTCGGGATCAGCCGCTTCCACGCAGCAGCGGCGTAGTACATCAGCAGTGAGCAATTCGGCTGTCAGGAGCGGAAGCGAATTGGGGCGATGCTGAGGACGCCGGCTGCTGGTCAGGAAGCTCGAAACTGGACTTGGGAGCCGTGCTCTCGCGCTGAATGCTGACTGCCGAGTGCTTGTCCCGTTATACTTCCTCCTTCATGCTCAAGGACACCCTGGAAGACGGACGCGTCCTAACCGATGCCGCGCTGGAGCGTCTGCTGCCGCCTGCCACACAGTTTCCGTCGTCCATTCACGCCGCCATGCGGCACAGCGTCTTCGCCGGCGGCAAGCGCCTGCGGCCCATTCTGTGCATGGAGGCTGCGCAGATGGTCGAAGGTTGTACTCCGTTCGGAGTCGAGGAGTTGGGCGCTGCGCTGGAAATGCTGCACACCTATTCGCTGATCCACGACGACCTGCCCGCGCTCGATAACGACGACCTGCGCCGTGGTCGTGCGACCTGCCACAAGGCCTTCGGCGAGGCCACCGCCATTCTTGCCGGCGACGCGCTCCAAACCCGCGCCTACGAAGTGCTGGCGCGCCTGCAATGCCCTCCCGAAGCCCGCGTAGCCATCATCGCTGAGATAGCGCGGGCGACCGGCACCGTCGGCGGCATGATCGGCGGCCAGGTCATGGACCTCGAGGCCGAGCATGTTCATCCCGACGCCCAAACGCTGGAGTACATTCATCGTTCCAAGACGGGTGCGCTGCTCACCGCCAGCGTCGTCAGCGGTGGGATGTACGCGGGCGCCAGTCAGACGCAGCTCGCCGGCATGCGCAGCTTCGGCGAGAACATTGGGCTGGCGTTTCAGATCGTGGACGACGTGCTCGACGTCACTCAGACCTCGGAGCAGTTAGGCAAGACCGCCGGCAAGGATACCGCGCACGACAAGGCCACGTATCCGGCGCTGTTCGGCATCGAGGCGTCTCGGAAGAAGGCTGATGAATTGGTCGCCAAAGCCGATCTTGCCCTCGACCAGTTCGGCGATCGAGCGGCAGCGCTACGCGAACTGGCAAAGTTCCTGATCGAGCGGAAGAAATGACGGCTAGCACAGAGCTAGATGTGCTGCAAGCCGTCAGAGGGTCTTGAGGTACTCAATCAGCGCCCGCTTATCGGCATCGGGCAGCTTGGTGCCGAAGTAGTGGCCGCGATCCTGCACGAAGTCGGGACACTTGCTGATCTTCAGCAAGTCAGGAACGAGGTTCTTCAGCACTTCGCGCGAAGCATCAGCATCGAGATGATTGGTATGAATCTTGATTAGATCGCTCTGGATTTTCGCGATCAGCTTGATGCGTTCTAGTGCCTTCTCGTGGTCCGACAGGTCCAGATCGGCATTTGCCAGCAGATCAACAGGCGTGCCTGCCGGAATCGGGCCGACGCGCAGGAATCCGTTCCGGGCCAGCGCTTGCAACTCGCTTGGCAGATACGCAGCAGGAACCTGGATGTAGCTCTGCGACGTCGTCTTGATGATAGAGCCCAGACCCTGTCGCTTCTCAGGCCACAGTAACTTGGTGATGGCGTCGTCAAAGGCCTTCATGCGGCCCGCGACAGAGGGATCGCCTGTGTAGGTGCCGATGGCGCTGTTATGCAGTAGTGGTGAAGTGGCCCAGATGCCGATGAGCGATGGCACGCGGTAGTAACCCGGACCTCCGCCGGGAACGCGAAACCTGCTGGCTGATCCATCAAACGGATTCTGCACTTCAATTTCGCCAGCAGATGGCAACGTCTTGTAGGTTTCGGAAGAGAAGTTGTCCCAAACGTGCCCGCGGATGGCGTTAGTGGCCAGAGCGCGCGCTGCGTTGGTTTGCACCACGTCAATCGGAATACGCTCTTCGGTCGAGAGGAAATTGTTCTCCAGGAAGTCGGGCTTCTGGACCTCCGCGCGCATCCAGTCCAGATATTCCTGTTGCGTCTTGACGGAGTCGGCGGGCGGCTGCTTGCTGGAGTGGCACTTGGCGCAGTTTTCAGCGAAAACGACCTTGCCGCGTTCCAGCAGGCTCGCATCCCGTGTGAGAAAGGCTTTCCCTCCCGGTGCGTCTTGAAGGCGCGGGCCATTCAACTTCATCAGAAATCTCGTAAGGTTTGACAGGCGCTCGGCGGTTGCCTGGAAGTACACGGAGTTCTTCTGCGCGTTGGCCACACTAAATGGCCGCTGTGGCCTGCCGCCCACGATCACGTTGTGATCCAGCAGCCACTGCTGGCTGAATTCGCCAATGCTGACATATACGCGACTCAGTGCTCCGATGATGCCGACTGAGTCAGCACCGTCTTTGAGCACGTGCGGCACCGCCATGCGGCTTGGTTCGCCGGGGAAGCTCAGCGCACCGCCGCTAATCTGCTCCCCGTGCGCGACGGTCAGGCGCGCGGGGATTGCGAAGATGGCATTCATCTTGCTCGGGTTGTTCAGGTTATCGGTGGCAAGGAAAGAGGTGTCCACCGTTCCGCGCGGCCATGAGTGGAATACTTGATAGGCGTAGCTGTCGGGTGTCGCGCCGTTACCGAAGATGCGGCTCGCATTGAAGTACTGGTTGCCGATGGTGGATGACAGGTTCTCCCACTTCGGCTTCTCAGGATCGTCCGGTGGCTTGAGTGGATTGAACGACACGTGGCAGAAGCCACAGGCCATCCCGACCACGTAAGGCCGCACCAGCCTGGGATCGTTGTAGTAGTTGGGATCGGTGAAGTAGCGATTGGCATCCCAATGCTGACGGGCTTCGGCGTTGAACTTGGGATTGGGATAGACGCGCAAACCGACAACGCCCGAAGGTCGTCCATAAACCTTCGGATCGACGCCATCCTCCTGCTGTCCGGTGTCAAGCCACAAGCCGTACTCGTCAGGCTGCGTGGCCGGCTCGAACCCCGGCTGGTTCACCAGGCCCATGTCGTGGAATCGGGTGCCGCGCTGGCGCGAATCGATGGTCTTCAGCAGGTCGCTAAGGCCGTAAGCCTGCTGTGCCATACGGTCCCAGAAGGTCTGGTCGCCGGCAGTCCATAACAGCCAGGTGTTGCGGCCCTGGGTTTCATCCTCGCTGAGCGCGATGCCGCCGTCCATGGCATCAAAGGCGTGGGAAGTTGTCTGCGGAAAGTCGGCTACCGCCTTGCCGGCAGCTTTGGCGTCATCCATCGGCGCAGGAGCACAAGGCCGATAGAAGAGCGCGACGACAATTAGTCCTGCGACAAGCAGAACGCCGACCCAAAGCAGGATTTTTTTCATGGCATGGACGCACAGGCTGTCGGCCAGCAGCAACAGCCTTGCGCCAAGTTTATCGCGCCTAGAAGGTCTTGATGTACTCGATCAGCGCCCGCTTGTCGTCGTCGCTGAGCCCCGGCTCCTCCTGAAAATAGCTGGTGCCGAAGTAGTGGCCGCGATTGACCACGTAGTCCGGACACTTGCTCAACTGAAGCAGGTCAGGAACCAGGTTGGAGAAGGCTTTGTTTGCCTCTTCGTCGCTGGCGCCCGGCGGCAATGATGCGAGGTCGTGCTTGGCCTTCAGCAGCAGGTCCAGGACCTTCTCCTGGTGTTTCAACTTGTCAGCCGGACTCTTGTCCTCACCCAGCAAGTCGATGTTGGCCAGCAGCGCGACCGGCGTGCCTTTGGGAATTGGTCCGATCTCCACGCCGCCTTCGCCAAACAGCCATGGGAAGAAGCGATGCCCAAAACCCAGCAGAGGTCTGAGGAAGTCGGGCAGGTAACCCGCCGCGACGCGAAGATAACTGGTGGCCGTCGTGCGATCGATCATGCCCGGGACCTTGTCACCCAGGACGGCGTCCCTGTCCCTTTTCTCCGGCCAGAGCATCTTCTCGATGGAATCCTGGAACGAGCCCATGCGCGCCGCGACCGAAGGGCTGGGATTGAACTTGCCGACACTGTTGTTCAGCAGGAATGGCGCGGTGGACCACACACTGATGAGCGACGGCGGACGCGTATAGCCGCGCCCTCCAGCGGGCATGCTGTAGGTGCTGGGCGCGCCGGTGATCGGGTTGTGGACGGTGATGACGCCCACTGACGGCAGGTCCTTGTAGGTCTGCGACGAGAAGTTGTCCCAGATATTGCCTCCGATGGCGTTGGTTGCCAGCGGACTGCAAGCGTTGGTTTGCAGCAGGGTCACCGGAACACGCTGGTCGGTCGAAAGATAGTTGTTGTCCAGAAAGTCGGGCTGCTGGACGATCTGGCGCATCTGCGACTTGAAATCCTCTGTCTTGGTCCACTCCCAGTATTTGTTCCAGCAATTCATGTAGTCTTTGCCGGAACAGCCGTTGGGATCGAGACCCGGGGCCGGTTTCGGAATCTTGCTGGAATGGCAGCGTGCGCAGCGCTCGGCAAAGACAATCTTGCCGCGTTCCAGCTTGGCTTTGTCTTTGGTGAGGTATGCATCCCCGCCGGGCGCATCCTTCAGGTGATGTCCGGCCGTGCCCTTCAGGAAGAACAGCGCCATGTCCGGCGTCTGCATCTGCGTGGCTTCCCAGTAACCAGAGTTTTTGTTGGCCACAGCGATTTCAATCGGTGTAATGGGTTTTCCGCCCACCAGTGGGCGGAAGTGCAGCAGCCACTCTTCGCTGAACAGGCCGATGTTTAGATACACGCGGTTCAGCGCTCCCAGAACCCCCACCGAATCGGAACCGTCCTTCAACACACGCGGCGTCCAGACAGTGTCGGGAGCCTGGAAGAACTGCGTTAGCGGTCCCTCATGCACGTAGTCATTGAGTTGCTTGTTGTTCAGACCGCCGCCCGCCAGCGTCTCCTTGCCCCAGCGGCTGGCCACTTCCATGCGCGCCGGCAATCCATAGAATGCATTCATAGTGCGCGGGTTGTTGATGTTGTCGGTCGAAATGAACGACGTATCGAGCGTACCGGGGCGGTAGGTGTGGAATAGTTGAACCGGGAAGCTGCTGTCGTCGGCCTGCCATGCCAGAATGCGATCAGTCCAGAAATATTGCGCGCCCACAACCGAGCTCAGGTTCTCCCACTTCGGATTCTCCGGATCGGCGGGAGGATTTGTCGGGCTGGGTCCAACATGACAAAAGCCGCATGACATACCGACACGATAGGGCCGCACCAGGTTCTTGTCGTTGTAATAACTTGGATCGTCGTAAAAGCGCTTCGGGTCCCACTTCTTGGCGGCTGCTTCGTCAAAGTCAGGATTGGGGAACAGGCGAAGCCCCACAACCCCGGTGGCGTATCCGTAATACGAGCCCGCCGGTAAGTTCTTGCCGCGCGCGCCGATTCTTACACCGGGATATTTGCTTTCATTCTCGAACGGATCGGGCGGACACCCTAGATCGCGTTGATCAAGCCAGAGGCCGTAGCGATTGGGATCGGGGCCCGTCGGCTTCTTGAAGCACGGCTCATTCACCAGACCCAGGTAGTTCCAGCGGTTGTCCCGGCTGTTCTTCAACCCGGGATAGGAAGAAATCGTCTTCAGCAGGTCGACGGTGCCGATACTGGTCACGGTCAAGGTGTCCCACATCTTGTCGTCCCCGCCGGTCCAGACGATCCACATGTTGCGGCCCTTGACCTCGTCAGTGGTCAGGGTGGTACCGCCATCCATGTCGTGGAAGTAGTCTTCGTCCGCAGCGGGAAACGAAGAGGCAGGCCGGCCAGCCAGGCGCGCTTCATCCTCGACGTGCCCGGGTTGTGGACCTTTGCTGCAACCGAGCATAACCAGCAAAACGAGCAATGCGCACACCGAAAAACCGCGCCATTTTGACTGAGACATGGGGACTTCGCTCCTTTACCGGAAATCCGACCGCCCATCGGGCAGCCTGAAGAGCACTGACTTGAATCACTGGTGGCCGGAGACGACGCCGATCAGCACCAAGGGTCTTTGGCGCAATGATTTACGGATTCGCCCCGCACACGGCACGCTTTGATTCTGAGCACTATAACCAAACCGGGACGACACAGCCATAGCATGTTGGTGGTGACGGAGGCAGTGCTGCGTCTCTGACAGATTCTGTTGCCAACAAAATCCCGAGGCCCGGAGCGTTCCCTTGGTGATGCCGTTCAGTCGTTAACATCCCTCAGTGCTAGTCTGAGGATGATACGCTACCGATTCCGCCTGCAGTAGGAAGAGGCATTGATAGATCTTCGCCGTCTCCGGGTTGCTCCTATGCAGAACAGCCCTACCAACCACGACTCGCGTGTTCAGAACCTGGCGCAAATGCGTGCGCGCATGGTTGACGAGCAACTGCGCTCACGTGGCATTCGCGATCTCCGCGTCCTGGCAGCCATGGACAAGGTTCCGCGCGAAGAGTTCATCTCGGAAGAAGACGTCCGCGATGCCTATGGCGATCATCCTCTGCCCATCGGTGCTGGGCAGACCGTATCGCAGCCGTACATAGTCGCCGCCATGGTCGAAGCCCTGGAGGTCCAGCCGACGGACCGCGTATTGGAGGTCGGTACGGGCACCGGGTACCAGGCGGCAATTCTCGCGGAGCTGGCTGCCGATGTCTGGACCATAGAGCGGCACCAGGACTTGGCCAGCAAGGCGCAGGAAATTCTGACACGGCTCGGGTACGCGAATGTGCGCGTTGTCTATGGCGACGGCAGCCTGGGGCTTTCCGAGCAGGCGCCATTCGACAAGATTCTGGTTGCTGCCGCGGCGCCACGGATTCCGCAGAGCCTTGTCGCACAGCTTGTGAACGGCGGCAGATTGGTCATTCCGGTAGGTACCCGCTACGAGCAACAGGTGCATATCGTGCGAAAACTGGGCAACGAAACCGCCGTTACGACGCACGACTTGTGCAGGTTCGTTCCGCTGGTTGGAGCCGAAGGCTGGGAGCAGTAATCCAGGCTCACCACCGACGCCTTCGTTTACTGCGTCACTTCAAAAGCCACGCCTCCGCCGTACTGACCGGCGAAAGCGGCGGTGCCATAAAGGTTGCCTGCTCCGTCCATCACCAATCCGCCATAGGGGACGGCGCCGTCCGAACCTCCCTGGAACTGGTAGAGGATGGTTTCGGTCCAAGATCCAGCACCGTTCGTCGTCAATTTGTAGACGGTTCCAAAGCTCCCGTTGTGTCCCTGGGTAGTTCCGTACAGGTTGTCATTGCTATCCAGAATGACTCCGCCGTAGGGATGTCCGCCGTCCTGCCCATCCTTGAACGCGTAGAGCACGCTTTCGGTGTATGTGCCGTCTCCATTTGGAGTGAGCTTGAAGACGGTACCTACGGCAGCCGGACCTCCGTAATCGGTGGTGCCGTACAGATTGCCTGCCGGGTCCATGACCAAGCCCGCGACCGGGTTTGCACCATCCGTTCCGCCACCAAAAGCTTCGCCCTTGAAGGTATACAGGATGTCTTCCGTCCAATTCGCCCCTGCGCCGCGCGTCAGCCTGAACACCGTGCCGGTCAGATGAGGCCCACCCTCGTAGGTCGTGCCATAGATGCTGCTGTTGCTGTCGAAGATAAGATTTCCCGACGGAGAAGTACCGTCATTGCCTCCAGAAAACGCATGCAAGACGATCTCAAACCAACTGAAGATGTTCTGCGGGCTCAAACTGAACACGACGCCATCGTTGTAGAAACCCCCGGCATAAGCCGTGCCGTAGAGATGCCCGGACTTGTCCAGCACGACTCCATACGACGAGAACCCGTCGTTACCACAAGAGAAGGCGTGGAGAGTGCTCTCCGCCCATGTGCCTCCCGTCCCTGGAACAAGCCTGAAAACCGTGCCGCAGCCGTTGCCATAATACAAATTGGTCCCATAGAGACTGCCCTTGGCATCAATCACAATGCTGGAGTAAGGATTGCCCCCTTCGCTCTGCAGGAAGCTGTGGAGCACGGTTTCCGTCCACGTCCCGTCCTGATTCGGACTCAACTCGTAGACGACGCCGCAACCGAATCCGCCACAGCCGCCCAACCCTCCACCCTCGGAGGCCGTCCCATAGATGTTTCCTTTGTCATCCAAGGTGACACGTGCGAACGGGGTGTTGCCGTCCTTGCCCGAGCCGAAACTATGAAGGACCTTGAAACCGGCCGCCCCCCAAGCCGCACTGTTGAGGCCGAGGATTACCCCAGCAATCCAACTGGTGAGCGCGAGCTTCTTGTGGTTCATTTGGTTGCTCCTCGACGGGCACCGTGAAACGTACCTCGTAGTGAGCCTTGTTGTGCCTTTACTGACCACCAAAGTCAACTGAATTTGGTATTACGGCCTAATCCATTGAATTGGAATTAGTTAACCATGCGATACAAGCTACGGCTCAATGTACCAGCACTGCGCTGCCTGCTGCCAATAGGCCGATGACGGCCAAGGTCATCCCGAAATACCAGTAGCGGCGATTGTCGGTAAGCAGGGTGATCGAGGTCACGACTAGAGCGATCTCCAGAAAAACCTCGCCAAGGTCAAACCGGTCGGCGCGCCGGCTGGCGCGTTGCACCTCCACCTCCAAGGTGCGGGCCTCAGCCTGGATGTCCTTTTGCTGCTCGCGATACTTTTCAATTTCTTCATGAAAGTGTTTCTGTACCTCCTGAGCCCGTTCCGTCTTGGTGTTTTCCAGCGCTGTCAGGACTTCATCCAGCGCCTCCAGGTTGTTACGCCGCATGTTCTTGGCCTGGTAATACGCCCACTGATCGGTGGCGCGCGTCTGCATCAGGATCTCTTCCGTGTGCGCCCGATGTCCCAGCAAAGACACGACGGCTACGAACACTGCCAATGTAGCGATGGTGAGACTGACCGGGGCCAAATGCCTTCTTTCCTTGGCTTCCTCCGCAGCTTCCTTCGCCTTATCCATTGCTTCCATCTCTGAGCTCATCGGGGCCTCCTGAACATCGGTGTGCGGCGCTTGGCAGCTATTTCTGACATCGATGGTACAGATTAGAATGAGACACGGTAGATGAGAACACCGAACTATTCCCTCTCAATCAGGTTGGGACAGCAACACTCAGTCGAGAGGGTAAAAAATCACTATTTTATAGCACTGAGGTGTATGGTCTGCTAGCCTGGCTGCCCCGAGAGGTGTGGCACTTAAGTCAGCACTATTGACCAATTGTTTTCTGTTACAACTACACTCATAATTCGCTGGTTAAATTCAAAGCCAAGAAAGAAGAAGAAAAAAGATAGACTCCCAGGCCAGGACGCATTACCTGGACAAGGCTTACCACTCATTGATTCCCTGTATCCGTCACCAAGCATTCCTAATTCGTAGTTGGGTTCGAACGCACGGACAGACGCGCGCGGCTGAACCAGCGGGGGTCGTTTGCCCGTCGCTCTTCTGAGCCGATTGTTGGATGATTTTCGCGACCATGGAGGTTGAAATGGCCACTATTTCTCAGCCGCTGCCGATTCGAACCCGGCTTCGCCCCAAAGCGCTGGTGTTTGCGTTCATCGGCATGATGATGGCTTACGTGCTCTTCCACAACGAGAGCTTCCTCGTCAATTCCGC
>Ga0335083_10002347_pt1 | contig 24998 bp, 26 predicted proteins | sample Lox_Sample_42_FD_206716 | JGI IMG/M metagenome (GOLD analysis project Ga0335083, IMG submission 206716) | Soil microbial communities from Loxahatchee National Wildlife Refuge, Florida, United States - Lox_Sample_4.2 | ecosystem: Environmental > Terrestrial > Soil > Wetlands | place: USA...
GGCCTCCGGGCCGCGCGCGACCGCGCCCGACGTGGCCAGCGCCTCGACGGTCCGGGCGGCCGCGTCCAGCGCCGCCATCGGCCGCCACCCGCCCGCCGCCACCGCGGCGGCGATCGGGCCCTCGGCCGCGACGCCCAGCGCGCCCAACCGCCGCGCCAGCGGGCGCGTGAACCCTTCGCCCCCCGCCCACTCGGCGAACGCGCCGGCCGGAACCACCTGCCGGTGGCGGAAGACGTCGCGCAGAAACGTTGCTCGGGGGACCCAGCGCCGCCCGCGAGCCGGATCCATGACCTGCACCAGCGGGCCGTACACGCTCCAGACCACGACGAAGTGGGTGAGCCCCGAGGGCAGGCGCACCACGACGATGGCCGGCAGCGCATCGGCCTCGGGCAGCAGCAGGTGATCGATCGGCAGCATCACCTGCTCGGCGTCCAGCCCCAGCGTCTGGGCCAGCGTCTCCAGCGTGTCGATCGACGTGCCGTCGACGGAGGTCTGGCAGGCCTCGCGCAGGCGCCCATAGCTGACGGAGACGCCGTGTCCGGCCAGCAGGCACTTGAGCGCCGCCGGCCCACAATCCATCGCCGACGTCTGGATCACCTCCGGCGCCAGGAAGCGCCGGCGAGGGCCGATCTGCGACGACGACATGTCGATCCGTGACGGTACAATGCCGCGCCGGAGGCATCCATCCCTCGCAGATCGGCAGAGACCGTCAAGGAGAGGCTGAGCGACCGGGCCGTCGAGGCGCACGAGCGCGCGATCGCGCTCCGGACGGCCGGCCGATTCGCTCAGGCCGAGCGCGCCTGCCGCCGATCGGTCGCCGGTTTTCTGCGCGCCGAAGGGCCGAGCAGCCCCGACCTGGCGAACGCGCTGGTCGAGCTGGGTCGGGTGCTCGAGGCGCGCGACCGGCTCGCCGAGGCAGCGGCCTGCCACCGGCGCGCGCTCCGGATCCTGACGCACGCGCCGCCGCACCCCGACTTCCGCCGGCTGGCGGTCGAGGCGCGGCTGTCGCTGGCCGCCGTGGCGCGGATCCGTGGCGCGCTGGCCGAGTCGGACCGGCTGAACCGCCGCGCGCTGGACGATGCGCGCCGCCTGCACCGCCGCGATCCGCTGGTGGCGAGCGCGCTCAACAACCTGGGCGTCCTGCGCAAGGCGCAGGGTCGCTACGCCGAGGCGGTGGCGTTCTACCGGCGGGCCGCGCCGCTGCTGCCGGACGACCCGGAGACCCGCGCGACCCTGGAGCACAACCTGGGCGGCATCGCGCACGCGCGCGGCCGCTTCGCCCAGGCGGAGCCCCACGCCCGCCGGGCGGTGACCCTGCGCGAGGCCGCGCTGGGCGGGACGCACCTGGCGGTGGCCGCCGACGTCGCCGCGCTGGCGGCGGTGGTCGAGGCGCGCGGCCGGCTGGCCGAAGCGGCCCAGCTCTATCGCCGGGCGGCGGCCATTTTCCGGCGGCGGCTGGGCAGCGCCAGCCTGGAGGCGGCGCTGGCCGACGCCGGCCTGGCCGCCGTCGAGCAGCAGCGTGGCCGCCGGACGACCGCGCGCGCCCTGTACCTGCGCGCCATCCCGGCCCTGCAGCGGCTGCTGGGCCGCGACCACGCCGACGTGGCGCTGACGGTCAACAACCTGGCGGTGCTCGAGCGCGACGCCGGCGACCTTCGCCGAGCGGCGGCGCTGCTTCGCCGGGCGCGGACCAGCTTCGGTCGTTCGGTCGGCGCCCGCCATCCGCACGCCACGCTCGCCGCGCACAATCTGAAGAATGTCGAAATGATGCTCAAAGGTTACCGGCGGACCCGCCGATGACGTTTGTACAAATGGAGCGCCGGCTGGACCTCGTGGTGCGTGGCGGCACGGTCGTCACCGCCGACGGTCGCCAGCGCGCCGACATCGGCGTCGCCGATGGCCGGGTGGCGCAGATTGGCGGATCGATGACGGGCGCCCGCGAGATCGACGCCAGCGACCGCTTCGTCCTGCCCGGCGGCGTCGACCCACACGTCCACCTGAACGTCGAGTCGCTGGACCCGAGCGAGCCCGATTGGGTCGACGACTACACCAGCGGTTCCGAGGCAGCGCTGGCCGGCGGAATCACGACGGTCGGAAACATGTCGTACGTGCTCCCCTGGGAGACGATCGCCGACCGGGTCCGCGCCGAGTCGGTGCTGGTCGCGCGGCAGGCCATCGCCGACGTCTTCTTCCACGCGGTCATCCTGATCCCCAGCCCACAGATCCTGGCCGAGGTCCCCCCGGCGGTCGCGGCCGGACAGTCGAGCGTGAAGATCTTCATGTGCTTCCCCTCGTTCGAGGCGGGCGCCCGCGACTTCGCGCGGATCATGCGCTCGGCCGGCGAGGCCGGCGGCATGACGCTGATCCACTGCGAGGACCTGGCCACCATCGAGTGCTGCACCGCGGTGCTGTCGGCCCGCGCGCAGACCGCGATGTCTCACTTCGCCGAGAGCCGGCCGGTCGAGTCCGAGTCGATCGCCGTCGAGCGCGCCATCGCGATGTGCCGGGCCACCGGCGCGCCCACCTACATCGTTCACGTGTCGTCGGCGGCGGCGCTGGCGGCCTGCGCGGCGGCCCGCGCCGAGGGGCTGCCGCTGTTCGTCGAGACGCGCCCGCTGTATCTCTACCTGACCGAGGACGAGTACCGGCGCCCGGACGGCCCGCTGTTCGTGGCGCAGCCTCCGCTGCGGCGCACGGCCGACTGCGAGGCGCTCTGGCGGGGCCTCACCGACGGCACGATCGATACCCTGGCCAGCGACCACGCTCCCTGGACACGGGCGCTCAAGCTGGACCCCAAGCTGGACGTCGCGCACCCGCGGCCCGGCGTGGCCGAGCTGGACACCATGCTGCCGCTGTTCTTCACGGAGGCGGTCACGACCGAGCGGCTGTCGCTGGAGCGGTTCGTGGCGCTGACGTCGACGAACGCGGCGCGCCTGTTCGGCATCTACCCGCGCAAGGGGACGATCGCCGTGGGCTCGGACGCCGACCTGGTGATCTGGGAGACCGGCGGCCGGCGGCCCATCCGCGACGCCGACCTGTTCTCCCGCGCCGCGCACACCGTCTATGCGGGGCGCGAGCTGCAGGCCTGGCCCCGCACCACCATCCGCCGGGGCGAGGTGGTGTTCGACCAGGGGCGCATCCTGGGACGCGCCGGCGCCGGCCAGGTCGTGCCCCGGATTCCCGGACGCAAGTCGCTCTGAGCTTCACCCGCGGTTGCGGGAGTCGAGCCAGCGGTCGATCTCGGCGATTCGCTCGGCGGTGCGCGCCGCGAACATCGGCTTGTCGCCGTACAGCTTCTCGGCCGTCTCGGCCAGGCGGACGGCGCGGGCGCGGTCTCCGCCCGACTCCCAGAGCGCGCGGGCCAGCGCGAACTGGGTCTCGGCGACCAGCAAGGGATCCGGTTCGTGGACCGCGCGCAGCCGGTTCGCCCGCTCGAGCGGCCCCAGCGCCGCCTCCGGGTGACGATCGGCCAGGTAGCTGAGGCCCAGCCCGGTCAGCGGGTAGGCCAGGTTGGTGCTGTCGGCGCCGTAGCCGCGCTCCTCGATGGCCAGCGCGCGCCGATAGCCGGCCCGCGCCTCCTCGTGGCGCCCCATGCGATCCAGCGTCTCGGCCTCGTTGGACAGGAAGGTGGCGACCAGCGGGTGCTGGCCGCCCAGCTCCTGGGACAGGTCGGTGACGGCCCGCGAGAACAGCGTCGCCGCCTCTTCGGTTCGCCCCATGTCCTGCAGCAGGACCGCCTGGTTGTTCAGGCTGCGCGCGATCTCGCCGCGGCCGGCGCCCGAGCGCTGCTTCAGCTCGAGCGCGCGCCGGTCGTGCACCAGCGCGTCGTCGTACCGCCCCTGCAGTCGGCGGTTGACCGCGATGTGCATCTCCAGCCAGGCCCTCAGGCGATCGTGCCCGCCGATCCGCAGCAGGGCGGCGTCGGCCTGCGCCGCCCAGTCGTCGGCCTGGTCGAACCGGGCCCGCCGCCCCTCGGACAGGACCAGGTGGACCAGCGCCTCGGCCTTCACCTCGTCGTAGCGGGCCGCCTCCGCCGTGAGCAGCGACTCCTTGAGGGCGGCGTAGGCGGCGTCGTTCTCACCCGCCAGCAACGCGACCTGGCCCAGCAGCAGCGAGGCCTCCGCCTCGACCGGCCCGTAGTGGACCTGGCGCGCGTCGGCCATCAGCCCGCGCAGCTTCACCAGCGCCAGCCGCTCGACGCCGGCGTCGTGCAAGGCCTTGGCGTCGGCGATCCCGGCGCGGATCCGGCTGACCTGCTCGCGCACGGACGGATCGTCGGGGGGCGGGACCACGCTGTGCAGGAGGCGCACGTCGGCGCAGCGGTCGAGCGGCCCGAGCGCGCTGGCCGCCCCCACCGCGTTGTCGACCACGGCGCCGTCCGCGTGCGCCAGGAGCTGGGTCAGGGAGCGCACGCCGTCCAGCCGGTCGCCCAGGCAACCCATGCGCAGGTCCAGCACCTCGGGCGATTGCTCGCCGCGGACGTTGGTCGCCTCGCAGGCCTCGGTGTACATGCCGCTCCAGCGCGACAAGTAGTCCTGGAGCAGCCGATCGACGCTCCAGAACGTGTCCGCGGCGTACGCCTTTCCGGTCTGGTCGAACACCTGACGGACGCGGGTCCGGGCGTCCTCGTCCCACACCCCTCGCAGGTGCTCGCCCGCCGACCGACAAAGCCTGGGGCGCTCGGACAGCTGGACCCCGCGCACGACGACCGCCAGCGTCACCGCGGCCAGTCCTGCCGTGACCAGGCGCCGGTGGCGGCGCACCAGCCCGCGCCCGCGGAGCCACAGCTTCTGGAGCGGGCGGCGCGGCCGCACCCCCTCGGCAGCGGCCAGGCGCCCCGCCACCGCCACCGCCGTGGCAGGGCGCGCGGCCGGGTTGGAGGCCAGGCAGTCGGCGCACAGGCGAGCCAGCTCTTCCTCGACCGGCGTCGCCTCGAGCGGCAGCGGCCAGCGCATCTTGGCCGCGTCCTTGGCCGCCTCACCCTCGTGGTGGAAGCTGGGGCGCGCCCCGAACAGCACCTCGTGCAGGATCACGCCCAGCTGCCAGACGTCTGACCGCTGGTCTCCGCGTGAGCCCATCAGCGTCTCGGGCGGCATGTAATTGGGCGTCCCGCCGTGAACCGTGGTGTTGGCGGTCATCGGGATGGCCAGCCCGAAGTCCGACAGCACCAGGCGCCCGTCGGTCAGGCGCAGCACGTTCTGGGGGGTGACGTCGCGGTGGATGATCCCGACCGCGTGGATCGCCGCCAGCCCGGCGCAGATGGCGCGCGCGTCGGCCAGGCGATCGCCCAGCGGGCGTTCTGCGCCCTTGCCGTCCTGCAGGAGATCGCGCAGGGTTCCGCCGGTCCCCAGCTCCATCGTGACGAACCAGTGACCGTCACCGTGCCCCAGCTCGTAGATACGGCAGACGTTCGGATGACGGATGACCCGAGCCAGCTTCACCTCGCGCGCCAGGCGCTTGATCCAGCTGCGCTCGGCGGCGCGGTCGGGCCGCAACACCTTGATTGCGATGGGCTCGCCCAGCGCCCGATCCCAGGCGCGGTACACGGTCCCGGAGCCGCCCTGCCCCAGGGTCGCCTCGATCTGGTACCGCCCGGCCAGCAGCGAGCCCGGCCGCAGCTCGATGAGCTGGACCGGCTGCCGCAGCGTCGTCGTGACGACCGTGTGCTCCGGCCCCTCGACGTCGGTATCCTGCGGCGGAGCTGGCAAATCCTCTTCTCTCACTCCGCCTTGCCTCAACTGACCACGACCGTTGTATACCTTGCCGTTTGGGAAAGACTGTAGGTTAAGCCCCGATGCCGTCCGATGACAACGTGGTCACGCAGACCGCCCCCTACCGAAGCCCCGCGACCCGCGAGACGCTTCGGATCGGGGCCGTCGTGGTCGTGGGGGACGGCTCCTCGCCCGACAGCCTGCGCTCTGCCCGCGTCCAGGCGATCGCCGACCTGACGCTGGACATCGGGCGGAAGGCGGCCAGCGGGTCGCGGCCCATGCTGCTGCTGGCCGACGGCACGGTCTCGGGCTTGCACGCCCGCATCCAGCGGGCCAACGACCGGTCGGAGCTGTTCGTCATCGAGGACCTGGGGAGCACCAACGGCACCTTCGTGGACGGCCGTCGCACCAACGGCCCGACCCCCCTGCGCGACGGGGCCGTCCTGTTCCTGGGGTCGCACGTTCTGGTTTTCCGTATGTACACCGCCGCGGAGCTGGAGGCGGTCCAGGAGGACAGCACGGCCCCCCTGACGCCGGTCGCCACCCTGTCGCCCAAGCTGGCGCTCACGAATTCGCGCCTGCGGCGGCTGGCCCGCTCGCACGCGGAGATCCTGCTGGTCGGGGAGACCGGGGTGGGCAAGGAGGTCTACGCCGGCGCCATCCACGACGGCTCGGGCCGCAGCGGACCGCTGGTCGCCGTGAACTGCGCCGCCATTCCCAAGGAGCTGGTCGAGAGCGAGCTGTTCGGCTACGAGAAGGGCGCCCACTCGACCGCCCAGGCCCGGAAGATCGGCCTGGTCGAAGCGGCCGCCGGCGGGACCCTGTTCCTGGACGAGATCGGCGACATGCCGATCGAGCTGCAGGCCAAGCTGCTGCGCTTCCTGCAGGACCGCCGGTTCTCGCCGCTGGGCTCGACCCGCGTGGTCGAGGCCGACGTGCGCATCGTGGCCGCCACCAGCCGCGTGGGGCTGGACAAAGGGGCGCACGTCCAGGAGGCGCTGCTGGGCCGCCTGGGCGCGCAGCCGGTCCGGTTGGTGGCCCTGCGCGACCGCATCGAGGACCTGGGCCGGCTCTGCTCGTACTTCCTGCGCAACGTGACCGACGGCCGCAGCTTCGACGCCGACGCCTTCAAGGCGCTGATGTTGTACGACTGGCCGCTGAACGTGCGCGAGCTGGTGAAGGTGATCGCGGAGGCCGAGGTGCTGAGCCGGAGCACGCCGGTGATCGGCTTCGAGCACCTGCCGCACGCCGTCGTCGGCCAGGTGGCGCCCGAGGGCGGCGACCACTTCGACGACACCATGGTCGACCACGAGCCGCGCGCGTTGCAGTCCGGCGAGCTGGACGGCGCGACCGGGCGGGTACGCATGCCGCTGGGCGCGCTGCCCACCACCCGCACCCGCCGGCCGGCCCCCACCCGGCAAGAGCTGGAGGCGGAGCTGGCCGAGTGCGGCGGGAGCGTGGCCGAGGTGGCGCGGCGGCTGCGCCGCCAGTACGCCGTGGTCTGGCGCTGCATCCAGCGCTACGGCATCGACGCCTCCGCCTACCGGACCGAGAAGAGAAACAGCTAAATGTCCATCGCGACCATCGTCCTGCGAAAGGGGCGCGCGCGCCCGCTCTGGTTCGGGCACCCGTGGGTGTACGCGAACGCCGTGGCCAGCACCGACGGAAACCCGCAGGCGGGTGACGTGGTGTCGCTGGTCGACCACGACGGGCGCTTCATCGGACGCGGCTTCTACAACCCGCGCTCGCAGATCCCGGTGCGCCTCTGCACGCGCGCCGACGAGGCCGTCGACGCCGCCTTCTTCCGCGCCCGCGTGGCGCGCGCCCGCGCGGTCCGTGCACGGCTTGACTTGCCGGGGGAGCGCACCAACGTCTACCGGCTGATCAACAGCGAGGGCGACGACCTTCCCGGGCTGGTCGTCGACATCTACGGCGACGCGGCGGTCGCGCAGATCACGACGCTGGGGATCTCGGCCCGCCGCGCCGAGATCTACGACGCGCTGGAGGCCGAGCTGGGCGTGACGACGATCTTCGAGATCGCGCCCAAGTCCTATGCCGAGCTGGAGGGCTTCGCGGCCGCCTCGCGCGTCGCGCGTGGACAGTCGCGGGCCAGCGTCGACGGGCTCGAGAACGGCATCGCGCTGGAGATCGAGCCGCTCTCCGGCCAGAAGACGGGCATGTTCATCGATCAGCGCGAGACGCGGGCGCGCGTCGGGGCGCTGGCGCGCGGCGCGCGGGTGCTGGACCTCTACGCCTATTCCGGCGGCTTCTCGCTGGCGGCGGCGCGCGGCGGCGCGGCGTCGGTGACCGCCGTCGACAGCTCGGCGCGGGCGGTTGCCCGCACCCTGGCGCACGCCGAGAAGAACGGCGTCCGCATCGAGGCGGTCGAGGCCGACGCGTTTCGGTTCCTCGAGACGGCCACCCCGCGTTCGTTCGACCTGCTGGTCGTCGATCCGCCCAAGTTCGCGCGCGCCCGCAAGGACCTGGACGCCGCGCGCAAGGGCTACGAGCGGCTGAACGCGCTGGCCATGCAGGCGGCGGCGCCCGGCGCCATCCTGGTGACCTGCTCCTGCTCGCAGAACGTCGACGCCGAGACCTTCGAGCGGATCGTGGCGGCGGGGGCCAAGCAGTCGAGCCGCGAGGTCCGCGTGTTCGAGCGCCGCGGCCCGGCCGCCGACCACCTGCTCCCACCCGGCTTCACCGAAGGGCAGTACCTGAAGGTGCTGCTCTGCTACGTCGTCTGACGCGTCACTGCTTCGTCCAGGTCACCTCCTCGAGCTTGACCGGATCGATCCACGACAGCGTCGTCGCCGTCGCGGTGTACTGGTTGATCCCCGAAGTCGCGACCGTGAAGTTGTTGTTCGCCGACTCATTCTTGTGGACATCTCCCAGTTGACGTCGGCCGTCAGCACGTATGTGCCGTCGACGATCGTGCCGCCCGTCATTGTCGGCGCGGTCGCCGGGTTGGCCGTCCGCGGGACCGCCGAACCGATGTCGGTCACGTTGTTGCAGGCCTGAGCGCCCGCCGCGCCACCCGCTGTCGCGCCCCCGGCCGCGCCGCTCGCGCCGCCGGTGGCGGAGGCGCCCCCCGTCCCAGGGACACCGCCCGTCGCGGACGCCCCCCCCGAGCCCCCTCCCGTCCCGCCGTTCCCTGAACCGCCGCTGCTGCAGGCGGACAGGCCGACGATCAAAGCCAACCGCAAGACCAACGGAATGTAGGTCTCTCTCCGGCGCAAACAGCTCATCGTTCTTCCCCTCCAGCGACGTTCGGTTCGTCGCGGCGGCACGATAAGGACAGGCCCCGGCGGGCGCGAGACGTCAGGGCGCCGGGCGCACGCCCGTCGGCGAGCCGTGCAGGATGGCCAGGTAATAGACCAGCATCGCGATGATCGTCGCCAGCGAGATCCATTCGAACGGGATCCGGCCGAACAGCTTCCAGCGCGGCGCGAAGAAGCGGCCCTTCGACCGGCGGTAAATCTGTTGCTTCACGTCGGTCAGCAGGGTCGGCGGCGCGTGCTGCTTGAGGCGCCCCAGCGACCCCAGCGTCTCGCGGAACTTGGCCAGCTCGGTCCGGCACTGGATGCAGACCGCCAGGTGCTGGTCCAGCTCGGCTCGCGCGGCCTCCGGCAGCGCCCCGTCGACGTAGTCGGAGAAGTCGTCCTGCGCCTGCTTGTGGTCCATCGGTCGGTTCGTTGCGATTCGCCGCTATTTCGTGTGCCGGTCCAGCACTTCCTTGATGGCCATCCGCGCGCGGTGGAGCCGCGACTTGATGGTCCCCTCGGGCAGACCGGTGATCTCGCCTATCTCTTGGTATGACAGCTCTTCGACGTCACGCAAAATCACCAGCAGCCGGTGCTCCTCATCCAGGCTGGCGATGGCCTGCTGCATGAGCGACTCGAGCTCGGCCGCCTCGAGCAGGGTATCGGGTCCCTCGATCTGGGCGTGTGCGATCGGCCCGGGCGCCCCGGCGGCCGCCTGTACGGCTTCATCGACCTCGCCGCCGTCGGTCGGGCGCCGCGACAGGTACTTGATCCGGTTCTTGCTCTGGTTGGCGGCGATGCGCAGCAACCAGGTCGAGAACTTGGCCTCGCCGCGGAAGGTCTCGACCGTCTTGAAGACGGTGATGAACACCTCCTGGGTGATGTCCTCGGCCTCGTGCCGGTTGCCCAGCATCCGGTAGACCAGGTTGAACACCTTGTCGCCGTAACGACGGACGATCTCCTCGAACGCCGACGGATCGCGGTCGCGCAGCCGGCCGATGAGAAGGCGCTCGGCCAGGCTCATCTCGTAGGGGACCCGACCACGCGAGCGAGCTCTCCCGCGCGCGATCCGGACCCGAAGAGCCTCCTCCACGGGGATACGGACACCGGCCAAGCTGAAAAGTTCCGGGTCACTGGCTGTTGATGAACGAGGACGGGTCCTGGTTGGTTTGCGAGGCGGGGATGAACAACCGCAGGCTGATGTTCACCACGGTCTCACGGGGGACCCCGGCGCCGTGGAGCAGGTCCTGCCGCACGCCGGCGTCGAGTGCGCCGATGTCGGAGATGGCGGACATCCCCAGCGTTCCGTAACCATTCTGGGTGACGCCGTCGTAGCCGCCGCCGGCCCGCAGGGCCACCTTGTCGTAGATCGTGTAGGTCGCCCCTCCCATCACGGACGTCCCCTTACGCCCGGTGGCGTTGTCGGGCGTGAGCCGGGTCAGGCCGTCGGCGGTCAGCAGCAGCGCCGGGATCGGCAGGACCGCGACGCCGTACCCGACCGACTGCGTGGCCTGGCTGTTGTCCAGCGGCCGCAGGTTCGCGCCCACCACGCCGATCGACAGGATCCCGGTCGGCCGCGCCGTGAGGCCGACGTCGAAGGTGATGCCGCCGTCGTGTCCATTCACGACGTCGCCGCCGCTCAGGGTCAAATACTTCAGCGTCCCGCCGATCGCCAGGTAGTTGCCGAACGGAAACGCCAGCGACAGCCCGGCCTCGTGCCCCTGCCCCGCCAGCGCGCCCGACGACGTGTGATACGTGTAATAGAGGCCGCCGGCCAGGTTGTAAGACGACGTGTTGTCGACGATCGAGGCGTGCAGGTACTGATCGGAGAGGCGGCTCGCGTAGCTGTAGAGACCCTCGAGGGTGTAGGTCTTGAGCAACGTCATGCCGGACGGATTCAGCAGCGGGCCCGCGTCGCCGACGGCCCACGCGCGAGAGGCCCCGCCCATGCCCAGCGCCGGCGTGGGCGTCAGCTCCTCGAAGGCGCGGGCGGCAGGCGCGGCCGCGAGGGTGACGGCGATCGCCAGTCCCAAGCCAGTCAAGCGAACGAAACGCACGCGCGCAGTCTAAGGCCGGGCGGCGCTACCTCCAATTGCGCTCGGCCAGGCTGGTGTACCCGTCCCACCCGACGACGACGTGGTCCAGCACCGGGATCCCGCACAGCTCGCCGACCTCACGCAGGCGCGCCGTCAGCTCGACGTCGGCGCGCGACGGGGCCGGATCGCCCGACGGATGGTTGTGGCAGAAGATGACGGCGGCGGTGGCCTGGCGGATGAGCGGGCGAAACACGTCGCGCGGATGAATCTCCACGCCGGTCAGCGAACCGCGCGCCAGGCAGTGCTCGCTCTGAACGCGGTGGCGCACGTCCAGCCCCAGCGCCCAGAACTCCTCGACCGGCAGGGGCGCCAGCCGGCTGCGGAGGTACGTCCAGACGTCGGACGCCCCGGCCAATCGCTGGCCACGTGACGGCGCCCGGGCCATGGCCCGCCGGCCCAGCTCCAGCGCCGCCAGGATCAACGAGGCCCGCGCCGGGCCGATGCCCGCAAAGCCGGCCAGCTCGGCGGGCGTGGCCCGCAGCATGGCCGCCAGCCCGCCCATCCCGCGCAGCACCGAGGCCGCGACCTCGAGCGCGCTCGCGCCGCGCGTCCCCGCGCCGAGCACGATCGCCAGCAGCTCACCGTCGGTGAGCTGTTCCACCCCGCGCGCGGCCAGCCGCTCGCGCGGGCGGGCGTCCGGTTCCAGGGCCGCCATCCGTGTCATGGCCGGTCGCATCGCAACGGTCGTGCCACGAAGTTCTCGACCGCGTCACAAAACTATTGCTTTGGACTTGTCAGAGATGCGTGCTAGCTTGACTTCAACGCTCGCGTTTGCGGCACAAGGCCGCACCGGCGTCGGGAGGCCGCAAGTCCCCACCAGAAGTTGGTAGGTAGCGGCACCCGGGAGGGTTTTTGTACACAGGGTGCATGAGGGGTCGTTGGGTTATCGGCGAGGCGGGTGCCACCCGAATTTCACAGGAGTTTGAGACTGAGTTCCGAAGACGACGCGCCAGCCGGCGTGGGCGCCGAAAGCGCCGCCGGCAAGGTGCCTGAAACGGGGTCCTCAACGGCCGTCCCCCTCGACGACGGCGTTCCGACCATCGTGATTCACCGATCGCCCGAGGGCGAGGCGGAAGACCTGAGACCGCCCTCGATCGCGGCGCCGCCGGTGGTCGAGCGTGCTCCCGTGATCGAGCCCACGACGCCAGCGCTTCCGCCGTCGCCGGCGTTGCAGCGCGCGCTCGAGAAGATGCGCTCGGTCTTTCACATCCGAGAACTGCGGCCGGGCCAGGCGGAGATCATCGAATCGGTGCTGGCCGGCCGAGACACGCTGGCGGTCATGCCGACCGGCAGCGGTAAGTCGTTGACCTATCAGTTGCCGGCGCTGGTGCTCGACGGGCCGACGCTGGTCGTCTCCCCGCTGCTCGCGCTGATCGAGGATCAGTACACCAAGCTGAAGGCGGCCGGCGTCCCCGTGGTGCGCATCGACTCGACGCGCACCGCGAAGGAGCGCGCCGCCGACCTGGCCTCCGTGCGCGATGGCACCGCACGGCTGATGATGATCACCCCCGAGTCGGTCTGCTCGCCGGCGGTCCAGGAAGCTCTGGAGGGGGTGAAGTTCTCTCTGTTCTGCGTCGACGAGGCCCACTGCGTCTCGCAGTGGGGCCACGACTTCCGACCGTCGTACCTGGGGCTGCGGCGCGCGGCGCAGGTGCTGGGGCGCCCGCCGATCCTGGGCCTGACCGCCACCGCGACGCCGGACATCGCCGACGACGTGCTGGTGCAGATGGGAATGAAGGACGCGAAGGTCTGTCGCGTCTCGTTCCACCGCCCGAACCTGGCATTCGACGTGCGCAAGGTCGCCGGCGAGGGCGACAAGCTCCGCCAGCTGGGTCTGTTGATCGCGCAGCTGCGCCGGCCGGGCATCGTCTATTGCGCCACCGTGCGCGCGGTCGACGAGCTCTACGTCGCGCTCCGCCACGGCAAGATCCCAGTCGAGCGCTACAACGGCAAGATGACGACGGAGGAGCGCGAGAAGGCGCAGGCGTCGTTCATGCAGCCGGGGCGCAAGGTCGTCATGCTGGCGACCAACGCGTTCGGTCTGGGCATCGACAAGCCCGACATCCGCTACATCATCCACTACCAGATGCCCGGCTCGCCCGAGGCGTACGTGCAGGAGGCTGGGCGCGCCGGGCGTGACGGCAAGCCCGCGCGCTGCGTGCTGCTGTTCCAGCCCGACGACATCGCGATCCAGGAGCACTTCCTGAAGGAAGCGCACCCGACCAAGGCGCAGGCGCGCATGGTGGCCGAGGGGCTCTACGCCTGGAGCGACGAGGGCAAAGAAGTCTCGGTGCGCGACCTGGCGCTGTCGATGGCGATCCCCGAGCGCCGTGTGCGCGTCATCCTGTCGGTGCTGGAAGCGATGGGCGTCGCCGAGGAAGTGAAGGCGGCTCGCTGGAAAGGCGTCGACCCACGCCCCTCGCGCGAGCAGATCGACAAGGCGGCGCAGGTGTTCGAGGCGCGCCGCATCTCGGACCGGCGGCGCCTGGCGTCGCTGCTGTCGTACATGAACACGCAGCGCTGCCGCGTGCAGATGCTGCGCGCCTACTTCGGCGAGCCCGAGGGCGAAAAGTGCGGGCTGTGCGACTCCGATGCGGGGATCGACAGCGAGGTGTTCGATCCGCGCGCCGCCGACGTGCGGCACGGGCTGCACGCCGCGACCGACTTCCATGCCCGCCCGCGCCGCAGGCGGCGTGGCCGCGCCGGGGACGAGGCGCCGGGAATGCCCGCGCCGGCCGCCGCAGCGGCGCCGCCTCCGCCGCCGCCCGCGCCGGTGTTCGAGACGGCGATCCCGACCGATCTGTTGCCGCCGCTGGGCGACTTCGAGGTGCCGCCGCCCCCGCCGGGCGCCGAGGACTTCGACGAGGCGGTCTGGGCCGGCGCCGAGACCGTGACCGTCGAGCCGCTGGCCGGCGAGGTGGTGATCGATCCCGCCGACGACTGGGCAGCCGTCCCGCCCGCCGAGGAGGGGCTACAGGCTGCTGCCGAGTTGGCGTCACCCGGCCCCGACGGTGTGCTGCCGCCCGACGCGGACAACGTCGAAGCGCGCTGGACCGCCGCGCGCGACGCGAACATCCGCCCCTACCTGCACTGGCGCCCCGGCGCGCCCGTGACGCTGCCCGTGCTGACCGTCCGTGCCAGCGGCAACGCGCAGCCACGGCCGCAGCACGGACACCAGCACCCGGGCCACAACGGCCAGCCGCGCGGCGGTCGCCCCGGTTTCAGCGGCAAGGGTCCGCACAACGGTGGCGGCGGGGGTGCCGGGGGTGGTGGGGGTCGCCGGCGTCGTGGCCGCGACCGCGACCGCGACCGGCACCGTGGCGGTGGTGGCGGCGACTTCAACCGCAACCGCGACCGCGGGCCCCGCCTGCCGGGCTTCTACAACCCGGGCGGCGACTAGTCCTTCGCCACAGTGGTTTTGATCGATTGGTGAACGGGGGTGGGCCCTGGGTCAGCCGGGATGCGTCTTCAGCCAGGCGACGAAGCGGGCGATCCCCTCTTCGATCGAAACCTTGGGCGCGTAGCCCAGCGCCTGGCGAGAGACCGTCAGATCCGCCAGCGTGCGCTTCATGTCGCCCGGCTGCTCGACCCCGTAGGTGACCGCCGGCTTCGTCCCCAGCGCCGCGCCCAGCAGCTCGACCAGCTTGGCCAGCGCCACCGGGCGCGAACCGCCCAGGTTGAAGAGGCGATAGCCGGGCGACTCCGCCGGCTGATCGATAGAGGCCGTCACGCCGTCGATGATGTCGTCGATGAACGTGTAGTCGCGGCTGGTCGTGCCGTCGCCGTACAGCTCGATGCTCTGGCCGGCGGCGATGCGGCGCGCGAACTTGTGGATGGCCAGATCCGGCCGCTGGCGCGGGCCGAACACCGTGAAGAACCGCAGGCAGGTGACGTCCAGGGAGTAGAGGTGGTGCGCCGTGAACAGCAACAGCTCGCCGTTGCGCTTGGTCGACGCGTACGGCGAGACCGGCTTCAGGCAGGGGTCGGACTCCTTGAACGGCGGGAGGCTGTCCAGCCCATACACCGACGAAGACGACGCGAACACCAGGCGACCGACACCGTGCGCGCGGACGGCGTCGACGATCCGCTGGGTCCCGACCACGTTCACGTCGGCGTAGCGCGCCGGATCGATCAGCGACGGCCGCACGCCCGCCAGGGCCGCCAGATGAACGACGACCTCGGGCTTGCTGGCCGAGAACACGCGCTCGAGCGCCGCCGCGTCGCGGACGTCGGCCTCGACCAGCGAGAACTGCCGGTTGCCGGCCAGGCCCGCCAGGTTCGATTCCTTGATCGAGCGCGCGTAGAACGCGTCGAAGCTGTCGAACCCGACGACCTGGTCGCCGCGCGCGACCAGGCGCTCGCAGAGGTGAGAACCGATGAAGCCGGCGGCGCCGGTGACGAGGAGGCGCATGAAATGTCCCGCCCGGAAGGACCTGACGGGCCGTTCATGGTACCCGATCTTCTCGGGCCGGCAGGCGCAACGACAGGAGAAATTCCACGTTGCCCTTGCCGCCGGTGATCGGCGAAACCGTGTCGGCGCCGACCGCGTACCCGGCGGCGGCGGCGGCGTCCCGCACCTCGGCCAGCGCCCGCGCGCGCGCCGCTTCGTCCCGCACGATCCCCCCCTTGCCCACGTCGGCGCGCCCGACCTCGAACTGCGGCTTGACCAGCGCGACCACCCGCGCCCCTGGTTTGCCGAACGCCGGCAACGCCGGCAGCACCAGCCGCAGCGAGATGAAGGAGACGTCGATGACGATCAGGTCGGCGCGCTCCGGGAGAAGGTCGGGCGGCGCCACCCGGATGTTCACCCGGTCGAGCACCCGAACCCGCGCATCGGAGGCGACCTTCCAGTCGAGCTGCCCCTGCCCCACGTCGACGCAGTAGACCCGCGCCGCCCCGCGCTGGAGCAGGCAGTCCGTGAAGCCGCCCGTCGAGGCCCCCACGTCCAGCGCCACCAGCCCCCGGGGATCGAGGCCGAACGTGTCCAGCGCGTGCGCCAGCTTGACCCCGCCCCGCGACACGTAAGGCATGGGAGCCGACCGCAGCCGCAGCTCCGCCCCCACGTCGACCAGGTCCCCCGCCTTGTCCACTGGCCGGTCCCCCACCAGCACCTCGCCCGCCAGGATCAGCGCCTGCGCCCGCGCCCGCGAAGGCGCCAGCCCCTGCTCGACCAGAGCCAGGTCCGCCCTGACCCGCCGCGGCCGGTCGCCCATCCGCGGATGATACCCGAGCGGAATCGCCCACCGAGGGTTGCAAACCCAGCGTCGCTGCGTAAAATGGCGCCGCGTTCGACCCCCAGGTCGACCGCCTTGGGGCTGTAGCTCAGCTGGGAGAGCGCCTGAATCGCACTCAGGAGGCCGACGGTTCGATCCCGTTCAGCTCCACAAGACGTAAGGCCGCGCCGCCGTTGATGTTTGGGCGTTACGACAATTGTTCGTTCTTGCAGTAGTCGCGGGTCGGGTGGTCCTGATCTGGTCCTCTAGCGGGAGGTGATGCGCATGGCGACATGGGTCCCGACCCCTAACTCAGGCTCGTTCCACGTGCTTGAAGGCTCCGTCCCCGTCAAGGGAGCCCAGAACGCCGCGACGGCCGTAGCGGTGTTCAAAATGGCAGGGGGAGCACACGTCGAAAGGCTGATCTTGGACGAGATCAGGAACATCAGCGAACCGACGCGAATGGCGATGCTGGGGATGGTCAGGCCTCACGTCGAGTTCGTGGTCAAGGGCGAGCCGATCGAATCGTCTCCGGGCTCACAGGAGTGGTCGGTTCGGTTTCTCGCCTACGTTCGGGAGACTTAGGCGGCTAGGGTCCCCTGACGCGCGGCGTGAGACACGCCTGGTGTTGTCCGTGGCTTACGAGCCTTTGAGGGTTGGCACTGCGCAGGAAACCGCGATGTCGGCCAGCTCGCGACAGAGGGCGTCGTGCTTCGCCCAAAGATCCGCGTGTTGTTGCAGTTCGTCTTTGGTTGCGATGGGCGGGGCACCCGGTAAGCCGATCAGCGCGTGGTCAATTGGCGGAGGCGCGCTCTCTACGGACGGCTTCGAAGCAATCTGCCTCGCCTGACCGGCGACGACCATCACCGCCGCGCGAGCTCGGTCGCGGCAAGACTCGTCGCAGTGAGCATCGCGGTGTACGGAGATTTCCAAAGGTTCCTTCGTCGAAACGAACGCCCGGTGCTTGACCGAGCCGCTTCCCCTGATATCGCCAGAATTACACGAGCGAACCAAGTTCTCTGCGTCCCCGACGAAGAGGGGAACTGCCTCGACACTCATCCAGCGACGACGCCGGGCCCGGCCAGATCTTGGTGGCCGCCAGCCGTCCAGAGGATTGCCGGTACCAGTCCGTCGTCACGCAGGATGCCTGCCTTCGCTTGCTGACCGTCTATGGCGGCCGAAAAGTACGTCCAACCGCCTGAAACGCCGATGGCGATCATGAGCTCGCGACCAGACGGTCCAGCGAACTCCAGCACCACCCCCCCGTCCGACGCGACCCCGACGTCCTCGGCGAGTCCGCCACCTAAAGCGCGCGCCTTCGCGAGAACATCCAGAGCACGCAGCTTCGCGAACGGTAAGAGCTTGGATCCACGAATGAGCGAAGTAGCCGGGTCTGGACCTCCCGACGAAATGCAGATGCTCCTGGTGCTGCTGTCCGTTCGAAAGCCGAACGGGACTGCCGCCGTGACAGACGTGATCCCGACTGATAGGCCGACTGCCAAGATCATAGTTTCCTCGTTGCGACCTGCAGGTTGGCTTGAACGGCAAGTGTTGGCAGCGACGGGTCGAGGATGTTCACGACGTCGGGGAGGTACCTTACGTCGAACACCATCGGAGCGAGCCGAAGCTCGTAGGTCCCCGCCGGAAGGGTCACGTGCAGGACAATGGGCGACCCTCCCTTCATTTCGAAAGGAACGGGCGTACCCTGCGCGCCAGTGTTGTTGATCTCCACAGCTTTACGAATCTACCAGACGATTCAGCCCGTCAAGAAATGCATGGATTTCACAGCGTTTTCCGACAAGACCGCAGGGCACAGCACCTTCGCCACGCCGCACGGGCCAAGCTCACCGGTAGCGATCGACTGATGTATCAGGCGAGTCCGCCCGCGAGCACAGCCAGCGTCCGCCGCTGCTGCCCTCCGGCGACCGCCTCGGGTTTCGCGTAGCTCTGCTTCGTCGTGGTGACCGACTCGTGGCCCAGCGACGCCGCCACGACGTGCCCGGTCACCCCGGCGTCCATCGCCAGCGTGCTGTGAAGCCCGCGCATCGAGTGCGCGCAGACCACCGGCACCCCGGCTAGCTCGCATACCCGCTTCACCGACTTCCTGATCCAGTCGCGCCAGTGCTGGCCGAAGATCAGGTCCTCGGGCTTCCGGTGGGTCGCCAGCCGTTCGAGGTAGGGCTGTAGCACCTCGGGGATCCGCAGCGTCCTCTTGCCGGCCTCGGTCTTCGCGTCGGGGATCCAGAGAAGGCGGCCGTCGTCGTCGAGGTCGCGAACCACGCGGGTGACGATCTCGCTGGCGCGCATGCCCAGCAGCAGGGGCATCATCGCGGCGACGGCCCCCTGGTCGCCGACGTCCGCCAGCTTGGTCGCCTCGGCCATCCAGCGGCGCGCTTCGTCGATCCGCAGCTGCGCCTTGCCGTGACGCCGCTTCCCCATGCCCTCGATCCCGTCCAGCGGGCTCGTCCGCAGCCAGCGCTTGCTGACGCACCACTTCGCCAGCATCTTCGCTTCGGCCAGCGTGTTCCGCTGACTGTCGACCGAGTAGGGCTTGCCCGTCTTGGTGGTCCGCATCCGAAGCGCGGCGTAGTACGCAGCGCACACCGCAGGCGTGAGGGCTGAGACCATGACCGTCGTGTCCGAGAAGAAGGCTCGCAGCCGGCGCAGGCGCTCCGCGTTCGGTCCCGGCTTCAGACCCTTCTCGTCGAGGTACCGGCCGTAGGCTTGGATCGCGTGCTCAACCGTCACGCCATCGACGACGACGGGGTCACCGATCTGGCGTTCACCGGTCTGTAGGTCGATCCGGACCTGCGCCAGGAAGAGCTCTGCGGCCCCCCTCGATTCGAAGCCGCGCCGCTTGCGCTGGACGGGGCCCTCCCACCACGTGGCAGCGAAGCGCGGCCCGTCGACCTTGATCGAGCCGAACGGGCTCCGACCCTTTCGCTGCCGGCGCGTCTTGGCCTTGGGCTTTACCTGCTCCGGCTGCGCCGCCTGTTGCTGGTCGTCAGGCTGCATCGGCATCCCCCTTCCCGGCGACCTGCTGCGGGCCGCCCTGCTGCTCGGCTGTCACCGGGGCGTGCGGGGCCATCGGGATCACCTTCGCCCCGGGCGCGCCGTCCAGGCCGAGACCGGCCCGCAGGATCGGCGAGAACGTCTTGTTCACGTGGTGCAGGTAGTGCGCGCGGGTGATCGCCGGGCTGGCGTGACCGAGCGCCTCGGCGATGGCGTCCGCGCTGGCTCCCGATGCCAGCGCACGGCTCGCGAAGCTGTGCCGACTCGCCTTGTAGAACGACAGCCCCGCAGGCAGGTTCAGCGCCTTCCGGACGACCCGCCAGCGATGCCCGACCTGGTGGCGGTCCAGCGGGTCGCCGTCCTGGCCGACCAGCAGCAGGTCGTCGGGGCCAGCTCCGGCCGCCAGTCGGGCGGCGACGATAGGCCCCACGACCGCGGCCGCGTCGACCGGCGCCGGGACCCACTTCGCCTTGCCGACGCCGTGGCGGTCCTCCTTCAACGGACCGTCGTAGCTGTGGGCCACCCGGATCGCGCCAGCTTCGAGATCGGCGACGTCCCCGATCCGGAGGCCGAGGATCTCTCCCAGGCGCAGCCCGCAGCGGTTACCGAGGTAGAAGACGATGTCGAATGGCGGCGGCAGCGCGCGCATCACGCGCAGCACGTCGGCGTCGTCGCGCAGCCACGGGACGCTCTCGGGCGGCGGCGCGATCGGCCTCGGCCGGCTCCCGGCCGGGATGTCCCGGCAGGCGTTCCGCGGGGCGTGGCCGCGGGCGACCGCCCACGACATGAATCGCGACAGCAGCCCCAGGCAGTGACGCCGGGAGCCGGGGCCGATCTCGCCCTGGTCGGCCATCGCGTCGAGCCAGGACATGATCCCGGGCAGATCGACGTCGGCGACACGGACGCCCTGCCACGCGGGCAGCACATGCAGGTTGAGCCTACCGACGTCGGTGGCGGCCGACCGGTTCGTGAGCGAGCTGGCCCACCGCTTCATCAACGGCCCGACCAGCTCCCCGCGCTGCGGCGGCGCCTCCAGGCCCAGCCGGATCCGCTCGTACTGCGCCTCCAGCGCGCGCGCGACGCGCATGGCGTCCTTCCGGGTCTGCTGGCGCACCCGCTTCGAGATCCACCGCCCACGGTCGTCCTTCACCCTGGCGTAGAACCTGCCGCCCGGGCGCATGAACACCGATGCCATCACGCACCCCCTTTCGAGTCGACGTTGTCGCGCGCCAGCGCCTGCGAGATCGCCCTCGCGAGGAGCGTCAGCCCCGCGTGCAGGGCGCACTCGTGGCGCTCGGCCCCGATCTCATAGTGGCCATCCAGCGTGCAGCCGTCCGCATCGCACACGCCCGGGCACTTCTCGAGCTCGGGCCCGCCGTCGCGGTGGAAGCTGCACGTCTTCCCAGGGCTGCAGCGGAGGACCACGGCCCGCGCCCGCCGGGTCATCGGCGCGCCTCCGTGTCGTTGCGCTGCGTGCGCCGCATGATCACGACCAGAACGACGACGCTCGCCGTCTGGACGGCAATCAGGGTCGCGGCCCCGACGCACGCCCAGCCGAAGGCGGTCATCGGAGACCTCGCCGAGTGCGGGCGTCGATGGCGCGGCGGGCGACCACGACCGCGTGCTCGTCCACGGGCACGGGTTCGGACTGGAGAACGCCCAGCTCGACCAGCTCGAGCAGAGTCACCCGCACCGGCCCGCAAGTCTGGCTTTCCAGCAGCAGGTGGGCGGCGCGACCGGCCTCCAGCTCACCGGCCAGGGCGTCGACCAGGCGGGCGGCGTCCCGCTGATGCAGCAGCTTGAGCACCCGCGAGCCGTCGGGGTTGGACGTGGCCAGCCAGATCTTCAGCCCGCGAAGGGCGACTAGCGCGGTCATCGGCCCGCCTCCGCCTGCAGCATGAGCCGCACGCCGTCTGCGGCCAGCCGGAACTCGCGTGTGGCCTCGCGGAACCCCTCAACCACCTCCGTCAGTCGAGCAGGCACGAGGTCGAAGGCCCCCTCAAGGGCAGCGATCGCGTTCCGGGCGCGTTCCGCGATCAGGTCATCGCTGATCGAGACGCCGTCGCGGGTTCGAAGGACGTCGAGCGCGCTCGCGACGATCTCGACTGCCAGTGCTTGGGGGTTCGGCTTCCGCTCACGTACGTTGTCCATCTCGGGACCTCCTCAACAGGTTTCCGGGCACGGCCCCGGACGCTCCAACGTCGCGGGGCCACTTACTGACCTGTTATTGTATACTCAATGTGCTCACGTCAATCGGACATCTTCGGTGGAACTGGAGGCGCGTGAGGCGACCCAATAGGCTCCCGGGCTCGATGCCGCGTCCCGTGAAGCAGAAAGCCGAGAGGAAGGACCTGCTGCTCCACATCCGCGTCACCGAGGAGCAGAAGAAGGCGTTCGAAGCTGCCGCCACGCGTAGCGGCATGGACGTCTCGACGTTCGCCCGGGTGTGCATGCTGGAGCGAGCGCGGCTGATCGGCATCAAGATCTGACGGCCGCCCCGCCGGCGTGGGAAGCCGGCGGACACGCTGGCGCTGCTGCTGGGCCTGCATGGTCGGCCCCCTACGCCGGTTCCGCCGGCGCGCGCTTCCTGGCGGCGTCGGCCTCATCCGCCCAGTGGGCGAGCGTCCGCGCCGCGACGGGCAGCTCCGATCCCAGGGCGGCCAGATCCGAGGACGTCGCCTCCCGCAGGGCGCCCGTGAAGTCGACCCGCAGGAACAGCTCCATCGCATCGTTCAGAACGCGGCGCACGGCGGCGACACGCGAGCCTTGCCCGGCGGCGACAGTGGCCGGCGGGGTCGCAACGACGGGCGGCGCCGGCGGGACGGCGTGGCCCGTCCTGGCGTTGATCTTACCCAGCCAGCCCGACAGCCGGGTGATCACCGTTGGGATCTGCTCCGCCAGATCGGCCAGATCGTCTTCCGAACATCCCCGGACGGCCGCGTCGAGGTCGGCCTTCTCGATGTACCGGGCGAACTCCTTGATCGTCCCGAACGCCTGGACCATCGCCCGGTAGTCATCGGGGGAGCGACCGGCGAGGTCGACCACGGGCTTGCGCGCCGCCTTCGTCCCCGCGCGCGCCAGCTCGGTCACCTTCGCCGGACGATCCTTCCCGTCCACCAGAACATCGAATTCGGCCTGTGGGACGGCGGCGACCCGCAGGGCGGTATCTTTCTGGCGCTTCGAGAGGCCGGCGTCGGTCGCTGCCTGCGTGCGTGTAAAACTCGTATCGTTGCCGGTACGAGTTTCGTCAGCCGGCCGTCCTCCCTTACTTGGTTGGATCTCCCGCAGCAGCTCACCGCACCGCCGGATGGCCCGGGCCCGGATGCGCGTCGCGTGGTCCTCAAGCGTGGGGTCCTCGCTCTGCTTCGCGTAGGACGCCAGGGCGGCGCTTTTATCCGCCCAGTCCTGGCACTCGTCGAGCCGCGTGCAGGCCTCTAGCGCCTCCCTGGCGGCCTCGTACGCCGCGGGAAGCTTCGCGTTCGGGATCGAGGGAAGGTTCTCGGGCAGGGTCAGGGGTGCGGTCATGATCGTCTCCTCGGATCGCCTATTACGCGGCCTTCGGCGTGACCGAGCCGGTGGCCCCGGCAACCAGGCCGCGGTGAAGGATCTGCCGGACCGCCTCGGGCGCCCTGGCTGCGTCCTCGCTTGACAGGATGCCCGCCCGGCGGAGGTTGTCCGCCAGGTGCCTGATCCCGCGCTGTTCGATCTGGCGGATACGCTCGCGCGTCACGTTGAGGACGGTGGCGATCTCTTCCAGCGTGGCACCTCCCCGATCGGCGAAGTCCAAGCTGCAGGTCGTCCCGCCGGGCGGGACCGGGGTGCGCCGATCGGGCCCGACATGGTGGCGGCAGCTCGTCCAGGGACACGGCCGCGGGCCGGCGAGGCATTCCGCCCTGGTGCGCGGCATGGCCAGCACCGGCAGGCGGACGGGCGGGGGCTGGAGAGCAGCGACGCCCATCACGACGTGTGACTGCCGTAGAAGTAGGCCGTGACGTAGACCGCAAAATTGCAACTCGAGCCCATGCTCGGCGCGCTGGCCAATTTCACGCCCCAGCTGTCGGTCGTTGATGATGAGACGGCGATCAGACCGCTGTCCTGAAAGGTATTGTTGGAGGTCGCGTTGGTCACCGCGAGGTCGGTCGCCGCGATCGCCGAACCGTTCTTCGAGACGGCGAACGTGGTGCTGCAGCCGCTCGCCGGCGTGCCGAGATTGTGGACCAGCAGCCTGACGAAGGTCGGCGGGAGCACCAGCCGGGTCTCAGGCGGGATCGACGGGCTCTGCTGCGCGAGCCCGGCGCCGCCCGATGTCGGGCCCGGAACGAGCCAGGTATCGGTCGTCAGTCCGTTGAAGTTGTCGGCGTAGGCGTGCATCGAGTCGACGACGGCCGGCGGCTGGAAGCTGATACCTGTGTTGAAGGTGTCCCAGCCATGGGGTGACGCCGGGCGGGCCAGCAGCGCCAAAGCGCCGAGCGCGACGGCCCCGATCGCGGCGGTGATGAGCCGGCGCCGCTGGCGGTTCTGTTGAGGTGACATGGTGGTCCTGTCCTTCCTTGTGTTGGTGGGTTGCTGCATCCAGGCGCTATCCGTCGGGCTGCGCTGGCTGCCCGAGCCAGCGCGGCTAGGCCGCCGTGGGTTCGTCGTCGTCGTGCCGCTGCTGCGCGCCCTGATCCGCGGCGCGTACGGGGTTCGCGTGGTTGATGCCGATCGCGTCCCTGCGGCCGTTGGGTCGAATCCGGGAACCTGCGCGTTCCATCGCGTCTGCGATAACGCCGGCCAGCGCGCCCAACGAGGCGGCAGGGACCACGATGCGGCCCGAGAGCGCCAATCGTTCACCGTCAGCCCCACGGGCGACGACCCGTAGGACGACCTGATCGCGGTGTCCTGCGCCGCTGCGATGGGCCTGGTAGGTGAGCAGCATCGCCGTGGCGGGGCCCACGGGAACCGAGCCGACCACCTCCTCGTCGTCGCGCAGGACGATGGGTGCGCCGGCCCCGAGCTTCCGAGCAAACGCCGCACCCAGGTCGCGCAGCTCGTCGGGGCTTGGGGGCTTCATGGCCGCCAGTCCTCGGACCACCACTTTGGCGGCGCGCCACCAGCCCGCTCGCGACGCAGGGCGAGGAGATCGCTCACGGCGCGCCGGCCGCGGTCGGTTTGCTCGCCGGGCGGGTCGCACCGCGCGATTAGCAACCGCTCGTCGAGCGGCAGCGCGCTCCAGGCCGCATGGCGCGCGCGGTCGGCGTCGCTCCTGGGCGACCTTTCGACCTGCGCCACGAGCTGGGCCCGGTCGCCGTCGGACATCGATCGCAGCAGCGTCAGTTCCTCCGCGGTCACGGTGGCGCCCGTTTGAGCCCGCGTCGCGATATCGAGCAGGTGCGCCGAGAAGCTCACTGCGCGCCCCCGGTCTGGCGGCTGGCGGACGTGTTGCGCGACAGGTAGAGGCTCCTGCCCGCGGCGCCACCACCGCCGCCGCCGCCCTGGTGCCCGCCGGCGGTCGTGGCGCGGTGCGCCCGGGAGTCGACCGCAGACCTGCTCAAGTACAAGGCCCTGCCCGACAGACCGCCCGCGCCGCTGGCGCCCTGGTGGCCATCGTGCGCGTCGGCAGCGACGGTGGGCCGATGCGCCCTGCTGGCGCGCGCGTTCTCGGCCATGTAGCGGTCGCGACCGCTGACGCCGCTGCGCTGGTAATCGCCGGTGCTGCTGCGCCCG
>Ga0335083_10002349_pt1 | contig 24990 bp, 24 predicted proteins | sample Lox_Sample_42_FD_206716 | JGI IMG/M metagenome (GOLD analysis project Ga0335083, IMG submission 206716) | Soil microbial communities from Loxahatchee National Wildlife Refuge, Florida, United States - Lox_Sample_4.2 | ecosystem: Environmental > Terrestrial > Soil > Wetlands | place: USA...
TATGCGACGATCCTGCGCGAGGTTATCCCGGACGTCGCCGGCCACATCCTCATCGCCTCGATCCTCGGCGCGCCGGCCGCGCTGCTGGTGAGCGGACTGATGGTGCCGGTGCCGCCGGGCACGCGCACCGACGTCGGCACGGTCGAGATCGGCCCCGTCGCCGACAGCACCATGGACGCCATCGCTCGCGGCACGACGGCAGGGCTGGAATTGCTGCTCAACATCATCGCCATGCTGGTTGTGCTGGTGGCGCTGGTGCATCTCGCCAACGCAATCCTGAGCCTGTTGTCCGAACTCGGCGGCTCCGCCGTCACGCTGCAGCATCTGCTCGGCTTTGTGATGGCGCCGGTGTGCTGGCTGATGGGCGTACCCTGGGCGCAGGCCACCACCGCCGGCGCGCTGATGGGTATCAAGACCGTGCTCAACGAATTCATCGCCTATATCGAATTCGCCAAGCTGCCGGCCGACGCGCTCGATGCGCGCTCGCGGCTGATCATGCTCTACGCCATGTGCGGCTTCGCCAATTTCGGCTCACTCGGCATCATGATCGCGGGGCTCACGGTGATGGCGCCGGAGCGGCGGCGCGACATCATCTCGCTTGGCGGCAAGTCGATCGTCTCCGGCACGCTCACCACTTGCCTGCTCGGCGCCATTGTCGGAGTGCTCAATTGACGCGAGCGATCGCGGCATTCATCGCCTTGGCGCTGCATACAGCCGCCGGCGCAGCGACGATCCATATTGTTGCCTTCGGCGACAGCAACACCGCCGGCTATCTGGTCTCGCGCGCGCAAAACTACCCGTCGCAACTGCAGGCGGCGCTGCGCGCCAAAGGCTACGACGTCACTGTCGAAAACGCCGGCGTCAACGGCGACACCACGACCGGCGCGCTGGCCCGCTTCGACGGCGCGATCGGGCCCGGCACCGATATCGCCATCGTCGAGTTCGGCGTCAACGATCGACGGCGCGGGGCCACGATGGCCTCGGTCCGCGACCGCTTGGGCGAGATCATCCGCACGCTGAAGGCCCGCGGAATTGGGGTTCTGCTCATCAGCTTCAGCCACATGGACCTTGCCGACGTCGCCAAGGCCAACGGCGTGCTCTCCGCGCAATGGGCCGTGTCGGCGGGCAAATACCGGGCGCGCGACGGATACCATCTGAACGCGCAGGGTTACGCCATCGTCGTCAGGCAAATGCTGCCGCAAGTTGAGGAACTGATCGCGCGCATTTCGCTCCGGTGAGCAGGCGCCGGTTTGCAGCCGGCCGGCGCGGCATGGCTGCTACCCGTTTTCCTTCACCTCGTTTGTTGCACTGGGGAGGCGAGCTGTCACATGATGCGCGCTGCGCCGCCGTTCCAGCTCAGGGCGAAGCTCGAAAAATCAGGATTCAACTTGATCAATTTGGCAAAATGGCTGCTGCCAGGAATTGTCCTCTGTATCGCCATCACGATTGCGGCGACGCTGCTGCAGAGCGTCGAGGTTTATTTCGTCGGGCAGCCCTATCTTGAGGCGCTAGTGCTCGCCATTCTGCTTGGCGTCGCCGTCCGCACGCTGTGGAAGCCGGGACTGCGCTGGCAAGCGGGCATTAATTTCAGCGGCAAATTCGTGCTCGAACTGGCAATCGTCATGCTCGGCGCCTCGGTGAGCGTGCGCACCATATTGGCGCTCGGCCCCATCCTCATCGTCGGCATCGCCTGCATCGTCGCGCTTGCTATCGGCGCCAGCTATCTGATCTGCCGTGGGCTCGGCCTGCCGCGGCGCATGTCGATTCTGATTGCCTGCGGAAATTCAATCTGCGGCAATTCCGCGATTGCGGCGGTGGCGCCGGTGATCGGCGCCGACGGCGACGACATTGCCTCGTCGATTTCGTTCACCGCCGTGCTCGGCGTCGTGGTCGTGCTCACTCTGCCGCTGCTCGTGCCCGTTCTGCATCTGTCGCTGACGCAATACGGCGTGCTCGCCGGCCTGACCGTCTATGCCGTGCCGCAGGTCCTCGCCGCGACCTTGCCCATCGGCGCGCTGAGCAACCAGGTCGGCACCGTTATCAAGCTGGTGCGCGTGCTCATGCTCGGACCCGTCGTGCTCGGCTTTTCGCTGTTTTCCCGGCGCCTGCGGCCCGCGCACGACCGGCCCAACCGGAGGCCGCAACTGTACGAACTCGTTCCGTGGTTCATCGTCGGATTTCTGCTGGTGTTTGCGGCGCGCTCGCTGGAGCTTATTCCACTGGCCTTGTTGCCGGGGATCACGCACACCGCAGCGCTGCTGACGACTGTGGCCATGGCCGCGCTCGGGCTGGGCGTCGATATTCGCGTGGTCGCCCGCACCGGCCCGCGCGTAACCCTGGCGGTGACGACCTCGCTCATTTTTCTCGGACTGCTAAGCTACGCCCTGATCCACTTTTCGGGCATGAAATAGCGGTTTGCAGGGTGCACGGGCGCCTGTTCCGGCCAACACGCCGGGCGTCGCCTCGTCTAGTGCAGGCGGAATTCGCCGTCGATCGCTTTCAACTCCGCCGGCTTGATCAGTTTGCAATGCGCGACCTGCACCGAATGCAGCGGGCCTTCGAGTTTTTCCTGCCAGAATGCGAGGAAGCGCTGCAGCTCGGGAAATTCCGGAAACAAGTCGTAGTTCTGCCAGAGATAGGATTGCAGCAGCCAGCGATGATCGGGGCGCCGGTACAGGATGTGCGCCGTGGTCAGGCCATAGCCTTCGACTTGCTTGACGAAATCACATGAAACCATTCCGCGTCCTCCATCGTGTCGGACAGAAAGTCTCCAATCCCGGCTCTAGGCATTGCAAGCCGAATTGGTGAACAAACTGTTTAAAATCAAGGCGTTAGCAGCAACCCTGTGAGCCTGCTAACAGCCCGGCCGATTGGGCTTTTGGGCCTGTCCGCATCTGCCAAGCGGAAACGGCGCGGACGGTTCCCTCACAAGGGCGTTAACCATTGAAAGGCCTCGCCTTTTCTTATTTGTTGGCACTCGCGCGAAATGAGTGCTAAAAATTTTTCGGGTGCCCCTTGCGGGTGAAAATCCCCACACCCACCTGCTGGCCAGATGCCGGCAGGGGGTTTGCGCCGGTATTCGTAAAGTCCAAATCACTCAATAACTTAGGAGGACCACCATGAAGTTTCGCCCGCTTCACGACCGCGTCGTCGTCAAGCGCATCGATGCCGAGGAAAAGACTGCCGGCGGCATCATCATTCCCGACACTGCCAAAGAGAAGCCGAGCCAGGGCGAGATCATCGCCGTCGGCCCCGGCGGCCGCGACGAAAGCGGCAAGCTGATCCCGATCGATCTCAAGGTCGGCGATGTCATCCTGTTCGGCAAGTGGTCGGGCACCGAAGTCAAGCTCGATGGCGAAGATCTCCTGATCATGAAGGAGAGCGACGTCATGGGCGTCATCGAGGGCGGCGCCGCCGCCAAGAAGAAGGCGGCCTAAGCGCGATCCTCGTCCTGAGGAGCCGCGCATAACGCGGCGTCTCGAAGGACGAGAGCAATAAATCACCAGTTCATCCTTCGAGACGCGCACCTCGCGGTGCGCTCCTCAGGATGAGGACCGAAACCTGAAGGAAACGAAACAATGGCTGCAAAAGACGTCAAATTTTCCGTCGATGCGCGCGACCGCATGTTGCGCGGCGTCGATATCCTCGCCAACGCGGTGAGGGTGACCCTCGGCCCCAAGGGCCGCAACGTCGTGCTCGACAAGAGCTTCGGCGCCCCGCGTATCACCAAGGACGGCGTGACGGTGGCGAAGGAAATCGAGCTCGAGGACAAGTTCGAGAACATGGGCGCGCAGATGGTGCGTGAAGTCGCCTCCAAGACTTCCGACACCGCCGGCGACGGCACCACGACGGCGACCGTGCTCGCCGCCGCGATCGTGCGTGAGGGCTCCAAGGCGGTTGCCGCCGGGATGAACCCGATGGACCTCAAGCGCGGCGTCGATCTCGCCGTCGAGGCGATCGTCGAGCACCTCAAGTCCAACTCCAAGAAGGTTACCTCGAACGAAGAGATCGCCCAGGTCGGCACGATTTCCGCCAACGGCGACAAGGAAATCGGCGACTTCCTCGCCAAGGCCATGCAGAAGGTCGGCAACGAGGGCGTGATCACGGTCGAGGAGGCCAAGAGCCTGGAGACCGAGCTCGACGTGGTCGAAGGCATGCAGTTCGACCGCGGCTATATCTCCCCCTACTTCATCACCAACGCCGACAAGATGCGGACGGAGATGGAGGACCCCTACATCCTGATCTACGAGAAGAAGCTGTCGGGTCTGCAGGAACTGCTGCCGCTGCTCGAAGCGGTGGTGCAGACCGGCAAGCCGCTGCTGATCGTGGCCGAGGATGTCGAGGGCGAGGCTCTGGCCACGCTCGTCGTCAACAAACTGCGCGGCGGTCTCAAGGTCGCGGCGGTGAAGGCGCCGGGCTTCGGCGATCGCCGCAAGGCCATGCTGCAGGACATCGCCGTCCTGACCGGCGGCCAGGCGATCAGCGAGGATCTCGGCATCAAGCTCGAGAACGTCACCATCACCATGCTCGGCCGCGCCAAGAAGGTGATGATCGACAAGGAGAACACCACGATCGTCCACGGCGCCGGCAAGAAGGCCGACATCGAGGCGCGCGTGGCGCAGATCAAGGCGCAGATCGAAGAGACCACCTCCGACTATGATCGTGAGAAACTGCAGGAACGTCTGGCCAAGCTGGCCGGCGGCGTTGCGGTGATCCGCGTCGGCGGCGCCACCGAGATCGAGGTGAAGGAGCGCAAGGATCGCGTCGATGACGCGATGCATGCGACCCGCGCCGCGGTCGAGGAAGGCATCCTGCCGGGCGGCGGTGTCGCCCTGTTGCGGGCCACTGAGGCGCTCAAGCGCCTGCGCCCCGACAACGAGGACCAGAAGCACGGCATCGACATCGTCCGCAAGGCGATCCAGGCGCCGGCGCGTCAGATCGCAACCAATGCCGGCGCTGACGGCTCGGTCGTGGTCGGCAAGATCCTCGAGAAGGATCAGTATTCCTACGGCTACGATGCGCAGGCCGGCGAATACGGCAATCTCGTCACCAAGGGCGTGATCGACCCGACCAAAGTCGTGCGCTCGGCGATCCAGGGCGCGGCTTCCGTTGCCGGCCTCCTGATCACCACCGAGGCCATGGTCGCCGAGGTTCCGAAGAAGCAGGCGGCCGCGCCGGCGATGCCCGGCGGCGGCGGCATGGGCGGGATGGACTTCTAGGCCCGCGCGTCCAAGCGACAAAACCGAGGAGGCCGCCCGCAAGGCGGCCTCTTTTTTTGCCCGCAAGTCAGGCTAAAGTCGCCGCGCAATCGGAATGGGAACGTCATGGCGCAAGCTAAAAATTTCGAAACTATCGTCGTCGGCCTCGGAGCCATGGGCTCGGCCACCACCTATCAACTGGCCAGGCGCGGCGTGAAGGTGCTCGGCATCGACCAGTTCGCCCCGCCGCACACGCTCGGCTCGAGCCATGGCGACACCCGCATCACGCGGCTCGCCTGCGGCGAAGGCGAGGAATACACGCCCTTTGCCCGGCGCTCGAACGAAATCTGGCGCGCGCTCGAACAGGCGACCGGCGCGAGACTGCTCACGCAGAATGGCGTGCTGGTGATTTCGGGCGGCGGCCAACGCGCGGCGACCCACGGCAATGCCGATTTCTTGCAGACGACGGTCGACGCGGCCAGACGCCATCAGGTGCCGCACGAATTGCTCGCCGACCGCGACATCCGCCGGCGCTTTCCGGCATTCAATATCGCCGACGGCGACCACGGCTATTTCGAGCCGAGCGGCGGCTTTCTGCATCCGGAGGCCTGCATTTCGGCGCAGCTTGGCGAAGCCGGGACAGCCGGGGCGACGCTAAAGACCGGCGAAACGGTGCAAGGCTTCGAGGACGGCGCAAGCGGGGTCACCATCACCACGACACACGGCCAATATCGCGCCGAAAACCTGGTGATCTCGGCCGGCGCCTGGCTGCCGAAACTCCTCGGCGCGCCCCTCGCCTGCAATTTCACCATCCGGCGGCAGGTGCTGGCCTGGTTCCGCGTGGACAGAAACGAGCCGTTCGATCGTTACCGCCCGGAGGCCTTTCCCGGTTTCATCTGGCAGGTGCCGCGCAAGCAGACCGTCTACGGCTTCCCCTGGGTCGGCGGCGAGCCGTCGATCAAGGTCGCGACCGAGCAGTACGACGAAACGACCACCGCGGATACGGTCGACCGCACCGCATCGGAAAGCGAAATCCGCGAGCTTTACGAGACCTATGTCGCCGATTTCTTCCCGGGCGTGACCGGCGAATGCGTCAAGTCGGCGGTGTGCATGTACACCTGCGTGGACGATGCCCGTTTCGTCATCGACAGGCTGCCGCAGCATCCGCGCACCATCGTGGTCTCGCCCTGCTCCGGCCACGGCTTCAAACATTCCGCCGCAATTGGCGAGGCCGTCGCCGGGCTCGTCACCGGCAAGCCGGCCGCGAATCTGCCGCTCGGGCGCTTCACCATGCCGGCCGCCGCATGAGCACCCAATGAGCACAAGGACCGGCCATATCTACTGCGGCATCGGCGGCTGGACTTATGAGCCGTGGCGCGGCGTGTTCTATCCGAAAGGGCTGCCGCATGCGCGCGAGCTCGCTTACGCCGGCGAGCATCTGACTTCGATCGAGGTCAACGGCACCTTCTATCGTACGCAAACGGCGGCGACGTTCCGTAAATGGGCCTCCGAAGTGCCGGACGGTTTCGTCTTTGCACTCAAGGGACCGCGCTATGCGGTCAATCGCCGCGTGCTCGGCGAGGCCGGCGATTCGATCAAGCGCTTTCTCGAGTCCGGCGTTGCCGAACTGGGAAGCAAGCTCGGTCCCCTGCTCTGGCAGTTCACGCCCTACAAGAAGTTCGACGAGGCCGATTTCGGCAAGTTCCTCGAACTGCTGCCCGCCAAATTCGACGGACAACGCCTCCGTCACGTTGTCGAGCCGCGCCATGATAGCTTCAAGACGCCGGCCTTCATCGCGCTCGCGCGCCAATTCGGCGCGGCAATCGTCTATGCCGAGCACGACACGTATACCGAGATTGCCGACGTCACCGCCGACTTCGTCTATGCGCGGCTGCAGAAGGGCGACGAAAAGCTCAAGGCCGGTTATCCGCCCAAGGCGCTCGATCGATGGGCCAAGCGCGCGCAGACCTGGGCCAAGGGTGGCGAGCCCGCCGACCTGCCGCGCGTCGACAAGAAACACGCGGCGAAGAAGCCGCGCGATGTCTTTATCTACTTTATCCACGAAGCCAAGCTGCGCGCGCCGGCAGCGGCTATGGCGCTGATCGAGCGGGTCGCTTGATGAATTTTGCCGCTGAAAAACGAAACGACCACAAATGAGAGGCGCGCTTACATCCGGCGTCGCCTTGATCTCACTGTGGCCGTCAGGCGATCGGTAAAGCATCTTCCGATCGCCACTTGATGCCTACATAGCTGCCGCTTGTGTCATAACTATGACGGCGGCAAGCAGGCTTTGTTTACCATTGGCTGCAGGCCACGCCCGACGGGGATGCCGGTGAAGACAAGGATGCGGGTGAAAGGCGAGAACCTGATCCCGCCGCTGTTCTAGCGCGGCCGCGGCTTGATGTGGATCAAAGCACCCGGCCCCTCCCCAGCACAGCTTTTCCCGAACGGCGGGAGGAAGACCTTGGCAAAAATCATCGGCGCGATCGCGGCATCCCATACTCCGACCATCGGCTTTGCCTACGACCGGCATAAGGAGAAGGATCCGGTCTGGGCGCCGATTTTCGACGCCTTCAAGCCGGTGCAGCGCTGGCTCGCCGACAAGCAGCCGGATGTGCTGTTTGTGATCTTCAACGATCACGTCACCTCATTCTTCTTCGATCACTACTCGGCCTTCGCCCTCGGCATCGACGAAAGCTATGCGGTGGCCGACGAAGGCGGCGGCGCCCGCCGCCTGCCGCCGGTCAAGGGCCATTCGCGGCTCGCCCAGCACATCGGCGCGGCGCTGATGGCCGACGAATTCGATATGGCGTTCTTTCAGGGACGCCCGCTCGATCACGGTTGCTTCTCGCCGCTGTCGATGATGTGGCCGCACGAGCCGCAATGGCCGGGCGCCATCGTTCCCCTGCAAGTCGGCGTACTGCAGTTTCCAATTCCCTCAGCCGCGCGCTGCTACAAGCTCGGGCAATCGCTGCGCAAGGCGATCGAAAGCTGTCCCGAGGATATCAAGGTGGCGCTGGTCGCGACCGGCGGCCTATCCCACCAGGTGCATGGCGAGCGCGCGGGCTTCAACAACACAGCGTGGGACAAGCAATTCCTCGAGCTGATCGAAAAGGACCCGGTTACGCTCACGCGCATGACGCAGGCCGATTACGCCCGCCTCGGCGGCATGGAAGGCGCCGAGGTGATCATGTGGCTCGTCATGCGCGGCGCCATGTCGGCTAACGTCAAGTGCATCCACCAGAGCTATTATCTGCCCTCGATGACCGGGATCGCGACGGCGATCTACGAGAACGAGGCGGTCGAACCGATGGCCGACGTGCAGAGCGACTACCTGCGCCATATCGGCCACCAGCTCGCCGGCGCCGAGGGGCTGACCGGCACCTATCCGTTCACGCTGGCGCGCAGCGTCAAGGGCTTTCGTCTCAACCGCTTCCTGCACGCGCTGACCGATCCGGTCCCCCGCGCCGCTTTCCTCAAGGACGAGGAGAAGGCCTTTCAGGCGGCCAGCCTGAGCGAGGAGGAACGCGCCATGGTGCGCAAGCGCGACTGGCGCGCCATGATCCACTACGGCGTCAGCTTCTTTATGCTGGAAAAACTCGGCGCGGTGGTTGGCGTTTCCAACCTGCATATTTACGCCGCCATGCGCGGCGAAACGCTGGAACAGTTCCAGAAGACGCGCAATGCGCCGGGCGCGCTCTATTCCGTCGCCGGCCAGGACACGCCAAAGCTCGCCTGGGACACGGCGCCGGCCAAGTGAGTCCGCAGGCTATTCCGCCGGCTGCGGCGCGCTCTGCTTGGCTTCGATGCTGACGATCAGCGCCACCAGCGCGATCGTCGCCACGAACATAATCAGCGCGATCACCGCGTTCGCCTCGAGAACGAGCGTGAATCCGCCGCGGTCGTGCAGCAGCGAGATCAGGCCGATGGCGCCACCGGCGCTGATGAAGAGCAGGAAATAACGGACCGCGTAAACGCGTCCGCGCCAGGCGTCGGCGGTGTAGCGGGCCATGATCATGTCATTGACGGTGACCTGCCCGTAGATGGCGGCAACGGCGATCGCCAATGCCAGCATTAGGCTGACGCCGCCGGCGTAAGCCGCCCAAAGATTGCCGAGGAAGCCCAGGCCGGTGACGATGGCAAAGATGGTGTGTGGAGCGAGATACTCGACCGCCCGGCCGACCGTCAGTTGCGCCAGCGCGCCGCAGATCAGCACGGCGGTGGCGATACCCCCGACCACCACCAGCGGCATGTCGGCCGACAGCCGCTCGTCGACGATCTTGGGCAGCGCGATGGTGAGCAGGTTGAAGGTCAAGCCGCCCGAGAGCGCGACGATGATGAACAGGCCGAACAGCATCACCGCAAGCCGCGGCGTCAGCGGCACCGCCGGCACCGACTTGCGCTTGCCGGTGTGATGGCGGTCGTCCGGCGTAAGCCAGACATAAAAGGCGCCGGTGGCGATGCAGACCAGCGCCGGGGCGATGAAGGCCGCGCGCCAGCCGATCCAGTAGGCGAGCGCGCCGCTGATGCCGGCAGCAAGCGAAACGCCGGCATTGCCGCAGACGCCGTTGAAGGCGAGCGTGCGCCCGCGCGCCTGCGAGGCTTCGATCAGCATGGCCATGCCGACCGGATGATAGATGGCGGCGAAGGTGCCGAGCGCGAACATGGTGATCGACAGCGTCAACAGGCTCGGCGACAGCGCGATGCCCATGAGCGAGAGGCCGCAGCCGAAATAGAACGCCGCCATCATGTTGCGCCGGCTCCAGCGGTCGGCGAGCCAGCCCGCCGGCAGCGAGAACACCCCGAACGCGACAAAGGCGGTGCTGGTGAGCGCGATCAACTCGCTGTAGGGCCGCGCGTAAACGACCTCGAGGCCGATCACAACCGTCGGGTAGATCAGCAGTACGAAATGATCGAGCCCATGCGCCAGATTGAGAAAGGCAATCGAGCGCCGCGTGGCCGCGTCGTAGGCGTGGGGCAAAGTCTGGGTCACCGGCATGAGATTCTCGCTTGCACCGTATTATAGCGGTCATGCTTTAGCGATGTTGCCCCGGCGTCTGCGTGAATATGCGCCCTGCATTTTTGCCGAGCCCCCGCGCAGCCTGTGGATTAGAACCTAAGTTACTGCAACCATTGCGCGATCTTCGCTTTTACATAGACAGCCGCACGGCCGCCCGCTTTAGTTGCAGCGCCGGTGCGTAACATCGGGCATGGGGCTGGGGGCCTCAATGCGTATCTGGGGGCGCGTCAGCGCGGCGCGCGTCGTCGCCGCGGCCTTCTTGGTTTGTTGTCTGTGCGTACCGGGCGGATTTGCCTGCGCCGGCGACGACGGCGCGCGGTTTCTTTTGTTTTCCGGCGCCGACATCTGGAGCAATGGCGACTTTGCCTATGGCGGCCTGCCCTGGTCGCCGGGCGGGCTCGACCGCGAGGGCTTCACGCTCAAAGCCATCATGTCCGGAGGAATGTACCGCTACAACTCCGGCGCGCTGGGCGATGTCGAGGTGACCGGCCGCGAACTTGTCGCCCAGGTGCTGCCGGGCTGGCGCTTCAAGGGCGACCGGCTGGAGCTGAAGGTCTTCGCCGGGCTCGACCTCGAAAATCATCGGCTGGTTCCCGACGACCCGTCGAGCCGGTTGCGCGGCGGCGACGTCGGCGCGCGCGCGGCAATCGATCTCTGGTACCAGCCGACGCCGGATACGATGCTTGCCGCGGACGGCTCGGTCTCGACCATCGCCACCAATTATTCGGCACGCATCGCCTACGGCTGGCGTCTGTTCGATCTGTTCTATCTCGGCCCGGAAGCGCAGGCTTTCGCCTGCGAAGGCTACGAACAGGTGCGCTTCGGCGCGGTATGATGGCGCAAGTGGCACCTAGTTCTTCCACTTGCGCCATCATACCGCTTCGGCGTGCACCTGACCAGCTTCAAGACCGACGAGGTCGAATGGTCGGGCGCGATCGGCTGGTCGAGCGATTCCGACCATCGCGCCAGCGCTTATTTTCGCTTCGGCGTGCTGACGCGACGCTAATCCAGCGTGCGGCGGAAGCGCCGCACAGCAATCGTCATCGCAATCAGCATCAGCACGAACAGCGCCACGGCGTCGTAGCGCAAGTCGTTGATGTCCGAGCCCTTGAGCAGGATCGAGCGTACGATGCGCAGGTAATGCGTAAGCGGCAGCGCCTCGCCGATATATCGCGCCCACACCGGCATGCCGGCGAAGGGGAAGAGAAAGCCCGACAGCAATATGTTCGGCAGGAAGAACATCATCGACATCTGCATCGCCTGCAGCTGGTTCTGCGCCACCGTCGAAAAGGTGTAGCCGACCGAAAGATTGGTGGTGATGAACAGCGTCGACAGCGCCGCCAGCAGCAGCAGGCTGCCGACTACCGGCACGCCGAACAACGTAACCCCGATGCCGATGATCAGCGAGGCCTGGATGAAGCCGACGAAAACATAGGGGATGATCTTGCCGAGCATGATCTCGACCGGCGTGATCGGCATCGACAGCAGGTTTTCCATGGTCCCGCGCTCGATCTCGCGCGTCACCGACAGCGCGGTGAAGATCAGCATGGTCATGGTGAGAATGGTGCCGACGAGCCCCGGCACGATGTTGAGCTGTGTGGCGCCGGCCGGATTGTAACGGGCATGGGAGCGGATCTCGAACGGCAGCTCGGTGACGACCGGGATGCCGCGCTCATGCTCGAGCGCGGTCATCACCACCTGCTGCAGCGCGCCGAGCGCGGTGCCGGCGGCGACCGGATCGGTGGCGTCGGCGGCAACCAGCATCGCCGGCCGCTCGCCGCGGCGCACGGCGTGCTCGAAATTCGCCGGGATTTCGATTGCGAACAGCACCTTGCCGGAGGCGAGCATGTAATCGAGTTCGGCCTCGGTGCGCGGGAACTGGGTCACCTTGAAATATTTGGTGTTCTGCAGCGCCGCCAGCACCGCGCGGCCGATGTCGCTTTGCTCCTGCAGCAGTACCGCTGTCGGCAGATTGCGCGGATTGGTGTTGATGGCGTAGCCGAACAGCGTGAGCTGGATCAGCGGGATCATGATGATCATGGCGAAGGAGACGCGATCGCGGCGGAGCTGGATGAACTCCTTGATCAGCATGGCCCAGGTCTTGCGCCAGAAGCCGTTTCCGGCGAGACGCCGTGGCGCAATGCTCGGCAGCACGTGCGTCATTGGAAATTGTCCCGCGCCCTGCCCATCAAATCGATGAACACATCCTCGAGCGAGGGCTGCGAGGTTTTCCAGACCAGATCCGTGCGCCGGCGGTAGGGCGCGATCGCCTTTTCGAGCGCGGCGGCGTCACGGGCAGAGACGTGCAGCGACGTGCCGAAGGGCGCCACCATGTCCACCCCCGGCTTCCCGGTTAATTCTTCGGACAGTTGGTTCAACCCGTCGCTATCTGCGGCGCTGACGGTGTAGGTCGTCAGGTGCGAAGCGGCGATGACTTCGTCGACCGTGCCTTTGACCAGCAGTTCGCCATAGGCGATGTAGGCGATCTCGTGGCAGCGTTCGGCTTCGTCCATGTAATGCGTCGAGACCAGAACCGTGAGCCCGCCGGCGGCGAGCGCATGGATCTCGTTCCAGAAATCGCGCCGCGCCTTGGGATCGACGCCCGCGGTCGGTTCGTCGAGCAGCAGCAATTGCGGGCTTGGCAGCGTGCAGGCGCCGAGTGCGAGCCGCTGCTTCCAGCCGCCGGACAATTCGCCGGCGATCTGCTCCTCGCGGCCGGACAGGCCGAGCCGCTCGATCGCCTGGCGCGCGGCGGCGACCGGCCGCGCGAGGCCGTAGATGCGGCCGATGAATTCCAGATTTTCGCGCACCGAGAGGTCCTGGTAGAGGCTGAAGCGCTGCGTCATGTAGCCGACCTGGCGCTTGATCTTGTCGGTCTCGGTGCGGATATCGTAGCCGAGGCAGGTGCCGCTGCCCGCGTCCGGCGTGAGCAGCCCGCACAGCATGCGGATGGTCGTGGTCTTGCCCGAACCGTTGGGCCCGAGAAAGCCATAGATGGTGCCGCGCCTGACCTGCATCGACAGGTCGCGCACCACCGCGCGCCCGTCGAATTTCTTGGTCAGGTGATGCACGTCGATGACGATGTCGGCGCTGTTCATTTCGCCGCCTCGTTTGCCTCGGGCGGCGGCACCGTGACGGTCACCGGCTGGCCGACACGGAATTTTTCCGGATGCTCGGGGCGCGCCTCGATGAGAAACACGAGCTTCGAGCGCTCATCGAGGCTGTAGATCACCGGCGGCGTGAATTCGGCGCTGTCGGCGATGAAGGTTACTTTCGCGGTGAGGCCCTGCTCGCAGCCGTCGCAGGACACCGAAACGATCTCGCCGTATTTGATGTGCGGCAGTTGGGTTTCCGGCGCGAAGAACCGCAGCTTGAGATTGCCCGGCGGCAGCATGGCCATGACCGGCCGCCCTTGCGGCACGGTTTCGCCCAGGCGGTAATAGACCTCCTGGATGGTGCCGTCGGCCGGGCTCAGGCCGCGGCGGCGCGCCAGCCGCGTCTTCGACCAGTCGAGATTGGCCTGCGCCTGCAGCAGCGCGGCCTGCGCGTCGTCATAGGTCTTTTGCGTGCCGGCGGCGGTGGTGAGCAATTGCTTGGCCCGATCGAAGCTCTGCTGCGAGGTCGTGACCGCCGCTTCTCTCACGGCAACATCCGCGCGCTGCAGATCGTCGTCGAGCGTGAACAGCAGATCGCCCTTCTTGACGTGATCGCCTTCGCGCACTTTTTCCGTTTCGACACGGCCCTGCTCGTCCGGGCTGACGAAGACCAGCTCGGCCTCGACCCAGCCCTGCAGCTGGCGGCTCTTGTCGTCGCTGCAGCCGGCGAGAACCAACGCCGCGAGCGCCAGGGCGGCAACTGCGATCCTCATGCCGCCCTCCGTGACGCAAACAGCAACGCGACATGAGCGTGCATCATCGCGCGCACGTCGAGTGGCTCGAAGCGTTCGAACAGCCCGCTCCAGATGATCGCGACCAGGCCGGGCGCGGCGATAATCTGCGGAAAGTCGACCAGCGCCGCGGGTGCTTCGCCGCGCTCGACCGCGCGCCGCAGCAGCTTGCGCACGGCGGCGATAATGCGCGAAAGCACCTCGCGATAGTAGAATTCGGCGAGCTTGGGAAAGCGGCGGCCTTCCGCGATCATCAGCCGGACGACGTCCTTGCGCCGGGTCTCGAACACCTCGCGCACGAACACCTCGACGAGCTGCGGCGCCAGCACGCTCATCGGCACGTCGGCCTCGCCCAGCGCCTCGATGCTGCCGATCACCGGCATGAGCATGGTGCGGATCAGTTCCTGGAACAGCGCCTCCTTGTCGCGGAAATAGAGATAGATTGTGCCCTTGGCGACGCCGGCGCGCTTGGCCACGTCGTCGAGCCGCGTTGCCTCGAAACCGCGGTCGGAAAATTCGTCCAGTGCCGCAGCAAGGATCGCCTCTCGCTTGCTCGCGCTGCGTGCCCGGCGCAGGGCGGCGCGGCCGCTCGAACTTCGCTTGCGCGCCTGAGTGGAATCGACCGACACGGGCGGTCCCCGCCTCAATATGACTGACTGGTCAGTCATATATAGTGCGAGAGAGCCCCACTGGCAAGCGCGGAATAATCTTTATATATCAAGGCTTTATAGGGCTGGCGGCGCCCCGTCAGCCGTTGGCGCCGCAAGACATAGCGAGAAACGCGGACACTTTGCCGCCGGCATCGCGGACTCGGCAGGCGGCGGCTCGGCGTTCCGCGGGCGCCCTTTGGCGGCCGGCACCGAAGTCGGCGAAGTCGAACCCCTCGCCGGAGGCACCCAAGGCCTGCACCCCCGCCGCGCGCACGGTGTTGACCGCAACCAGCATCAGTGTCGCGGTGGCCACCAGCAAGGTGGCAACCACCACCGCGCGAATGAGCGGCGTCGAGCTCTGCGTCATGCCCTTCCCCGACCGGAAGCCACGGGGGTGAGCTAGGGCTGAGTCGCACATGCGATCAACGATTCGAATCTCAGGCGCGTTCGATTTCGGCCTTGACCGCGGACAGCGACTCAGGGGTATCGACGTCGGTCAGCGCCGCCTCGCCGGCGACCGGCACTTCGACCACCGCCTCGCCGTAAGTGCCGATCAGGTGACGGGCGCCGATGTCGCCCTGGATGGCCATCAGTTCGTGGAAGAAGCGCCGCGACCACACCACCGGATTGCCGCGCCGGCCCTCGATGCTCGGCACCACGATGAGCGCGCTGCGCTCGGGATCGAAGGCGGCGATCAGCCGGTCGATCAGCGCGCTGTCCACCTGCGGCATGTCGCCGAGGCAAACGATGGCGCCATCGGCATCTTCGGACACCGCGGCGATGCCGGCCTTGAGCGAGGTGCCGAGGCCCTCGGCAAAATCCGGATTATGCACGAAGCGCACGGCGAGGCCCGACAGCGCGGCCTCGATGCGCTCGCGCTGGTGCCCGGTGACGACGATCACCGGCGAGCCGCGCGAGGCCAGCGCCTGCTCGACGGCGATGCGCACCAGCGGCTTGCCGCCGATCTCGGCGATCATCTTGTTGACCGCGCCCATGCGTGTCGAGCGGCCGGCGGCAAGCACCACCGCGGCGATGCGGCGTCCCTTTTCCGGCGCCGGCTCCTCGCGCGGCTGCGGCCGGGTAACGATCTCCATGAGCAGCCCGCCGACGCCCAAGCCGGTGATATCCTCGCGCGTCACCGGCAGCCCAGCGAGCAGACGCATCAGGATCCAGTCGAAACCGTTCTCCTTCGGCGAGCGTGCGCAGCCCGGCGCGCCGATGACGGCCGCGCCATTGGCATTGCCGATCAGCATCAGGTTGCCGGGATCGACCGGCATGCCGAAATGCTCGATCGCGCCGCCGGCGGCCTCGATCGCCGCCGGGATGACGTCGCGGCGATCGGCGATGGCGGAGGCGCCGAACACGATCACCAGTTCGGCGCCCGCTTTCAGCAGCTCGTCAATCGCCCGCCTCAACGCCTGCGTCTCATGCGGCACACGCCGCTCCGCAATGATCTTGGCCCCCGCCGGAGCTAGCCGCGCTTCGGTAATCTTCAGCGTCTTCTCGATGACCTTGGGCGAAAGCCCCGGCAGCAGCGTCGAGGCGATGCCGAGTTTGCGCACCTTGTAGGGGGCAACACGGATCACCGGCGTGGCGCGGCGCGCTTGCGTGACCGCCTTGTCACGGGCGCTGCCGGCGACGGCAAAGGGGATGATCTTCACCGTGGCGATCATCTCGCCGGCGACCACCGGCTTGAACGCCGGCAGCGTGGCAATCGTCACCGCTTCGTCGATGCGGTTGAGCCGGTCGACCGCCTCCTTGTCGACCACCAGTACGCCGGCGGTTTCGGCAAACAGATTGCAGCGGCCGGTGAAAGCCCTGTCGGCGCGCACGGCTTGCCCGGCGACAGCGGCGGCGATGTCGGCGGCGGCAGCGTCTTCCGACACATCGCCGGGCTCGAGCCGCGCCACCACGATTTCCTTCACGCCCGCGGCTTTGAGAGCCGCGACTTCCGTCGCCCCGATCAGCGCGCCCTTCTTGAGCACCAGATCGCCCTGGCGGATCGAGTGCACCGCGGTGCCGCCAAGCGCGTCGGCCGGGGCGACGGGACCGAATTTCATGCCGCCTCCGCCGTCTTTTCCGCCTTCAGCCGCAGCGTCGCGGTGATCTCGCCCATGATGGCGACGGCGATCTCGGCCGGCGACACCGCGCCGATCGGCAGCCCGATTGGCGCATGGATGCGCGCAAGGTCGGCGTCGGAGACGCCCGCCTCCTTCAGCCGCGAGAGCCGCTTGGCGTGCGTCTTCCGCGAACCGAGCGCGCCGATATAGAAGCAGTCGCGCGCCAGCGCATGCTTGAGCGCCGGATCGTCGATCTTGGGATCGTGCGTCAATGCGACGAACGCGGTGTAGTGATCGACGTTGAGCGGCGGCAGCGCCACGTCCGGCCATTCGGCGATCACCTTGACGTCGGGAAAACGCTCGATGCTGGCAAACGCCGTGCGCGGATCGACGATGGTTACGTCATAGCCGAGCATCTGTCCGATCGGCGCCAGCGCCTGGCTGATGTGCACGGCGCCGGTGATGACGAGCTGCGGCGACGGCACATGCACGGTGAGGAAGACGCGGCCCTGCGCGGTTTCCTCCATGCCGCTTTTCGCCATGCGGATGTGCTTCTCGATCACCTCGGCGAGCGGATCGCGCGCAACATCGGCGGCTTTCACCAGCCGCTGGGTGCCGGTCGCGACATCGGTGATCACGACCACCGCGCGCCGCGCGGCACGCTCGGCATTCAGCGCATGAAGGATATCGAGCTTCACGACAACGTCTCCACGCGGTCGGTTCTACCCTCCCCTGGAAGGGGAGGGTCGGCGAGCGCAGCGAGCCGGGGTGGGGTGAAGACGAAGGTCCCCCCCTCCCGCCAGCCTTTGCTACGCTCTGGCTGGCGACCTCCCCCCTCCAGGGGGAGGTGAAAAGAGCGCGCGGCGTGCATTAGCTGACCTTCTCGACATAGACCCTGATGGTGCCGCCGCAGGACAGGCCCACGTTCCACGCCGTCTCGTCGGCGACGCCGAACTCCAGCATCTTCGGCTTGCCGCTCTCGATCACATCCAGGGCTTCGGTCACCACCGCGCCTTCGACGCAGCCGCCGGACACGGACCCAAGGAAATTGCCGTCGTTGTCGATCACCAGGTTGGAGCCGACCGGCCGCGGCGCCGAGCCCCAGGTCTCCACCACCGTCGCCAGCGCCACGCCGCGCCCGTCCTTGCTCCAGTCCTCGGCGGCTTTGAGAATGTCTTCATCGCGTGAGAGCATCGGCAACCTCCATCAAGCAACTTTGCGCAGCCACTGCTTCGGATCGGTGACGTTAACGTGCCGATCCGACAGCGCCGCGACCAGTTCCGTCATCGACTCAAGATTGTGAATGGGCCGCAATTCGTCAACATGCGGCAGCATGGTTTTTACGCCCTTGGCGCGCGCCTCGAAGCCTTCGAAGCGAAGCAGCGGATTGAGCCAGGTCAGCCGTCGGCAGGAGCGGTGCAGCCGGTCCATCTCGAAGTCGAGCGTGTCATCCTCGGCGTCGCGCTCGAGCCCGTCGGTGATGAGCAGCACCACCGCGCCCTGCCCGAGCACGCGCCTGCCCCACTGCCGGTTGAAGGCGCGCAGGGACGTGGCGATGCGCGTGCCGCCGGACCAATCCGGCACGTGCGCCGAACAAGCGGCGAGCGCCTCGTCGGGATCGCGCTCGCGGATGGCGCGGGTGACGTTGGTCAGCCGCGTGCCGAACAGGAAGGTGGTGACGCGCTTTTTGGCATCGGTGATTGAATGCAGGAAGTGCAGGAACAGCCGCGTGTACTGGCTCATCGAGCCGGAAATATCGAGCAGCGCCACGATCGGCGGTTCCTTCTCGCGGGAGCCGAGATATTTCAGATCGATGATGGCGCCGCCCGCCTTCATGCTGGCACGCAATGTGCGGCGCATGTCGATAAACCGTCCGCGCCGGCTGGCGGCGAGCCGCCGCGTGCGCACCATGTCGAGCGGCAGCGCCATGCGCGCGATGGCGTCTTTGGCAGCGGCGATTTCGGCCGCCGTCATCTGCGCGAAATCCTTCTTCTGCAGCACCTCGCGGTCGGAAACGGTCAGCCGCGAATCGAGTTCGACCTCCTGCTCTTCCTCGCGCCGGTCGAACCCGGCGAACAGCGCCTCCTGAATGCGCTGCGCGCCCGGCGGCGGAGGCTTCTGCTCGCCGGCCGTGATCTCCGGCAGCATCGAAGCCATCAGCTTTTCGATATAGCCGCGCTTGCGGAAGAAGATGCGGAAGGCCTGGTCGAACAGGATCGAGTGCTCGTGGCGTTTCACGAACACAGCGTGCAGCGTCCAGTAGAAGTCGCCGCGGTCGCCGATGCGCGCCACCTGGACGGCTTCCAACGCGTCGAGCACGCTGCCGGAGCCGACCGGGATGCCGGCCGCGCGCAACGCGCGCGCGAAGTAGAGGATGTTCTCGGCGAGGCGGCCTTGCGTGTCGGCCATGACGTCACTCCGCCGCCCTTAACTCCGACTTCACCTCGTCGAGCAGCGCCTTCACTTTCGTGCCGTCGACGCGGGCGATGTCGTCCTGATACTTGAGCAACGCGCCAAGCGTATCCGAAACCGTCGCCGGATCGAGCGCCACCACATCGAGCTCGGTGAGCGCGCCGGCCCAGTCGAGCGTCTCGGCCACGCCCGGCACCTTGAACAGGTCCTCCTTGCGCAGCGCCTGCACGAAGGCAACCACCTGCTCCGACAGTTTCCTGGCGATGCCCGGCACCTTGGCGCGCAAAATCTTCAATTCACGTTCGGCGTTCGGATAGCCGACCCAGTGATAGAGGCAGCGGCGCTTGAGCGCATCGTGCACTTCGCGGGTGCGGTTCGATGTCACGATGACGATCGGCGGATGCGGCGCCTTGACCGTGCCGAGTTCGGGCACGGTGACCTGAAAGTCGGCGAGCACTTCCAGCAGAAACGCCTCGAAGGCTTCGTCGGTGCGGTCGATCTCGTCGATCAGCAGCACCGGCGGCCCGTCCGGGTCCGGTTCCAGCGCCTGCAGCAGCGGCCGCTTGATGAGGTAACGCTCGGAGAAGATGTCATGCTCGGTCCGAGCACGGTCATGCTCGCCTTCCGCTTCGGCCAGTCGAATGGCGATCATCTGCGCGCCGTAATTCCACTCATAGACCGCGGCAGCGACGTCGAGACCCTCGTAGCACTGCAGGCGGATCAGCTTGCGCCCGAGCGTCCGGCTCAGCACCTTGGCGATTTCGGTCTTGCCGGTGCCGGCCTCGCCCTCGACCAACAAGGGCCGCCCCATGCGCAGGGCCAGAAAAAGCACCGTCGCCAGCGAGCGGTCGGCGATGTAGTCGGCCTTGGCCAGCAGCGCGAGGGTGGCCTCGATGCTGTCGGGAAGCGGTGTAACGGCCATTCTCAGGTACCCTCGATGACACTTTAACCGGATCGGGCGCCGGCCTACATTTAAAGCGCCGAAGCACCGGCGACCAGCCCAGGATAGCTGCCATGTCCAGCTCCGAAACCCTCGAAAATGCCCGCCTGCGCTTCCCCACCATCGATTCCGGCGTACGCATCGGTCATGTGCACCTCAAGGTCGCCGACCTGCAGCGGGCGCTCGATTTCTACTGCGGCGTCTTGGGCTTTGAGCTGACCACCAGCCGCCCCGGCGCCGCCTTTATCTCCGCCGGCGGCTACCATCACCACCTCGGCCTCAACACCTGGGAGAGTCTCGGCGGCTCGCCACCCGCCCCCGGCACCACCGGCCTTTACCATACCGCCATCCTCTACCCGACCCGGCGGCTGCTCGCCGACGCGCTCAAGCGGCTGATCGTCGCCAAGATCCCGCTGGAAGGCGCCAGCGATCACGGCGTCTCCGAGGCGCTCTATCTGCGCGATCCCGACGACAACGGCGTCGAGCTCTACCGCGACCGGCCCAAGCGGGAATGGCCGCAGAAGCCGGACGGCTCGCTGCAGATGTACACGCGCCCGCTCGACCTGCACGATCTGCTGAGCGAACTGGATAAGCCGCCCGGCTAGCGCGAACCCGTCGCGCAGACGGTCAGCTCTTGATGAAATCCAGGAGCTCGGGGTTGAGCACGTCGGCATGCACGGTCAACATGCCGTGCGGAAAGCCCGGATAGACTTTCAGCTTGGCGCCCTTGACCAGCTTCGACGACAGCAGCGCCGCGGCGCCGATCGGCACGATCTGGTCGTCGTCGCCGTGCATGATCAAGGTCGGCACGTCGATCTTCTTCAGGTCCTCGGTGAAATCGGTCTCCGAGAATACCTTGATGCAATCGTAGTGGCTCCGAATCGATCCCATCATTCCCTGCCGCCACCAGTTGCGCATGACGGATTCCTGAACTTTCGCCCCCGGCCGGTTGAAGCTGTAAAACGGAAACGGCACTTCGGTATAGAATTGCGAGCGATTGGCCGCGAGGCCGGCGCGCAGCCCGTCGAACACCTCGACCGGCAGGCCGCCCGGATTGTCTTTCGTTTTCAGCATGATCGGCGGCACGGCGCTGACCAGCACCGCTTTTGCCACCCGCTTGGTGCCGTGGCGACCGAGATAACGCGCGACCTCGCCGCCTCCGGTCGAATGGCCGATATGGATAGCCTCTTTCAGATCGAGCGCTTCGGTGAGCGCGGCGACGTCGTCGGAATAGGTGTCCATGTCGTCGCCGCCGGGGGTCTGCTCCGAACGTCCGTGGCTGCGCCGGTCATGGGCGATGACGCGGAAGCCTTTCTGCAGAAAATAAAACATCTGCGTGTCCCAATCGTCGGCGGTCAGCGGCCAGCCGTGGTGAAACACGATCGGCTGTCCCTTGCCCCAATCCTTGTAGAAGATCGTCGTCCCATCCTTGGTCTTGATCGTCGGCATATGCGTGCACTCCTCCTGGCTGCCCCCGAGACAAGTTCCGTTAGAACATTGCCCGTGCCCGTGCGCCATTCATTAAAAGCTGAAGCTCTCCGACCGGGCCAATTTCACATTACTGCAATGTGAACGCCGAACGGACAAAGCCGCGGATGTCGCTCATCGACTGCGCGCGCACGTCGCGGTTATAGCCGCCGGAGACGCCGAACGTCACACAGCTCGCCATTGCTTTCTTGCGATCGCGCGCCGGCCGGTCGTTTTCGACGATGGCGAGCTTGCTGCGGCGCTCGATCCAGGTGCCCGGCGACACCTCGTCGTAGATGCATTTGCTGCCGTTCTCGCCGGCCGCGATCGACCAATGCGTGCGGCCGGGCACGTCCCAGTCGTGCTCGGCGCCCGGATAGATCTTGAGCGTCACGTTGCCGCCGGCCGCCGCGAATCTCCGTGCGTATTCCTTGCAGCTTTCGGTCCCCGCATAATGGTCCTGCTCGCCGGACAGCATATGCAGCGGCGCCGCACTGGCGGCGCCGAAATCGAGCGGCAGATCGCCGCACCACGGATACATCGCGATCAGCACGGCAAAGCGCGGCTCGCCGCCCGCGAGCGGCTCCATGTAACGCCGCAGCGCCACCTTAATCGCCACCGTGCCGCCTTTGGAAAATCCGATGATGCCGATACGCGCGGGATCGATGTCGGGACGGCGCGTGAGCGCCTTCAGCGTGCTCACCGCATCGACCACCATGTCGTAGGAACTGACCGGACTCTGATCGCGCACCGTCGATTTGATGCCGCGTGGGCTGAAACTGTCGATGACCGCGGCGCCGATGCCCATGGCATTGAATTCGCGCGCATAGGCGAACTCGCGCACGTCGCGCACGCCGCCTGAGCCGTGCATGATAACCATAACCGGAAGCCTGCCGCCGTCGCGCCTCTCAGGGAGCACCAGCGTCACCGGGACAGCGAAAGGCTTGCCGTGGAAACGGCTCTCGACCCTGAGCGTCTCGCGGTGCTGCGCGGCGGCGGGCCAGGCGGCCGCCAGCGCGCCCAAAAAGCAAACGGCGGCAGCAAGACGAGCCGCCGTTCGCATTGAAAGCCTCCGTCCGGTCAGGCCGTCGCTTTGGCGAGCGCCCGCCGCGCCAGCACGGCTACGAGATGCGCGCGGTATTCGGCCGAGGCGTGGATGTCGCTGTTCATGCCGGTCGCCGGGACGGTCATGCCCTCGATCGATTTTGCCGCGAAGCGCTTCTTCAGCGCCTCCTCGAACGATTTCACGCGGAACACGCCGTTCGACCCCGCGCCGGTGACGGCGACGCGGATGTCCGAGCCGCGCTTGGACACGAACACGCCGACGAGCGCAAAGCCCGAAGCCGGGTGCTTGAACTTCTCGTAGGCCGCCTTGCGCGGGATCGGGAACTGCACCTTGGTGATGATCTCGTCGGCTTCGAGCGCGGTCGAGAACATGCCGGTGAAGAAATCGTCCGCCGCGATGCGGCGCTTGTTGGTGATGATGGTGGCGCCGAGGCCGAGGCAGGCGGCCGGGTAGTCGGCGTTGGGATCGTTGTTGGCGATCGAGCCGCCGATGGTGCCGCGGTTGCGCACCTGCGGATCGCCGACCGAGGCCGGCACCGAGGCAAGGCCCGGGATCGCCTGCTGCAGCACCGGCGAACTGGCGGCGTCGGCGTGGCGCGTCATGGCGCCGATCACCACCGAGCGGCCCTTGAGCTCGACGCCGCTCAAGCCTTCGACCAGCGACAGGTCGATCAACGCCGACGGCTGCGCCAGCCGCTGCTTCATCACCGGGATCAGCGAATGGCCGCCGGCGAGCAGCTTGCCTTCCGGATTTCTCGACAGCAGTCCGGCCGCCTGGCGGACCGTGGTGGGCCGGTGAAAGGTGAAATTGTACATTTCTCGTCCTCCTTATGTGTCCCTCCGACCTCACCCTGAGGAGCGCCGCCAGGCGCGTCTCGAAGGGTGACAGCCGGGCCTCATCCTTCGAGACGCCGGCTGCGCCGGCTCCTCAGGATGAGGGAGTTTTTTCATTCCGCCGCCTGGCGCGCCGCCGGCGCATGTTGCATGGCCGCCCAGACCGCGTTGGCGGTCGCAGGCATCGATAGGCTCTCGGTGCCGATCGCGTCGGTGATGGCGTTGATGACCGCCGCCGGCGCCGCGATCGCGCCGGCCTCGCCGCAGCCCTTGATACCGAGCGGGTTCGACGGCGACTTGGTTTCGGTCAGGCCCAGCGCAAACGACGGCAGATCGTGCGCGTGCGGCATCGAGTAATCCATGAACGAGCCGGTTACGAGCTGGCCGTCCTTGTCGTAAACGACGCCTTCGAGCAGCGCCTGGCCGACGCCCTGCGCGATGCCGCCGTGCACCTGGCCTTCGACGATCATCGGATTGATCACGGTGCCGAAATCGTCGACCGCCGTCCAGTTCACGATCTGGGTCTTGCCGGTTTCGCTGTCCACTTCCACTTCGCAGATGTGGCAGCCGGCCGGGAAGGTGAAGTTGGTCGGATCGTAGAACGAGGTTTCCTTCAGTCCCGGCTCGAGCTGCGCCCCGGTGAACTTGTGCGCGATATAGGCGTTGAGCGCGACGTCGCCGAAGCCGACCGACTTGTCGGTGCCGGCGACGGTGAATTTGCCGTCCTTGAACTCGATGTCGCCTTCGGCCGCTTCCATCATGAATGCGGCGACCTTCTTGGCCTTGGCCTCGATCTTGTCGAGCGCCTTGACGATCGCCGACATGCCGACGGCGCCGGAGCGCGAGCCGTAGGTGCCCATGCCGAACTGCACCTTGTCGGTGTCGCCGTGCACGATGGAGACGTTCTCGAACGGAATGCCGAGCCGCTCCGACACCAGTTGCGCGAAGGTCGTCTCGTGCCCCTGCCCGTGCGCGTGGCTGCCGGTCAAGACTTCCACCGAGCCGGTCGGATTGACCCGCACCTCGGCCGATTCCCACAGGCCCACGCCGGCGCCGAGCGAGCCCACCGCCTGGCTCGGCGCGATGCCGCAGGCCTCGATATAAGTCGAGAAGCCCAGGCCGCGTAGCTTGCCGTGCCGCGCCGACTCGCGCTTGCGCTTGTTGAAGCCTTTGACGTCGGCAAGGTCCATCGCCTTCTTCAGCGAGGCGTTATAGTCGCCCGCGTCATAGGCCATGATCACCGGCGTCTGGTGCGGGAACGACTTGATGAAATTGCGCTTGCGCAATTCCGCGGGCTCGATCTGCATCTCGCGCGCGGCCACTTCGACCAGCCGCTCGACCACGAAGGTCGCTTCGGGACGGCCGGCGCCGCGATAGGCGTCGACCGGCACGGTGTTGGTGTAGACCGCGTCGACCTCGCAATAGATGTGCGGGATATCGTACTGGCCCGACATCAGC